>Ga0172362_10000537_pt1 | contig 31177 bp, 28 predicted proteins | sample LakKivs1_kivu2a2_FD_114534 | JGI IMG/M metagenome (GOLD analysis project Ga0172362, IMG submission 114534) | Sediment microbial communities from Lake Kivu, Rwanda - Sediment s1_kivu2a2 | ecosystem: Environmental > Aquatic > Freshwater > Lake > Sediment | place: Rwanda: Western Province, Lake... | reverse complement strand
CGAAGCAGCAGGCGCGGTGCGCGAGGACCTTGCGCAGGCTGGTCTCCTCGGCCTCCCGACCCGAGTAATTCCAGTTCATGATGCGCGTCTGGCTGCCGAGCTCGGCGATGAGATCCAGGTACGTCGCGGCGGGCGGCGTGCCGCGCTGCCGGGCGATCTCCGCGATCGTGAGCCCCTCGAGCTGGGCGTGCGCGCGCTTCGGCACCCAGAGGATCTGCGTGTCGCTCCAGCGCATGCCGAGCGACGGCAGCACGCGGTCGAGATGTCCGATCAGGCGCTCGCGCAGCGCGGGATCGGTGACCGACTCGTGCACGCGCGACAGCGCCCACGGCGGCAGGAAGACGACCAGCGTGGTGTTGCCACCGACGTAGGGGAACGCGTCGCACGCGATGTCGACGCCCTCGTCGAGCAGCGCGTCGAGGTGCTCGAGGGTGCGGTCGGTGGTCGGCCACGTGACGTCGCCGACGAAGATCAGGTGCGAGTGCTGCACCGCCACCCCGTGCGCGCGCCACACGGCGGCGGTCTCGTCGAGCGCTGCGATGTTGGCCGGATGCCCGGGGTCCGTCTTCGATCCCAGCGCGACGTAGCTGCGGGCGTGCGACGTGTAGACCCCGCAGCGCTCCGCGAGCGGACGCGTCACGGCGATCAGCTCCTCGGTATCGGCGAAGATGCCCGGCGCGTAGCCGAGCCCGGTCGAGAGCCCGATCGCGCCCTCGTCGAGCGAGGCGCGCACGAGATCCGCCATGCGCGCGAGCTCGTCGGGCGTCGCGGCACCGGGGTCGGCGCCCTTCACCGCGGCGCGCACCGTGCCGTGCCCGACGAGCTGCGCCACGTTCAGCGCGAGCCCGCGCGTCTCCAGCGTCGCGAGCCAGCTCGCCATCCCCGACCATGCGTAGTCGAGGTCGTGATCGTGCAGCATGCGTCCGAGGTGCGGCAGCAGCCTCGCGTTCCCGTCGAGGTACGGCGCTGGCGAGCAGCCGCAGTTGCCGGCGACGAGCGTCGTGATGCCTTGCTCGAGGAGCGGTGCGAGCACGTCGCCGTGGTCCGGCTGCGGCAGCACCCAGTCGGAGTGCGAGTGCATGTCGACGAAGCCCGGTGCCACGACGCGGCCGCCGCAGTCGATGGTGCGCGCGGCCTCGACGCCGGCGCCCGCACCGTCCGTGCCGAGGTTGCCGATCGCCGCGATCCGTCCGCCGCTCACGCCGATCACGCCGGGAAACGGGTCGCGGCCGGTGCCGTCGAGAACGCGCGCGCTGGTGAGCAGGATATCGAACGCCATGTCGTCTCTCTTGTCACGAAGGCACGGCCGTGCCGAGCGTCTGCTCGCGCTCGGCCACGACGGCGCGCGGCGTGGAATCGGGCAATCCGATCCGTCCGGCGGGTCGAGATCGCATGAGAATCCTGTCGTCGCCAGCCACCTGCCCGACCGGATGACGCGGCTACGAGGTGCGCGCGTGGCACCAGATCCCGCTCCTCGCGCGCCGGCACGCGATCACCCTGGTGGCGCACACCGCCCGCCCGCCGCGGCCGGCGGCGCTCGCGCGCCTGCACGCCCTTTGCGCCGCCGTCGTGTTCAGCGGCAATCTGGGCTACTTCCCGAACGTGGACGGAGCCGTCTGGTTCTCGTGCGAGGTCCTGCCGCGGCTGGGTGCGGCGGTGCCCGAGACGACGCCGACGCTGGTCGGCGCGCGGCACGCACGCGTGGTGCGCGACCTCGAGGCGCTCGGAAGCCACATCGAGCTGCTGGGGACGCTGCCGGTCGACGCGGACCAGCGGCAGCGCCTCGCCGACGCGGCGCGAACGCTGGTCGACACGCGCTACGGCTGGGAGACCCCGGTCGCGGCGCTGGACGCGATCTACGAGAAGATCGCGGGTGGATCGTGCGGCTCCTCTGGGTCGTGACCAAGCCGCCGTGGCCGCCGATCGACGGCGGGCGGCTTGTGGTCGCGCACACGCTCGCAGCACTCGCGGCCCGTGGGCACACGATCGACCTCGTGGCGCCGTACGACCCTGGCACGATCGATCCGGGCGAGGTGGCGCGTCAGCTCGCCCCGGCGTGCCGCGTGCACCTGGTGGCCGCGCGCCCGCGCACCGCCGCACGCGCCGCGCTCGCGGCACTCGCGACGCGCACGCCGCTCTCGATCGCGGCGCACCATCACCACGGCGTCGGCGCGCGTGTCGCGGACCTGGTGCGCGAAGCGCGCTGGGACGCGGTGCACGCCGAGCAACTGCAGGCGCTGGCGGGCTGTACGGCCGCGTTCGCGGCCGGCGTGCCGGTCGTGCTGCGCTGCCAGAACGTCGAGAGCGACCTCTGGCTGGGATTCGCGCGACGCACTCCGGGCGGCGCGCTGGCCGCGCTCGAGGCACGCCGTCTCGCCCGCTTCGAGGGGCGGGCACTGCGGCGCGCCACCGCGACCGTCGCACTCACAGCGGAGGATGCCGAGCGCCTGCACGCTGTTTCCGATGGCGTCGAGGTCGCGACGATCCCGGCGCCGTTCCCCGCCCGGCTCTCGGCCGGCATGACCGTCGACGAGGGCCGGCCGGCCGTCGCGACGCTCGGTAGCCCCGGCTGGCGTCCCAAGCAGGACGGGCTCGCGTGGCTCGTGGGCGAGGTATGGCCCGAAGTCCGCGCCGCACTCCCGGGCGCGGTGCTGCAGGTCTTCGGTGAGGGCGATGCCACCGGGGCTCCCGGCGTCGTGCGGCATCCGGCGCCCACGGACAGCCGCGAAGCCTTCCCCGCGGGATCGGTCTGCGTCGTGCCGCTCCGCCGGGGCTCGGGCGCGCGCATACGCATCCTCGAGGCGTGGGCGCGGGGCGTGCCGGTGGTCGCGACACCGGCGGCCATCCACGGACTCGGCGTGCGCGACGGACGCGAGCTGCTCGTCGCGGCCACGCCCGCCGACTTCGCGTCGGCCCTCACCCGCCTGCAGCGCGAACCCGCTCTCGCCGAAGCCCTGGTCGCGGCGGGACGCGTCCGGCTGGCGGCTCGGCACGAGCCCGCCTCTGTCGCGGCACGGCTCGAAGACGTCTATCGCGACGCCGCCCGGCGCGCGCGGGAGAGCGCCCCGTAGACGGCTCCGTCCGCAGCTGCCCCACGACGGCGGCCGCGCGTGTCGACCGTGGAGCGTGGAGCGCGTGCAGAGGCCCCGGTCACGGCGCGTCGGCCGGGCGCAGCGCGTCGGGCAGCGCCGCGGATACCGATCGCCGGGTGGTCGTCAGAACGTCACCACCATCTCGAGCCCGATGACAATCGCGTCGCTCGCTCCGGCCGCGATGGGGTCGATCAGGTACTGCAGGTCGGGCTGCACCACGAGCCAGGGCGTCGCCGCGATCTGGTAGGTCAGCTCGAGCGCCGCGGCGCCGCCCGACGGCGGCTGCTCGCCGCGCCGGAAGGCGTCCGCGTAGCGTCCCACCGACCCCGCGAAGCCCAGCACGTCTTCCGGACGGCCACGGATCGGGCCGAACACGTTCAGCCCGGCGTCGCCGTAGATCGTGATCGCGCTGCGCCCGTCGTCGGGCGACCAGCTGAAGCGCGCGAACACGCCCACCGCCGGATTGCCGCGCGCGTCCAGCCGCAGGGCCTGGTCGACGATCAGCCAACCGCTCCACTGCGCGTGGACGAGCCCGTTGCCGTCCCACGTCGGCTGCCGCACCGAAGCGAAGCAGCCTCCGGCCGTGTACGCGCCGGGCAAGCCGCCCGGTGCGCCGCTCGCGGTGAGCTCGAGGAGCAACGCGTAGCCCGCGTTGTTGCCGAGGCGCCACTCGAAGCCGTGGTTGCCGGCCGTGTCCGGTGCGGTGTCCGCGGTGTAGACGCCGAGCCGCCCGGTGAGGGCCTCGCCGAGCCCGCTGGCCGCGTAGATGCCGGGGCCCGCGACCGGGTAGACCGGGACGTCGAGGTTCACGTTCTGCGACGGCAGGTCGCCGAAGGCCGCGTTCAGCATCGTCGCCGCGTAGCGCGACAGCATGAAGTCGCTGTCGACGGCGAGCTGTCCGACGCGCACCACCCCGCCGTCGCCGAAGCGCTGCGAAAGGTAGAGGTCGAACACGCGGATCGCGTTCGAGGCCTCCCACGGGTTGACCGCCTGGGCCAAGCTCGCGCCGACCAGCAGCTCGGTCGGCTTGCGCCCCTGAAACCAGTGCAGGCTCGCCTGCAGGCCGAGCCCGCGCCACGCGCCGAGCTTCTCGAGGTCGATGCCGAAGCCGGTGTCGAGGTAGCCGTCGAACTCGGTGCCGGTGCGGATGCCGCCCGACACGTTCGACCACATCGATCCGGTGTAGACGAGATACGGCTTGAAGCCGCGCTCGGCGAGCCGTCCGCGCCACTGCTCTGCCCAGGCGCCGCGCCCGATCTGCTCGAGCAGCGAAGGGCTCTCGGTGGCATCGTCGGCGAAGGCCGGGGCGGCGAGCGCGAATATCGCCGCGAGGAGCGCTGCCAGCCGCACGGCGCCGCTCGAACCACAGGCCACGGCGCACTGTCAAACGTCACACGCCGCCGTGTCGTGCGCTTCTCCCACAGCGACGAATCGTGTAACGCCTCGGCCATGGTGCGATTCTCCCTTCTCGTGGCGGCCCTCCCACTGGCGTTCGGCGCTGCAGGCTGCAGCGTGACGGCGGTGCCGATCCACGGCAGCGACGGCAAGCCGTACATCTACGTCGACTGCTCGAGCACGTTCCAGTCGCTCGAGGACTGCTACGCCGAGGCGAACCGCGTCTGTCCAGGTGGCTACCGCCTCGTCAACGGCGTCGCGCCGCGATCGAGCCCGTTCGGCAACCTGGTGCTCGAGTGCGCCTCTCCGCAGCTCTCCACCAGCGCGGACAGCGGCGTGCGCTGAGCGCCGCGGTCGCGGACGATCGCCGACGGGTGCGAGGCCGGGTGCGAGGCCGGGTGCGATGACAGGTGCGAACGCCGCCTGGCGCGACGCCCTCGGCGACCTCGTCCGGCAAGCACCGGACGAGCTGCGCAGGCTCGCGAGCGACGAGCTGCACATCGGCGGGTTCACCAACGTCCGCCTCGCCCACCCGGTTCTCGACCTGCGCGAGGTCGTCGACGACACGCTCGGCTCCGGCGCAGTCGCGTTCTTTACCGCGGCCGCCCTGCTCCGCGGCGCCACGGTGGCGCGCGTGCACGTGCGGCGTGAGCATGCGGCCACCCTGCCTCGCCGCGCCAAGCGCGACCTGCGCGGCGTCCTGGCCCGCGTCGACGCCGACAGCGCGAGCCTGCTGCTGTACTTCGACCTCTACCTGCGGCCCGTGGCCGAGGTCCGCGCGGACGCGGGCCGGCGCCTGGTGAACCTCGTCGCGACCGCTCTCACGCACGCCGCGCCCGGCGCGCCGTGAGCGATCGCGGCGCCAGCGAGCTGCGCGACGCCAGCCGACCTGCGCGGCGCCAGCCGAGCTGCGCGACGCCAGCCGACCTGCGCGGCCCGCGGCGTGCCGCTCGCGACGGCGCGCGCCCACGCCGAACGCTTCGTGACCCGCGGGGGGCGCACGCCGTAGCGGAGGCGCAGCTCGTTCACGTCGACCCCGATGTCGCGCCACCACGGCCAGTCGCGCGCCAGCGCCGCACTCGCGGCGACCCCGGCGTCGAAGGCCGCGTCGAAGCGGGCACGGTCGAGCCGCGGACGGGCGTCGCGCGCCAGCGCCCCGCTCAGGTGCGTCACGGTCGCAATCTCGGCCAGGGCGTCGAGCACGAGCCGGTCGCCCATCGTGCGCCGCTCGACCCCGGCGACGAAGCCGATCAGCTCCTGCTCGCCGTCGTCGTCGAACGCGCAGCCGGCGAGGATGCGCAGCAGGTCGCGCTGCACCAGCGACTCGTCGAGGCAGCCGCGCTCGCCCGGCAGCGCGACGCCGTGCCTGCGGTGCAGGTCGAGCAGCGCGCGCCCGAGCGAGCTCGGCGCGCGGTCGGCGAGCGAGCGGTAGCGCGCGGCGAGTGCCACGTCGGCGCGCTGGCGCGCGAGCGCGTCGACGACGCCGCGCAGCGGCTGCGTCGTCTGGACCGTCAGGAGCAGGCGGGCGCCGCGGCGCGCCTGGTCGCGCGCGATGCGGGCCGCCTGTGTCGCACGCTGGCCGTGCAGGTCGCGCAGCAGGTCCGGCGCGATCCCGAGCTGGAGTGCCAGACCATCGAGCGCCGCGACCTTGGCCTGGACGACCTCGACCGACACGTAGGGCACGAGGATCGCGCAACGCACGACGAACGCGCGCAGGTCCGGATCGGTGATCGCGTCACGCAGCGCCGCAGGGCTCGCGACCGCGAGCGCGTCGACGTCGATCGTCGTGCGCAGGACCGAGCGCTGCAGCGCGAGCATCAGCTCCCGCTCGATGGGCAGAGGCACCCGACGCCCCATCGACGTGGCGACGTCGTGCATCGCACGAAGCACCCACTCCGCCCCGGGCAGGGCCAGCGCACGGTCGTTCATCGAGCCTCCTCCGAACGTAGACGAGCACGTCGACGCTTCGCCTGTGCGCCCTTCGACCCGATCGGCGTTCGACTTGATGGATGCCCGGTCGCGCCGTGCGATTTCGCCCCCCGGGGCCCGGTCGCGCCGTGCGATTTCGCCCGCGGGGCCCGGCGCGCGGTGTGACCTCGCCCCGGGGGCCGAGCACGCACGGAGGACGCGGAGGCCGCCACGGCTCCCGTGCGGGAGGCAGCGTGCAAGGAGGCTGCGCAGGCACTCCACACAGAGCTCGGGGGCTCCGCCCGGGTCGTTCGCGAACGAGTGCTCGATGCCGCCGTCCGCGCGCAGCTCGCGGCGCGCTGCTGCAGCGAGGGCGTCCCGCCCCGCGTGCTGCACGAGGCTCGCTGTGCCATCCTGAAGCGGCCCCCGTCCCCGATCGACACGGAGCACCGATGATCACCCTCCATGGATCCCCCGGGTCGCCCTTCGTCAGAAAGGTCTGCGTCGTCCTCGACGAGAAGGGGCTCGAGTACACGCTCGACCCCGTCACGCCGTTCGGGCCCAACCCCGAGTTCCGCAAGCTCAGCCCGCTCGGCAAGATCCCGGCGCTCACCGACGACGGCAGGAGCCTGCCGGACTCCTCGGTCATCTGCGCCTATCTCGAGCGAAGGTACCCGGAGCGCCCGGTCTACCCGAGCGATCCGTGGGAGTACGGCCGCGCGCTGTGGTTCGAGGAGTTCGCCGACTCGGCGCTGGTCTCGGTGACGGGCCCGAAGATCTTGTTCCAGAAGGTCGTGAGCCCGATGTTCTTCAACCGTCCGGCCGACGAGGCGATCGTCGAGAAGGCCCTGACCGAGGAGCTGCCGCCGTTGCTCGACTACCTCGAGAGCGAAGCCGGCGACGGCACGGGCTTCGTCGGCGGTCGCTTCTCGTTCGCGGACATCGCGGTCGCGACGCAGTTCGTGAACTTCCACCACGCCGGCTACGCCATCGACCCGAAGCGCTGGCCGCAGCTCGCCGGCCTCGTGGACCGGACGCTCGCGCGCCCGTCGTTCGCGAAGTGCATCGAGCAAGAGCGCGCGATCTTCACGCGCTGACCGCGAGCGACCCTCCTTGAGCGACTCTTCCCCAGTCAGCGGTCCCGTCGCGCCCGCGGCGGGACCGGCAGCCGAGCACGCAGAACGGCCAGCAGCGGGCCCGGCCGCCGAGTACACGACGAGGCTCGCCGCGCGGCGCGCCAGCCTCGCGCTCGCCGACGCGGCACACCGCCGCACGTCGCTCGCGCGGCTCGCGACCTTCGTCGCGGGTGTCGCGATCGCGTGGCTGGCGCTCGACCGTGCCGTCCTGCCGGCGATCACCCTGCTGCTGCCGGTGCTCGCCTTCGTCGGCCTCGTGCTGCGGCACGGTCGCATCCAGCACGAGCGCGACCGCGGCCGCGGCGCGGTGCGCTACTACGAGCGCGGCCTCGCGCGCCTCGACGACCGCTGGCCGGGAACCGGCACGACGCGCCCCGACTTCGTCGCGCCGGATCATCCGTACGCCGCGGATCTCGATCTCTTCGGGCACGGCTCGCTGTTCGACCTGGTGTGCGACACGCGCACGCAGACCGGCGAGCGCGTGCTCGCGTCGTGGCTCGCGGCCCCCGCCGATCCGCCGACGATCCGCGCCCGCCAGGAGGCGGTCGAGGAGCTGCGTCCGCGGCTCGATCTGCGCGAGGAGCTCGCCGCGTCGTCCGCCGAGCTGCGCGCCGAGGTCGCACCGGACCGTCTGGTCGCGTGGGGCGCGCGACCGTCGACGCTCACCGGCTGGACGATTCCCGCGGTGGCGGCCGTGCTGTCGGCGCTCACGCTCGGCACGCTCGTGCTGTCGCTGCGCCCGCACGCGAGCATCACGCCGTTCATCGTCGCGGCCGGCCTGCAAACGGCCTTCCTGCTCTTCATCCGCGAGCGCATGGACGCGGCGCTGAAGGGCGTCGACCGCGCGGGACGCGAGCTCACGATGCTGCGCGCGATCCTGCTGCGCCTCGAGTCGGAGCGCTTCGCGAGCCCGCTGCTGGTGCGGCTCGCCGGCGAGCTGCGCGAGAACGGCGTCGACGCGTCGCGCCTGATCCGCGGGTTGCAGCGGCGCATCGAGCTCAACGACTCGGGGCGCAACCTTTTCTTCCTGCCGGTTTCGCTGGTGCTGCTGTGGCCGGTGCAGCTCGCGTGCGTGATCGACCGTTGGCGCGCGCGGCACGGGCGCGAGATCGGACGCTGGATCGCGGCGCTCGCCGAGATCGAGGCGCTGGGCTCGCTCGCCGGCTACGCGTACGAGCACCCGGCGGACGTCTTTCCCGAGATCGTCGAGTCGAGCGACCCCCTGGTCGAAGCGACGGCGCTCGGCCACCCGCTGCTGCTCGAGGCGCGCTGCGTGCGCAACGACCTGGCACTCGGGTCGAGCACCCTGGCGGCGCTCGTCGTCAGCGGCTCCAACATGTCCGGCAAGAGCACGATGCTGCGCGCGGTCGGGTTGAACGTCGCGCTGGCGCTCGCCGGCGCACCGGTGCGCGCGGCGCGCTTCCGCTGCACGCCGCTCGCGGTCGGCGCGTCGATCCGCATCGCCGACTCGCTGCTCGACGGACGCTCGCACTTCCAGGCGGAGATCCTGCGCCTCAAGCAGATCACCGACCTCGGGCGCGGCCCGCTGCCGCTGCTCTTCCTGCTCGACGAGATCCTGCACGGCACGAACTCGCACGACCGCTGCATCGGGTCCGAAGCGGTGATCTTCCACCTGCTCGAGCGCGACGCGATCGGGCTCGTGACGACGCACGATCTCGCTCTCGCGCAGATCACGCCGCGCGCGCCGCGGCCGATGGCGAACGTCCACTTCGAGGACCACGTCGAGGCCGGCGAGATGCGCTTCGACTACCGCATGCGCGACGGCGTCGTGCAGAAGAGCAACGCGCTCGCGTTGATGCGCGCGGCGGGGCTCGAGGTCTAGCTGGCGGGGCGATGCGGCCGCGCACGGACATGCACTCGAGCCCCGAGCCGAGGTCCTCGTCGGCTCCGCCGGACACGAGCGACGAGCCGGCGGAGTCTCTTCGTCCGGCGCGTGGCGTGCGTCTGGCCTATGCCGCGGGCTCCGTGGCCAACGGCAGCTTCGCCGTTTTCGGCGGGCTCGTGCTGTTCTTCTTCGACCAGATCGTCGGCGTCCCGGCGCATCTGGTGAGCCTCGCCACGTCGCTCACGATCGTCGTCGACGCCCTGTGGGATCCGGTGATCGGCCACTCGTCCGATCGGCTGCGCTCGCGCTGGGGCCGCCGGCACCCGTTCCTCTACGCCGGGCTGCTGCTGATTCCGATCGCGCTCTACTTCCGCTGGCACCCACCGGTCGGCTGGTCGATCCCGGCGCTCTTCGTCTACGTGCTCGGCACCGGCCTGCTGGTGAACCTCGCGTTCAGCCTCTACGAGGTGCCCAGCGGTGCGCTCGCTCCGGAGCTCGCGCCCGGCTACCACCAGCGCACCGTCCTGCTCGGCCAGCGCTGGGCATTCGGTGCGTTCGGCGCGGCCCTTGCCACGGTTCTGGTCTACGGCGTGTTTCTGCGCGCCACCCCCGAGTTCCCGGTCGGACAGCTCAACGGCGCCGGCTACGGGCCGATGTCCATGGCGCTCGCCGGCGTGATCGTCTGCGCCGGTCTCGTGCTCGCGCTGGGCACGCAGAGAACCGCGGCGCGGCTGCACCGTCCGCCGGAGTCGCCGTCCGCCCGCGTCAAGGATCAGCTCGCGGAGGCCTGGGCGACGCTCCGCAACCGGAACTTCGTGGTCGCCCTGTCCGCGAGCGCCGTGGCGGGCCTCGGAGCGGGCCTCTCGTCGGGCCTCGGTATCTACTTCAACACGTTCTTCTGGGAGCTCGAGTCGAACGACATCCTCGTGCTGACCCTGCTCGTCATTCCGGTTCCGATCCTCGCCGCGGCGATCGCGCCGCGGGTCTCGCGCGCCTGGGGCAAGAAGCGCGCGTGCATGACGCTGTTCTTCGCCAGCGTCGCGATCGGCCAGACACCGGTGGTGCTCAAGCTTCTCGGGCTGTTCCTGCCGAACGACTCGCCGCTGCTGCTGGGCACGCTGGCGCTCTTCCTGCTGCTCGCCGGCACCTGCGGCATCGCGGGCTTCATCCTCGTGTCCTCGATGATCTCGGACATCGTCGAGGAGGTGCAGGCCACGACCGGCCGGCGCTCGGAAGGCCTGCTGTTCACGGCGGACAGCCTGCCCGCCAAGCTGGTCGCCTCGGTGTCGGCGATCCTGCCCGGCCTGCTGCTGGGCTGGGTCGCGTTTCCCCAGCAGGCCACGCCCGGCCCCGAGACGCTCGCGATCATGACACGGGTCGCGTGGCTGTACGTCCCGTGCATCGTCCTGATCAACGTGTCCTCGATCGCGATCTGGAGCTTCTACCGGATCGACGAGGAGAGCCACGAGCGCAACCTGCGGCACGCAGGCCGGGCGACGGCGCGCGGCGGCCGGCCCGAGGATCCGGCCTGATCCGTCAGATGAAGACGCCCGGCGCTTCTTCATCCCTCGTGGTCGGCGAAGCCGGTGAGGACGTCAGCCCGGGGTCGGCAGGGCGCCTGCGGCGCGCGCCGCCCACGCGAGCGCGTCCTCCAGGCGGTCGTTGCCCCAGAACAGCTCCTCGCCGACGACGAAGGTCGGCGCGCCGAAGATGCCGAGCCTGCCCGCCTCTTCGCCGGTCCGCTTGAGGCGCTCCTTGTTCTCCGGCGCGGCGGCGCGCGCGAGCACGGCGTCCGGATCGCGCTCGAGCGATGCGACGATCTCGGCGATCACGTCCTCCTCGCCGATCTCGCGGTCCTCGGCAAAGTTCGCGGTGTAGACCGCGCGCACGAAGTCGGGCCCCCAGCCCTCGTCGATCGCGACCTGCGCGACGCGCGCGGCCGTCAGGCCATTGCGCGGGAACGCCGACGGGTGCTGCAGCGTCAGGTCGAGCTTCTCGCAGACGCGTGCGAGGTCGCGCCACATGTAGCGGCCCTTCGCCGGGTAGACGTTGAACGGCGAGTCGCTCCACCCCTGTGCCACGAAGATCGGACCGAGCAGGAACGGCCGCCACTCGATCTGTACGCCGGCCGCGCGCGCGGCGTCCTCGACGCGCAGCGCCGCGGGATACGAGTAGGTGCTCGCGAACTCGAACCAGAACGCGATCTTCGGGTTGCCGACCGTGGTGCTCATGGACTCCTCAGCGCAGCTCGCGCGGCGTGAACGCGATCGGCATGTGCTCGATGCCGACGATGAAGTTGGAGGGACGGAGCGGCAGCGCAGCATCGCCGTCGAGAACCGCGTCGGGCAGCCAGCGCAGCAGCTCCTCGAACATGACGCGCAGCTCGAGGCGCGCGAGGCTCGCGCCGAGGCAGAAGTGCGCGCCGTAGCCGCCGAACGCGAGATGGTCGTTCGGCTTCCGGTCGGCGACGAAGCGCTCGGGCTCGGCGAAGACGCGCTCGTCGCGGTTCGCCGAATGGTAGAGCAGCAGCAGCTTGTCGCCCGCACAGATCGTCTCGCCGCGCAGCTCGGCGTCGCGCGTCGCCGTCCGCGCCATGTTCTTGATCGGCGTGACCCAGCGCAGCATCTCCTCGATGGCGAGCGGCAGCTTGTTCGGGTCGTCGAGGATCTTCTGCCGCTCGCCGGGGTTGCGGAGCAGCGCTTCCATGCCGCCGGTCAACACGTGCCGCGTGGTCTCGTCGCCGCCGATCAGGATCAGCAGGCTCTCCTGCAGCAGCTCGTCGTCGTCGAGCCGGTTGCCGTCGATCTCGGCGTGCACCAGCACGCTGATGAGGTCGTCGCCGGGTCCGCGCCGGCGACGGTCCGCGACGACGTCCTCGTTGTACGCCGCGTACTCGGTGAAGGCGTTCATGGCGCCCATCTGCAGCTCGAGCGGCGCCGACACCGCGGAGCCCTTGATCATGTCGTCGGACCAGCGCAGCAGCATGTCGCGGTCTTCCGGACGGACGCCCAGCATGTCGCCGATCATGATCATCGGCAGCGGAGCCGCGACCTCGGCGACGAAGTCGCAGCGCCCCTTCGGTGCGACCTTCGCGATCAGCTCGCGGCAGATCTGCCGCACGCGGGGCTCGTGGTCGGCCACGCGGCGGGGCGTGAAGCCCTTGTTGACGAGGCCGCGGCGCAGCTTGTGCTCCGGGTCGTCCATGTTGATCATCGACGGCACCGGCGGCGAGTCGGGCCGCATGCCGTGCTTGTTGCAGAAGGTCTGCGAGTCCTTCGAGACCGTCAGGACGTCGTCGTGGCGAGCGATGCCCCAGACCTCGCCGTCGAAGTAGACCGGTGCGTTGCTGCGCATCCAGGCGTACTGCGCGAAGGGCTCGCTGGCGTAGAAGTCGCCGTCGGTCAGGCGGATGTCGGCGCGCTGCTCGTGTCCCGGCATGCCACGTGTCTAGCGTGCCGTTCGCGAACGCGGAGGCGACGCGCGAACGCCCCCCCGTCGGCGGCGGGCGGCTTCAGTCGCGCTCGTCGGCGTCGCGATCGGGCGCCATCGCCGCCGCACAGACCACGGCGAGAATCAGGGCCGAGGCGGCGAGCGCCAGCGAGAGGAATCCGGTGTCCATGTCGATGCCGGCACCTCCGCAAGCCGGATGCCGGACCCGGAACCGCGATTACCCCGGACTTCCCGACGGCCCGTGACAACGGTGGTGACCACCGCTCGGGCTTCCGTGGCAACCCGCGTTGGCTGCACGGCCCGACCGAGCGACGTCCACCCCGGCCTCGCCGACCGCGATGGAAACGACACGGCGTTCCATCGGATAGGCCGGCGCCGGGCCCGGGGCTTGCGGCTTTCGTGAACGTCGGGCTTTGGTCGTCCGCGTAACGCCGACCCGCCAGCGACCATGGCTCGCCGCGATCCTGCTGGCGGCGCTCGCGGTCCGGGCGGCGGCGATCGTCGCGACCGGCCCCGCGACCCTGCGCTTCGGCGACGCCCAGGACTACGTCGACGCCGCGGCGACGCTGTGCGAGGACGGCCGCTACCCCGATCGCGGCAGCCTGCCGTTCTTCCGCGCGCCCGGCCTGCCCTTCTTCCTCGCCGCGGCGACGCTCTGCCATCCGCGAGCGGTCGTCGCGGCGAAGCTCGCGCTCGCGCTGTGCGACGTCGCCACCGGGGCCCTGACCGCGGCTCTCGTCCTGCTGCTGTTCGGCGACGCTGCACGCCGCGCGGCGCTGCTCGCGGCGGCGCTGGTGGCGATCGATCCGTTCCTCGTGCTCGCGTCGAGCGACGTCACCACCGAGCCGCTGGCGACGCTGCTGCTGACGGCGGCCTTGTGCGCGCTCCTGCGCGCGCGCACGGCGGGCGCGGCGGCGCGGACCACGGTCGCGTTCGCGTCCGTGGGCGGTGCGACGCTCGGCCTGGCGTGCCTGACGCGTCCGGGCTCGCTGGCCGTCGCGCCCGCGTGGCTGCTGCTGCCCGTGCTCGGCCTCCCCCGTGCCGGGGCCGGCACGACCGCACGCACACGCCGTACGGGCCGCGTGCTGCTGGCTGCGGCACTCGCGCTCGCTGCAACCCTCACACCGTGGATGCTGCGTAACTGGCAGCGCTTCGGCGAGCCGATCCTGGTCAACGACGCGGGCGGCTACAACGCGTGGTGCGGCACCCACCCGCGCCTGCACGCGATGCTATCGAGCACCACGCCGGCACGATTCGCAGACGACAGCCGCGAGCTCGAGGCGGACCTCGAGCGGCTCGCGGCCGAGGCCGGGCTCGGCACCGCGACGTCGCCACGCGCGCGCGACCGCCAGTGGTGGGACGCGGCGCGCGCCCACCTCGCCGCCGATCCCGCGCGGGCCGCGCGCATCCTCGCGCGCAACGCGGCGGCATTCTTCCGTCCGTGGCTCGACCCCGCCGCGCAGAGCCGGCTCGCGGTGACCGTGAGCGCCGCGTGGTTCGTGACGCTCGGCGCGCTGGCGGCTCTCGGAGCGTTACCGCTGTGGCGCCGCGATCGCCCGCTCGTCGTGCTCCTCGCCGCGGGCGTGCTGCTCGCAGCGCTGGCCCACGTCCCGTTCCAGACGGTGCTGCGCTTCCGCCTGCCGTTCACCGAGCCGCTGCTGGTCGCGCTCGCGGCAGCCGGCGCGGCGTCGTGCCGGGACCGCACCGGCCGCGGCCCGGGACGCGCCCCTACGAGATGACACCCCCGTCCTTGAGCGCGCCCATCTCCTCCCACGACAGCCCCGCGTCGAGCAGCACGCTCTCGGTGTCCGCACCGATCTCCGGCGCGTGGTTCCGCACCGCCGGCGGCTCGTTGTTGAACTGCACCGGGCTCGCCGCGACGCGAACCTTCCCGTGCTCCGGGTGGTCGACGTCGAGGATGTAGCCGTTCGCCTTGACCTGCGGATCCTCGACGACCTCGAGCGGCGTCTGCACCGGCCCCCAGATGCACTCCGATGCGTTGAGCAGTGCTGCCCAGTGCGCGCGCGGCTGCGACTTGAACATCTCGCGCAGCTCCGCGAGCAGCACGGGCCCGTTCTTCGCGCGCTCGGCGTCGGGGTTGAAGCGCGGGTCGGCGAGCAGGTCCTCGCGCCCGATCGCCCTGGCGAAGATCGGCCAGAAGCGGTTGACCTGCAGCATCATGAGCACCAGGTGTCGTCCGTCGCCGCACTCGTAGGTCGCGACCAGCGGGTTCGGCGTGCCGCCCATGCCGCCCTTCGGCAGCTCGAAGCCGTAGGTCATCGCGGCGACGATGTCCGGCGAGAGGATCCACACCGCTTCGCCGAGCAGCGACACGTCGACCTCGATGCCCTGTCCCGTGCGCTCGCGGTGGAAGAGCGCGCCCGCGATGCCGCCCGCGAGAAACATGCCGCCGGTGAAGTCGCCGAACGCGGGACGCTGCTGGATGAACGGCTGGCCCGGCGGCGTGAGCACGTCGACGACGCCGCCGCGCGCCCAGAACGAGAGCCCGTCGTAGCCGCCGCGGTTCGCGTCGGGGCCCTTCTGCCCCTGACCGTGGCCGCGCGCGTAGATGATCTTCGGGTTGACCTTCTTCAGGTCCTGGTAGGTGATCTTCAGCCGCTCGCGCGCCTCGGGCAGGAAGCTGGTCACGAAGATGTCCGCCTTCTCGACCAGCTTGTAGAGGACTTGCAGGCCCTCGGGCTTGGTGAAGTCGATGCCGACGCTCTTCTTGTTGCGGAAGAGCTGCTCGACGAAGAAGTTCACGCCCTTCGCGCCCGGGATCATGCCCGAGGTGATCAGTCCGCGCATCGAGTCGCCGCGCGCGGGGTGCTCGACCTTGATGACGTCCGCGCCCCAGTCGGCGAGAACCGTTGCGCAGGACGGGACGAAGCCCCACTCGGTGACTTCGATGACGCGGATGCCGTTGAGGATCTCCATTGGTCTCTCCTACGACGGACCGCGCGCACCGTAAAGCGATCGACCGACGCAGCGCGCCAGCCACGCGAACCATGCGCTCCGTGCCCTTGCGCGGCTACGGCCCGGGGAGCACGATCCGAGCCATGGCACCGGAAGCCGACCGCCTGCCCGCGGGTCCGCACCGCTGGCAGGACTTCCTCGCGCTCGACGAGGACGACCTGCGCGAGCTGGTCGACGGTCACTTCCTGGAGATCGAGGTGCCGAACGAGTTCCACGAGTGGGTCGTCACCTGGCTGGTGACGAACCTGACGGTCTGGGCGCACCCGCGCGGCGCCGGCTTCGCGTTCGCATCCGGCTACAAGGTGCGCATCCGCAAGGACCGCGGCGTCATGCCCGACGTGCAGTTCTACCGCGGGCGTCGCGGACGCCTTCCGCTGCGCGGTCTCCACCGCGGCGCGCCCGACCTCGCCGTCGAGGTCGTGTCGCCGAGCAGCCGGCGCTGGGACCGCGTGGTCAAGCTCGGCTGGTATGCGTCCATCGGCACGCCCGAGTACTGGATCGTCGATCCGACGACGCGCACGCTCGAGCGCTTCCTGCTCTCTTCCGGAGGGACGCTGGAACCCGCCGGGCACTACCTGCACGACGATCTCTTCGCGCCCGAGTCGTTCCCCGAGCTCGTGATCGATCTGTCGCAGCTCTGGCCGGCGGACGACGACGACGACTGACGTCCTCAGCGGCTTCGCCGACCACGAAGGATGGAACCGGCACGGCGTCCCATCGGACGTCCGCGCCGGCTTCGCCGGCCATGCGGGAAGATCTCGCGGGGCGCGTTCCTCAGACGGACCGTCTACTTTCCGCCGAACAGCGAGCCCAGGATCCCGCGCACCAGCTTCGCGCCCAGCTTCGCGCCCAGCTTCGAGCCCTCGCGCGCGAGCACCGTGCTGGCCGAGCGCGCCGCGCTCTTCATCATCGCCTCGCCGACGCTCTGCCGCTGCGACGATCCGCTGCTGCGCGGACGCGGCGCGGGTGCGTCCGCATCGCGTGTGCGACGGGTGCCCGCCCCGCTGCCGCGCGAGGCCGTCGCCTCGTCGTCGGTCGCGCGCTGCGCGCGCTCGCGCAGCCTCTCGTACGCGGACTCGCGGTCGACCGCGTGCTCGTACTTGCCGCGGAGCGGCGACGCCTGCACGACGCGCGTGCGCTCATCGGCCGTGATCGCACCGACCCGGCTCGACGGCGGACACACGAGCGCGCGCTCGACCGGCGAGGGCATGCCCTTCGCATCGAGGAACGACAGCAGCGCCTCGCCGACGCCGAGCTCGACGATGGTCTGCTTGACGTCGAGGCCGGGGTTCGTGCGGAAGGTCTCGGCCGCGGCCTTGACCGCCTTCTGGTCGCGCGGCGTGAACGCGCGCAGCGCGTGCTGCACCCGGTTGCCGAGCTGGCCGAGGACGACGTCGGGCAGGTCCGTCGGGCTCTGGGTGACGAACCACACGCCGACGCCCTTCGAGCGGATGAGGCGCACCACCTGCTCGATCTTGTCGCGCAGCGCGTCCGGCGCGTCGGCGAAGAGCAGGTGCGCCTCGTCGAAGAAGAACACGAGCTTCGGCTTGTGGTCGCCGACCTCCGGCAGCTGCTCGAAGAGCTCCGAGAGCAGCCACAGCAGGAACGTCGCGTAGACGCGCGGCGAGCGGTAGAGCTTTTCCGCCGCCAGCAGGTTCACCACACCGCGCCCGTCCGCGACGCGCATGAGGTCCTGCACGTCGAGCGCCGGTTCGCCGAACAGCCGGTCGGCGCCCTGCTCCTCGAGCTGCAGGAGCCCGCGCTGGATCGCGCCGACGCTCGCCGTCGACACACGGCCGTAGCTCGTCGTCAGCTCCTTCGCGCGCGACGCAACGTCCTCGAGCATCGCGCGCAGGTCCTTGAGGTCGAGCAGCAGCAGGCCCTCGTCGTCCGCCACCTTGAACACCAGCGTGAGGACGCCGGTCTGGGTCTCGTTCAGGTCGAGCAGGCGTCCGAGCAGCAGCGGGCCCATCTCCGACACCGTCGTGCGGACCGGCTGGCCGAGCGTGCCATCGACGTCCCACAGCGTGACCGGCGCCGCCGCGTACGCGAGCGGTGCGAGACCGAGCTCCTGGGCGCGCGCTTCGACCTTCGGATTGCCGCCCCCCGCCTGGCTGATGCCGGCGAGATCGCCCTTCACGTCGGCCGCGAACACCGGCACGCCGATGCGGCTGAACGACTCGGCGAGGAGCTGCAGCGTGACGGTCTTGCCGGTGCCGGTCGCGCCGGCGACGAGCCCGTGCCGGTTCGCCATGCCGGGCAGCAGGTGCAGCTCGGGGCCGCCCGGGCGCTTGCCGATCAGGATCGGGGGAGTCGTGCTGGCCGTGCTCATGTCACCCATTGGCCACGGTCGGCGGCGTCGCGCAAACCGCTCGCGCCCGCCGCAGCATCGGCTCGTCGCGACCGCGCGGAGCTGTTCGGCATGTCCGACGCGCCGCAGGTGCTCGAGGGCTTCCCGACGAGCGCCCGACCGGCGGCGCTGCCCGTTCAGTCGCGCGCGGTCGGGTCGTCGATCACGTACTTCCACGAGCCGCCGGGCTGCCGGCGCACCACCTCGATCGCCTTGCCGCTCGACGCCTCGGGCTTGCCGTCGGGTCCGGTGACCGTCATCGACCAGTCGTTGGAGAGCACCGCGACGTCGCCGGCGCGCACCACATGCTTGACGTTCATCGTGATCTTCGCCTTCGCCGCAATCATGCCCTCCAGGAAGCCGCGGATCTGCTCCGGCCCCTCGAAGGTCGTGCCCTGGAAGACGAGCACGCCGTGGTCCTCGTACAGGGCCGCGACCGCCGCCGCGTCGCCGGCGTTCACGCTCTCGCCGAACAGACGATCGATGTCCTCGGGTGTCTTCGCTGCCATCGCTGAGCTCCTTTCGGCTCGCTACCCGGGCCGCAGCCCGAGGCTCCGGTAGTGATAGCCGTACGCCGCGTCGAAGCCGGCGTGCGCATAGAGCGCCAGCGCCGGCACGTTGTCCGCCTCGACCTGCAGGTACAGCCGTTTCGCTCCGAGCCGCGACGCTTGCTCGGCGAGCGCGTGCAGGAGCCGTGTCGCGACCCTGCGGCGCCGCATCAGCGGACGCGTCCCCATGCCGAACACGCCCGCCCAGCCGCGCTCGGCGACGACGAAGCCCGTGCCGGCGACGGCACCGTCCGCGTCACGGACCACGGCCACCGCACCGCGCGGACCGATGCGCACCAGCAGCTCGCCGTACGACAGGACGCGCCGGCGCGTGCCGCGTTCGTCGCCGTGCCCCGCCGCGGCCGCCTCGAGCCATGCCGCGTCGGGGCGCTCCTCGACGTCCGCCCGAAGTGAGCCGCTCGCGGCGTCCGCAGTCGCGCGCAGGAGGTCGGCGACGCCCGCCACCTGCACCAGCACGGGGGCTTCGACCTCGTAGCCGAGCGCCGCGAGCTGTCGCTCGAGCCCCGGCGGCCGGGTGACCGGCCCGAGCTGGAAGCGCACCGGCAGCGCGCGCCGCCGGTAGAAATCCTCGGCGACCCGGATGCGCGCGTCGAGGTCGCGCGCGTCGCCGCGGATCGCGAGCACGGAGTTGCAGCGACGGAACGGCGCCTCGGGCCAGGCGCGCAGCAGCCAGCCGTCGACCAGCTGCACGGTCGTCGCCGGGACCGCGTTCGCCGCGAGCTCCTCGACGAGGAGGCAGGTCGACCGCGGCAGCTCCACGACGTCAGTCCCCGTCCGGCCGGACACGGCGGCACGGGCGCGAGCGCCGCGCGGCCGCCATCAGATCACGCGCTCGGCGCGGAGCCGCGCCCGCTCCTTCGCGGACAGACCGAGCAGCTTGCCGTACACCTCGTCGTTGTGCGCGCCGAGCTTCGGCGCCCCCGAGCGGATGCGCCCCGGCGTGCGCGACAGACGCGGGTAGACGCCCTGCATCGTCACCGCGCCCACCACCGGGTCGGGCACGGTCGCGAGGTCGCCGCGCGCCTGCACGTGCGGGTCGGCGACGATGTCGGCGACGGTGTACGTGCGCGCGAACGGCACGCCGCCCGCGAGCGCGCGCCGCTCGATGTCGGCCGCGTCGTGACGCTTCACCCAATCGGCGACGATACCGTTGATCGCGTCGCTGTTCTCGACGCGCTTCTCGAGCGTCGAGAAGCGCGCATCCTCGAGCAGATCCGGGCGGCCGATCAGCTTCGCGAGCCGCGGAAAGAGCGCGTCGCCTGCGGCGATCACGGACACGTACTCGCCGTCCTTCGTCTCCCAGTTGTCGAGCGGCGCCGAGTTCGCCAGGCGATTTCCCTCCCGGCCGCGCACGATGCCGAGGCGATCGTACGACGCGACCGTGTGCTCGAGGATGCGCAGGATCGACGCGTAGAGTGCCAGGTCGATCACCTGTCCCCGTCCGCTGCCGGCGCGCGCCGCCGTGGTGCGCCCACCCGTCGCGCGCTTCGTCGCCCGCCCCGCGCCGGCCTGGCGGTCGCGCTCGTAGAGCGCCATCACGACACCGAGCGCGTTGAAGATCCCGGTCAGGTAGTCGGACACGATGATGCCGGGCCGCACGGGGGGACGGTCCTTGTAGCCGGTCAGGTGCAGCAGCCCGCCCATCGCGATGCCGTTGCGGTCGAGGCCCGGACGATCGCGGTACGGACCGGTCTGACCGTAGACGCTGACCTGCGACACGACGAGCCCCGGATGGATCGCGCGCAGCACGTCGGGACCGACGTTCCAGCCCTCGAGCGTGCCGGGCTGGAAGTTCTCCAGCAGGACGTCGGACTCCGCGACCAGCCGCTTCAGCAGCTCCTGTCCCGCCGGCTTTCTCAGGTCGAGCGTGATCGACTTCTTGTTGCGCCCCTCGACCGCCCACCACAGCGAGTAGCCGTCCTCGAACGGGCCGATCGTGCGCATGAAGTCGCCGACTCCGGGCTGCTCGACCTTGATCACCTCGGCGCCGAAGTCGGCGAGCAGCGTGCCCGCGAACGGAGCCGCGATGCGCGTGCCGAGGTCGAGGACGCGGATGCCTTCGAGCGGCGGCGCGACGTGCGTCCGCGCTCGCGCCGCCGCGGGCGCAACCCGCTTCGGCACGGGCTTCGTCCCGTGCGCCCGCGGCGCGACCCTCGCGGACACGGCCGGCGCCGGCTTCTTCGCGCCTCGCTTGGCAGCCACCTTCGCCGTGCGCCTCACCGGGGCAGCCCGAGCACGCGCTGCGCGATGATGTTGCGCTGCACCTCGCTCGTCCCGGCGAAGATCGAGGCCGCGCGGTAGTAGAGCCAGGACTCGGCGAGGCGGCCGCAGGTCGGTGCGTCGGCGCCGCGCAGCGCCGCCCGCGGGCCGAGTGCGCGCATCACCGTGTCGTGCATGCGCTGGCTCATCTCGCTCCAGTAGAGCTTGATGAACGAGCTCTCCGGTCCAAGTGGCTCGCCGCGCACGAGGCGCGTCAGAGTGCGCCAGTTGTTGAGCTTGGCGATCTCGACCTCGATCGCGGCTGCGGCGACGCTCTGGCGGAGATCGCTCTCGCCGGCCCGCTCGCGCTCGCGCGCCAGGCGAACCAGGTCCTCGAGCAGCATGCGGTGGATGACGAGCTGGCGCGGCGACGTGCCGCGCTCGTGCGCGAGCGTGGTCTGCGCGATCTCCCAGCCTCGGCCCTCCTCGCCGACGAGGTTCGCGACCGGCACGCGCACGTCGTCGAGGAAGACCTCGTTGAACTCCGAGCTGCCGGTCATCTGGCGCAGCGGCCGGACTTCCACGCCCGGCGCGTGCATGTCGACGATCACGTACGAGATGCCGCGCGCCTTCGCGGAGCCCGGGTCCGTTCGCGCGATGAGGATGCCGAAGTCCGCATACTGCGCCCAGCTCGTCCAGACCTTCTGGCCGGTCACGCGGTAGACGTCGCCGTCGCGCACGGCCACCGTGCGCAGCGCCGTCAGGTCGGATCCCGCGCCGGGCTCGGAGAACAGCTGACACCAGACGTCCTCGCAGGAGAGGATGCGCGCGAGGTAGCGGTCCTTCTGGGCTTCGGTGCCGTGCTTCATCAGCGACGGCCCGACCAGGTTGACGCCGATCCGGTTGATCACCTCCGGCGCCCGCGCGCGCGCCATCTCCTCCTGGAAGATGTAGCTCGCCTCGGCGCCCGCGCCGCGTCCGCCGTAGGCCTCCGGCCAGTGCACGCCGACCCAGCGGTCGCGGGCGAGCTTCGCCTGCCAGTCGCGCAGGAAGGCGAACTCTTCGTCGAGGCTCGCGAACGCGACGGCGTCGCCCGTCGTGAACGCCGCGGGCACGTTGTTCGCGAGCCAGCTGCGGAGCTCGGCGCGCATCTCCTCCGCGGCCGTCGAGAACTTCAGGTCCATGGCGGCGGCGACTGTATCGGGGCTGCGTGCGCGATCGCAACCGCGCGCGAGACGGAAAGGTTCGGCACCGGCACCCGCGCGTTGTCGTGGCCGATCGGATCGGCGTGCTAGGGAGGGTTCCTCGTGAGCCGGAACGACGCGCAGCCCGAGTCGATCGCAGTGCACGTGGCGACCGTGCAGCATCTGTTCGACTCGCTCGACCCGGCACCGTTCCGCGAGCGCGACCTCGACCCCAAGGTCGAGCAGTACATCGTCGGCTGGGCACGCGAGCTGCCGCCACGTCGCCCTCTGGCTCTGGTCGTCCACCTCGACCAGGCCGGCCCGGGCGACGAGGCACTGCTGCAGCGCGCGGTGCGCGAGTACTTCCAGCAGCGGGCCGTCGCCGAGCGGCGCGCCCTGCGCCACCTGCTGCACATCGGCCGCGTCAGCCTGGCGATCGGGCTCGTCGTGCTCGCGGTCGCGATGGTGCTCGGCGATCTGCTCTCGGTGCTCGTCGGCCGCTACGCCTACGGCGAGATCATCGCGCACAGCCTGCTGATCGGCGGCTGGGTGGCGCTGTGGCGGCCGCTCGAGATCTTCCTCTACGAGTGGTGGCCGATCCGCGCCGATGCGAAGCTGTACGACCGGCTGAGCGCGATGCCGGTGCGTGTGGTGGACTCACCGGGACACGAGCACGCTCCCGCCCCCGTCGCTTGACGCTCGATTCGTTCGCCGTCCCGATCGCGCGTGGCTGCGCTGCCGTCAGAGTCCGTCGCGGTAGTCGGTCTCGACCGCCGAATCGATCAACTCGGCGAGCTTGTCGTCGCCGCCGGTGCGGCGCGCGAACATCTGGCCGAACGACACCCGCACGCGATGCGTCCACGAGTCGGGTTGCCAGAGCCTCGCACGCAGGAACGCCTTGCCACAGTGGAAGAAGCACTGATCGACGTGCACGCGGATCGCGAGCAGCGCCGGCTTGCCGCGCGCTGCGAGACGCTGCATCAGCTCGGGATCGCGCGTCAGCTCGGCGCGGCCGTTCACGCGCACGGTCTCGTTCGTGCCGGGAACGACGAACAGGACGCTGACGTGCTCGTTCTCGAGCACGTTGCGATGGCCGTACACGAGCTTGTTGCCGTTGCGGTCGGGGATGACGATCGTGCGCTCGTCCTCGATGAGCACGAAGCCCGGCTCGTCGCCCTTCGGCGAGGTGTCGAGGTCGCCCGCGGCGTCGGTCGTCGCCAGCACGATGAACGGCGAGCGTGCGATGAAGTCGCGCGCCTCCTCGCCGATCGTCGCCTCGACCTTCATCTCGATCGCCGGGTTCGACTCGCCGATGACCGCGCGCAGTGCGGCGAGGTCGGTGATGCGGTGAGGATCGTTGCTCGTGCTCATCGCGCCTCCCGATGTCGGAGATCTCCCATGACCGGGGCGTCATGTCCACTGCGGCGCCTCGACACGCCCGCGTAGAGCGAAGCCGGTGCCGTCGTCAGATGGAACGCCCTGCCGGTGCCATCCTTCGTGGCCGGCGAAGCCGGTGCGGACGTCAGCCGCCGACTTCGAGCGCCTCGTTCAGCGGCGCGACGAGGAAGGTCCAGGCGATCGCGTAGACCGTCGGGATCCAGCCGAAGAGGAGCAGCAGCGACGGGGCCCACATGCCGCGCAGCGCCATGAGCACGTTGCCGCCGGCGGCGATGACCACGCCGAGCAGCGCGCCCCACGCCGCCGGACCGAGCGGAGAGCCGCGCCGCACCCAGACGACGTTCCACGCCCCGAACGCGATCGGCAGCAGGAAGAACGGCGCGTCGAGCACCAGACCGCCCGGCCACAGCAGGGCCTGCAGTGCTCGCCCGGCATAGGGCAGCACCAGGATCGTCCCCGAGACGGCGGCGCCGACGACGTAGGCGAGCAGGTCACGACGCCGGATCGCGGGCATCAGAGGAGTCCCGACGCGGCAAGGAAGCGCAGCGGCTCCGGCACGACGAACGGCACGCCGGCCGCCGCGGCGGTGGCGATGCGCCACTGCCACGTGAACGCCGGCAGCTCGAGGCGCACGCGGTCGTCTGCCCGGGATTGCGCGACGCGCGCGCGCAGCTCGGGAAGCAACTCGCGGCGCGGCGAGCGCGCCGCCTTGCGGACGATGCCGAGGGTTCTCATGCGCTCCCGTCGCTCCTTACTCCGTCGCCGGATCGAGATCCGCGAGCTGCTCGCGGAGCCGCCGCAGACCGTAGAACAGCCGCGACTTGACCGTGCCGACCGACGCCCCGGTCACCGCCGCAATCTCCTCGAGCGACAGCTCTCCGAGGACACGCAGGGAGCACGCCTCGCGCTGCGCCGCCGGCAGCGCGGCGAACGCGGCCGCGACGCGCGCCTGCAGCTCGCCGCGCGCGACCGGCGCAGGCCGGAACGGCACACGCTCCTGCTCGACGCTCGCCAGCGGCAGCCAGCCCCACAGCCGCTGTCCGCGGATCCGGTTGCGGGCGAGGTTGCGCGCGATCGTCCACACGAAGGGCTTCAGCGGCACGTCGCGCCGGACACGCGCGCGGTGCCGGTGCAGGCGGAGAAAGGTCTCCACCACCAGGTCGTCGGCCGCGGCGGCGTCGTCCAGCATGCGCTCGAGGTGCCGCGCGAGCGGCGTCTGCCAGCGCGCGAAGAGCCGCTCGAAGGCACGCTCGTCGCCCGCCATCCAGGAGGCGAACAGCGCCTCGTCGGTCGGCTCGGAGCCGTCGCTCATCGGGATCGCTCGCTAGCATGGCATCCGTGGTACCCGTGAGCCTGGCGGTCGGTTCAGCCGGATCGCGCGATTTTCCGTTGAACCCGGACACGGCTCCGCGGGTACCCCCAGCGACCAACGAAAGGACGCTCCATGCTGCTCTCCCTGCTCGCCGCCCTCGCCGTCGCCGCCGGCTTCACCGGCACCCGAATGCTGCCGCAGCTGCGCGTGGCGCGCATCGCGACGGTCGCCGTGCCGGTCATCGTCCGCTACCGCCTGCTCCTGCTGCGCGGGGCAGGAGCGTCGCAGGCCGAGTGGGACGCGGCCCACGACCGCGCGGCGAGCGCGCTGCACGACCTGGCGATCGCACTCAAGGGCCTGCTGGTGAAGGTCTGCCAGGTGGTCGGCGCACGTGCCGACGTGTTCCCGGCGCCCTTCATCCGGCGCCTCGGGCGCTTCCACGACGCCGTGCCGCCGCGGCCGTACGCCGAGATCCGCGCGCTGATCGAGGGCCAGCTCGGACGCAGGCTCGAGGAGGTGTTCGCGACGTTCGACGAGACGCCGCTCGGCGCGGCGTCGCTCGCGCAGGTGCACCGCGCGACGCTGCACGACGGCCGCGTCGTCGCGGTGAAGGTCCAGTACGGCGAGATCGCGCGGCTCGCCCGCATCGACCTCGCGGCACTGCGCTTCTTCGTCCGCTTCGCCGACCGCGTCGCGCGCGACGTCGACCTGCGCTCGGTGGTGGAAGAGATCGCGGGCTTCGTCGCGCTCGAGCTCGACTTCGCTCGCGAGGCCGACTCCACCGAGCGCGCGCGCACGCTGCTCGAGGGCGACCCGACGGTGCGCGTGCCGGCCGTCCTGCGCGAGCTGTCGACACCGCGGCTGCTGGTGCTCGAGTACCTCGACGGGACGCGCATCCTCGACCTGGCGGCACTCCGCGCCGGCGGCTTCGACCTCGCCGACGTCGGCCGCGCGGTGGGACGCCTCTACGGGCGCATGGTGTTCGTCGACGGCTTCTTCCAGGGCGACCCGCACCCGGGCAACCTGCTGGTGCTGCGCGACGGCACGATCGGGCTGCTCGACTTCGGGCTCGCGAAGGCCCTGCCGCCGGGCTTCGGACGCGCGATCGCGACGCTGCTGGTGCGCGCGCTCGCAGGCGACGCGCCGGGTGCGCTCGCCGCCGCGCGCCAGGCCGGCTTCAGCGTGCGCGACGACCAGGCGTCGGCGCTGCCCGGCCTCGTGCTCGCGATGCTCGGCGACCGCGACGGCGAGCAGAGCGTCGTGTCGCTGCTCGCGGACTCGCCGCTGGTCGCGATCCCGCCCGACTTCGCGCTGATCGGCCGCGTGATGATCCTTCTGAACGGGCTGTCGCACCAGCTCGCGCCCGGCCGGATGATCGTGCAGCAGGCGCTGCTCGAGGTGGTCGCGCGCGAAGCCGACGTGCCGCCCGAGCCAGAGTGGCCGGGCCTGCCGCCGGGCCCCGAGCTGCCGCCGCTGCTGCAGGCGATGCGCTACGTGCAGTGGCCGGGCCCGTTCCTCGAGGAGTGCGCGCGGCGCTTCGGCGACGCGTTCACGGTGCGCCTGCCGGGCCGGCCACCGCTGGTCCTGTTCAGCCACCCCGACGCGATCCGCGACATCTTCACCGGCGACCCCGACGACCTGCACGCCGGCGAGTCGAACGCGGTCCTCGAACCGCTGCTCGGCCGCCACTCGCTGCTGCTGCTCGACGGCGGCGAGCACCTCCGCGAGCGGCGCCTCGTGCAGCCGCCGTTCCACGGCGAGCGCATGGTCGCGTACGGCGCCGTCATGCAGGACATCGCGCGCCGCGCGATCGACGCCTGGCCGGTCGGACGCGGCTTCGCGATCCAGCCCGAGATGCAGGGCATCACGCTCGACGTGATCCTGCGCACCGTGTTCGGGCTCGACGAAGGTCCGCGCATGACCGCGCTGCGTCGCGAGCTGATCGACCTGCTCGCGGTTTCGTCGAACCCGCAGCTGCTGCTCGCGGCGATTCAGTCCGGCGGCAGCGCTCCGCCGCGCGGCGCCGCCGCCCGTCCGCTCGAGACGCGCAGGCGCGTCGATCAGCTGCTGCTCGCGGAGATCGCGCGCCGGCGCGCGCTGCCGGAGGACGCCCGCACCGACGTCCTGTCGCTGCTGCTCGCGGCGCGCGACGAGGACGGCGCCCCGCTTCCGGACCAGGCGCTGCGCGACGAGCTGGTCACGCTGCTGGTCGCGGGCCACGAGACCACCGCGACGGCGCTGGCGTGGGCGGTGCACCACCTGCTCGTCCACCCCGACGCCCGCGCGCGCCTCGCCGACGAGGTGCGCGGCGTCGACGACCCCCTCGCGCTGTCGCGCCTCGACTGGCTCGACGCGGTGGCGAAGGAGACGCTGCGCCTGACGCCGATCCTGCCGATGGTCGGACGGCGGCTCACGCGCCCGCTCACCATCGGCGGCCACGCGCTGCCGGCCGGAGTCATCGCGGCACCGTCGATCGTGCTCGCGCACCGCCGCCCCGAGCGCTGGCCCGACCCCGACCGCTTCGCGCCGCAGCGTTTCCTCGATGCAAAGCCGACGCCGTACGAGTTCCTGCCGTTCGGCGGCGGCGTGCGGCGCTGCGTCGGTGCCGCGTTCGCGCTCTACGAGATGAAGGTCGTGCTCGCCGAGATCGTGCGCCGGGTCGAGCTGGAGCTGCAGCCCGGCTACGAGGTGCGCGTCGTGCGGCGCTCGGTCACGCTCGCACCGTCGGAGGGCATGCCGGTCGTGGTCGCGCGGCGCGCCGCGTGACGCGCGCCCTGCGAGCGACCGACGTCGTCACCGGCTTCGCCGGCCACGAGCAGATGGCACCGGCACGGCGTTCCATCTACCGGTCCTAGCGCAGGAGGCCGGAGCCCGCGAACAGCAGCGCGTAGAGCGCGGCGGCGAGCGCGCTGTACTTGAGCGCGTAGTAGGCGGTGCGGTTCGCCTGCTTCAGGCGCTTCAGCGGCAGGCGGATCTGGTAGACGACACCGAACACCTTGTTCGCGAACCCGATCTTCTCCCCCTCGACGTTCTTCGTCGCGGTCAGGCCGACCACGTGGCGAATCAACCAGCGGTTGAAGCCGCGCACGACGGGATTGCCGATCGGGCGCTCGACGTCCGCGAAGAAGATGATGCGCGGCTGGTCGGTCATGTTCTGGAAGCGGTGCAGGTAGGTCTCGTCGAACAGGAGGTCCTCGCCGTCGCGCCAGGAGTAGCGCTCGCCGTCGATCCAGATGCAGCAGTCATCGTGGTTCGGCGTGATGAGACCGAGGTGGTAGCGGACGGATCCCGCGAAGGGATCCCGGTGACCGCCCACCTTCCCCTTCGGCTCGATGAGCGTGAACATCGCGCCGTGGATCGACGGGATCGACTCCACCAGCTCGACCGTCTTCGGACACAGGTCGCGCGCCGAAGGCAGCGGAGCGCCGTACCACTTGAGGTAGAAGCGCTTCCAGCCCTTGCGGAAGAAGCTGTTGAAGCCGAGATCGTCGTAGCGCTCCGACGCGCGCACGTGCCCGCCCTCGTAGAGTCGGCGCGCCTCGTCACGGATCGTCGTCCAGTTCTCGCGCAGCGGCGCGAGCTCCGGAAAGTCCTTCACGTCGAGGATCGGGCGCGCCGGTACGTTCGAGGAGACGTAAAGCAGGGCGTTGAGCGGCGCGAGGAACGTCGAGTGGTCGGTCAGCTGGCGCTGGAAGCTCAGGCGCTCGCGGCCGCGGAAGTGCACGTAGAGCACTGACGCCACGAAGGCACCGAAGAGCGAGAGCTTCATGAGGAACGCGGCGTTCACGAACGACTCCTCACCCCGGTCGGCACGTCGAGAACGTACCGACGTCGCGCGAATCGGCACCGATCCCGATCCAAGGTCGGTAGCTGGTCCAGCCGCCGGCGGTGGCCCAGGCCGCTCCCGTGACGTTGGACGCGTCGTCCGACAGCGGGAGCAGGATCACGGCCGCCTGCTCCCGTGGCGTCGCCGATCGATGCGGCGAGGGGGATGCCGAAGACGTTTCCATCGTCGCCCTGTGCGTAGTGCTCCGTCAGCTCGAATGCGAGCCGGCAAACTCGTGATCGCCGCCCGGCGCCGGCGGCCGCCAAGGAGGCGGTCTTTTCGGCTGGTGATGGCGCGGCTCGACGGCACCGACCGGCTGGACGCCCCGTCACGGCGTGCGCCTCATCCGACCTCGTACGCATCGGCGTCGGGCCGGCCTGCACGCCTCGCGTACTCGCTCATCGTGCCCGGCCACTGGGTCACGATTCGCCCGGACGCGGCCCGATAGTAGCTGTGACAGCCGGCCTGCCAGACATCGACCGAGTCGAGCTCCCGTTGCAGCTGATCGTTGTAGCGTCGCATGACGTCGCCCCGAACCTCCATCCACTGGATCCCCTCCGCCCCCATCCGTGCGAGCTGGCGCATGACGTACTCCACCTGGAACTCGAGCATCGTGATGATCGAGCCGTTGTTGGTGTTGGGTCCGTAGAGCATGAAGAGGTTGGGAAACCCGCGCGTCGCGATGCCCAGGTACGCCTCCGGACCGTCGGCCCACGCGGCTTCGAGGCGGAGCCCGCGGCGACCCGTGACGTCGATGGCGGAGAGGAAGCACGTTGCATGAAAGCCGGTGGCCGCGACCACGACGTCGACACGCCGGACGTCGCCATCGCCGCTCACGACGGAATCCTCGGTGATCCTTTCGATCGGCTCGACGACCAGCTCGACGTTGGATCGATTGAACATCGGGAACCAGGCGTTCGAGAACAGGGGACGTTGGCACCCCCAGGGAACCCGCGGCGTGAGCTTGTCCCGCACCGCCGGATCCGCGACGACCGCCAGATTCTGCACGCCTGCCGCCTCGGCAAGCTCGCACACCTCGCGGCTCGAGAAGGCGATGTGCGGGTCGATCTCGTTGAAGATCCGCTCGCGCTCCGCCAGTGCGGCATCGGGCTCGTGCGCGAAGCGCGCGAGCTGCTCGTCGGTGAAGGGATCGTTGTCCCGCGGCAGAACCCAGGTCGGCGAGCGCTGATAGACGTAGAGCTGCGCGACGTCCTCGGCGACCTCGGGCGCCATCTGCACTGCCGTCGCGGCGCTTCCGATGATGGCGAGGGCTTTACCGGACAGGTCCAGACCCCGGTCCCAGCGGGCGGAATGAAGCAGCCTCCCCCCGAAGGTCTCGAGCCCCTCGATGTCGGGCCACTTCGGCGTGTTCAGCATGCCGACGGCGCTGATGAGGACACGCGAAACGAACTCGCCCCGCGCGCTCGACACCTGCCAGGTACGGCTCTCGTCGCTCCACCGGGCGGCTTCCACCTTCGCATCGAAGAGGATGTGCGGCAGGATATCGTACCTGGCGGCCACGTCTTCCAGGTAGGCCAGAATCTCGGCTTGCGGAGGGTAGGGTCGTGACCAGTTCCGCTTCGGCGCGAACGAGAAGGAGTAGAGGTAGGAGGGAATGTCACAGCACAGCCCCGGATAGCGGTTGTGGTACCACGTGCCGCCCAACCCGGACGCCGCCTCGAGAATCACGAAGTCGCGAATCCCGGCCATCCTCAGCTTGATTGCCATGCACAGGCCGCCGGGACCGGCGCCGATGATCACGATCCGTCGCACGTCTTCCTGGTCGGGCATGGGGATGGGGCCGCGAGGTTCCCGCCGGCGAGCAGCGGTCGATCAGCCGCAGCGACGCGCGGTCAGGCCGCGCGTGTTCTCGTGGAGGTAGAGGCTCTGCGTGCGCGCATCGAGGTCCCCGATCTCGGCGAGGATGCCCCGCGGCTCGGGAAGTCCCTCCATGTGGGGCCAGTCGGAGCCGAAGATGACGTGCTCGGGGCCCATCAGCTCGATCACCTCACGAAGGTCGTCCTCCCAGAACGGATTGATCCAGACGTGCTCGCGGAAGAGCGCGACCGGGTCCTCGCGAAAGTGCCAGGGGTTGCGGTCACTCGCGTGTGCGAGCTGGCGCAGGAGATTCGGCAGGAACGCCGAGCCGTTCTCGATCGATGCGATGCGGAGATCCGGAAAGCGCTCGAAGACCTTCTTGTAGGCCAGATCCAGGAGGAAGTCGTTGGCGGCTCGTTCGAGAACGAGGCCCGCGACGGAGGGGCACTGGTCCATGCCGACCGAAGCGAGCCCGTATCCTCCTTCGTCGTAGCCATTGGTGGAGTATCCCGAGTTGCCCGTGTGGATGACGACGGTGATCCCGGCCTCTGCTGCGCGCGCCCAGAACGGATCGAAGCAGGCGCTGCCCGGGGCACGGGGACCGTCTGCCGTCCTCGCGGCGGCCGGCCGCATGGCGACGATGCGCGCATCGCGCTCCAGGGCCCACTCCAGCTCGGAGCAGGCCCACTTCACGTCGGCGAGCGAGATGTACGGTGCT
>Ga0172362_10000535_pt1 | contig 31218 bp, 29 predicted proteins | sample LakKivs1_kivu2a2_FD_114534 | JGI IMG/M metagenome (GOLD analysis project Ga0172362, IMG submission 114534) | Sediment microbial communities from Lake Kivu, Rwanda - Sediment s1_kivu2a2 | ecosystem: Environmental > Aquatic > Freshwater > Lake > Sediment | place: Rwanda: Western Province, Lake... | reverse complement strand
CTGCTCGGCTACGTGCGACCGTACGTTTGGCCGCGCTTCGCGATCGCCATCGCCTGCATGCTGGTCTTCAGCGCCTCGAACGGCGTCATGCCGTTCCTCGTGCGGAGCGTGTTCGACGACATCTTCGCCTCGAAGAACGTCGCCATGCTGTACATGGTTCCGCTGATCATCCTGGCGACGTTCACGATTCGCGGCGTCGCCAACTACGGCAACCAGTACTTCACCGAGTGGACGGCGCAGAAGGTGATCACCGACCTGCGCGACGCGATGAACCAGCGCGTCCAGTACCTGCCGCTGTCCTACTTCAACCGCACGCCGACCGGAACGATCGTCTCCCGGGTCACCAACGACGTCGCCCAGCTGCGCAACTCGCTGGTCGAGGCGAGCGTCGCGCTGCTGCGCGACAGCGCGTCCCTGGTGACGCTGATCTGCGTCGCCTTCTACATGGACTGGGTGCTCGCGATCATCGGGTTCGTCGTCTTTCCGGTCTCGGTGCTGCCCGTGCTGCGTCTTTCGCAGCGGCTCCGCCGCTACTCGAAGCGCGGCCAGGCGACGCTCGGCAACCTGGCGGCCCTGCTGCAGGAGACGGTCCAGGGGAATCGGATCGTCAAGGCGTTCGGCATGGAGCGGTACGAGCTCGAGCGCTTCGGCGCGGAGAACCGGCGCCTGTTCGGGCTCTACATGAAGGCGTCTCGCGCGAAGGCGCTGATCCAGCCGCTGATGGAGCTGCTGGCGGCGTTCGGCATCGCCGGGGTGGTGCTCTACGGAGGCTACTCGGTCATCGAGGGCGGGCGCACGCAGGGCGACTTCCTCGCGTTCCTGACGGCGCTCGTGCTGGTCTACGATCCGTTCAAGGGGCTCGCGAAGATCAGCGGCGCGATCCAGCAGGGTGTGGGCTCGGCGGAGCGCGTGTTCGAGCTGATCGACGAGGCGACCGACGTCGTCGAGCGCTTCGGGGCGCGCCCGCTCGCGGACTTCGAGCACGAGATCCGCTTCGAGCGGGTGAGCTTCCGGTATCCGCCGCGCAGCACGGCGCCGATCGCGGACGGCGCGAAGGCGGTGGGAGGCACGTCCCTGCCGGCCGACGGCACGCGCGAGAACAACCTGGCGCTCAGCGAGGTCGAGCTCGTCCTGCGCCGCGGTGAGGCGGTCGCGCTGGTCGGCGGGAGCGGCGGTGGCAAGAGCACGCTCGCCGACCTGATTCCGCGCTTCTACGACCCGACGGCGGGCCGTATCACGATCGACGGGACCGATCTTCGCGAGGTGACCATCGCGTCGCTCCGCGCGCAGATCGGGATCGTCACCCAGTCCACCTTCCTGTTCAACGACACGATCCGCGCGAACCTCGCCTACGGATCGACCGCGCCGTCGCACGGCGCGGTCGAGGAGGCCGCGCGCGCGGCCAACGCGCACGACTTCATCTCGGCGCTGCCGCAGGGCTACGACACGGTGGTCGGCGAGCTCGGCGTGATGCTCTCGGGCGGGCAACGGCAGCGCATCGCGATCGCGCGCGCTCTCCTGAAGAACGCGCCGATCCTGATCCTCGACGAGGCGACATCGGCGCTCGACTCCGAGTCGGAGCGGCTCGTGCAGGACGCGATCGAGCGTCTCATGGTGGGGCGGACGACGCTGGTCATCGCCCACCGTCTCGCGACGGTCCGGCGCGTCGACCGCATCGTTGTGCTGTCGGACGGTCGCGTTGCGGAGGAGGGGACGCACGACCAGCTGATCGCGCGGGGCGAGATCTACCGCCGCCTGCACGATCAGCAGATGCTGGTGCCGCCCGCGCCGGGCGAAGGCGGTGCCGACCCGGAGATGCGTCTGGCATGAGCGCAGGCCATCCGCGGCGCAAGGCCCGCCGTCGCGGGCCGGGCGCGCCCCTGACGGTCGGCGACCGCGCGATGATCGCGGTGGTCGGAACGCTGCTGTTCGTCGTGCTGCGGGTGCTCGGCTGGACGACACGCAAGCGCTTCATCGGTCCCGGTACGCAGCAGCTGTTCGACCGCTTCGACGCAGCGGAGCCGTCGATTCTCGCCTTCTGGCACGGGCGGATGGTGATGATGCCGTTCGCCTACCGCGGCCCGGGCGCGTGCATCATGAACAGCCGCCACCGCGATGGCCAGCTGATCTCCCGCGCGATCCACCTGCTCGGCATCGAGGTGGTGCGTGGCTCGTCGACGCGTGGCTGGGTCGGCGGCATGCGCGGGCTGCTGGCGGCGCACGCGCGCGGGCGCGACATCGTGATCGTACCGGATGGGCCGCGCGGGCCGCGCTGCCGGGCGAAGAGCGGCGCGATCCAGCTCGCCCGCGCGACGGGCGCGCCGGTCTACCCCGTCGCGTATGCCGCGACGCGGGCCCGTGTGCTGTCGCGCAGCTGGGACTGGCTGTCGATCCCGCTGCCGTTCACGACGATCACGTACGTCGTCGAGAACCCGATCCGGGTCGCGCGCGAAGCGGCCCCAGACGATCTCGAGACCGCGCGGCTGCTGCTCGAGAGCAGGTTGAACGACGCGGTCCGGATCGCGGACGCGGCGGCCGGTGTCGCGCCCGAGCGAACGGTCGAGTATATCGGCACCGTTGCGCGACAGGCGTAATCGTGAGAGGGCACGGAGCGAGGGAAGAATGATGCGGGGGAAGCGAGCGATTCTCGTGTGCGCCGGCGTGGCCGTCCTGACGGCGACGGTTGCCGTCCCGGCCATGGCGAAGAAGCAGAAGGCCGTAGAGGAGGCGACGTCGTCGTCGCCGGAGGAAGTCAAAACAAAGTTCAAGACGTTCTGCGACGGCTGGATGGAGAAGCTGCGCGAGCGCGAGCGCAACAACATCTCTCGCATCGAGTGGAAGCCGGGCGGGACCGGCGTGGTTGGCGAGTACGTCGGCTACGACACCCAGAACTTCACCGTCGGCGACATCACCAACGTCGAGACCAAGCCGGTCGGTCGTGTGGTGTACATGGAGCTGAAGATGCGCCTCTCCGGCAACTCGCAGGTCGACGCTCTCGCCCAGAAGCCCGAGGTCGTCGAGCGTACCGAGGTCACCGAGCTCTTCCGCTACGAGCGGGGGAGCTGGGTCTACTGAGGGGCGGCCGACTCGGCCGGGAGCCGAGCGCGTGCGCACGGCATCGGGAACCCGTGCGTACAGCGTCCTGCTCGTCCTGCTGGCGCTGCCCATCCTGCCGCTGGCGGCGCTCGGCTGCGTGGTGAAGCCGACGTGGCGGCGAGGGCTCCGGGCGCGGCTCGGCTTCGGCTGGCCCGAGCGGACGCGCGGGCCCGTGCTCTGGACGCACGCCGCGTCGGTCGGCGAGATCGAGGCGATCGTACCCGTCGTGCAGCGCTGGCAGCGGCACCACCCGGACGGTTCGGTCGTGCTCTCGGCACTGACCGCGACCGGCTGCGCGCACGCGCAGCGCCTCGTGCCCGACGCGTGCGTGCGGACGTTCCCGATCGACGCGCCCGGGATCGTCGGCCGCGTGGTGCGGCGCGTGCGTCCGGACCTCTTCCTGTTCAGTGAGAACGAGATCTGGCCGAACCTTCTCGGCGTGCTCGAGCGCGACGGGATCCCGGCGGTGCAGGTGAGCGGGCGGCTGTCGCCGCGCGCGGCGCGCACGCTCGCGTGCTTTCCGGGCTTCGCACGCGCCGTGCTGCGACGCGTGACCTGCTACTGCGTCCAGGCCGACGAGTACCGGGGGCGCCTCGTGGCGCTCGGTGTGGACCCTGCGCGCATCGTCGTGACCGGATCGCTCAAGGGTGACGCGCGGCTCGCCGACCCGCCGGCTTTCGTGCCGGGTCTCGCCGCGCTTGCGCGGCCGGTGGTGATCGCGGGCTCGACGCACCCCGGCGAGGACGAGGCGGTCCTCGACGCGGTCGCCGCGCTTCGTCCGCTGCCCGCGGTGGACGACGCGCTTCGTCGTCTGCCCGCAGCGCGTCCGCTCTGGCTCCTCGCGCCGCGGCACCCGGAGCGCTTCGACGCCGTCGCGAGTCTGCTCGAGCGGAGCGGTGTCGCCTGGGTGCGCCGCTCGACGCTGCCCGCCGACGCGAGTGTGGTCGCCGAGCGGCTGCGCGACGCCGACGTGCTGCTGCTCGACACGATCGGCGAGCTGGCGGGCTGCTATGCGGTCGCTCGCGTGGCGTTCGTCGGCGCGACGCTGGTGCCGATCGGCGGCCACAACCTGCTCGAGGCGGCGCGCTGCGGCGTCCCGGTGGTCGTGGGGCCGCACCTCGACACCGTCCGCCGGGTCGCGGATCGGCTGGCTGCGGCCGGGGCGGTAACCGTGCTTTCGAATGCGACCGGCCTCGCGGACGCGATCGTCGCGTACCTCGATCCCGAGCGGCGCGCGGCGGCTGGTGCCGCTGCGACGCGGGTCGCAGCCGAGGAGAGCGGCAGCTTGGACGCGACCTGGCGTGTGGTCGAGGAGGTGGGCGCGGCTCGCGCGAGCTCCGCCGCGGGAGCGACCCCGTGATGGCGTCACGCGCGACACGGGAGGAGATCGTCCGGCGCTGGGAGACGCGTGGCATCGCGCGCTGGACGCTCGGTCCCCTCGCCTGGGGCTACCGGTTGGGCGTCGGCGTGCGCCGCGCAGCGTTCGGGATCGGGCTGCGCCGCGCCCAGCAGGTGCCGGTGCCGGTGCTCAGCTTCGGCAACGTGACCGTCGGCGGCACGGGCAAGACGCCGGCCGCGCTGTGGATGGCCGGCCGGCTCGCCGCGCGCGGCGAGCGTCCTGCGATCGTGACGCGCGGCTACGGCGGCAACCTCCACGGCAAGGTGGCGACGGTCGGGCGGGAGGGCCGCGCGCTCTTCGAGCCGCGGGAGATCGGTGACGAGGCGGTGCTGCTCGCCGAGCGGTTCGCCGGACCGGTGGTCTGCGGCGCGGATCGCGTGGCAGCGGCGAGGCTGGCGATCGAGGAGCACGGTGCCACCGCCATCGTGCTCGACGACGGCTTCCAGCACTGGCGGCTGGCACGCGACGCCGACGTCGTGCTGGTCGACGGCCGTTCCGGTTTCGGCAACGGCGCGCTGCTGCCGGCCGGGCCATTGCGGGAGCCGCTCGGAGCGCTGCGGCGCGCGCACGCGATCGTCGTCACCAAGACCACGGACGGCGCTCGGGTCACCGATCTGCTCGCACGCGTGGCGCCCGACGTGCCGAGGTTCCACGCCGACCTGCTGCCGCGGTCGCTCGTGGTGAGCGAGGACGGGGCGCTTGCCGCGCGGCCGCTTGGCGACCTGGTCGGTCGGCGGGTCGTGACGGTGTCGGCGATCGCGCAGCCACAGTCGTTCTACGAGGTGCTGGGCCACCTCGAGGTGCGCGCCGTCGAGGTCCTCGAGTTCCCGGACCACCACCTCTTCACGCAGGCCGACTGGCACCGCATCACCCAGGCCAGCCACCGCGCGGACCTCGTGGTCTGCACCGAGAAGGACATCGTCAAGCTGCGCAGATTCCCCTTCGCCCGCGGCGGGCTCGCCGCGCTGCGGGTGGACTTCGCGCTGCGCGATGGCGACGAGGAGCGCCTCGGGGCGCTGCTCGACGCCCGGATCCTGGAGCGGCGGTCGCAGCTTCGGGGTGAAACTGCTACGGAACCGGACGAATGAGGGGCGTTCGGCGTCCGGATCGGCCGGTAGCCGCCCGCTCGCCCATCCCCGGGTCCGCCGGGATACGGATTCACTGGAGATAATCGAGTGCGAGTACTGGTCACCGGGGTGGCGGGCTTCATCGGCTCCAACGTCGCAGATGCGCTGATCGCGCGGGGCGACGAGGTGCGCGGCATCGACTCGTTCCTCGACTACTATCCCCGTGCCGTGAAGGAGCGGAACCTCGCCGGCCTGAAGCGGGCCAAGGGCTTCGAGTTTCACGAGCAGGACCTGGTGGCAGCGGACCTCGATGCGCTGACGACCGGCTGCGACGCGGTGCTCCACCTCGCCGCGCAGGCGGGCGTCCGTGCGAGCTGGGGCAAGGACTTCCGCATCTACTGCGATGCGAACATCCTCGCGACGCAGCGCCTGCTCGAGGCGTGCGCCGGTCGGCGGCTGCGCGTGGTCTACTCGTCCTCGTCGTCGATCTACGGGGACGCGCCGGACTTCCCGACCCGCGAGACGACGCTGCCGCGACCGATCTCGCCCTACGGCGTGAGCAAGCTCGCCGGTGAGCATCTCTGCCGCCTCTACACGCAGTCGTACGGCCTGCCGACGATCTCGCTGCGCTACTTCACGGTCTACGGACCGCGCCAGCGTCCCGACATGGCGTTCCACCGCTGGCTTGCGGCTTCGCTCTCCGGCGAGGAGCTGCTGGTCTTCGACGACGGTGCGCAGACGCGCGACTTCACCTTCGTCGGCGACGTCGTGCGCGCGAACCTGATGGCGCTCGAGAAGGGCACGCCGGGTGCCGCGTACAACATCGGCGGGGGCTCGCGGGTGAGCGTCAATCATGTGCTCGAGCTGATCGGCGAGCTGTCCGGCAAGCCGGTCCGCGTCAGGCGCGGCGACAAGCAGCGCGGCGACGTGCGCGACACCCATGCCGCTCCCGAAGCAGCCGAGCGCGAGCTCGGCTGGCACCCCCTCACCAAGCTGCGCGAGGGCCTGGCCGCGGAGCTCGAGTGGCTGCGCGGCGAGATGGCGGCACGCTGAGGAGGAACGGATGGCGATCAGTCAGGAGTTGCTCGAGATCCTCGTCTGCCCGAAGTGCAAGGGTGAGATCCAGCTGTCGTCGGCAGGCGACGGGCTGACCTGCAACGCGTGCCGGCTGCGCTTCCGTATCGAGGACGACATCCCGGTGATGCTGATCGACGAGGCGACGTCGTTCTGAGAGTCCCCACACGGGACCGTGCCCCCGCGCGCGCAGCGCGCCGCCGAGCGCAAGCCCGCGCGGGGAGCGAAGGGGGCGCATGACCCCTCGCAGGATCCTCCTCGCGCAGACGAGCTTTCTGGGTGACATCGTGCTCACCACGCCGTTGTGGCGTGCGCTGCGCGACGCCCTGCCGGAGACCGAGGTGTGGTGGCTGGTCCGGCCGGACGCGGCGCCCATCGTCGCCCCGCTCGCCGGAGCAGGCCGCGTCCTGGTGTTCGACAAGCGTGGCGGTGACGGCGGCCCGGGTGGTCTCGCCCGTGTCGCGGCGCGGCTGCGCGCGCTCGACTTCGACGTGGCGATCGCCGTCCAGCGGTCGCTTCGCACGGCGTTGACGCTCGTGCTCGCGGGCATCCCGGAGCGGATCGGCTTCGCCGGCGCGGCGGGCTCGCCGCTCTATCACCACCGGGTCGCGCACCGCGGTGCCCACGCGCGCGATCGGCTGCTCGCGCTGGCCGCGCCGCTCGGCGTCGTGCCGCAGCCGGCACCGGCGCCCCAGCTCGCGACCGATCCCGCAGCCGACGCGGCGGTGGCGGCCCGGCTCGCCGACGCGGGCCTCGCCGAGGGGGAGGATCTCCTGGTGGTCGCACCGGGGGCCGCCTGGGAGACCAAGCGCTGGCCCGCGGCGAGCTTCGCCGCACTGGTGCGCGCCCTCGTGCCGGGCACGTTCGGCCGGGTCGCGGTGGTCGGCACCGCGGGCGATCGCGACCACGCCGACGCGATCGCGCGACAGGTGGACGGCGTCGGGGATCGGTCGCGGGTCCTGGACCTCACCGGACGTACCAGCACGGCGGAGCTGGTCGCGGTGCTCGCGCGTGCCGCGCTGCTGGTCGCCAACGACAGCGCGCCGGCGCACATCGCGGCGGCGCTCGGGCGCCCGGTCGTGTCGCTCTTCGGACCGACCGTCCCGGCGCAGGGCTTCGCGCCGATCGGCGCACGCGTCCGCGTCGTCGAGCGGGCGCTGGCCTGCAGGCCGTGCTCGCGCCACGGCTCGGCCTACTGTCCGATCGGCACCCACGAGTGCCTGGCGGGGCTCCGCGTGTCGGAGGTCGCCGCGGCGGTGCAGGGACTGCTCGGAGCGGACGCGGGCGCCGTGCCCTCTCCGGCCGGGGGCGTGCAGTGAGCAGCGTCGGACTCGTCGCCGTCTCGTTCGGCGATGCGCCCGCCGCGGCCGCGCTGGCGGCCCTCGGGGCGGCGAACGTCGTGCTCGCGCGCGACGCCGCGTCGCCCGCGGCGCTGCTCGCAGAGGCCGCCGCGGGCGAGCGCTTCGTGCTCTGGCTCCCGGCCTGGGCGCGGGTGACGGCGCCGCTGGTCAGCGCGGTGCAGGCGTGGTGCGCGCGGGACACGGCCGGAGCGCGCATCGCGCGCGCCCGCGTGCGCTGGGTCTGCGGCGGGCACGCGGAGATCGGCGGACCGGTGTGGATGCTGCTTTCCGCGCCAGGGTCGGTGTCGCTCGCCGGCGAGCTGCCGCACCCGATACCAGCGGCGCGAGCGGACGATCTCACGGTACCGCTCGAGGTCGAACTGCCCGACGATCTGGCGCAGCACCTCGAGGGCGTCAATCAGCAGAGCTCCGTTGCCGCCCGGCTGCGGTATGCGTCCGGGCTGGAAGCGCAATGGGCGGGACTCGCGTGGCGACCGGCGCTCCTCCTGCTCCGCGCCCTCGCTTCGGCGAGCGGGTCGCGCCGTGCAGCCCTGCCGCACGCGGTCGTCGAGGCGTACCGCGAGGTGCTGGCGACGGCGAAGCTCTGGGAGCTCGCGCACGGTACCGCGCTGCGATGAGGGTGCCCGAAGGATTCGTCGTGCTGCGCGACGGGATCGTCCTGCGGCGGGGCCACGAGAACGAGATCGACGCATTCCTCGCCGCCGCGTGGCCGCCGCCCGCGGCGGACGTGCCGGCGGTGGTTTCCGGCGGGCGGGGGACCACGCGGCGCATCGCGCTGCGTGACGGCGGGGTCGCCTACGTGCGCCGCTACGTGCACGGTGGGCTGCTCGGCGCGCTGCTCGGGGAACGATACTGGCAGCGACCGCCCCGGCCCTTGCGGGAGCTGGCCGCGACCGAGGCGGCGCGGCGTGCCGGGGTCGTCGCCCCGGAGGTCCTCGCGGCCCTGGTCCGGCCGGCTGCGCCGGCCGGTCTGCTGTACCGTGCGGCGCTGGTCACACGAGCTCTCGAGGGCCGTCGCGCACTCGCGGACGCCCTGCGCGCCGCCGACGACCTGGCCACGCGCCACGCCTGGATCGCGTCCGCCGTGCGGGCCGTGCGGCGGCTGCACGCCGCCGGCATCCACCACCCCGACCTGAACGCGGCGAACGTTCTGGTCGGCGGGCGTCCCGAAGACGACGCGGCGCTGATCGACTTCGACCGCGCAGACGTGGGCCGCGTGCCCGCCGGTGCGGCGCGCGTCGCGCTCGCTCGGCGCCGCCTGTCGCGCTCGATCGCCAAGCTCGGTCTGCCGGGCCTCGATCGCGCTGCGGCCGCCGCCGCGCTCGACGCCGCCGGGCTCGGAGCGGGTACGTGACCGGGGTGCTCGACCCCTCTGCCGCGGATCACGCCGGCTGGAGCGCGGCGCAGGTGGTGGCGCGCGCGCGCGACGAGGCGACGCCGGGTCGGCGGGTGCTCAAGCGGGGCGGCCACCGCCTGGTGGTGTGGCTCGACGGCGCCGGTCCCGCGGGCGGTGCCGTCGTCGTCAAGCAGATTCCGCTGCGCTCGGTGTGGCACAGGCTCGAGGCGCGGCTCCGCGGCCGACCGGCGAGCGTACAGCGCGTCTGCGCGGAGCACCTGCTCGCGGCAGGCGTGGGCGTGCCGCGCCCGCTCGGCGTGGTCGAGGAGCAGCACACCAGCACGCTCGTCGCGGAGGCGGTTACCGGGGCGCAAGGGCTGCTCGAGGCCTATCTGCGAATCGACGAGCGCGCGCGTCGTCGCTTCGCCCGCGAGCTCGGTGCATTCGTTGCGCGGCTGCACGCGTCGGCCGTCCGGGTGCCGGACCTGAAGGAATCGAACGTCCTGGTGCGGGACGACGGAGCGGCCCTGCGCTTCGTGCTCGTGGACCTCGACCGCGCGCGCGTCGTGCCCGGCAAGCCTTCGCGGCGGCGCCAGATCAGCAACCTCGTCCAGCTCGATCGCTCGCTCGGCGCCTATACGGGCCGTCGCGAGCGGCTCGCCTTTCTCGCCGCCTGGCGGCGTGGCCTGCCGGGCCCGCGCGAGCCGCTCGGTCGGCTGGCACGGGACGTCGAGCGTGCGCGACGCCGCAAGGACGTGAGCGTCTCGCGCCGACGTCGACGCGAGAAGATCAAGCCCGACGACCGGCTGCCGGTCTCCGCCATCGTGATCTGCGGCAACGAGGCGCACTGCATTCGTGACTGTCTGGAGAGCCTGCGCTGGTGCGAGGAGATCGTGGTCGTCGACTCGTACTCGACCGACGGCACCTGGGACATCGTGCAGGAGTACACCACCGACGCAAGGCGCAGGCCATGGAACGGGCACGTCGAGCAGAAGCAGTACGCGCTCGATCACGCGCAGCATCCGTGGGTTCTGAACGTCGACGCCGACGAGCGCGTGTCACCGGCGCTGCGCGCGGAGATCGAGGAGATCCTGGCGCACGACGGCCGCGGCTACGACGGCTTTCTCGTGCCGCGCGTCGTGCACTACCTCGGCCAGTGGTGGTGGCGCGGTGGCTGGTACCCCGACCGCCGCCTGCGGCTGTTCCGCAGGGAGCGCGCGATCTGGGGCGGCGAGGACCCGCACGAGAAGGTGCTTCTGCAGGGACGCGTCGGCAGGGTTCTCGAGCCGCTGCTGCACTACACGTACGACGACGTCAGCGACCACGTCCGGACCATCAACCGCTTCACCACGACGTCGGCGCAGCGCGGGGCGGTGGCGAAGCCGGCGACATGGCCGAAGCTCCTGCTGCGGCCGGCTGGGCGCTTCGCGCGCTTCTACCTCTGGAGCTCCGGGTTCCGGCTGGGCAAGCCTGGTCTCTTCGTCGCGATCTCCGCGGCGGTCTACGTCCACCTCAAGTACGCGAAGCAGGACGCGCGCCACCGTGGCGAGGGTGGGGGGCTGTGAGCCTGCGCGTGCTGCACGTCGATCCGGAGCGCGGCTTCAGCGGCGGGGAGACGCAGGTGCTGGCGCTCGCGACGCACCTGCGCGACCACGGTCACGCGGTCCTCGTCGCGGCACATCCCGGCGGCCCGCTGGCGGCACGGCTCGCGGAGCGCGGCATCGCGACCACGCCGCTCGGGTGCCGCTTCGGGCACGACCCCCGCGCGGGTCTCGCGCTGCGTGCTGCGGCGGCCCGCTTCCGGGCCGACGTCGTGCACCACCACACGTCGCGCGCGCTGTCGCTCGCGCCGTACGTCCGGCGCGACGTCGTCCAGGTGGTGACGCGGCGCATGGACTACGCGCCGCGCGGCGCCGGACCCTACGTTCGCTGGCTCTACGGCCGGACGGACGCGGTGATCGCGATCTCGCGCGCGGCGCGCGCCGCCCTGGCCGCGCGCGGCATCGATGCGTCGCGCATCGCGATCGTGCCGAGCGGGGTCGCGGTCGAGAGCTACCGCGGCCTCGATCGCGCCGCGTCCCGCGCGGCGCTCGGCGTCGACGCTGCAGTACCGGTGGTGGCGATCGTCGCCTCGCTGCACGAGCGCAAGGGGCACGCGGTCCTGCTCGACGCACTGGCAGGCCTGGCGCGCGACGGCAGCGCAGCGCTCTGCCTCGCCGCCGGCACCGGGCCGGAGGGCGACACGCTGCACGACCGCGCACGACGGCTCGGTGTCGCGGCCCGCGTGCGCTGGCTCGGACAGGTGGCCGACGTCCGGCCGGTGCTCGCCGCCGCCGACGTCGTCGTGATGCCTTCGCTCGCGGAGGGGCTCGGCGTCGCCGCGATCGAGGCGATGGCGGCAGGGCGCCCGGTGGTGGCGAGCGCCGTGGGGGGGCTGCCCGAGCTGATCGCGGACGGTGAGCAGGGCCTGCTGGTCCCGCCAGGAGACGCGACCGCGCTCGCGGAGGCCGTCGCGCGCTGCCTCGGCGACCGAGGGCTCCGCGATCGCCTCGGGGAGGCCGGGCGGCGCCGGGCGGAGGCGTTCTCGACCGTTGCGATGGCGCGCGGTACGGCGTCGGTGTACGAACGCGCGCTGGCGGGACGGCGCACAGGACGAATGCCGGGGACGACGGAGTGAGCACGCGCAAGGGGACCAAGCGCGCCAGGGGCACGGCCCGGACGCGCAACGACGAGCCCGATCCGACGCCGCCGTCTTCTGCCAGGCGCCTCGCGACCCTGCTCACCGCGTTCCGCCGCGCCCGCGTGCTGGTGGTCGGCGATCTGATGCTCGACCGCTTCATCTGGGGCGACGTGCGCCGCATCTCGCCCGAGGCGCCGGTGCCGGTGGTGCAGGTGACGCGGGAGAGCATGCACCCCGGTGGGGCCGGCAACGTGGTGGCGAACCTCGCGTCGCTCGGTGCCCGGCCGCGCGTCGTCGGCTGGGTGGGGCGGGACGCCGCCGGCAGTGCGATCCGTGTGCTGCTCGACGAGCTCGGGGCCGACGCCGGCGGGGTGCTGGTCAGCGACGCCGCCGCGACCATCGAGAAGACGCGCATCATCGCGCATCACCAGCAGGTGGTTCGGCTCGACCGCGAGCCGTACCGTCCGGGCGGGCGCATCGAGCAGGAGCTCGTCCGTCGCGTGGCGCGCGAGCTGCCGCGCGTGCAGGTGGTGATCGTGTCCGACTACGGCAAGGGGACGATCCATCCCGCGCTGCTCGACCTCCTCGCCGAGCGCCGCGACCGGGACGGGTTCCTCTATCTGATCGATCCGAAGCAGCCGAACTTCCCGCACTACCGGCGCGCGACCCTCGTGAAGCCCAACGAGGGCGAGACCGCGGCGGCGGCGGGTATGGCGATCGACGGGCCCGACGCGCTCGAGCAGGCCGCGGCGACGCTCCTCGAGCGCTGGCAGAGCGACGCGGTGCTCATCTCGCGCGGCGAGCACGGCATGTCGCTCTGCCGTCGGGGTGCTCCGCCGCGGAACTTTCCGGCGGCGGCACGCGAGGTCTTCGACGTGACGGGTGCCGGCGACACGGTGCTGGCGATCGCCGCGCTGGCGCTCGCCGGCGGTGGCACGCTGGAAGAGGCAGCGTGGCTTGCCAACGTCGGCGCGGGGGTCGTGGTCGGAAAGGTCGGCACCGCAACGCTGCGCAACGAAGAGCTCGGCGAGGCGGTGGTCGCGGCGATCGCCGACGCGCGCGAGGGGAGGGCGCGCGGGTGAACAGCATGACGGGATTCGGCACGGCGGGGGGGGCGGTGCCGGGAGGACGGCTGGTTGCCGAGGTGCGCAGCGTGAACGCGCGCTTTCTCGAGCTGCGCATCAACCTGCCGCGCGAGCACCAGGCGGCCGAGCCCGAGCTGCGCGAGCTGGTGCAGAAGAACGTCCAGCGCGGGCGCGTCGATGTCTCGGTGCGTCGCGAGGGCTCTGCACGGGCCGACGTGCACGTCGAGCCGGACCTCGACCTGGCGCGTGCCACGGTCGCGGCGTGGAAGCGCATCCAGAAGGAGCTCAAGCTGCCGGGCGAAGTGGATCTCGCGCTGCTGCGCGCGAGCGGCGGAGACCTGCTGCGCTCCGTGCAGGGCCAGCCCGACGTGGAGAAGGAGCTGCCGCTGCTGCGCCGCGTCGTCGGCCAGGCGCTCGCCCAGCACGCGAAGGACCGGCAGCGCGAGGGTGCCAACCTCGCGAAGGACATGAAGGAACGCTGGAAGGCGCTGGTGGACCTGCACAGGACGTTCGGGCGTCTCGCGCACGAGATGGCTCCGATGCTGACCGAGCGCCTGACGGCGCGGGTGACCGCGCTGCTCGGCGACCAGTCCTTCGACGAGGGCCGGGTCCTGCAGGAGGTCGCGCTGGCCGTCGAGCGTAGCGCGATCAGCGAGGAGCTCGCCCGCCTCGGCAGCCACCTCGATGCGCTGGGCGGGCTCCTCAAGGACAAGGCCGCGATCGGCAAGCGGCTCGAGTTCCTCGTCCAAGAGCTGGTGCGCGAGGTCAACACGATCGGCTCGAAGGCCAACCACCTACCCATGACGCAGGCGGTGCTCGCCGCCAAGAGCGAGATCGAGAAGCTGCGCGAGCAGGCGGCGAACGTCGAATGAGCGCCGCGACCGACGCACCATCGTCCGCACGGCGCGGCATCCTGTTCGTCGTCTCGGCACCGTCGGGCGCCGGCAAGACGACGCTGGTGAAGGCAGCGCTCGACGCCGACACGGGGCTGTCGCTGTCCGTGTCGTGCACGACGCGGACGCCGCGCACCGGCGAGCAGGACGGGCGCGACTACTTCTTCGTCGACCAGGCGGAGTTCTCGCGCCGTCGCGACGGCGGCGACTTCGTCGAGTGGGCACAGGTCTTCGACCACTTCTACGCCACGCCGCGCGGCCCGCTCGACGGCGCGATCGCGCAGGGGCGCGACGTGCTGCTCGACGTCGACATCCAGGGCGCGCGCGCGATCACCAAGACCTATCCTGCCGATGCGGTCGGGATCTTCGTCGTGCCGCCGTCGTTCGCCGTCCTCGAGCAGCGCCTCCGGGCACGCGGGACCGACAGCATCGCGCAGATCAAGCGCCGTCTCGACCGGGTCCGGGAGGAGCTCGCCGCGGGGCGGGACACGAACGTCTACGACTACCTCGTCGTGAACGAGGATCGCGACCGTGCGGTGCGCGACCTCCTGGCGGTGATCGGCGCGGAGCGCTGCCGGATCGGGCGCCGCGCCGCCGTGCAGCTCGACTGAGCCTCGCCGACCTCCACCTCCCTTGCGGTGGCCGTGGTGCCGCCCTACCTTGACGCTCGGTGAGCCTGGAAAGCCTCATGGGCAAGGTGCAGGGATATCTCCCGGCCGCTCCGGTCGAGGTGATCCGCCGTGCCTACGAGTTCTCCGCGGAGAAGCACAAGAACCAGCGGCGTGCGTCGGGCGAGCCCTACGTCTCGCACCCCCTGGAGGTCGCCCACATCATCGCCGAGCTGAAGCTCGACGTGCCGAGCATCGCGACCGGGCTCCTGCACGACACCGTCGAGGACACACTGACCACGCTCGGTCAGCTCGAGGCGATCTTCGGCACCGAGATCGCGACGCTGGTCGACGGCGTCACCAAGATCAGCCAGATCAACTTCACCACCCGCGAGGAGCACCAGGCGGAGAACTTCCGCAAGATGATCCTCGCGATGGCCCGCGACCTGCGCGTCATCCTGATCAAGCTCGCCGACCGCACGCACAACATGCGAACGCTCGACGGCCTGTCCGCCACCAAGCAGGCGAAGATCGCGCAGGAGACGCTCGACGTCTACGCACCGCTCGCCCACCGGCTCGGCATCTACTGGATGAAGAGCGAGATGGAGGATGCGGCCCTGCACGCGCTCCACCCCGAGGTGTACTACCAGCTCAAGCGCGCGGTCGCGAAGAAGAAGACCGAGCGCGAGAGGTACATCCGCGACGTTCAGACCGTGCTGCAGAAGCAGTTCGAGGCAGCCGGCATCGAGTGCGCGATCACCGGCCGGCCGAAGCACTTCTTCTCGATCTACCAGAAGATGCGCAGCCAGAACCTGCTCTACGAGCAGGTCTTCGACCTGGTCGCGTTCCGGATCATCGTCGACTCCGTCCGCGAGTGCTACGAGGCGCTCGGCGTGGTGCACAACCACTGGAAGCCGGTACCAGGGCGATTCAAGGACTACATCGCTCTGCCCAAGGCGAACGGATACCAGTCGTTGCACACCACGGTGATCGGCCCGCGCGGTGAGCGCATCGAGGTTCAGATCCGCTCGACCGAGATGCACCGGATCAACGAAGAAGGCGTTGCCGCCCACTGGAAGTACAAGGGCGGAGCGGGCATCGACCTGCAGGACGTCGACCGCTTCCAGTGGCTCCGCCAGCTGCTCGAGTGGCAGCAGCAGGTGGAGGACCCGCACGAGTTCCTGCAGAGCTTCAAGGAGGACCTGTTCCCTGAAGAGGTCTACGTGTTCACCCCGAAGGGCGACCTGCTGAACTTCCCGCAGGGTGCGACGGTGATCGACTTCGCCTACCGTATCCACTCCGAGGTCGGGCACCACTGCTCGGGCGCGCGCGTCGCCGGTCGCCTCGTGCCGCTGCGCTACCAGATCCAGAGCGGCGACACGCTCGAGATCATCACCACCAAGCGCCAGACGCCGGCCCGCGACTGGCTCAAGTGGGCGAAGACGCCGCGCGCGAAAGAGAAGATCCGTGCCTGGATCAAGAACGCGCAGGCGTCGCGCAGCATGGAGGTCGGGCGCGAGATTCTCGGACGCGACCTCGCGAAGCACCACCTCGACCTCGGCAAGCTGCGCGGCGACGGGACGCTCGAGCGGGTCGCGCACGAGATCGGTCTGAAGAACTCCGAGACCCTGATCAGCCAGGTCGGCTACGGCAAGCTGACCGCGCGGCAGGTGCTCGAGCGCGTCGTGTCCGAGCAGGATCTCGCGACGCCGCAGGAGAAGGAAGGGACGCTGCAGCGCCTGTTTCGTGCCGTGGCGCGGCGGCCGGGCGTGTCGGGAGTCCGCGTCTCGGGCGTCGACGACGTGCTGGTGCGCTTCGCACGCTGCTGCGACCCGCTTCCCGGCGAGGGCATCGCCGGCTTCATCACCCGCGGGCGCGGCGTCACGGTGCACGCCACGGGCTGCGTCAAGGTTCTGGAGGCCGACCCGCAGCGGAGCGTCGACTGCGTGTGGGACCAGGTGGCGCACACGCCCCGTCCGGTGCGGCTCGAGGTCATGTGCGTCGACGAGCCCGGTCAGCTCGCCGCGATCACCAAGGCGATCGCGCAGAGTGGCATCAACATCTCGAAGGCAGAGTCGCGCAGCGTACCGGACCGCAAGGCGCTCAACACCTTCGAGGTGATGGTCGAGCATGCCGACGACCTGACGCGTGTGATGCGCAACCTGACGCGCGTGCGGGGCGTGATGCGCGTCGAGCGCATGCGCGCCTGACCGGGCCGACGTCGAGGAGGACTGCCGTGGATCTGCTCGCCCAGCCCGCCGTGCGGGTGTTCGCCTTCTGGCACCTGAACACAGTGCTGACGCAGCCGCACCGCCCGGTCGCGTTCGTCGTCGCCACGACGTTCCTCGTCCGGATGCTCGTGCTGACGCCGTGGAGCGTCCTGTGAGCGCCCGGGTCGTCGCGACCGACCGCGCGCCGGCGGCGATCGGGCCGTACGTCCAGGCTCGGGTCGTGGGGCGCACGGTCTACTGCTCCGGACAGATCGCGCTCGACCCGACGACCGGGCAGCTCGTCGAGGGGGGCATCACCGAGCAGACGCGGCGGGTGCTGGACAACCTCTCCGCGGTGCTCGTGGCTGCCGGCGGGCGCCTGGCCGACGTCGTGAAGACGACGGTCTTTCTCGCCGACATGGCGGATTTCGCCGCGATGAACGAGGTCTACGCGACGGCCTTCGCGGATCCGCCTCCGGCGCGCTCGACGGTCGCCGCGGCCGGGCTGCCGCGCGGCGCGCGGGTCGAGATCGAGGCGATCGCGGTCCTGCCGGGGTGAGCGGCGTCGCTCCGCACGCGACTTTCCGGCCTTTACAAGGGGAATGCCCACCGTTACGAGTGCTGGATTCCGCCCCGGCTCCCGTCGGTGGCGGGCACCCGAAGGAGAGCTCCCATGGCGCGCGCTTGTGAAATCTGCGGGAAGACCCGCTCGGTCGGCCACAACGTGAGCCACGCCAACAACAAGACCAAGCGCGTCTGGCAGCCCAACCTGCAGCGAGCCCGTGCCTTGATCGAGGGCACGGTGCGGCGCATCCTCGTCTGCACGCGCTGCCTGCGCTCGGGCAAGGTCGCCAAGGTCGCCGGCTCGCGCGGGCAGGTCACCGCGGCCTGACCGACCGCCGCCGCGGCGTCGATCAAGCCCCGCTTCGTCGCCTTTCGCCGCCCGTCGCGGGCGCGGACGGATCGCGTGACGGGACGCCGCGAACGTTCGCCGTGCCGTCGCGCGAGCGCTCGACCAGGCGCGTCGTCGACTGTCCGGGCACCAGGCGTACCCGCACCACCTTGCCGCCACGCGCCCGGACCACGTCGGCGCCCACGATCTGGTCGGCGGGCCAGTCGGCACCCTTCGCAAGCACGTCGGGCTGCAGCGCCTCGATGAGGGCGACGGGCGTCGACGCGTCGAAGACGACGACGTGGTCCACCGCGGCGAGCGCCGCCAGGACCTCGGCACGCGCGTCCTGGGTCTGCACCGGGCGTCCCGGGCCCTTGAGGTCGCGCACCGAGCGGTCGCTGTTCACGCCGACCACGAGGATGTCGCCGGCTGCGCGGGCCGCCGCCAGGTACCGCACGTGGCCCGGATGGAGAAGGTCGAAGCAGCCGTTGGTGAACACGACCCGCTTGCGCTGGCGCTGGGCCGCGCGGACGGCCCTCCGGACCCGCTCGAGCGAGCCGACCTTGTCGCGGTAGGAGCGGAAGGAGGCCACACGGCGCTCCTAGCACGCTTGGAGTGCCGCGGCAGGCGATGTTAGGACCGGCTGCACATGGCGCAGACCTTCCGCGGCCGCCGCCGGCAGGAGCCGGAGCCGGTTCGCATCGACCTGAACGGGGTGTTCGCGAGCACCATCGGCGCCGCGAGCGGCATCCACGAAGGCGAGCTCGGCACGCTGCGCCCGCGGCTTGCGGCCGCGATCGAGACGCTGCAGGGCGAGCGCGCGCAGGGCCTGCACCCCTTCCTCGATCTGCCTCAGGACCGCGACGCGCTCGGCGAGATGCTCTCGCTCGTCCGGCAGCTGCGGGAGGACGTCGACCACCTCGTCGTGCTCGGGATCGGCGGCTCGGCGCGCGGTGCGCGCGCTCTCGCGGCGGCGCTCGACGGGGCTCCGCGACGCAAGAATCGCGACGCGCCCGAGCTGATCGTCGCCGACAACATCGACCCGGCGAGCTTCGCGCGCCTGCTCGACGAGCTCGACCTGTCGCGCACCGTGTTCAACGTCGTCAGCAAATCCGGCGAGACGTCGGAGACCATGGCGCAGTTCCTCATCGTCCGCGAGCGCCTGCTGCGCGAGCTCGGCGCCATGGACTACGTCAAGCACATCCTCGTGACCACGGATGCCGACGCGGGCTCGCTGCGCCAGATCGTCAACGACGAGGGCTTCCCGTCGACGGCCTTTCCCGGCGGCGTGAGCGGACGCTTCTCCGCGCTGAGCTCGGTGCACCTCCTGCCGGTCGCGCTGCTCGGCATCGACGTCGAGGAGATCCTCGACGGTGCCGCGGCGATGGACGAGCGCTGCCGCGAGCGCGACCCGGAGAAGAACCCGGCGGCCCTGCTCGCGGGCGTGCGCTACCTGCTCGACGTTCTGCACGGCGTGCCGACGGCCGTGCTGATGCCGTACTGCGACCGGCTCGTTCCGCTCGCCGACTGGTGGTGCCAGCTCTGGGCGGAGAGCCTCGGTAAGCGCGTCGAGCGCGACGGCGGACGGCTCTCGATCGGCCAGACGCCGGTGCGCGCGATCGGCGCCGCCGATCAGCACTCGCAGATGCAGCTCTACCTCGACGGGCCGGCCGACAAGGTGGTGACCTTCGTTCGCGTCGCCGACGCCGGAGTGCAGCTCGAGATCCCGCGCAGCTACCCCGACCTCGAGGACGTCGCCTACCTGGGTGGGCACGGGCTCGGGGATCTCCTGGTGATGGAGCAGCGCGCGATGGAGCTGGCGCTCAACAAGCGCGGTCGTCCGACCATCGCGATCGAGATGCCGCACCTCACGCCGTTCACCGTCGGCCAGCTCGTCTACCTGATGGAGGTCGAGACGACGCTGGTGGCGGCGCTGTTCGGCATCGACCCGTTCAACCAGCCGGCGGTCGAGGAGGGGAAGCGCCTCACGTTCGGGCTCGCCGGCAAGCCGGGCTACGAGGACGAGCGCGGGGAGATCGAACGCTGGCTCGCGGCGAAGCTGCCCGAGCGCGTGGTTTGACGCGATGAGCGCTGCGACGGCGGCCGCGGCACGGAGCCGCATCGCCCTGCTCGATCCGCTGGTCGCGGACCAGATCGCGGCGGGTGAGGTGATCGAGCGCCCGGCTTCGGTGGTGAAGGAGCTGGTGGAGAACGCGCTCGACGCGGGCGCGCGGGACATCCACGTCACGCTCGAGGACGGCGGTCGCGGCCGCGTCTGCGTGCGCGACGACGGGCACGGCATGACGCCCGACGACGCGCAGCGCGCATGCCTGCGCCACGCGACGAGCAAGCTGCGTCGCATCGAGGATCTCGACGCGCTCACCAGCCTGGGATTCCGCGGGGAGGCGCTCGCCAGCATCGCCGCCGCGGCCGAGGTCACGATCACGACGCGGCCGCGGGAGGCGGCTTCGGGCGTGCGGCTCGAGGTCGCCCAGGGCCGGGTGGGCGATACCGTTCCCGCGGGCGCCCCGGTCGGGACGACCATCGACGTGCGCGCACTGTTCGCCACGCTGCCGGCGCGTCGCAAGTTCCTCAAGACCGCGGCGACCGAGCTCGCGCATGCGACCGAGCTGCTGCAGCGGCTGGCTCTCGCCAACCCGCAGGTGGGCTTCACCTGTGTGAACGGTGGTCGGGAGGTCCTGCGCTACCCTGCGGTGACGCGGCGCGAGGAACGCGTGCGGCAGGTGCTCGGCGCGGAGCGCGCGCGCGTGCTGGCGCCTGCCGAGCGCAGCGAGAACGGCGTTCGCGTGCACGGATTCGTGTCGCGCGCGGGGCAGAGCTTTCCGCAGGCGAAGGGCGTGCTGACGTTCGTCGACGGGCGCCTGGTGCGCGACCGCGTCCTGATGCGCGCGGTCCTCGACGCGTATCGAGCGCTGCTGCCGTCGGGGCGCTACCCGAGCGTCGTCCTGTTCCTGGAGGTGTCGCCCGGAGCGGTCGACGTCAACGTGCACCCGGCGAAGGTGGAGGTCCGCTTCGCACAACCCGACGCGATCTACGGCGTCGTCCTGCGCGCGGTGCGCGGGGCGCTCGCGGATGCGGTCGTCGCGCCGGGTGAGCCGGCGCAGTCGGGGGAGGGGGGCGCGGCCGACGGCCCTCGCGGTGCGGCGGGTTCTTCGGCTCCCGGACCGCGCCCGACGGGCGGCGAAGGCTCCGCGCCGGCCGGCGATGACGCCGGGACCGGCCGCGTGCGGGAGGCGCTCGTTCGCTACGCGGTCCGTCGCGACGCGCGGGCGGACGCGCCGCTGTTCCAGAGCCCGGCCGCAGCGCCCGCGCCGCGGCACGATCACGCGGCGTGCGCCGCCCACGGCGGCCACCACGCCGACGCCGGGCCCTCGGCGCCCGCACGGGGGTACGGCGACGGGGACATCCACCAGCGCGCGCCGGAGATCGTGCGTCCGACGTTTGCCGCGATGCGGCTCGTGGGGCAGGCGTTCGACGGCTACGTGGTGTGCGAGGCGGGCGGCTCGCTGGTGCTGATCGACCAGCACGCGGCGCACGAGCGGGTGCGCTTCGAGCGCCTGCGTGCGGCCGCGCCGGTCACGCCGGTGGCGAGCCAGGGACTCCTCGTGCCGCGCGTCGTCGACCTCGATCTGGCGGCGCGCGAGGTCCTGCTCGCTGCTCGCGAGGAGCTCGGGCGCGCGGGCTTCGACCTCGAGTCGTTCGGTGACCGCTCGATCCTGGTGCGCGCGATTCCGACCGCGCTCGACGTCTCGACCGACGCCGAGAAGCTGCTCGCCGACGTCGCGCGGGACCTCGAGCACGTCGGCACGAGCGAGCAGATGGCGACCGCACGCGACGCGCTCCTTGCCCGGGTCGCGTGCCACGGCGCGGTGCGCTTCGGCGACCCGCTCGAGCGCGTCGAGATGACCGGGCTGCTCGCCGACCTCGACACGATCCCGTTCGCGGCGACGTGTCCGCACGGACGCCCGTTGCTGATCGAGCTGACACGGGCCGAGCTGCAGCGCCGCGTGCTGCGGTGAGAGCGATGTCGGCAGCGCACCCGAGGACGGCGCGGCTGGTCGCGCTCGTCGGACCGACGGCAGGCGGCAAGACCGACCTCGGCGTGGCGCTCGCGACGCGCCTGGGCGCGGAGATCGTCTCGGTGGACTCGCGGCAGGTGTACCGCCGGCTCGATGTCGGCACGGCGAAGCCCGACGCGGCCGCACGAGCCGCCGTCGCACACCACCTGCTCGACGTCGTGGAGCCCGACGAGCCGTTCGACGCCGCGCGCTTCGCGACGCTCGGCAGGGAGGCCGTTCGCGACGTCCTCGGCCGCGGCCGGCGCGCGCTGCTGGTGGGGGGCAGCGGGCTCTATCTGCGCGCGCTCACCGAGGGGCTGTGCCCCACGCCCCCCGCCGATCCCGACGTGCGCGCAGCACTCGCCCGCGAGCTCGCCGTACGCGGAGTGGCTGCCCTGCACGGCGAGCTGGCCCGCTGCGACGCCGGCGCGGCCGCGCGTATCGCGCCGCGCGACGCGGTGCGCATCGTGCGTGCCCTCGAGGTGCTGCGCAGCACGGGGCGCCCGCTGTCGGAGTGGCAGCAGGCGCACGCCTTCGAGGATCGGCCGTGGGAGGTGCAGATTCTCGTCCTGTGCCCGCCCGCGATGGAGCTCGACGAGCGGATCGCGCTTCGCACGCGGCAGATGTGGGAGGACGGGCTCGTCGCCGAGACCGAGGCCGTGCTCGCCGCTGGCTTCGCTCCGGGACTGAAGCCGCTGCAGGCGATCGGCTACCGGGAGGCGCAGGAGTACCTCCGTGGGGTGCTCGGCCGTGAAGAGGCCATCGAGCGCATCCGCATCGCGACACGGCAGTATGCGAAGCGGCAGCGGACGTGGTTTCGCGCGCTCCGCGGAGCGGCCTGGCTCGAGGGGCGCGAGCCGCTCGACGAGGCTCTGGCACGGATCGATCAGGACACGGACCGAGGAACGGATGCGGCGCACGTACCTTGATTTCGAGGAAGGGCTGCGCAGCCTCGATCGCGCGCGCGACGCAGCGCGGGCGCAGGGTGACGCAGAGACCGAGGCCGAGCTGGTGCGCGAGATGGAGGAGTCCTCGCGACGCACCTGCGCGCACCTGACGCCCTGGCAGCGCGTGCAGATGTCGCGCCACATCGACCGCCCGTTCACGCTCGACTACGTCGCAGCGCTCTGCACCGACTTCGTCGAGCTGCGCGGTGACCGCGCGTTCGGCGACGACGCGGCCGTGGTGGCCGGCCTCGCGCTGCGTGGCGAGCGCGCCATCGCCGTCGTCGGCCACCAGCGCGGTCGCGGCACGGCGGAGAAGGTGCGGCGCAACTTCGGGATGCCGCGCCCCGAGGGGTACCGCAAGGCGCGTCGACTGTTCCGTCTCGCGGCGCAGACGGGCCTCGGCCTGCTGACCTTCGTCGACACCCAGGGGGCGTTTCCGGGGACGGAGAGCGAAGAGCGCGGCATCGCCGAGGCGATCGCCGGCTGCATCGCCGAGCTGGCCGGGTTGCCCGTGCCGGTCGTTTCCGTCGTCATCGGCGAGGGCGGCAGCGGCGGTGCGCTGGCGCTCGCGGTGAGCGACGCCCTGCTGATGCTCGAGCACTCGTGCCTCGCCGTGATCTCGCCCGAGGGCTGCGCGTCGATCCTCGAACGGCAGCGATCGCCCGAGCTGATCGCCCGTGCGGCCGACTCGCTCGCGCTGACGGCGCCGCGCCTCCTCGAGCTGGGCATCGCCGACGAGGTCGTACCCGAGCCGGTGGGCGGCGCGCACCGCGCTCCCGCCGAGGCGATCGAGCTCGCGGGAGCGGCCATCGATCGGGCGTTCGCGAGCCTCGACGCGCTGTCGCCCGCCGAGCTGCGCGCGCGGCGCGACGCCCGGCTGCGCGCCATCGGCAGCGCGGCGGTGCGCTGAGCGGTGGCGGGGGCCCGCGCGGCAGCCGGCCGCCATCCGTGGTCCGGCCGCGCGTCATGTGGTAGCGCCCCGGTCGGAACGTGGGTACGACAGCGAAGCAGAAGCCGGTGAAGGGTGCGGCCGGGACGCCTGCCGTGGGCGACGACGACGCGAAGCGGACGCTCGCGCGGCTGCGCACGCGGCTCGATGGCATCGACGACGACGTGCTGCGGTTGCTCTCCGAGCGCTACGAGATCGTCCGCGAGGTGCAGCGGGCCAAGCAGCGCAGCGGCGACGGCGTCTACGTGCCGGAGCGCGAGCGCGCACAGCTCGCGCGGCTCGCGCGGCGCAACGAGGCGCTCGCGAGCCCGGTGAACGCCGAGGCGCTGCGCGCGATCTTCGGCGAGATCCTGTCGGCGTCCCGGGCGCTGCAGGCCGCGCTGTCGGTCGCCTACCTCGGTCCTGCCGGGACATACTCCGAGAAGGCGGCGCGCGAGCAGTTCGGCGCTTCGACCGCGCTCGTCCCGGCACCGTCGATCGGCGACGTCTTTCGCATGGTGGAGCGCTGCGAGGCGCACTACGGCATCGTGCCGATCGAGAACTCCACCGAGGGGATGGTCGGGGCGACGCTCGATGCCTTCGTTGCGAGCCCGCTGCAGATCGTGGCCGAGCGCGACCTCGCGATCCGCCACGCGCTGCTCTCGAAGGCATCGTCGCTGCGCCGCGTGAAGAGGGTGGTGTCGCACGCCCAGTCGCTCGCCCAGTGCCGCGACTGGTTGCGACAGAACCTGCCCGGCGTTCCCGCGGTGGACGTGCCGAGCAATGCGCTGGCGGCCCAGGCGGCAGCCCGCGGCGCGACCACGGCCGCGATCGCCAGCGCGGAGAACGCCGAGCGCCACGGCCTGCGCGTGCTCGCCCACGCGATCCAGGACCTGCCGCACAACGTCACCCGCTTCGTGGTGCTCGGACGCCCCGACGGTGGCACGGTCGCCGGCGACGCCGACAAGGTGTCGCTGCTGTTCTCGGTGAAGAACCGGCCCGGCATGCTGTTCAAGAGCCTGAAGCCGCTCTCCGAGCGCGGCATCGACCTCTGCAAGATCGAGTCGCGCCCGATGCGCGGTCGCTCGTGGGACTACGTCTTCTTCCTCGACTTTCGCGGCCGGCTCGGCGACCGCCGGGTCGCCGACGCGATGGCCGAGATGACCCGACAGTGCGTCTGGCTGAAGGTGCTGGGTGCGTACGCCGCGGCGCGTGCGTCCTGAGCGGGAGGCCGCATGGAGCCGCTTCGCCGCATCGCCATCGTCGGGGTCGGGCTGATCGGAGGATCGCTCGCGCTGGCGCTCCGCCGTGCCGGCCTCGTCGCCGAGGTGGTGGGGATCGGCCGCACGCAGCAGAACCTCGACGTGGCGCTCGCGCGTGGCATCGTCGATCGCGCGGGAACCGATCCCGCGCTCGTTGCGGGCTGCGAGCTCGTGCTGCTCGCGACACCCGGGGCGGTGCTGGCGCCGACGGCCGCCGCCGTCGCACCGCACCTCGACGCGGGCGCGATCGTGACCGACGCCGGCAGCGTGAAGGCGAGCGTCGTTCGCGACTGCACGGCAGCGCTGGGCGGCCGCGCGCGCTTCGTCGGCGCGCACCCCATCGCCGGCACGGAGAACTCGGGAGCGGCTGCGGCGGACGCGGAGCTGTTCCGCGCCGAACGATGCGTCCTCACCCCGGTTGCCGGCACCGACGCGCGCGCCCTGGCGCGCGTGCGGGCGCTCTGGGAGGCGGTGGGCATGGAAGTCGTCGAGATGGCGCCCGAGGCGCACGACGAGCTGCTCGCGCTGACCAGCCACGTACCGCACGTGCTCGCGTTCGCGCTCACCGGGGCCGCGCTGGCGTACCGCGCTACGGGCGATGACGCGCCGGATCCGTTCGTCTTCGCGGGCCCCTCGTTCCGCGATGCGACCCGCGTGGCGGCGAGCTCGCCCGAGATGTGGCGCGACATTCTCATCGGCAACGCGACCGCCCTGCGCGCGGCCCTGGGGGCGGTGCGCGAGCGCATCGACGAGCTCGAGGCCGCCGTCGCGGCCGGCGACGGGGAGCGGATCGTCGCCCTGGTCGGCGCGGCGCGCGCGGCCAAGCGCGGCGCTCTCGAGGCGGTGGCCCGGCCGGAGGGGATCGCCGTCGCGCCGGCGGAGGCGCCGGACACGGTGACCATCGCCCCGGCGGCGGGGCCGCTGCGCGGCAGCATCACCGTACCCGGGGACAAGTCGATCGCGCACCGCGCGCTGCTGTTCGCCGCGCTCGCCGAGGGCACCACGGTGATCCGGGGTGTCGGCCACGGCGAGGACAACCGATCGACGATGCAGGTGCTGCGCGCACTCGGGGTAGGCGTCGTCCGCGAGGGGGGCGAGGTTCGCGTCACCGGGCGCGGCTTTGCGGGGCTCCGGGCGCCCGAAGGGGTGCTCGACTGCGGCAACTCGGGTACGACGATGCGGCTCCTCACCGGCATCCTCGCCGCCGCGCCGTTCGACGCGACCCTCGACGGCGACGCCTCGCTGCGCAAGCGTCCGATGCGGCGCGTGGTCGAGCCGCTGGCACGCATGGGGGCGCTGGTCGACACCACCGACGGACGTCCGCCCGTGACGGTGCGTGGGTGCCCGCTCCGCCCGGCCGAGTTCGTGCTGAACGTCGCGAGTGCGCAGGTGAAGACGGCGCTGGTCCTCGCCGGACTGCAGACGAGCGGGCGTACGGTCGTCGAGGAGCCGGCTGCGTCGCGCGATCACACCGAGCGCTTGCTGCCGGCCTTCGGCGCGACCATCGAGCGGCCGCGTCCCAACGTCGTCGCCGTCACCGGACCGCAGGTGCTCCGCGCTTGCACCGTGGACGTTCCGGGCGACCCGAGCGCGGCCGCGTTCTGGCTCGTCGCGGCGTCGATCGTGCCGGGCTCGCGCGTCGTGATCCGTGGCGCCAGCGTGAACCCGACGCGCATCGGCGCCGTCGACGTGCTGCGTGCGATGGGCGCGCGGATCACCGAGCGTCCGGTGCGCTCGCTGGGGGACGAGCCGGTCGCCGATCTCGAGGTCGAGGCGACGTCGCTCCACGCGACCGTGGTCGCGGGCGACGCCATGCTGCGGGCGATCGACGAGTTTCCGGTTCTCGCCGTCGCGGCGGCGGCGGCCGAGGGCACGACGCGCTTCGCCGACGGCGCCGAGCTGCGCGTGAAGGAGAGCGACCGCATCGCCGCGATGGCGATCGGTCTCCGCGCGCTCGGCGTCGCGGTCGAGGAGAGCGAGGACGGCATGATCGTGCACGGCGGACGGCTCGGCGGCGGCACGGTGGAGAGCCACGCGGATCACCGGATCGCGATGGCCTTCGTCGTGGCGGCGCTCGTCGCCGCGTCGCCGATCACGATCCGCGGCGCCGACGCGATCGCCGTATCCGACCCGGGCTTCCTGCTCACGCTGGCCGCGCTGCGCCGGGGAGGCGGGTGACGTGCCACGGCGTCCGGTGGTGACCATCGACGGCCCGGCGGGCGCCGGGAAGAGTACGGTGAGCCGCACCGTCGCCGAGCGGCTCGGCTTCACCTACCTCGACACGGGCGCTCTCTACCGCGCCGTCGCGCTCGCCGCCGGCGACGACTCGGCACTGGCGGAGCGGATCGACGCGGCGCCCACGACGCTCGAGCTGGCAGGTGAGATCGAGCGTCGGCTCGCGGCCCTCGCGCTCTCGCTGCCGCTCGCGTTCTCGGCCCGAGGCACGAGGCTCGCGATCGGCGATCGTGACGTCAGCGCCGCGATCCGCACCCCCGAGATCAGCCAGCGCGCGTCGAAGATCTCGGCCCTCCCGGCGGTGCGTGCGGCGCTGCTCGACCAGCAGCGCCGCATCGGTGCGGCAGGTGGCGTGGTGGCCGAGGGCCGCGACACGGGCAGCGTCGTGTTTCCCGACGCCGAGGTGAAGATCTTCCTCACCGCGGACGTTTCCGAGCGCGCGCGGCGCCGTGCCGCCGAGCTGCGGGCGCGCGGGATCGCCGCGCAGGACGCAGCGGTGCAGCGCGAGATCGAGAGCCGTGACGCACGCGATGCGGCCCGGGAGGCGGCCCCGCTGGCGTGTCCCGAGGGGGCCCTGGTGCTCGACAGCTCGGCCCTACCGGTGGACGAGGTGGTGGGGCTCGTTCTCGACGCCGTAACCACGCGTCAACGCTCTTGAAAACCCCGGGAGTGAAGAGTAAGGGGAGCAGGACGTGCGGAGTTCCAGCCTGCACGGCACCCCCCGGGAGGCAACGTTTGCATGATGAGCGCGAATGACGAATCTTCGCTTGACGAGGATTTTGGCCAACTGTTCGAGCAGAGTCTCAAGTCCGTCAAGCCAGGCGAAGTCGTCACAGGTAAGGTCGTGCAGATCGCAAACGGCCTCGTGACGGTCGACATCGGGTACAAGTCCGAAGGCCAGATCCCGATCAACGAGTTCCGCGACCGCGACGGCAACATCGAGGTTCAGGTCGGCGACGACGTCGACGTGTACTTCGAGGCCAGCGAGGGCGACACCGGTGCCGTGAGCCTGTCGCGCGCGAAGGCCGAGCAGGTGAAGGTCTGGCGCGACATCGAGATCGCCTACAACGAGGGCGTTCCGATCGAGGGCCTGATCGTCGGCAAGGTGAAGGGCGGCCTCAAGGTCGACATCGGCGTCGCGGCGTTCCTGCCCGGCTCGCACGCCGACCTCCGGCCGACGCGCAACCTCGACCGCTTCATCGGCCAGAAGGGCCGCTTCGCGATCCTCAAGTTCAACCGTTCGCGGGGCAATGTCGTCGTCTCGCGCCGGGCGGTGCTCGAGCGCGAGCGCTCGGCGCTGAAGGAAGAGACGCTGCGCGTGCTCGAGGAGGGCATCATCCTCGAGGGCGCGGTGAAGAACATCACCGACTACGGCGCGTTCGTCGATCTCGGCGGCCTCGACGGTCTGCTGCACATCACGGACATGTCGTGGGGGCGCATCTCGCACCCCTCGGAGGTCATCAACGTCGGTGACCAGGTGAAGGTGGTCGTGCTGAAGTACGACCCCGAGCGCGAGCGCGTCTCGCTCGGCATGAAGCAGATCATGCCGGACCCGTGGACCACCGCCGCCGACCGCTTCCCGGACGGGCTGCGCATCCGCGGCAAGGTCGTGAGTATCACCGACTACGGCGCGTTCGTCGAGCTCGAGAAGGGCGTCGAGGGCTTGATCCACGTCTCCGAGATGTCGTGGACCAAGCGCGTGACGCACCCCTCGAAGGTTCTCGAGATGGGTGCCGAGGTCGAGGTTCAGGTGCTGGACGTCGACCCGGGCAATCGCCGCATCTCGCTGGGCTTGAAGCAGGTCGCGCCGAACCCGTGGGAGCTGGTGCGCGTCAATCACCCGACCGGCAGCCGCATCACCGGCAAGGTCAAGAGCATCACCGACTTCGGCATCTTCGTCGGTGTCGACGACGGGATCGACGGACTGGTCCACATCTCGGACCTGCACTGGACCAAGAAGATCAAGCACCCGTCGGAGGTCTACAAGAAGGGCGACGAGATCGAGGCCATCGTGCTCGGCGTCGACGTGGACAACGAGCGCATCTCGCTCGGCGTCAAGCAGATCGAGCACGATCCGTGGGCGTCGCTCGCGGAGCGCTTCCCGGTCGGCAGCAAGGTCAAGGGCCCGATCACGAGCATCACCGACTTCGGCGTCTTCGTGGAGATCGAGGACGGCATCGAAGGGCTCGTGCACGTGTCGCAGATCTCGAACGAGCGCATCGACAAGCCGAGCCAGCTGTTCAACGTCGGCGACGAGCTCGAGGCCGAGGTGACGAACATCGACGGCCGCGAGAAGAAGATCGGCCTCTCGGTCAAGGCGCTGCGCCGCACCGAGGAGCGCGAGGAGATGAACGCGTACCTGAGCCGCGAGGGCAAGGCCGCGAAGTTCTCTCTCGAGGACGTGATGGGCGAGGATCTCCAGCGGGTGGCGGCGGGCGACAAGGGCAAGTCGCAGAGCTGATCGGGGGGGCGCCATCTCGATGCCCGCCCAGCCCTTGCGCCGCGCCTTCGGCTTCGTCGGAGGGTTCCTCGCGCTGTTCTTCGTGCTGGCCCTCGGCATGGCGCTTCTGCGCGCCGGTCAGGGCTCGACGGGGTTCCTGCCGGGGACCAGTATCGTGGCGGTCGTGCCGCTCGAGGGCGAGATCGAGCGTTCCGACGACTTCGTCGAGACGCTGGCCGAGATCGGGGACGACCGACGCTACGTCGCGGTCGTCGTGCGCATCGACTCTCCCGGCGGTGCCGTCGCGCCTTCGCAGGAGATGTACGATGCCGTCCGGCGCCTCGCCGAAAAGAAGCCGGTGGTCGCCTCGCTGGGCTCGGTGGCGGCGTCGGGCGGATACTACGTCGCGAGTGGGGCCGACACGATCGTCGCGAGCCCCGGTACCCTGACCGGCTCGATCGGCGTGATCATGTCGCTGACGAACGTACGCGGGTTGATGGACAAGCTCGGCGTGGAGGCGACGATCGTGACCGCGGGCAAGTGGAAGGACACGGGCTCGCCGTTTCGCGCGGTCACGGCCGAGGAGCGGGCCATGCTGCAAGCGATGGCCAACGAGGTGCACACGCAGTTCATCGACGCCGTCGCGGCGGGGCGGAAGCTCGATCCCGCCAGGGCGCGCGAGGTCGGAAACGGCCGTGTGTATACAGGCCAGGAGGCCAAGCAGATCGGTCTCGTCGACGAGCTGGGGGGCCTCGAGGACGCGGTGCGGATCGCCGGCACGCGCGGGGGGATCACCGGCAGGCCGGAGGTCGAGCGGGTATCGACGCGACGCGGACCCTGGTGGTGGCGCGCGCTCTCGGAGCAGAGTGCCACGCCGATCCGTCCGGGCAGCGTGCTCGCGTTGCTCGACGCGCTGGGCAGGCAGGGGGCCGAGGCGGGAGGCGAGGGCGAGGCACCGCGGCTCCTGTGGCGCCTGCCGTTCGTGACCGAGGGATTCCGCTGGTGAGCGCGCGACCGCACGAGCGCCTGGCGGGATGCACGCAGGATCGTGCGTGCGCGGTCCTGCGGGAGACGACATGACGAAGCGCGAGCTGATCGAGGCAGTCATCCATGAGCGGTCCACCATCCCGCGGCGCGAGGCCGAGGCGCTGGTGAACTCCGTGTTCGCGAGCCTGGCGGAGGCGCTGGCGCGCGGCGAGCGCATCGAGATCCGTGGCTTCGGCAGCTTCATCGTCAAGCGACGCAACGCGCGCGAGGGGCTCAACCCGAAGACCGGCGAGGTGGTCTCGGTGATGGCCAAGCGGGTGCCGTTCTTCAAGGCGGGCAAGGAGCTGAAGCAGCGCGTCGATCGCCAGCCCACCGCGCTCCCGACCGCGACGCAGCCGACAGCGAGCGCCGGCGCCGCGGCGTCCCAGGCCACCGTTGCCGCTGCCCAGAGCGAGGGCTGAGAGCTTGTGAAGGCACCCGCACCGGGCCGGCAGGTCGAGGTGCCCCGCTCGCCCGGCGCGACGACGAGTCATCGTCACAGGCGATTCCTTCACAGGCGATGCGCTTCCAGGCTGTGCCCGTCGTAGGCGATGCCATCGTAGGCGAGGCCGAGGAAGAGCAGCGCAGCAGGCCGGGATG
>Ga0172362_10000533_pt1 | contig 31237 bp, 42 predicted proteins | sample LakKivs1_kivu2a2_FD_114534 | JGI IMG/M metagenome (GOLD analysis project Ga0172362, IMG submission 114534) | Sediment microbial communities from Lake Kivu, Rwanda - Sediment s1_kivu2a2 | ecosystem: Environmental > Aquatic > Freshwater > Lake > Sediment | place: Rwanda: Western Province, Lake... | reverse complement strand
TCCGACGACCGTGGTCACGGCCAAGCAAGTAGGCAGCGTAGGCGGCGGCGATACCAAGCCCGACGCTTTTCACGGTGTACCACCAGACGAAGTAGTCGGGGTTCTCGGCGATCGCCTTGCGCGCGTCCTCGGAGAAGCCCCCGACGCTCGCGGGCACAGGGCCGGTGTAGCGAGCGCCGAGGGGGCGTGCGGGACGGGCGCGTGTGAGGCCGGGGCGCGCGGCGCGTGCGACAGCGTAGGTCATTTCGTCCTCGTCATGCCGTGTTCGTCGTCGAGATAGTGGGGGCGCGGGCGGCGGGCTCTCGGAGCGAAGGCGTCGGTGGTCTGTACGTCGGCGGCATCATAGTAGATGCAGACGTCGAAGACCTGCTCGGCGCAGAGATCAGCGTCGCGCTCGGTGTGCTCGTCGTAGCCGAGGTGCAGCAGGATGGCATGAGCAAGTTCGTGGCAGATCAGACCTTCCATGCGACCGTCGTCGGCGTCCTCGATCTTCGGGGCGACTGCAATCACAAACGCCTCCCCCGTGGCCCGCTTGCGCCCGCTGCGCGGACGCTTGGGCGTCTTGGGGTCAGGGGCACAGTAGGCGTAGGCACGGGAGCACGTCTGCCCGCCGTGCATCCCGGCGCGGGGGTCGACGACGAGGCGCACGCAAAGACCGGAGCAGACCTCCTGCGCACGGGCGAGGAGGGCGTCGAACGCAGCTTTCGTGTAGGGCATCGACATGGACACTCAGAATACCCCGGTTTCATCCTTCGGGGTCAGAAAACACAGCGATAAGGCCCACGACGAGCGAACCGAGCGCCAACACGCCCGCTATGACCATTCCCATCCCGTCCATCACAACACCTCGAAACGGGCAACCTGCCCCACCTTCAAGCCTTTCGCGCCACCTACACCCACCTCCAGCACAAAGCGCGCATGGGCTTCGTAGAGCGTCAGCGTTGCCGGGGGCGCGTTCTCCACGACCTTCACGATGCGTCGCTGGGCATCCATGAAGACGAGGTCAAGGGGGATGACCATGCCGCGCATCCAGATGCTCTGAGGGCCTTCCTGCGGAAAGACCATCAGCAGACCCTCGCCTGCGGCCAGCCGCCGACCGGCGAGCCCTCGGCGAAGGGCCGGGGCGGTCGCTGCGACCTCGGCCTTGAACCGGCGAGGGATGGGGGCGTCGAAAGCGACGGCGCAGGAGCGGGTGAGGTACATGGGAGGTCTGTACCACGCTACGTCATCAGTGTAGCCGCGCCCCGTAGCGCCTCTGCCACCTGTTTCCGACCACTCTCGATGCCGTGTCGGATCTGCTCTGGGGTCTGGTCGAAGTCGAAACCGCTGTCCGAGGTCTTCAGCGGGATGACGCGCTCGTCGTTGCGCGCAGCGAGGTCTGCGGACTCCCACAGGGCCGACTCGGCCACGGCGACAACGAAGTCTCGCAGCCCCCGTACAGGACGCACCTCGCCGTCGACCTGCCCCTGCAAGCACAGCCCCACAGTCTTCTCGGGCTTGTCGGCGAAGATGTCGAGAGCGAAGTTGTCGGCCACGCCTCCGTCGCAATAGAGGCGGTTGCCGGTGTCGGCTGAAGGGATGGTCTGCGCCGCCGCGAGGAAGGGGATGGCCGCGGTCGCGGGCAGCACCTCGTCGAGCCTGACTTTCGGCGTGGCCCACGACGAGAACACGCGAGGCTGGCGAGTGTAGATGTCGGTCACAACGACGGCGAGGGCGCTGTTAGCCTCGCCCATCATCGTGCGTTCGCCCCATGTCTTTCTGACGACGTCGCGCAGCGCCTCCCACTTGCACAAGCCATAACGGCTCCAAGCAAACGGCGAGAAGTCGAGGATACGGTTGCGTTGCAGCATGTCGGTCAGGATCTTCTGCATGTCGCTCTCAGGCAGCGAGAACGCCATCGCTGCTGCCGTCAGCGCCCCGGCAGACGTGCCCGCCCAGCCCTGCACGAAGGCGTGCTTGTCGAGGGCGTAGGCTGCCCCCGCGAGGGTCTTCACATGCGCAGCGCCCCCAGCGATGACGCCGTAGCAGCGAGGGCGAGGATCGAGTCGCTGAAAGGTGTGAGGGATCGAAGGTGAAGGGGGACCGAGAAAAGACGGACGCGACACAAGGCACCTCCAAAAGAAACGCCACGCCAATAGGCGTGGCGCAAGTGTCCCGAAGGACGTCGATCTCAGCGCGAGGCCGAGTACGACAGCGCGATGCGGATCGAGCAAGTCGCCGTGTTCGTGGTAGCCGACAGCGCGAGGCTCGGCTTGCCACCGTCAAGCGCCCAAGCCACGTCAGGAGCAGCGGCAGTGGACGACACGTTGAGAATGCCACCCTGCGCGGCGAAGGCAGCGACAGCCAGAGCCGCCGAACCGAACGAGGTGTTGAGGAAGTTGAAGAGCGCGCCACGCTCACATAGGGCGATCAGAGCAGCGTTGCTGATGGTGTCGGCGGGGTCAGCGGTCGTGACGACCGTGGCTGACACGGAGAGACGACCAACCTGAGACTGTGAAGGGGTAAGAGCGGCCATTGGTTCTTCTCTGAGTCACCCGTAGCACCACGCTACGGAGAGTGACGTGCTCACTCGGGCGGGAGCGAGCGTACTACTCATCCTTGTCTGTGACCAGTGTGTAGACGGCGTAAGCTGCAAGCAGCCCAAGGCCGATCCACATCGCGGTCTGGAGCGGGCTACCCTCCTCGGCGGGCGCGACAACAACGGGCGGGGTGGGGGCGGGGGGCAGCACCGGCAGGGTGGGCGGGGGCAGGGCCTTGAACAGGCGCGGCTTTTCGCTGAACACGGGAAGGTTCTGGTCGTTGGTCACGACAGCCGCTCGCAGCGCCGCGCCCAGCGAATGAAACTCCCCGATGCCGTCGACGACGTAACTCACGGCGACACCCCTTGAATCTCAGCCTCAAGCACCGACATGCAGACGTCGTACTGCGCCTGTGTGATCTGGCCCTCAAGCCACAGGTCCAACAGATCGAGGGGCGTCTCGAAGTAGAACTCGGTGCCCTCGACGTAGGGGTTGGTTCGGCGCTCCCGACGCACGACGCCGACACGCCCCTCGACCTTGTAGACTTCTGGACGCACGTCGACCACCTGACCTTCGGGGCTGACCGTAGCCACCCGACCTTCGCCCAACCACGCCGCCGCAAGGGGACCAACGTAGGGCGGCTTGACACGGTCGCCGACCAGCTTGAGCATCTTGGCCCGCGCCCGCCCGAGGCGGCTCTGCACTGTGCCTTGCGGCACACCGAGAATCTTCGCGATCTCGATCTGTGACAAGCCGCCACCCGTTTCAAGTACCGACCCGTCAGGCATCTGGTACTGACCCTGCGCGGCTCGCAGGCGCAGAATCATCTGATGCTCGGGCGACAGCTTCGACAGGGCTTCGCTGACGATGTCGTCCTGCTGCTGGGCGTAGCCTTTCTGGCGACGACGGCGCTGCTCACCGAGGTTGATATCCTCGATGATCTCACCTTCCTGCTCGCGAATCTCGGCGGGCGTGAGGGTGCGACGCTCAAACACCGATGGAGCGTCAGCGTAGATGTCTTCCTCCACCTCGACACTCTCGCCCATCGTCGTGCCCCGGCCCGTGAGCCCTCCCGGTACATGCACTCGCGTGCCCCGCTTGCCGAACCCACCTGACGTCACCCGCTTGGCAGCGTGGTTGATGATGCCGCGGGTGACGGAAAAGACCCACGTCGACAGCGCCGACTCACCTTCGTAGTTGTCGATGTTCATGTACGCCTTGACGGCTGCTTCGGCTGCGACCTCGCTGCGGTCCAGACTAGACCCAGCGCCGATCAGCTTGCGGGCGGCTCTGTACGCCGAGGACAGGAGGTACTTGTAGACGCGCTCCTGTGCGCCTTGGATCATGCGGTCGGTGTAGCCCTGCTCCTTGAGGTCGTCTCTGACCAACTTCTCCTGCTCCACCGCGTCTTGGATGCTGGACTCGTCTTCGGTCAAGCCCTGATCGTAGGCAACCATCGCGTGCTCGACGTCCCGCTGTGCGCCGCGCAGCGCAACAGCAACGCCCAAGTCAACGGAGTCGAGTTCGCCCAGCAGGCGAGCGGCGCTGCGAAACTTCGTCACGGGCGGCAGCGGACGAGCGTGCGCCTCGGCCAGCGCGGCCTGTCGCTGCCTTGCGTCTTCGCGCCGTGCCGTGCCTCGCGCCAGCATCGGCGCGGGGGCTGGCAGATCGAGAAGGGACTCGTACTTCATACGAGTCATCGCCGCCGTCTCAGGAGAGACGTCCTCGTCGATCTCCATCACGTCGTAGGGATTGAGGCGAAACCGATACTTGATGTGCTTCATATCAGTCCTCATTCTCGTCGCTGTCGCTGTCGTCGCTGTCGTCGTCGCTAAAGGCTTCGCTCACACCCTCGACGACCTCGACTCGCTTCTTTCTTTTCCAGAAGTACCACGCGCCGCCTGCCACGGCTGCACCAACGAGAAGCAGCTTCGTCCACGGGATGCTGCTAGTCGTCGCGGCGGGGGCCTGACCGATGCCACCCCTGACGATCTTGCCCTTCGTCTTGAGGGCGTGAAACTCCCGCTCGGTCGGCATACGAAACGGCTCAATCTGCTTGCCACCCGCGAAGCAGGCCACCAGAGGGCGACCCTGCTCGTCGAACTTGGCAACGAGCGTGCGCTTGGGGGCCTGCTTGAAGCCTGCCCGCTTGTTGTAAACCTGCCGCGCCGCCTTCATCGACTCATGGGGCTTGGCGTCCTCGTACCGGCGAGCGTCCATTTCGCGGGTCGTGAGAGCGTTGCTGTGGTCCTCGGACGGATCTCGGGGCGTCGAGAAGACGGACGTGGCATCAGCAAAGGTGCCCTCGCCGTTGGCGTCCGAAGCGTTCTCATCAGAGAACAGGTCGTCCGCAGAGTCGAAGATGCCATCATCGTCGCCGAGGAGATCGTCGTCGCGCTCGACGTCTGGGCCTTGCGTCTCGACAGGAACGAAGCCGTTGCGTGCCATCGTAGTCCCTTCCTCAAGCAGCCTTGCGGCGCTTTGCGACAAACGCGGCGATAACCAGCACCGCCGCGCCGATGCCGACATACAGCATCGTGTTGTCTTTGGCGACCTCGGTCGTCGGAGCAAGCACGGGACTCTCAAGTGCCCGCAAGGTGTCCTGATCCAAGATACCCGTGACCGGAAGCTGGCTGCTCGTCTGCACACCCTTGACGGCGTTCTCAGTCTGCGATCCAAAGAGCGAGTCTGTCGAGACTTTCAAGAGCGCCTGGGCCTCACGCACGGCTGGTCCTGATTGTCCCCGAGCAAGGGTTGCTCGTCCTTGCCGAACCATGTCAAGCGTCGTGGTCGTAGGTCGGAAGGTGCGTCGGAAGGTGCCGCCTGCACTCGTACCCGCCCGCGTGTTTTTGGAAGCCTTCGCGGGGGCTTCTTTTCCAGGGGCCTTGGTCGCCCCGGCTGCGTCAACGGGTGGTGTGGGTGTGGGAGATTGGATCGAATCGGCCACCGAACGTATCGACGCTGCGACGCCCGCTTGCACTTGGGCGACCATCGACGAGAAGCGGGCAGCCAACGACCTGTTGAACTGCTTGGCTTCCTCGGTCTTTGCCGTTGCGTAGTCAGCAACCTTCTGGATGAGCCTCGCGTCTCGGACGAAAGCGGGCACACCACTGCTGTCTGCGCGGGTTGCGACGTTGATCTTGCCGTTCATCCCCGCGATGAAGCCGTCGCGCCACGAATCGACATTCTCTTCGTTCGTGTTTGCGTTCTTGACGACGTAGTCACCAAAGTCTTTCGCCCACTGCTTGAGGCTGTTGAGATAGCCGACAGTGTCCATGACCGACACCGCGCCGAGTCCTGCAAGCGTGGCGATGCGCTTACGGGCGGGCAGATTGATGGCGGTGTCTGCCGTGAAGCGGCAGTACGCGCCGGGGGCGCACGACAGAAAGCGAAGGGTCTGAGTCTGCGAGCCCTCGCGGATCGCATCACACTCGCCACCGATGGACCTGACCCACTTGTGGATGTCCCGCTCCCTCACCAGCTTCGCCAGCTTGGGACGAGGAAGGTTGGTAGGCAGCATGTACGCCTGCGCCTGTTGCGAGAGGTAGCGGTCGCTGGGCCTAACCTCGATGCTGTTGGCTGCGAGGATCTTCTCGACGGAAGTGTTGTAGTCCCTCGCCAGTGAGGAGAGGGTGTCACCCTGTCGAGTGCGTTGCTTCGTCCACATAGTTTCTCACTCCATCAAGGCTGCGCAGCCACTCGCTGCGTGAGGCCGTGGTAGTATTGCTCGGACATCTGCTGCCCGACAAGGATGCTCCCGGCGAAGTCGACGCGCCGTGTGCCTCCCGCACCGTTGACCCCGAAGCGACCGCCTGCGGGGATGGGGTCGGTCGCCGACACTGGCAGGATCGAGAAGATCAGACGGAACACCGCGTTGCTCGGGACGAGGATCGTAAACAGCGGGTTGAACCAGCTATTCTGCGCAGCCAGCCACGGTGAGTCGGTGATGTAGCCGATGCCCTTGGATCGGATGCGGTCATTGTTGTTCAACGACGCCGCGTTCGCCGTCTTTGGGGCGTTGTAGTTCTGCTCGATGATGAACGGCGAGTTGTCGTTGATGGTCGGCTCAAACGAGAAGAAGCCCGCCGCCGAGATCGCGCTGATCAACTGGAACGACTCTGTCAAAGGGTCGCCGACGTTGGTGCGCTCCATCGCGTAGGGAGTGATGTTCTTGATCAGATAGACTTGACCTCGTGGCGGGCGAAGTTCGGTGACGATGAACTTTCCCGTGGCAGCGATGGGGACGTTCGGGGCCGTGAGGTCGACGCGCTCGTCGATGACGAACGGACGGACCTGCGGGTCGGCGAGAAAAAACTTCGGATCGATGAAAGCAGTCATTGGTCATCCCCTTCGTCGCCGATGCGGGCACCAAGCCGCAACGCATCCTGCGAGTCGACGTAGCGCGTACCGTGGATCTCGGCGCGCACCGTGATCGCCATGTTGCGCACGGAGTTGTTCTGCTCGCGGTCGTCATAGCTGAACGGGAAGTAGCCGCTCGTCGCTGTCGGCTGGATGGCCGGGGTGATCGGACGGAACAAGAACGTCAACTGCGCGTCACGCTCAAAGAGCCACGGCGTCGTGAACTCAAAGTTGCCGCCCGTGGTGCCTTCTTGATTGGCAGGCAATATGGGAGGTACGCGCGGTCCTGACGTGGGCGACTGCGGCAGCAACAGCAGATCAGGGAGCATTTCATCGGCGAACTGCACGCCACTCTTGGTGTCGATGATGTTCCACAAAAACGACAAGCGCCGGGAGACAAACTGCGTTTGGACGTTGGCGTTGTCAGGGAACAAGTACTTGCGCGTCTGCGTCTGGAGGGTGCTCCCGAAGGCAGAGAAGTAGTCTCCGTAAGCAACAGGCAACTGGAACGGTCCCGCCTGCGTGAACACGCGCTGGTAAATGTTCACCTTGAAGTACCGAGCGCGGAACACGCCGGGGGGCGGGAACACAATCGGAATCTCGTAGGTGATGCCGTCCTGTACGACAAACTGCGCGTCGACCGACGAGACACCGTCTTGCAAGTAGTCGAAGTTGAACGACGTCGGCTGCGGAGAGAAGACACGCTCGCCGACAGCGGCGGCAGGTTCACCTTTGACCAAGCGCCGGTCGAGTCGCAGTTCGATGCCCTCAATCTGCTTGCGCAGCGTCTCCACCTGTACCTTGAGGGTCGGCAGCCAACCAATCGGCTGACCGGCTCCCGGCAGGGATCGACGGATAGGGTCGGCAGAACGGTACGGCTTCTTCTTCATCGCACCCTCTTGTAGCCTTCGAGCACGCCGCGAAGCTGGTACTGGTTGACGAGGCCATCAACCGCCGTCAACGCCGCTGGTCGCTCCCCGCTGAACAGGGGGGTCACACGCATAGTCACGGTCGATCCTTTGGGCAGTCGCCAGCACGGATCGAAGACGAGCCCAGAAGGGGACTCTGAGCGGTCGTATGCCTGCAAACCGGGAGGAAACGCCCCGCCACCGAGGATAGGGGAAGTGTACGCAGAGAAAGTCTGGTACGCGGTGAACGCAGCGTTCTGGTAGGTGCGCGTCTTTCCGTCAGCGGACGCCACCAACTCCAGCAACGCATCGACAGCGTAGAACGAAAGTTCTGTGACGTCAACACTCTGAAACGACCAGACAGTCGGACGGAAAGTGAGGTCGTCGGTCGTGCCTGAAGGAAGGGTTCCAACGGAGATTCGACGAACAAACGGGTACAGCGACAGGCGCACAGCCTCAAAGTCGTCACTGGCAGGAACGTTGAATACGAGGTTCTGGACGTTGTTCTGTCCCTGTTGGAACGTGAAGGAGTCCTGCAACGAGTAGAAGACGCGGTCAGACGCCTCTCGCAGCTTCGCCTGCGCAGCGTTTGATCTGCTCGCCATTTCGTCCAGCTTCTTGCCTTGGGCAAGCACCTGCATGATGAGGTCATGGGATGACACGATCAGCCTCCGAAGACCTTGTAGCCGTTGAACACCACTTGCAGACGCTCTGTATTGACCGGAAGGAGCACAGTCGTATCGAGAAGGTACGCCTCGACTCTGACGACTGCGCTGCGCGGGAACACGCACTCCGCAGGCATGTCGAAGCCACCCTCGTTGTAGGCGTTGAACGCCGAGAACGCCTCGACGGGGAAGACAGCCTTCTGCTGGGGTTCGCTGTTACGGTTCGTGAACGTGATCCAGCGAGAACTACTCTCATCGTACATGCGCAAGCCGATACCGAACGCTGGGTTTGTCGGTCTACTTACTTCTTCTTCTTCGGGGCCTGTGGTCGTGAGGCCCGCAGATATGCTCGTCAGTACGAACGCTGAGTCCGTGTGCATCCGAACGTACCCGAACGACGGATTCTCGCCGATGTTCGCGGCAGTCACTTCCATACCAAGCTGCCCGTCAGAGCCGATGGCTCCATAGAAGAACGGCTGCCGGTCTTCGACGTCGTAGTCAGCGAGCAGCGACGGGTGAAACTTGAGCAAGTCGTCGATGCGCTGGTCAAGCAGCGATAGGGCGCGACGGTTGGCGGTGAGCGCCTGTGTCAAGACTTTCTGTTCCTTGGGAGTCACAAGGGCCTCCGATAGCCGAACGCGAGGAAGTTGACGAAGTAAGTAGTGCCTGCCTGCTTGCCTGCTGTCCCCGGCAGCAAAAACGCCGTGGGGCGCATCCGAAACTCGATAGAGTCAACGGGCTTGAGAATCAAAGGCTCGTAGAGATCGAAGGCTTGAGATCGCTCCAAGCCGTTGAAGATCGCCGACCCGAGGGGTTGCCGCGAGTAGATCGACTGTCGGCTGGAGATCAGGTAGTTCCAGACGAAGTCGAAGAACATGGTGTCGCCAAACCGCCTTCGGATGTACCCGAAAGCGTAGCGATTGAGTGTGAAGCGAGCCTCACCGGGAAGCAGAGAAGGAGGACGCGCTGTCACCGCGATCGACAAGCGGTGCAGTATGTAGCTGTCTCCCGACCCGTTATAGAACGTCGCGGTCTTCTCTTCTAGGTCGTCCTCTGTGCAGGTAATCTCCTGCGCAATCAGCGTGACCATTTCGCGAGCGTCAGCGTGCGCGGGCTCGGTCGCTCGACGCACGCGATCGCGCAGCTTGTCGATCTTCTGGTCGAGAGTCTGGAGTTCTTCCCACATCACAGCACCTCAAAGCCGACGAAGGCGATCTGCAACGTGTATGACGTCACACTGTCGAAGCCAGGGAACGCGGCCCCTGACTGTGTGGGTACGATGGTCGTCTCGACCTCGGCACCGGGACGCAAAGGTGCCGACCACGGCATCGAGAGTGGTGACGTCAAACCGCTCGCCAAGAAGTAGCTAGGCAACGGCGTGTTCTGCCACTCTCGATCCGTCGCGGTGTCTCGGATACGCCAAGTGAAGTCGAAGATGCTCAACTCGGGCGAGAGCGTGAACTTGTTGGAGTTGGCGACACCCGTGATCTGACCGATGGCTGACACGCTCGTCACGACTTCCTGACAGAAGAACCGCGAGCAATCGCGATCCACGACGAAAGAACGAGTCAGGGGGCGGGCGAGCGCGTCAACCCCTGCCGGGACGTCGTACTCCAACACATAGCGGCGAGGAGAGGTACGCTGCTGGGCCTTCACCTCAATCTGCGCCAGCGCCTTGGCGCGCTTCTCGATGACGCGCTCCAACCGCTTGACCTCGTTGACGATCATCTGCTGCACGTCGTCCATGAAGCCCTACCTCACTTCTGCTCAAGGCAACCGTGGAAAGTGACGAACAGGTACACCTTCACCTGTGCGGCGTTGTACGCCTGATCGGTGTCGAGGGTGGTCCCCATTCGCACTTCGTTGATGTAGATGCGTGGCTCCAACTCGGTGTTCGGGTCGAAGCGAATCGGCTGCGCGACCTTGCGGTTGGCGAAGTTCTGGCCCGCGAACACCTGCACCGGCATCCGGTCACGGTCGTGCAAGAACCGACCACGGGTCTTCTCGTACAGGCCGATGTCGAAGCTGACGTCAGGGGGGAGCGGGCGGAACGGAGGGAGTGGCTCAAGGAATCGGAAGTTGTTGAACGCCAACGCGCCGCCGTTCTCAGGAAACACGTTGTCGAAAATGTCGCCTGCCGACGTGAACACCGCTTGATTGCCAGGGAGGCCGGGGTCCGCGCCGTACGTCCACGACAGGTAGGCGTAGACGTTCGTCTCCTGCCAGATAAACGATCCGATCTGGCCGACTTTGATGTTCCCGTTGCGCGGCGTGATGAACTGCGCAGGCTGCGCCAGCGGAGCCAACTCCTCAAACCCGCCCGCGTCTCCACGCCGAGGCGTCGTCGGGCCGATGGGGCCGTACAGTCGCGAGAACGCATATGGCACTCGACGACCGGGGTACTGGTCGAGGGCCGCAGGGGCGTTCAGCCGGTTGGCGAGGTCCGACACCTTGTTGCGCAAGGTGTCGACGTACATTTTGAACGGACGTGTGAGGTGGCGTTCCAGAATGTCGTTGAACATCGGCTCAGGCATCGAAGAACGCCCTCCAAACACGGTATTGAGGCCCGAAGACCGCTTGTGCGAGAGGAGGCTACAGCGCAGCCCCTTTCGAGGTCAAGTCACTTGCCCTTCTTGCGTCGCAAAAAGAAAAACGCACCGAGGCCCAGCGCGACGAGCACTGGCACGACAGGGAACCCGCCGCTCTTGGCGGTCTGAGCCTGCACCACCGCCTGCGTAGGGGTCGCCGGGGCCTCGCCATCGGGCAGGGTGTTGGTCGCGGTCGCTGCGGGAGCCAGCACTTCGGCAGCCGTATCCGTGGCCTTGTCCTCTGTGGAATCGGCTGCGGCGGCTTCGATCTTCTCCGAATCGGAAGGCTTCTGCGCGGCCAGTGCCTCCTTCTCGGCAACGGTGACCTCGGCGGCGACCTTCTGCTCGTCCTTCGCGGACGCCAACACTTGCTGCTCGGCGATCTTCATCTGCTGGTCTGCCGCGAGGACAAGCGCCTGTGCCTTCTGTGCGTCGACGATGGTCCTGGCCTTCTTGACGAGGTCAAGGGCTGTGGCCTTCTTCTCCTTCGCTTCGGACAACTGCGTCTGGCTCTTGCGGCGGGCCTCGGCGACCTTGTCGCTGACCTGACGCATCTGGATGGCCTTCACGGCCTTTGCCTGCGCGGCGGCTTCCTTGGCGGCGGCGCTGTTGCCCGCAGCGAGGGCCGCGTCTTCCTTCTTGCCTGCGATGAGGGCGTTCAAGTAAGCCGCGCCGAACGCGGCTTGTCGGTCGGCGTTGAGCGTCTTGAGGGCCTGCTGCGGACCCACAGCGATGAAGTCTTGGAAGTACGCACGCGCCCGAGCGCGGTTGCGCTTGACCGGGTCACTGATACCGTTGATGACGGCGTCGAGGCGTCGTGCAGACTTGTGCAGCACGTCCTTGACGTCGTTACCGACCATCGCGCCCTTGATGTAGTTGTCACGGTCCTTCTTCGACCGCTTCCACCAGAGGGTCGTCTCCATCACGCAGTTCTCAGTGCCCGCAGCGGCGATGGCACCGCCAACCGCGGCTGCGCCCCCGGCGAGGAGACTCAGACCTCCGGTGAAGATGGAGGAAGCGATGGCGGCGACGCCGACGCCTGCGGCGATGCCAGCCTGCTTGCGCAGCACAGGAGCCATCGCGGCCATGTTGTAGAGGTAGTAGTAGGTCTTGCGAGCGTCTTTCTTCGCCCGATCAGACGTACCGGGAGGAACCTCGCCAAGCCCGCGCAGAACGGGGTCGACGTCGTCGAGGCCGCGCAACACGGGGTCGACGTCGTCGAGGCCGCGCAACACGGGGTCGACGTCGTCGAGGCCAGCAAAGATTCCACCGCGAGTCGTGTACGCCATGTTCGTTCTCTCCGAGAGTGTGTCGGGAAAGGACACTACACCGTAGGTCTGGCAGAGAGCAAGCGTAGGACGAGCACTTGTCGATGTACCGAACGCAAAAGAAAACGACCCAAAAAGGGTCGTTTCCAGTCGCCGTAGAGTTAGACTCTACTGAACGTCACTGAACGTCGCGAGTCTGAACGCCATCAATATGGAACTGAATCATCTTCAGACCATCAAACTGGTTCAGGTAGTCCAGCGGGCTGATCGGAGCCGAAAGCGCGCCACCCTGACCGTTTCCGAGGACGGAGAACGGGAAGAAGTTGACGGTGGTCGCGAAGTTCTGGCGGGCCGGGACATGGATGTCCTTAGCCAGCTTGAGGATCGCTTCCTGTGACGGCACGCCGTTCTGGAGGACGTGACGGCTGTTTTCCGTGGTGAAGCCCGACACGCCACCGCCCGCGGGAATGTACCAGAGCGGTCCATTCAACATGGGCTTGGTGCCGACCGTCAGCGTGAAGTACGCGCCGTAAGCACACAGGCTGTAGAGGTCTTCCGCACGGGCGTTGTCACCAGTCGAGTTGGTCGTGACCGGCAGCGAGCCGAAGGCCACGTTGAACTCGGGGTCGTTGAGCGACTGGAAATACATCACGCAGCGCAGGGCCTTGATGACGTACGTCTGGTCGGACGCGAGCACGCCGGGGATCGCGAGGTTGGTCAGCGCAGGCTGACCGACGTTCGCGGCACCGAACAGTTGGAACTGGTTGGAGATCGACGTGATGCCGATGCCCCGAACAAGCGAATCGAAGACAATCTGTTACACCGGCTGTTTATACCGGATCTCCGAGTTTCCTCGGAGTGTCGGACTATATCACCGTCTGCTCAGTGAACCTGCTCAGACGTCGGGCACTCATGGGTCGGATTATTGTTGGGACTCACCGACCTAGTCTCTACACCTTCCGTCTCTCCGTCGTCAGCCTGACGACGCCCTGAGACGGCTTGGTTCGGGATTACCTCGCGGAGCATACGCTCAATCTCCGCAGGGGCTTCCCCGCCACAACGCTTGATCACAGCCATACTATCAATGATAGCCGCTTCCACGGCAGTCATTTTATGCTGCTCGACCTGACAAGCTCGGCGAAGGTACCACACGACGATCTCTGCCTCAGTTTTCTTGGCTGTGAGGTACGGCAACAAAGCCTCAGTAGCTTTCAGCAAATCATGCTTACGCGCCAGTTGAAGCCAGTATTGCCAACGAGTCGCCTTGTCGCCCTTCCACACTCGACGAATAGGCTGATGCTGGACACCAATCTCCGTCAGTATTCTAGACGCCCGAATCACCATCGCCTGCGAAGTGTTACAAAGAACCAACCAAAGCTGATAGCTAGTGGTGCTTCCTTGTCTCTTTCCGCTTTTTCGCTTGATAGGTCGTTTGACCGCGAAACAACCTTCGCCGTCGACGATACCTGCAAGCCAAGCGATGTCCGTTTCGTTTGCCATTAGCCTGTCACGTTGTAGTTTGATTCACCCGATTTTCATTGTCAGGTCGCCCTGACAAGCCGCCCTTCAGTTTGACGGTTGATGAACGCGCTCGCGCACGCCACGCAGTTTTGCCATTTTCTGCCTCTTTCCAAGGGGTTATGAGCCCCGTCGTGTGTTGATCACCGAGGAAGCATCCCTCGGCCCGCTGGTCAGACGGGGTTTGGTGTACCTGCACCACGCAGGGACACCGACCATTCAGAAACAGGGAACCCCGGTGAGGAGGTTCCCTGTTTCAGAGGTGGTTCAGTCGAAGATCGAGCCGTTGAGGCTGCCTTCGTCGGCGTTGACGCCTTCGTCGGCAAGCGTCTCGGTGAAGTCGATCTCGTCCTCGTCGTCGGTGCCCGAGAGCACCGGGTCGACGTCGTCGAGGCCCGCGAAGATGCCGCGCTCACCGCTGTAGGCGGTGCCACCGGCCATCGCGGCATACTCGCCCATTCCACCGGGGATCTGCCCACGGAAAATGTCACGAGCCGGCCCAGTCAAGCCAGCCATCGCGGCGTACTCGCCGTAGCCCGCCATCGCGGCGTACTCGCCGAGGAACGGCAGACCGAAGCGCTTGGCGAGTGTGGTCGGAGCGCCCGCGGCGTCCTTCACGGTGATGCGCGCGATGGCGTGGACGACCGTAGCCGCCACACCGCCCGCGAGCACCCACGGAGCGAACTTCGCGGTCTTCGGGGAACGGCGCAAGACCCACCAACCGATGCCACCGACCGTGAGCGAGATCAGCGACGGAGCGGCCTTGCCGATCATCGAGTCTTGCTTGTCAGCCGGGACGACCTTCGACGCAATCGCCTGGCCCGCAACCGCCGCGAGGCCGAGCGAGGCAGCCGATGCGATCATCTGCGGGAGCAGGGTCTTGAGGTCGGCCATCGTGCCGCCAGCGTTCGGGACGCCAGCGAGGCCCATCGCTCGGAGGAGGCGCTGCTCCTTCGGAGACTTCGCCTTCTTCTGCGCGTTCTTGGCGGCACGCCAAGCCCTCGCGACAGCCTTGGAACCCTGGGACGCCTTGGAGCCCTTGGCAAGAGCCAACCGGGCAAACTTGGTGCGACGCGAAACCTTCGCGCGTGACGCCAGCTTCTTGGCCTCGCGAGTCTGGGCACGGGCATCAGCGGCCTTCTTTCGCTCGACCATCTTCGCGGCGACTTCCGTCTGGAGATCGCGCTCAAGCGTCCGAATGAGGGTCGCGTCCTTCTCGGCGGCACGGACGATCCGCCGAAGCCGCGCAGCACGGGTCTTCGCGCCGTAGCCCTCGGGACGGCCCTTCTTCGCCTTGGCCGGCTTGGCAGCGCGAGCATCAGCCTTCTCGGCCAACCCACGGTAGTAGGCGGCGAGTTCAGCGGTGGTGCGCCTGACGGCGGGCTTGCGGGCCTTCTTGGGGGCGTCCTCGTTGCGACGACGGCGCTTGCGCGCAGACGGGTTGGCACGGCGCTTCTTGGACGGGTTACGGCGCTTCTTGGACGCCTTGCGAAGCATACGACGCTTCATTGGGTGTTCCTCATCTTCCATCTGACGGGGGTGAGAAGGACGCACACGCAAGAGTTTGGGCACACCGGCCACAGGGCGCATACGTCGCCAAGCGTTCCGCCGTCTCGGAGTGCTTGGATTGAGGAGGAGTAGCTGCACAGGCTGGTTCTCCATTCACTCGGGGCAGCGTACAGCCTAGCACCTGCTAGAGAAGTACGCAGCGGTTCTACTGTGACCGCTCGTCAAGAGTCAAGCCTGTCAAGTGGCAAGACGTCCTTGTTTGGGGGTCAGGAACAAAACGGTGTCCTCTCCCCGCCTGCGGCGCTTGTCCTTCCGCTGGCTGATGGCGTCGGTAAGTTCCTGCGCACAGCGGCGATTTTCCTCCATCAAGTCTTCCAGCTTGGCCCATTCTTCGTAGATGGGCTGCCCTACCCGCAACTTCGCCTGCACCTGCTTGGCGACCTCTACGTCGTGGTTCGTGACAACGTGGCGTCGCACAAGCTGCTGCACGACCTCGTCATCTGGTTGGGTCTTCGCAAGCGAAGCCATGATGGCTCCGAGAACAAACGGCGACACCTTACCCAGACGGACGAGGATCTGGACGAGTCCATCGTCTTGCGTAGCCTCGGAAGTCTTCCGGTTGCGAAAAAATGGAAACATGAGGGCTCCTTAGTCTTCGAGTAGAGGTCTGATGGCTTGCGTCAGCTTCTTCACGTTCTCAGTGTTGCTGACGATGACCGCAGTCTGCTCTTTGGCGATCTCCAACATGCGGTCGTTGAGTTCCTGCTTCTCTCGGGCAAAAGCGGTGGCCTGCATTTCTTTCGCGACGTACAGCTTCCAGACGACGAACGCGAGAACAACAACCAGCGCCCAAGGGCCGCTTTTCGACAAGACATCGACGAACGCCGCAAAGTCGCTGGGGTTCATCTGACGATCCCCCTCTCAGTGATCTCCATCTGCCCGCCGCGCACGATCAGTGGTCCCATCGCATCAGAAAGGATGATCAACCCTTCCTTGTCGGGAGAGCACAGCATCAAAGGTGGAAAGTCGAAGCGCAGTATCCGCTCCACGTCGTCGAGGTCGACGTAGGAGAACTCTGCCACTCTCGCGAGAATCGGGACTGCCAGCTTGTCTCGCGCCCCTACGCTCTTGGTGCCCATCAACCTCGACGTGCTGCGGGGGGCGACGCCGTCGAAGTGTCGGGGATCGGCGTAGACCTCGGGGTGCGTGTCGAAGTGGTGGATGTAGCTGTAGAAGTCGGTGTGCTCCTCCCACTTCGAGGACAGGTACACGATCTGCGCGGCCTTGCCGATGCACACCATCTTCGGTGGGAACGAGACGTTTTTCTTGTAAGCCGTCTCGACGTCCTTCTGGTGCCACATTTCGTGGTTCTCGACGGCAGTCCCGAACTGAGGGTAGCTGTCGTCGATTTCAGCCAGGGGCAAGTCGGGGTTGAGGTCGAGGCGACCCGCAGTGTCGGTGCGCCCCGCGCGCCTGATGAAGTCGACGTACTGCTTCTCGTCGACGACGGCAGGGTGCCTCGGGGGAAGTCGATGCTTCATCGACGGCTCCACAGGTAGAGCAAGGCCGCGCCGACGACGATGACCGGCAGCGCCTTCGACCCACCCGCTGTTGCGGGCGTCTCGCCGATGCCGCCAATCGTAGCGATGACTCCCTTGGGGACAGCGCCGTCGCCAACGGGCTGCGCGTGTGGCGGCAACGGCGCGGCCAACCCTTCGGGGGTGCGGTTGCGAGGGGCGCGGTAGTGGCCCGTCAGAGGCAGCGCCGCGATGGGGGCCGCAAAGTAACGGTACTTGCCCGTGTCGTAGTCGAACACAGAGAAGGTCTGACGGACGGGCTGCCCAGAGCCGGGAAGGTTCAAGTCCACGACGTACTCCTCACACCGGCACTTCGATGCGGACTGCGGTCTTCGACTGCATCGCCGCCGTCTCGCGGTTGGCGACGGGGTCGAGGGCCACGGGGCCGTTCGGCGTCAGTACCTCAATGTAGACGTGGCTGGGCTCCCCACCCGACCTAAAGCCGACGAGGACGAAGCGACAGCGGTTGCCGCAGGCCATGACCATCGAAGCGAGAAGCACGGCGATGTCGTCGCAGTCGCCCGAGCGGCTTTCCAGCGTGCGAGCGGGCTCCTTGACGAACTCCAGCCCGTGCGGGTCGCGAAGATAGCGAACGTGCTGACAGACCCAATAGTAGATCGCAAGCACTTCCGAGGCGTAGTCCCCTTGATGCAGCGTCGAGCATATCTGCTCGACGAGATCACGGACCTTCATGTCGCCTTTGCCTTTGTGTGCGAAGGATCGCATGCCTTCGACAACGTCACGCAACGTAGGCTTCTGCACCAGCTTGGCTGGGTGCGCGGCCAGTGACGTGCTCATGCTCCGTGAGTACGAATACATGCTCCCGACAGTACGGAAGTGCGCTCAATGTAGCAAGAACGCAAAGGCACGCCGGTAAGGCGTGCCTTTGCGCTTGCTTTAGCACCGAGGGGGGAAGCTGGTGCAGAGGCGCAAGTACCTCGGGCAGAACCAACGTAGCAGGACTATCCAGAAGATGCAAGCAGAACGTGCAGTTCGCGCACCTTCTTCTGCCCGTCAAGGCTGTTGATGCGCCAAGTAGCCGGGGCCTTGGTATCGAGGACGGACACCAATGTGTCAGCATCGGTGTTCGCCAGCAGACCGACAACGTGCGGCGGGAACTTGCCCACGACGTTATCACGGATCTCCACGACGTCAAGATCGCGCTGAAGCGCGAGGTCGATGTCTCTCACCAGCATTTCAAGCGCGGCTTCCGTCGACGTGTCCTCTGTAGGGAAAACGAAGTCGGTGTAGTCGTTGGTGATCGTGTTGGCCGACGTCGCGGGTGGCTGGACAACCTCGGCGGGGGCGATGACCTGCGGGTTTGCTTGAACCGGACGCTTGCGCCGACGCGGCGGGAGCCTGCGAAGGTTGCCTCGCTGGGTTTCCTCGTGTTCCTCGACGACCGCCACTGTGCCGGGGAGCACACGGGGGCCTTGCGGCTGGTGGGTCGCAGCCGCCCCTGCGCCTCCTCGCAGCAGCCCTGCGGCGGCGACAAAGCCGGGAACGATGTCTTGCGCGCGGTCGAGAATCTTCTCCCACGTCTCCTTCCCATCGGCTCCCTCGGCGTCTCGACCGGACAGGGTGTCGAGCACCTGCTTGAACTTGAGCATCTGGTCGATGCCCGTATCCTTCTTGGCGAGCGAGTCGATCTGCTTGAGCAAGAAGTCACGTTCAAGCTGCGTCTGCTGCTGCATCTGCGCAAGTTGCGTCTGCTGCGCAAACTGCATCTGCTGAACCTGCTGCGACTGCAACGACGACATGAACTCCGTCATCTTGATCGCCTGCGCCTCCTTCTGTGACTCCTGCTTCTCGATCTGGCGCAACTGCAACTCAAACTGCTGACGGGCGCGCTCCTCTGCAGCGCGAGCCTCGGTGCGAACGCGCTCCTGCTCGATCCGCATGGCCTCGATCTGCTTCTCTTGCTGCATACGCATGATCTCAAGCGTCTCTCGATGTCGACGCTCGGCGCTCTCTTGCTCGCGCCTGCGCTCCTCGCGCTCGGCCTGCATACGCTGCTCTTGCAGCCGACGTTCTTCCAGCAAGACCGACTGTAGCTGCTGCGGTCCCTGCTCTGCCTTCGTCAGTGACGAGAGGAACAGGTTGCGCATTTCTTTGGCTTCTTCCCGCTCTTTGGAGGCGCGGGCTTCCTGCATCTTCCGCTCCTCGGCCATCATCTGCATCATCGTCTCGCGGAAGCCGCTGTCGCCTTTGGTCAGCGAGGCCATGAACATATGCTTCAACTCGCGGTTCTCCTCGGCGAGCCTGTCGGCTTGCCGCTCTTGCGTCGAGATCGCCTTGTCTACGATCTCCGTCATCGCCGAAGGCATCGAGCCCTGCTGCGCCTGTGCTCCCGTCGACAAAGGTGAGATCGGGTCGCCCGCGATCTCGTAGACCTTGTTGGCCTTGATCATGGGACGACCAAGCGGCCCCGGCCCGTGGATGATGAAGCGGTACTTGCCGCCGCCGTACTTGCTACGAATCTCCTCGAAAGTCACCGCACGGGTGAACTTGGCGAGGTAGCCCGCGATCCGCTTGCCTGTGTTCGGGTCCATTTCGGGTTCAACCCGATGCACAGTGACGCTGTGATGTCCGTCCTCAAACTCAAGTGAGGCCAGATGAGCCTCAAAGTCGTCGTTGACTTTCTGCTGTTGCTGCATGACCTGCTGGCGCATCGCCGCAGGAGACGCCGGGGCAAGGGGTCTTGTCGGGATTGCGAACCGAGGAGCGATGACTTGGTCCTCGACGAGATCGTCGTCGTCGTCTTCGTCGAGAGGGAAGGGCACGGGAGGGCTCACAGTGACGTTCTCCTTGTGTTCAGCCGGGGGCGGAACTGCCGCTGCTGCGGGCTTCTTCTTCTTGTAGGGGCCGCGCTTCTTCTTGACGGGCGGTGCCGCCTCGACGGGCGGTGCCGCCTCGACGGACGTAGCGAGGGCGAGCGAGGGGACTCGGATTTCTTCGGTGGTCATCACGCCTCCGCGGGCTTGGTCGTCGACAAGTCGGGCTGCTCGCTTTCTTCGATGCCGCTCTCCTCCTCGTCCTCGTCCTCGTCCTCGCCAGACTCAGCGAAAAGCCGCGCCTGTGACATGCGCTCCTGCGTCTCCGACAGCTTCTTGCTCAACACGACAAACTGCTCGCGCATGTCGAGGGGGAAGCTGTCTGTCGGCCCGCCTGCACTGAGCCACCCAGCCCGCACAAGCACAGTGTCGAGGAAGCTGGCAAGCGCGAGGAATCGCTGCTCGATCTCATCGAGCAAAGGCTCGTCGGGGATCTCACCGATGTAGTCCCACACGTCGTTGACGGACTCCTGAGTCTCCGCGACTTCGTTGCGAACCTCGTCGAACAGGGGAAAGAGGTAGCCGTTGACGAAGTCCGCAACACTCATGTTGGGATGCTTCTTGAGCGTCTTCTTCGTGCGGTCGACGAGCAGGGCGAAGTTGTCGGTGGGCTGGTTCTGGTCACTCATCGTCGGACTCCTGTGCGGCTTGATCTGATGTAATCGAATGTTCAGTGGACGTGGTCACGGCGGGGGTCGGCGCGGCGGTAGACGTTGTGACCGCCGCGGAGAAGTCGAGGGGCGAGACGGGAACGGCGAGGGGTGGCGCGGGGAGGTGCAGCCCTGCCTCGTCAGCTTCCTCGTCGGTCATGGGCTTGTATTCCTCAAACTGAGGATCGAACTTGCGCGTCGGATCGGGCTCGTACATCGAGCATAGTACGGCCAACTCCGTCGTACCCTCGCCGAACTCCAACGGTTCAGCACCCCATGCTCGGCAGAACCGTAGCTTCTCGCCAAGTTTGAGGAAGTCAGGGTTATGCGACGGGACGATGCGGATCATGTTCCAGTAGTGCTTACACGGCTGTCCATTCGCCTGTCCGTTGCACAGCACTTTCTGCTTGTGCATCAAGGAACGTGCTTCTGCCTTGGGGTCGTATGTCATCCGTTATCCTCCGAGCCGGGAAGGTAGGCGCGAAGTGTCTGTCGGTCAAGCGTACTTGCTATGGACAGAAGCCATGACGATACTACTATAACGACTGAGACACTACATACGGAATCTGAAAGGAGCGAGCGTGACCTCAGACCCAAACGAAGAACAACGGGCGCTGATCAAGAAAACCCTGCAAGCCTGCGGAGGGAGCGTGAAGGACGCTGCGGCGTGCCTCGGCATGAACAGACAAAAACTTTCACACCTGCTGAACCACCGAGGGCTGGTTGAGTGGTACGTCCCTTACCGAAACAAGCTGACGATGGAACGTATGCGCGCTCGGTGGCGGCGCAGCTATGACCAGCGCCGACGTAAGAAACTAATCGACCAAGGTATCGACCCGTCGACGGTGACACTTCCCGGCTACAAGCCACGGTACGTCTAGGCTGATCCCCCGGTATCGTACAGATCAGCCCTTGACGCCCCCGGTAAGGGGCGTATAGTCTCCTCATAACCCCCGACGCCGCTCGTATAACGCAAGCGGCACAGACGCCACCGGACGGTGGCAGGAGGCTTGAGTGACTGACCGTACCCCTTCCGCTACGGCGACCGAGATTGTCGCTGCCATCGTGCGCGGCTCCTACCCTTCACTCCTTCTCGCCAAGCGCGTGACCCTGCCATCGGCGACGGCGGCGCTGCGAGAGTTGGAGGCATTCGTCGGTAGCGACGACGCTCGCCTGCGACCGCTGCGCGAACTCGTCGTGCGCCTCTCTGACACTCCGCTGCGTACCAAGGTCGCTCGTCGGATCGGCGAGAGCGTGACTTACAAAACGCAGCGGCCGTCGACGAAGAAGTCGGCTCACGTCGTCGTCCCGATCAACACGCTGGAAACAGGTCAACCACTTTCCCAAGTGCGCGTGACGTTTGAGCAAGACCGCATCGTGATCTCGCGAGTAACACCATGAACGCCAACCGTACTCGCATCGATCTGCGTGCGCTGCGCGAAGCCGCCGAAGGAAAACTCGGCGTGGGCATCGGCATCGCCGAAGCCGCCGACATGGTGCTCGTCAGCCGCCGAGCGTGGCAACGCTGGGAGAACGAAAACAAGACGATCCCGATAGGCGTCATCAAACGCTTCTGCGCCTGCACGGGCCTCAACCCTACTGACTGGCTGCCCGAGGGGGAACAATGACTACGACGCTCCAAGACAAGATCATGCGTGCCCATCGAGCGGGCTTCGGCGCTCTACACGTCGTCACCCGCGACGAGGAAGCGTTCTACTCGCTGATGAAGGCCCCGCTCGTTGAACGAGGCAAGCTGTACGTCTGGTCGACAGCGTCGGGTCTGTGGGAGCAAGGCCCATCGACGCTGAGTCGTGTCGACTCCAACCTGCGTGATCCTTGGGAGTTCTTGCTTGGCCTGCGGACGCGCATCACCGACGACCGAGGCGTCTCGACGTACCTGCTCGCGGGCCTCGACGAGATCCTTGGCAAAGAGCCGGTCTTGCGAAGGGCGTTGGTCGAAGCCGTGCGGGCTGCTCGCGCGAAGGGCCACATGCTCTTGCTCGTCGGTCGTGCGGACACAATGCACGCCGAGTTGGCCGACGAGATCGGAACCGTCTGGCACGAACTGCCGACGCGCGAGCAGGCCCGCGACTCGCTGACAAAGATGACAAGCCGCTACAACGCAAACGTGCCTGACGCCGAGAAAGTGCTCGACGCTGCGCAGGGGTTGACGGCGACGCGCATGGCCGACTCGTTCGGCCTCGCCATCGTCGACGCGAAGGACCGCCAGAGTGCCATCGACCCCGGCGTCGTGCGCGAGTTCAAGGAAGCCGAGGTCGGCAAGAAGTCGTTTCTGAAGATCGAGACGCCGCGCATCGGCTACGACGACCTCATCGGTCACGACTACCTCAAGGCGTGGCTGCGCGAACGTCGCGTGGCTCTGTCGCCGCAGGCTCGCGCTGCGGGGTTGCCGTCGCCGAAGGGTGTGCTGTTCGTCGGTCCTCCTGGCACCGGCAAGTCGCGTTTCGTCGAGGCGACTGCGAGCGAATGGGGCGTGCCGTGGCTGACGCTGGACGCGGGTGGCCTCTATGGTTCGTACCTTGGTGAGTCTGAGGCGCGCTTATCAGAGGCCATCGAGATTGCAGAGCGCATGTCCCCGTGCCTGCTGCTGATCGACGAGGTCGAACGCGGCTTCTCGTCGGGACGTGGTGGCGACCGTGACGGCGGCACGCAAGAGCGCGTGCTTGGCAAGCTGCTGACGTGGATGGCCGCAAAGACCGCTCCGGTGTTCGTCGTGATGACGAGCAACTTTGCCGACCGTCTGCCCGCGGCGCTCGTCCGCAAGGGCCGCGTCGACGAGACGTTCCTGCTCGACTTCCCTTCCGACGAGGAACGTCACGCGATCTTCACGCACTACCTCAAGCGCGCCGAGCCTCACGCCGTTCAAGAGCGCGACGTCGACTCGCTGGTGCGATGGACAGAAGCGTGGTCACCGTCTGAGATCGAAGCCACGGTGCTCGCGGCGCGCTTCACGGCCTACGCGCAGTCTCGTCAGGTAGCGATGCACGACGTCGTCGCCGAGATCGAGAAGACCGTGCCCGTCGCGCGTAGCATGTCGGAACAGGTCGCGCACATGCGCTTGTGGGCCACCGCAAATGCACGTCGCACGGCCTACGCCGAGCCTGCTGCCGTCGACGACCGCGTGTTGCAGGCGTGACGCATGGCGACTCGACGTGGCCCCAGCGATCTTGTCGACCCGTTCGCATCCCTCCCCCTTGGGCAGACGCTCTCGGGGGAGCGCGAACGGGAACGCGATGCTGCACGTCAAGCACTCGACGCTGCCGTCCTTGGCAGGCCGACGCTCCCGCCCCCCTCGGAGAACGCGCTCCGAGCCTCGGAGCAGGGGCTTCGCGCCGCTGCGACCCTCGCAGCCCTGCGGGAGACTCCCGACGAGGCGCGGCGCAGCGCCGACCTTGCCGCCATCCAGCGCACACTTGCCGAGCGCGCCGAGCAGGCCCGCCAGCACGCGCTGCGCGAAGCCGAGCGCGCCGAGCAGGCCCGCCAGCGCACGCTGCGCGAAGCCGAGCAACGCATCGCCGCCGACCAAGAAGCTTGGCGACGCGCTCGACGTCGGCGTCAGTCGCGTCGGGGCGCGGACGTCGACACCATCGACCTTGACGACGCCGCCGAGCGCCAAGCCGAGCAAGCCCGCGAAGACCTCGCCAGATTGAGGGCGCAGAACAGGCAAGCCGAGCAAGAGACGCCCGCCCTCGTCGACAGCCCCGACGCGCATACTCTGCGGATCATCGAACAACGGCTGCAACGCAAAGTCGAAGCCGTGCAACGTGCCTTGACCGCCCTGACCGAAGACCTCGCCGACGTCCAGCAGATGCTCGCAAAGAAGACGCCGGCCCCGACCGGCAACGAAGACGCGCCGTTTTTCGAGGGGGAACGGCACCTCGACCTCGGAGAAAACAAGTGAGTCACACGACGACAATCGAGTTGGAGATCAAGAGCCTGACCGCGCTTGCGACTGCGTGCCGTGAGACGACGACGCCGTACGAACAGAACACGTCGGTTCGTCTGTACGACGGCACGCTGATCGAAGACTGCTTCGCGTTCACACCAAACGGCTGGAAGTACCCCGTCGCCGCGAAGAACGGCCAGTTGAAGTACGACAACTACGAAGGCGCATGGGGCAACGAGAGCGAACTGAACCGCGTGAAGCAGCGGTACGCCGTCAACGTGCAGAAGGAAGCCGCGCGTGCGCGTGGCTACCGTGTGCGCGAAGAACGCCTGTCGGACGGCAAGGTCAAGCTGGTCGTCGAGCGATGAAGCGAACGTTCATCTGCACCGTAAAGTGCGCTCGTTGTCTGGCGAAGCGAGTGCGAGTGTACGACTGGCTACCCGAAGCGCCCTTGTGTGCGAAGTGCAAGCGAATCGAAGCGTCCCAAGAGGCAACAGGAGCAGACCATGAGCAAGCGAATCGAGATCACGTTTGACGTCGAGGGAAACCCGACAATCGAAGCGTTCGGATACCAAGGCGGCGAGTGCAAAGAGGCCACTAAGCCTTTCGAGGACGCCGCAGGCAAGGTCATCGACCGCAAGTTGAAGAACAGTGACTGTGCCGTCGAAGTCGGCGTGCGGGCAAAGGTGGGTGGCTGATGGCGCGCAAGATGCCGATCGTGGACGAGTTCGTCGTAGACACCGACGGTTCGGTGACTGCGTGGGCGTGTGCCGTGAACGATCTCGGCATCGCCCACGTTCGCCTGCGCGATTGCGCAGCACCCCGGCAAGAGTGCCCCCGTGGGTTTTCCGAAGCGTTTGCTTGTCGGACTGTTGACACGACAACGGATACCCCCTAGAACACCGAAGACTGTACCCAGAAGGAGAGACGATGCAGCGTAAAAAGAAACAGAAGAAGACTCAGATCAGCGCAGATGATACGCTCAGAGCCTTCATCACCGTGCATGTTCTCGAAGAGGTCGGCGATGGTCTTTCCTCGGGCGATCGTGCTGCTCTGGTTGACAGCATTGTCGGGGTCTTCGGTGACAGCATCACCGGCATTGTCAAAGGTGGCATCGCGCTTCTGACCACCGACGAAGACGACGACGAAGACGACGACGAAGACGACGGCGAGGACGAAGAAGAGGACGAAGAAGAAGAAGAAGAAGAAGAAGACGAAGAGGACGAATGAACCCCCTCGTTGCTGAAAAAATGCTGGCTCGTGTCGAGGCCAACCAAAGACGGTCGGGCACCTTGCCGGGGCTCGATCTTCGCGACGTGACGTGGTCCGAGGTCGAGCACTACGGCTACTCGCACGGGCAAGAAGTCTCGATGCTCGCGCACTACGTCGGGCAGTGGCTCGGCTTGTCTCAAAACGTGCTTGAGCGAGTCAAGCTCGCAGGTCTTTTGCACGACGTCGGTCGGCAGACGACGTGGCAGGTGCCCGACCCGAACCACAACCAGCGCAGCGCCGACGCAGCGGTGCGCTTCTTACGTTCACAGGGCGAGCTTTGGCATCAGCAAGACCTTATCGACGAGGTCGCTTGGCTCATCGCCAACCACGACCTGTCAGCGAAGGAACTGCCCACGGACCACCGGCTGCAAGCCTTGTGGGACGCCGACAGCTACGACGCTGCTCGTCTCGCGCCAGGTACACCCGAAGGACTCAAAGTGTTCCGTGAACGCACTCGCGCAGAACGTCTCTGTACGGCGTGGGCGAAGCAACGAGACAACAAGCAAGTGTGGCTGAAGCATCGGGGCTGGACATGACGAGGCGCTTCTCGTCATAGTGTCGTCGAAGGAGAGGATGCACTGACCGGGCTGCACGTCGACAACCGGCGCTCGATCAAGTCGACCCGCTCCTCCTTGGAGCGGGTATTTGCGTATTCGAGCGCCCAGCCTGCTCCCAGCTTCCTGTCAAGCACCGTGCGTATCGGAGAATCGAATCTCTCATTCTCATCGAGGGCGGCTTCGCATACTGCGAGGAAGGTCTGCATGAGCATGGTCGAGTCGTCCTAAGCGAAGATGGCGGCGGCTTTGTTCTGCGCGCGTGCCTCTAGGATCTCTCGACCTCGCAGGGAGTTGGCCTTGTAGTAGGCACGCACAGACAGGGTGACATAGCGGGTGTTCTGGAGATTCGCGTCCAGCGCGACGACGTCTGCTTGGCCTGCGGGGTCGACGGCGGTGAAGGAGCCATCGGCGTTGCGCTTGGTGATCATCAGGAAGTGGTCGCCCGTGAGGTCGCCGTCGCGAGTGACGTGGATGACCGGGATGCCCCCTCGGGAGAGGACTTCCGTCGCGGTCTGCGCCAGCGCCAGGTAGTCGACGCCTTTCAGCTTCTTTGCTTCGGGGGGAGTCACCATGCCGAGCGCCTGCGCGGGCTTGTTCGACCCTTGCAGAAGGTTGGGGCCTTGGAAGCCCCCAGCACGCAAGATGCGCTCGTTGGCTGCGTCAGGGGTCAGGGACGCCTTGTAGAAGGCGTTGTGGGCCATCGTAAGGGTCGTCAGCAGGCAGCCCGACCTCGCGATGGTGGTTGAAGTGCTCTGCCCCAGCAGCTTGCTGCCCCACCGGGGGTCGGCTTGGCGCAGGCGACGAAAGGCGACGGTGCCGCCCCCTATCAGGGCGAGGGCGGCTACGAGGGCGACAGCGTGCCAGCGTGTGAACTGCATCCCCCCAGCCTACGGGGAGGTTCAGGCGCGTTCAACATCCTTCAGCTTGAAGGACACCTGCACCTGCCGGGAAGACTTGCCTTTGATGGCAGGCACCATCAGCAGTAGGGGCCGCAGGTTCTTGAGGGCGTCGGCAAGGGCCTCCTCTACGTCGGCCTGCGTGGCCTTGTCGTCGAACTCCACAGTGATGCGGGTGAGAACTTGCTGCTTCATGCGAGAGGCAGGATAGCCGAGGCGCAGCAAAGGGGAAGTGTAGTGTGCAAGGGTTCAGGTGAGATACTTATGACAGAGGGTTTCGGAGTGGCCTCGATGTGTCACACGGACGTCTGTGCAGGTGGGATACTTATGACAGAGGGGTTTCGGCGCGACCTCGATGTGTCACACTCGCCAATAGTGGCTTTCCAATGCGGTTTTCTGCGTGGGACGTCGAGCAGAACGGCTTTCCAACGAGACGGGCGACGTGAGGGCAAAGTGGAGGAGTGTGACACTTGCCATTTTCAATGTGTCACACCGAAAAAATCGGTTTAGCCCACTACCTGTGACACATCGAGCGGGTGTGACAGGTAAAAAGGGGGCTGTGCCACTTGTGTGACACTTGATGTGTCACAGCGTTTTTTGGCTTTGCAAAGCCATATTTTCTTCTTTCTACCTCTCTTTACCCCCCCTGTGACAGATAGATACGCAAATTCTCCATAGCTCGTGCTGTGTGTCATGGATGTAGGACATCCATGACACAGACATAGCACCACCGGTAAAACTTGGAACACCCCTGTCACACTGTCACACTGTCACACCCCCATTTTCTCGAAAAAAATGGTTTATCACGCAGAAAAGGCATTTTTCTTGCGAAAAATAGGACGAACGCGCAGAAAAAGGCATTTTTCTTGCGAAAAATAGGGCTGCCGGGGGAGGGCACGCAGAAAAGGCATTTTCTCGCAAAAAACAGGCTGCCGGGGGGCGCGCAGAAAAGGCATTTTTCTCGCAAAAAAACAGGCTGCCGGGGAGGCGCGCAGAAAAGGCATTTTTCTCGCGAAAAATAGGGCTACCGGGGGGCACGCAGTCCCTCCCTTTTGAAGCCTTGACAATCAATCCCCACGGGACTACTCCTTATCGTCTATTGACCGATGGCTTGGGCAGCCTCGGCTCATACACAACCCTTGGGGTACGGCTCACGCCGATCTACCAAGAGCGGGCGTGATAGGCCGTATTGCCTTGGCGGGGAGAGCAGATGACGGTGTTTTGTCTTGCGCCTGCCTTCGGAGTAGTACCGCAGCGTACACACTTGTACGATGGCACTGCGCCCAACGGATACTTTCAAGACGCGAACGATGTATGGACGCTCCTGCTCTCCCAGCCGCAGGTCGGCCCGAAGGAGGGCTCCTGTTTGCGAGGCGTCGTCTTCCACGAAGACGCACTGCACCCTACCCAACTCAACGTGCAGGACGTTCACGGCCTGGTGCTGGACGTGGACGAGTTCGACGGGCAGCCCGTCTATGACCCGCAGGAGATCGCACGGCGTCTGTTCAACCACCGACACATCGTCCACACGACCTACAACAGCACCTCTGCCGCGCCGCGTTATCGGGTGATCCTGCCGCTGGCTCAGCCCGTGCCACGCAACCAGTTTCGGCACCTGTGGGAGTTGGTGAACGCGGACCTCGGCAACGTGATCGGGTCGCGCCAGTGGAACGCCGACCGTCTCGGCTACCTGCCTCGACTGCCCTCAGAGGCCGCTCGGGCTGACTACCGCTGGTGGATTCACGAAGGCCCGCTGCTCGACCCCTACGTCCGCTATGGGCAGCTTACGGCCACGCCCGACCGCGTCAGCATCTACGGCATCCAGACCCATCCGGTCGACCGCGCCCTCTGGCTCGACGACGCCGAAGCCCTCGCCCGTGCTCGCGCATACATGCGAGACGCCCACGCAGGCGTGAATCCCGGCGCACGCCATCACAAGCTGTTTGAGAAAGCCTGTCAGCTTTGGTGGGACTTCTATCTCAGCCTCGACGACGTCACCGCGGTGCTGCGGGAGATCAACTCCCGCTTCACGGTGCCGAAGTCGGACTTGGAAGTGCTCAAGGAGGTCGAGGCTGGCTTTGAGTGGACGAGGGGCGAGCACGCGAGGCCGCAGTCGGTGCCTGCGGGTTCTCGACGGCAGCGGCCAGAGCCGGTCAGTTCGGGAAAGATCGGGGATCTGGGTCGGCGTGTGCGCCGTAGGAGCGGCCAGCGGGAGATCGGGGACGCGCTGATTGCGCTCTCCGAGCGTGAAGCGTTTGCGCGACCCGAGGACGCGCTGTCCATCGCCCGTTCGCTGGCGCGAACCCTCGCCGAGAACTTCCCGCAGGCCGAGCCACACCAAGTAGCGACCTTGTTCGGCTCATCACTGTCGCTGATGCAGGCACAGGCCGGCCCAGCGTGGCCGCAGACACTCACCGTCGACCTTGTGCAGCAGGTGTTCGTTGCCCGCCAAGCCGAGTTGCAGAACGCTCGCAGGAGCGAGCAAGAAGCCGAAGCGATGGCGCTTGCCTCGCGAATCTCGACTGCGTTCAGAGGACAGCGCAGCGCACCTTACACCAGCGACGAGTTGCAGGAGTACGCACGCCTGCACCGCTGTACGTTGCCTGACCTCCGCAAGCGGTTCGTGCTCACCTACGGACCAAGCTACTACTTCTTTCTCGGCGGGACGTACACGGCCCCCGTCGAGCACCTTGCGGAGATCGTGGGCAGAGACGCACTTGCGGCGCTCCAACCGTTCGGCGTGGACTGCTACCGCATCACAAGAGAGGGTCAACCGAAGCTGAAAAGCGCACCGGAAATGGCTTACGACTACGGCACGGTCGCGGACAACCTCGTCGTGGACTTCACAGTGACACACTCGTACTACGACGAGGACTCAAGTACGTTCCATCAAGCCGCTTGTCCCGTGCGTCATTTGGTGAAGCCCGAGCGTGTTCCCGAGGTCGAGGAGTGGCTGAACGTCATCGGCAGTGAGACGTTGCTTGATTGGCTCGCGTTTCTCCCGAACCTCTCTCAGCCAGCGAAGATTCTCTATCTGTGGGGCGATCCGAACACCGGCAAGTCGTTCCTGCCGATGCTGTGCTCGCGTCTGTGGACGACCGTAGGTCCAACTATCGGCGAGAGCCTGCTGTCCAACTTCAACGACGCCGTCGCCCGTTGTCCGTTGGTCTTCTGCGACGAGCAGTTGCCTGTCGACTTCCGTGGGCGTCGAGGAACGGAGCGCCTGCGCAAAGAGGTACAAGCAACGAGCCGCCCGTACAGCGCCAAGCACAAGAAAGCCGCGACGATGTTCGGTGCGCTGCGCTTCGTCATCGCAGGCAACCATCCCGACCTCATTGAAACCGATGACACCCTGACGTCACCGGACATCGAAGGCATTAGGCAACGTCTCGACGTCGTGAAGATGCCTCTCGCCTCGATGCACTACCTGCAACAGATTGGTCGGACCCGCACAGAGCGGTGGTTGACCGACGACCTGTTTGCCAAGCACATTCTCTACCTGCGCGATACCCGCAACCTGCCGCCCATCGGGAGGTTCGGTCCTGAACGCGCGCCGAGCGAGGATACGCGACAGGTCCATACGTCACTGAGATTCAGCGGCTTCCTCGACTACTTCATGCGCTCCCTCTACCTCGGTGTAGCAGGGGACATACCGCCGCCACCGGGGTCGATTGTCTGGTCGACCCACAAGCAAACCGGACAAGTAGGGATGCTGGTGAATCTGGAACTCCTCGGGTCAGCGTGGAACATGATCCTCGGCCACGACGCCCCATCGGCAATAAAGCCGAAGGCGCTGGTCAAGGCGATGCAGGCCGTCAGCCTCGGCAAGACTCGTATGCGTATGAACCGTCAACAGCGTCGGTATCACGTCGTCGATCTTGAGGCGCTGGATGCATGGATGGTCAACGCCGACTTAGACAGAGAGTTTTTCACCGAGAAGGTCGGCGTGGCCTTGAGCAAGGGCGTACAGCCGTTTGTTTTCGATGGTGAAGAAGGTGAGGAGGTGGCTAGTGAGTGAGCAGCTTCGTCCTCTGGTCAAGTGGATCGGGGGCAAAAGGAAGCTGGCGAAGCAGATCGCGGAGAGGATGCCTGCCGTCGTCGAGGGCACCTACTTTGAGCCGTTCGCAGGAGCGGCGGCGGTGTTCTGCGAGTTGTGGAACGCAGGCAGGATCAAGAGCGGCGCGGTGTTGGCCGATCACAACCGCGACCT
>Ga0172362_10000531_pt1 | contig 31269 bp, 23 predicted proteins | sample LakKivs1_kivu2a2_FD_114534 | JGI IMG/M metagenome (GOLD analysis project Ga0172362, IMG submission 114534) | Sediment microbial communities from Lake Kivu, Rwanda - Sediment s1_kivu2a2 | ecosystem: Environmental > Aquatic > Freshwater > Lake > Sediment | place: Rwanda: Western Province, Lake... | reverse complement strand
GAGCGCGGATGGAGCACTTACGTCGCTGACAACCTCGGTGAGCATCGATTTCCTGGGACTGAATAAAAGGGAAGAGCTGTCTGAGAAAAAATCAACATCATTAAGGTATGGAGTTCATCTTTCAATTGCCGCAATATTCTTCATCAGTGTTCTTATATTCAGTGCCCTGAACGACAGGGCTGTTATTGACAAGCTTTTCACAATTGCAGGCTATACATACGGGCCGCTCCTGGGGCTTTATTCATTCGGCCTGTTCACCAGGCGGAAGGTGAGGGACAATGTAACTCCTTTCATTGCAATACTTTCTCCTGTCATCTGTTTCTTCCTCAGCAAATATTCCGTGCAGCTTTTCAACGGTTATAAGTTCGGCTTCGAATTACTACTTCTGAACGGATTCCTGACATTTGCAGGACTTTGGCTGTTCAGCAGGAAGAGTGGTCCGGCGGTATGAATGTGCAACGGTGTGGCGGTATAGCGGTATTACGGTATGACGGTATAATGGTTTGATTGTCCGAACGTTTGATCGTTTGACAATCAGGGATCCCCTCCCGCGAGGGACCTGGGGTGGGTTTTCAGGCTTCCACCCTCAATCATCTGCCCTCTGCCCTCCGCCTTCAGCCTTCCCATACTCTTCGTCAAAAATTTCGAATCATTCATGGATTTATTCTATGAAATTAAATTTCCTTTTACTATATTTAAAATTTTGGGGTTTTCTGATGATTTATTACCAGAAATATATTCTGTTTCGTCTTTTTATTCTTCTATATAATCATACAGTCACACATTCCCACGTTCGAACCCAGCCTTCGCTTCCTTTCAGTCAGTTACGGCCGGCAAAGCATCGAACCATTTTACCATCGAACCATCATACCTCGTACTTATGAAAACAAAACCCGCCTTCAACTTTTATCTTTTCAACTGGATCACGACATGTCTGAGACCTGTCACTGCAAGATTATTGATTTTTCTTGCCCTGAGCTCTGTTGTCTTCCTGAGCTTGCCGAAGGACGCCCTGAGCCAGATCCCGCAGGGATTCAACTACCAGGCCATTGCCCGCGACGGATCAGGAAACCCGATCTCAACTGCGATAAATGTCAAGATCGCCATTCTTTCCAGCACCAGCGATGATGACGTCATCTGGGAAGAAGAGCATACAGGAGTGGATCCTGACGACCATGGATTGTTCAGCATAGTTGTCGGGCAGGGGACACGCATTCAGGGACTGGCAAGCTTCGATCTTATTGACTGGACAGTAACGCCGAAATATATCAGGACAAAGATCAATGATGTAAAGATGGGAACTTCAAAACTATGGTCGGTGCCGTATGCGATGTACTCGCCATCAACCAATCCGTGGTTATTGAATGGTTCGAGTGTTTATTATTCATCAGGATTTGTCGGAGTAGGCTGGGGAGCTCCCTGGGCAAGGTTCCAGGTTACGGAAAATGCATCAACAGCAATCACCTATCCTGTGCAACTTGTTAATATGAGCGATGACTGGACTGCGACTGAAAAAGGGGTAGGATTAAGATTTGGCAGGAATGAAAATTTCAGTTTGCATGGATGGGGAACAATCAGAGGGACTATTGCTGAAGGTGACGGAGGCCATGGAAGATTGCAGCTGATTGGCGGTTCTGGAGATTCTCCTCATGTCACTGTTAGCTGGAATGGTAATGTCGGGATTGGAACAACAACTCCGGTTGAGAAACTGCATGTTATCGGAAATTCATTCACTAGCGGAAATTCGGTAATTAACGGAAGCTTTTTCGGTCAGGCAGCCACGGGGAGCGGAGATGTACTTTTTATTGGGAATGATTCAAAATTAACTGACATAAACATTCCAAATACGATAGGTATTTATGGGATGCAGGATGGGACTCAGGCTCATATAAAGCTTGGCAGCTCCGGACCAACAATTTCAGGTGTAAACGGGAATGTCGGTATTGGGACTTTAGATCCTGCATATAAGCTCCATGTAAATGGTAGCATTGCAAGCTCAGGGTTATCTATAAGTAATTCCGGGATTCAGTCAGGACTCATGATTTATAAATCTGATAATCCGGTTAATCAGAAAATAACAGAATTTTTATCTCTTGGTTCAGCTGGCGCCTTTGTCGGAAGGTTTGTTAGTGATACTTATACTGAATCAGCCCATTGGCTGGAGGTCTTAAGGAATACTGACAGTTATTCGGTAAACAGTGTTATTTTTCCTGGCGGTAATGTCGGGGTAGGAGCAGCGACAACAGCTAAACTGTCAATTCAACCATCAGACACCTGGGCAGATGAAGTTCCGCTTTTCGAAGTAAAGAATAAATATGGCATTCCTGTCCTGGCAGTCTATAATAATGGGGTAAGGATCAATGTTGAGCACAATGAATTCACAAAAAGCCCCAAAGGCGGTTTTTCTGTCGGAGGATATGATTATGCAAAGGCATCCAAAACTGTGGATTTGATGATTATCAATCCTGACAGCATACGGTTCAATATAAATAACACTCTTGTGCCCACAAAGGGCGCAAAGGGAGGATTTTCAGTCGGGGGTTTTACCGAAACTAAAGGTGGAATAAACCAGGATTTTATGTATTTAACTCCTCAAAATAATAGTGTAGATAATGCCTATAATACTTTTCTCGGGTACCAGGCAGGTAATAAGAATATATACGGTGACTATAATACATTTATCGGGTATCAGGCCGGATATAATCATGTAGGATACAGTGTCCCGGGCGGTACAGGAAACGGGAATGTTTATATAGGACATCTTGCCGGCTTCACTCCAACTTACGGAACTCAAAACACTTTCCTTGGTTATGAGAGCGGATCACAGGCAGACCGAACAGTCGGACTTGTTGCTGCAAATACATTTGTGGGATATCAGTCGGGTGAGAGGAGTTCAGGATCAAGTAATATTCTTTTAGGTCATTCAGCCGGATATGATCAGTCGACATATGGGAGCAAGACAAGTACAGGCTCTCATAATATTATGATTGGGAACAAGGCAGGCGGAGGGTATACTTCGGCAAGTTATAATGTTTTGATCGGCCCCAGCAGTGGATTTCATCTCTCTTCGGGGGAGAACAATGTATGTGTAGGAGAATATACCGGTCGTGAAATGAGAACCAGCTACCAGAATGTCCTGATCGGAAATTTTGCAGGTGAATATATCGGATCAAATCAGCCTAATCCAAATTATGATAACGTTGTCATAGGTTATTATGCCGGCAATAAGCTCATTGGGAACGGGAATGTGATAATTGGCAAGGAAGCGGCTAAAAACCTGACCACGATCAGCAACCAGTTATTTATTAATAATTCACCTGATAATCCTTTGATCTGGGGAGATTTTACTGATGGTTCCGAACAAGTAATCATAAATGGAGCACTCACATCAACGGGTTCAATTACCTCGAACAGCAATGCAACTATAAGCGGTAATGTTGGTATCGGAATGGCAGCAGGATCATCTAAGCTTTCGATTTCAGGTTTAACCAGCTCGGGAATCGGATCTAATCTTGTACTGTTCAACAATGTTGTATTCACTTCGACATCCAGACGTGATGCTAAGGAAAATATTACACCACTAGAGGATAATTTCGAGAAGATTCTGAATGCAAAACCAGTTTCATTTACCGATAAAAGTACAGGTGTGAGAGGGATCGGATATATTGCAGAGGAATTTGAGGAGGCAGGTCTGCAGAATCTGCTTATCTATGAAAATGGTGAAATAGCCTCATTACGATATGACCTTGTAAGCCTGTATAATCTTGAAATAATTAAAGCACAACAAAGGGCCATAAAAGATCAGCAGCAACAAATCGACAATCAGAACGAAAAGATAGAACGGCTGGAGAAGATGATACTGGAGATGCAGGGGACGATTGCTTCGCCGTCCCGGGTGCCCGGGACTCCTCGCAATGACAGTGGATTGAAGGATGGTTCGTTGTCCAGATGAAGCGGCCCCTTAATTCTCCTGATATATTTCAAATATAAACAGGTACTGGAATTAGCCCCCCTTTAGGGGGGTTGGGGGGTTGGGGAGTTGGGGGGGCTAGGGCCTTTGCGTGACACCCTCCTCAGTTTCCTCAACAGGCTCAGGTTCGATTATTACTCTGATTTTCCTGTATGGTATGTTGAAGATTATGAAATAGTTGATGCCGGTACTGACAGATTTTACCCCATTACCGTACCCCGGGAAATAAACCGGTCTGAGATCCCTGCCCGCCCCGGCAGATATCAGCTTCCTGAGAGTGACAGACCAGCCTATGGAGAAATATTTGAAAATATCAGCCTTGAATCCCGGCGCAGCTTCAACAAAATGGCCTACGTATTTTTTTTGCCCGACCGAGGAAGTGATATTGCCCCAGTAGTTTTCATGTTCAAATGAAGGTATTTCCGCACTATATGAACTTAATCCGTAATGAAGACCTATCCCTGCCCAGTATTTCCCTTCGGATTTCTTTGGTTTCATGAGATTTATATCAGCTCCGGTTTTAAAAAAAATGCCATTGCTAAGGAAACTGTAGTTATATTGTGAATATTTAAAATCAGAATAGCCGCCACCCAGAAAAACAGAGAGCTTCTCGTTAAGGTCAACTGAAAGATAGCCTTCCATGTTCAGGTTATTCTTATCAAAGGAATATAAAACGGGCCCTGTTACCTCCATCCCTGCTCTTATTTTAAGCGGGATTTCAACAGTATCCGGTAGTTCCTGACCATTCATACTGGTCCACGACAGGACAGACAGTGCGCTAATAAAATATGCGGATATTTTCCTCATCAAGGGTAGTTACAGTGTTTTTTCTTACTCTTACAGCATTGATTATATTGTGTGAATATACCGGAGTATCTATTGAAAAATAAAATGTATAACCGCATTCCTTGGAAATCAGGTGCGGATATGGAGTGTATGTAAAGTTCACTGTGTCGGTTATCCCGTTTATCCTTACAATGAAAGAACAACTCTGTGACGATGCATCAAGGGGAAGCAGTGCAGGCTGAGGCTTTACGGCTTTGTTGTATATTTTAAATGAACTCCTGTTCAGACCATACACAGTAAGACTGTCGGGGGGAAGGGCATTGCCGGTTTCTTCACTGTAAAACCAGGCTTTAAGGTATGCATTTGTCTCTTCATAGCACGATTCGGGTGTGCATGAGTCCAGGACAGAGATTAATCCGGCCAGCATTGTAGCACAAAGATAAAGTGAAGTCCGTTTAATCATTGGAATTGACATTCCAAAAATAAGAAAATTACACTGAGCAAACCCTTTTTATAACATCCTGATATATTCCTCTGCTTTTTTTACAGCTTTGACGATTCCTTCGGGTTTTTTACCCCCGGCTGTTGCAAGGAATGGCTGACCTCCTCCGCCACCGTCAATTTCAGGCGAGATATTCCTGATGATTTCAACTGCGCTGATTTTCCTGTCAGCCACGAGCCTATCGCTGACCATGACCACAATAGTGGCTTTCCCGCCGATTGAAGAGCCGATTACAACTATGCTGTTATCTGACGATTTCCTTATGTTGAATGCAATCGTCTTGAGTGTTTCCGGAGAATCAGTCTCAATAATTCCAGAAATGAACCTTATATTATTTATAATAACAGCCTTATCCTCAATGTCTCTATGAGCATCATGTGCTTCCTTTGCCTTGTATTTCTCGATAGTTCTCTTAAGCGCGCTGTTTTCTGCAATCAGTTTTTTGATATTTTCCTTTATATTCCCCGTGGTTTTCATGATAGTTGCAATCTCATCTACATCTTCGAGTTTTGAATTTATGTATTCGAGCGCCTTGCCTGATGTGACAGCTTCAATCCTTCTTATTCCGGCAGCTATGGCACTCTCGGAGATTATTTTAATAATGCCGATGCTGGCTGTGGAAGTGACATGAGTGCCGCCGCACAGTTCAACTGAATTCCCGAATTCAACAACTCTTACCGTATCTCCGTACTTCTCCCCGAAAAGAGCCATTGCGCCCATAGCCTGAGCTTTCTTGAGAGGGATATTATCGGTGATCTTTCTTTTATGATTTTCCCTCACAAGCCTGTTCGCGATATCTTCAACCCTCGATATTTCTTCTTTTGTCATTTTGGCAAAATGGCTGAAATCGAAGCGGAGCCTTTCATGGGTGACCAGGGAGCCCTTTTGTTCAACATGTTTCCCGAGAACTGCCCTCAATGCATAATGGATAAGGTGAGTTGCCGTGTGATTATTGGCAGTCATCTGTCTTTTCTCGGTATCAACAACAGCGTTAAAGCGGGCTCCGGGATTGGAGGGAGCTTTATTTGATATATGAATGATCAGGTTATTCTCTTTGATGGTGTCTGTAATTTCTATCTTCTCATTTTGTGTAATTATATATCCTGAATCACCTGCCTGCCCTCCCGATTCCGCATAGAAAGGAGTCTTATCAAAAACCATCTGGCAGATCTCCTTGCCTTTGAATTTTACCAGTCTGTATCTCGAAATAGAGACTTCATCCTCAGTCCGGTCGTAGCCTGTAAATTCGGTATCTTCGATTTCTTTCAGGATCTTCCAGTCGCCTGCATCGAGAATTGCATCTTCTCGCGACCTTGTCTTCTGGATCTTCATTTCATTTTCAAATCCTGTCATGTCGAGGCACATCTCATTTTCTTTGAGGATAAGCTGTGTAAGATCAACAGGGAATCCATAGGTATCATAAAGGTCAAATGCTATTTTACCCGGAAAGATATTTTTGTCGTCCTGTTTCAGTTGGGCTATCATCTTGTCGATCATCTTAAGTCCCTTGCCGAGTGTTTTCAGGAAAGCAGTTTCTTCTTCGTGGATGATCTTTGAGATATGGTCGCCTGATGACCTTAGCTCGGGATACTGATCACCCATGGTTTCAGCCAGTACCGGAAGGAGCCTGTACATAAACGGTTTTTCCATCCCGAGGTAATTGTACCCGTATCTGACAGCCCTCCTCAAAATCCGCCTGATAACATAGCCTGCCTTGTTGTTTGAAGGAAGCTGTCCGTCGGCAATGGAGAATGCCACAGCCCTGAGGTGATCTGCAATTACCCTGTGCGCCGTGTCCCAGGATTCCTTTACACCGTATTCTTTACCTGTGATGGATGCTATTTCATTTATAACAGGTTTGAACAGGTCGGTGTCGTAATTCGATTTCTTTCCCTGGACGACCATACAGAGCCGTTCGAAACCCATACCCGTGTCGACATGTTTTAACGGCAGCAGTTCCAGTGATCCGTCGGATTTACGGTTGTACTGGATGAAAACAAGATTCCATATCTCAATTACATGGGGATGATCCCTGTTTACCAGTTCATGGCCAGGTTTCTTTTTCCTCTCGGCAGCAGATCTCAGATCGACATGTACTTCAGAGCATGGTCCGCAGGGCCCTGTTTCGCCCATCTCCCAGAAATTATCCTTTTTTGATCCTTCGATTATCCTGTCATGTCTGCCCGGGAAGCACTTTTGCCAGCATTTATAGGCTTCGTCATCGCGGGGGACATTATCCTCCGGATTGCCTTTAAACACAGAGGCATAGAGGCGGTCCTCGGGAATTTTAAGTTCCCTGGTCAGGAATTCCCATGCCCACTCGATGGCTTTTTTCTTGAAATAATCGCCGAACGACCAGTTGCCAAGCATCTCGAACATAGTATGATGATAGGTGTCGTGACCGACCTCTTCAAGATCGTTATGTTTGCCTGAAACCCTGAGACATTTCTGCGAGTTTGCCACTCTGAGACTTTTAGGCTGACTGTTCCCCAGGAAGATATCCTTGAACTGGTTCATCCCTGCATTTGTGAACATCAGGGTAGGATCATTCTTTATCACCATCGGAGACGATGGAACAATTTCATGCCCTTTCGACCCGAAAAAATCAAAAAATAACTGTCTCAGCTCCTGCGAATTCATCTGATTAACTTCAGTGATTTAAGTAAATATACCTTAAAATTGGCTTGTAAAATTAATTTTTTTGGTTTAGATTTGTCGATTAACCATGGTAAAAATTCGAATTCCGGAACCTTCGGATGCGTAACCGCAAATATTTTCTGGACCTTAACGATCTGCAATACAAACAGGTCAGGCTTCCCTGGAAGAAGAAATTGTTTCGTTTGTTCCTCTGGTTTGCCGGGACAATAGCCATAACTGTTGTCTATGGAATGATTTTCGAGAATATCTTTGGTTCCCCGAAAGAAAAAATGCTCAATCAGCAGATTGAGAATCTGGTGCTTCAGTATAAGCTTACCGGAATGGAACTGGACAAATCATATGAAGCCCTCAACGGTCTTAAAATGTCTGATGAGATCCGTTACCGGCCAATTCTGGAAATGGACAGCATTCCCCAGTCTGTCAGGAATCCGGGTTTCGGAGGCGTTGAGAGGTTCAGAAACCTGAACGGGTATATTCATTCGGATATCATGAAGTCTGCCAGGGTCCGGATTGAGGAAATGAAGAATATGGCTGTAGTGCAGAGCGAATCTTTTGTCACCATCGGGGACAGATCACTGGAGTGGAAGTATGAGATTGATCACAGTCCGGCCATAAGCCCGGTAGATCCCGTCTGGCCTATAGGAGATGTCTTCAGATTCCGCGACAAACATCCTGTTCTGGGGATAGGAAAGATGCACCTCGGGGTTGATTTTATGACTCCTTACGGGACAAAAGTATATGCAACCGGCGACGGGAAAGTAATAAGAGCTGGTTGGAATTCCAGCGGATTCGGCAATCTTGTTGTAATAGACCATGGCAACGGGCTTCAGTCGTATTATGGACATCTTAGTGCAATAAAGGTTTCCGAGGGTATGAATATAAAAAGGGGCGACAACTTAGGCCTGAGCGGAAGTACAGGATTATCTTCAGGCCCTCATCTTCACTACCAGATAAATAAACTCGGAAGTGCCGTGAATGCCATATATTATTTTAATGATGATCTTACCGAAGACCAGTTCAGGGAAATGATTCAGGCATTCGGCTCGAAATCGATGTTCAGGTGATCTATTGGTAAATCCATAATAATTTGCGGTAGAGGGTGTCTCAAAAGCCCGTCCCTTTCATACAGCCCCTAAATCCCCTGAAGGGGACTTATTGATTATCTGATATTTACATAATCCCCTTTAGGGGGCAGGGGGCAAGAGAAAAGGCTTTAGAGACACCCTCTACTCTGCATGTTTTATATTTATGATTTGATTATCTTTGCGGGATATGCCGAATTCAAGATACAGATTTAACCCGGAATCCTTAAGCTACGATAAGATCCGGCTTGGTTTCAGGGCAGTCTTGCTGAGATCACTTGCTTATTTTGTCGGTTCACTGCTTGTGGCAGCTGTGTACTATTTGGTTTTTGCTGTTTTTTTCGATTCCCCTAAAGAAAAAGCACTGCTTCGTGAGATTGAACAGCTTACCCTTCAGTACGACCTGATCCAGAGAGAGATGGATAACATTGAGACGGTTATCGGTCAGCTTAAGTTAACAGATGATAACCTCTACCGTACAATATTTGAGGCTGAACCTATTCCGGCAACACTCCGGGAAGGAGGAACCGGAGGGGTAAACAGGTTCAAGGAACTTGAGGGTTATGATAATGCCGCTGTCGTTGTTGAAACAGCAAGGAGGCTCGACAAGATCCGCAAACAGGTTTATGTGCAGTCAAAGTCCTTTGAAGAGCTTATTGATCTGGCCAGACGAAAGGAAGATATGCTGGCTTCCATTCCTGCAATTCTTCCCATCTCAAACAAAGACCTTACACGGACTGCATCGGGTTTTGGCCTGCGGGTTCATCCTTTCTATAAGATCATAAAATTTCATGCAGGGATGGATTTCACCGCACCTTCCGGAACCGATATATACGCGACCGGGAACGGAGAAATTATCGCGGTCAATTCATCAAAAAGAGGATTGGGCAATCATATTATTATAAACCACGGATACGGACTCATGTCGATTTATGCCCATCTCGACAGGTTCAATGTCAGGAAAGGTCAGAAAGTCGAACGTGGAGATGTGATAGGCTTTGTCGGCAATACCGGCATGTCGGTAGCTCCTCACCTGCATTATGAAATAAAGCTTAACGGAGTAAATGTCGATCCGGTTAACTATTATTTTAATGACCTGTCTCCGGAAGAATATGAAAGGATGATTGAGATCGCCTCAAAAACCGGTCAGTCTTTCGATTAGCATTTCAGATTTATGAAAATAAAATGCCCCCCGGTATTTTTGTTGATATTATTCCTGCATGCCGGGGACTTATCGGGTTCTGCCGATTCATCATTATTCAAAAAAAATATTGTCATCACAGGTGTGGGAGATATAATGCTGGGAACATCCTTTCCTTCTGAAAATTATCTGCCTCCTCATGATAATCCGCTCCTTTTGCTAGGTGATCTCGCCGACACACTGGCAGCATCCGATATAACATTCGGCAACCTCGAAGGTTCTTTCCTCGACGATGGAGAGCCTGCCAAGAAATGCAGGGATACCACCAGGTGTTATCTCTTCCGTATGCCTGAAAGATATGCCGGCGCTCTTGCCGCCTCAGGTTTCGACATTATAAGCCTGGCAAACAATCATTCCGGCGATTTCGGAACTGCCGGAAGAGCCCGTACCGGACAATTGCTTGATTCACTCGGGATTTATTATGCCGGACTGGTTGAACGCCCCTCTTCCATTTTCAGCAGGGATTCTGTAACCTATGGCTTTTGTGCTTTTGCCCCCAATGCAGGCACTGTCAGTATAAATGAGACGGATAAGGCAGAGGAGATCGTAAAGCAGCTTGCCGGCAACTGCGATATAGTCATAGTATCATTCCATGGCGGTGCTGAAGGCGCGGAATATCAGCGGGTTCCGAAAAGCGAGGAAATTCTGTTCGGCGAGAGCAGGGGTAATGTTCATGATTTTGCACACAGGATGATTGATGCCGGAGCCGATGTGATATTGGGACATGGTCCTCACGTGACAAGGGCAATCGAGGTTTACAAAGAACGGTTCATCGGTTACAGCCTCGGCAATTTCTGTACTTACGGAAGGTTCAACCTCTCTGGACCCAACGGCATTGCCCCTGTAATAAAAGTTAAGACAGATGCCGAAGGAAGATTCCTTTCCGGGAGGATAATACCGGTATTTCAGTCATATTCCGGAGGTGTAAGAGTTGATCCGTCGGATCGTGTAACCGCGAAAGTCAGGGAACTTACCATGCTCGATTTTCCCGACTCGGTCGTTGAAATTACAGATAAAGGCGATATTCAATACAAATAGATATGCCGTACAAGGAAAAACAAGTCGAAAAACTTTATTATTCGATCGGAGAAGCTGCCAGAATGCTTGACGTTCCGGTCTCAACAGTACGTTTCTGGGAGAACGAATTTGATATCCTGAAACCTTTGAAGAACAAGAAGGGGAACAGGATGTTTACTCCCGACGATATAAAGAACCTGAAGATAATACATCGCCTTCTGAAGGAAGAGGGCATGACTATCCCGGGTGTAAGGAAACGCCTCACCGGTAAACGGGAGGAGATGGATTACAAATATGAGATCAGTGAGTCGCTCCGTAAAATAAAGGATCTTCTCATTGACATAAGAGATAATATAAAATAATCCTTTGTGCTCTTTGTGTGGGACACACTAAGGACACGAAGGGAAATCCATGAAAAATGAAACTTGTTGATTTGACTTCTTACCTCGATTCGGCAATACCGCTCTCGTTCCAGGAAGATTATGACAATTCGGGATTGCAGGTCGGGCTACCGGACAAAAACATCAGTTCAGCCCTTCTGACACTCGATGTGACTGAAGAAGTGCTTGATGAGGCAATCGCTGAAGGTTGTGATGTGATCATCTCTCATCATCCTGTTATTTTCCAGCCTGTCAGGAGAATAACCGGCAGGAGTTCGACTGAAAGAATCCTCCGGAAGGCTATATTGAACGATGTTGCCATTTATTCTGCTCACACGAATCTTGATGTTATACAGGGAGGAGTAAGTAAAAAAATGGCTGAGAAAATGAAGCTCAGGAACATCAGGGTGCTGGTTCCACTGAAGGGAAAGCTGCTTAAGCTGGTCACTTTTATTCCTGAGGCAAGCCTTGATAAGGTGAAGGATGCAATCTTTCTGGCAGGGGCAGGAGAAATAGGTAACTATGACCGATGCAGTTTCACAATCCCGGGGACAGGAAGCTACAGAGGCAATGAAAGTACAAATCCCTATGCCGGTAAAAAAGGAACGGTTCATCTTGAAAAAGAAATCAGGTTTGAAACAATTCTCTATTCACATCTTAAAGATAAGGTCATTCAGGCTTTACTGGAAGCACATCCATATGAAGAAGTGGCGTATGATCTTTATCCTCTGGAGAATATGAATGCTGATGCAGGAACAGGGTGTACCGGTGAGCTTCTGCTGCCTCTCGGTAAAGATGATTTTCTCAGGTATGTTTCAGAAGTATTCGATGTGAGGGGAATAAGATATTCCGGACAGATAAAAGGTAAAATAAAAAAGGTGGCTTTGTGCGGCGGGGCAGGGGGGCCCCTGTTAAAGGATGCTGAAGCATCAGGCGCTGATGCTTATGTTACAGCAGATATAAGATATCATTCATTTTTAGAGGCAGGGGATAAGATGCTTGTGGTGGATATAGGTCATTATGAAAGTGAAAAATTCTCAACAGAAATACTTTCAGATCTAATTATCAAAAAATTCCCTAAATTTGCAGTCCGGTTTTCAGAAATAAATACCAATCCGATAAATTATTTTCAGTATGGAAAAAACAAAAACACATGAGACTGAGATTTCTGTAGAAGAGAGATTACGTGCATTATACAGCCTGCAGCTCGTCGATTCGGAAATAGACAAGATAAAAACGCTCAGGGGAGAACTGCCGCTTGAGGTTCAGGACCTGGAAGATGATATAGCAGGCCTTGAGACAAGGCTGGGCAACCTGCGCGAGGAAGTGGTTAACCTTGAGAAATCAGTTCAGAAGAAACATCAGGAAATATCTGAATCAGAATCACTTATTAAAAAATATGAAGATCAGCAGAAGAATGTCCGCAATAACAGGGAGTTTGATTCATTGTCAAAAGAGATCGAATATCAGAACCTTGAGATAGAGCTGTTCAACAAGAAAATCAAAGAGTTCCACGCCCAGATCGATGAAAAGAAGAATGTCATAGCAGAATCAGAAGGAACCGTGGAAGAAAGAAAAACCGACCTTGAGAACAAACAATCGGAGCTTGATGAGATAATCTCTGATACGCAGAAGGAAGAGGAGACATTGTACAAGAAGCTTGAGAAGACTCAGGGAATAATTGAGGATAGGCTTCTTACAGCATATAAAAGGATCCGTTCCAATGCCCGCAACGGTCTGGCAGTGGTTCCTGTTCAGCGGGATGCCTGCGGAGGATGTTTCAACCAGATACCGCCACAGCGGCAGCTCGATATAAAATCGAGGAAGAAAATTATTGTTTGTGAATATTGCGGAAGAATACTCGTCGACGATGAAATAATAAAAGAAGCGAAGATTTAAAAACTGATCTGAGGATTGAATAAAACCGGCCCGGTGTGAGCCGGTTTTTTGTTGTGTGGGGTACCTGTACTCCGCCGGGTATATTTATTATATTTACGATAATAAATCACATATAATGACAACTGCTGAATTTAAGAAGCTTGTCTCTGAAGGCATACCGTCTGAACTGCCTCCGGTGAAACCTTATGATGAAAGCATTAATCATGCACCTCGCAGAAAGGATATTCTTACGCCTGCTGAGAAAAGGCTGTCGCTGAAGAATGCCTTGCGGTATTTCCCGGTTAAGTTCCATTCTGAGCTTGCCCGCGAATTTTATAATGAGCTGCTCGAGTTCGGACGTATATATATGTACAGGTTCAGGCCGGAGTATGAGATCAAAGCCCGTCATCTGGATGAATTCCCTCACCGTTCGCGAAAAGCAGCAGCCATAATGCTGATGATATCAAATAACCTGGATAATTCGGTCGCGCAGCATCCGCATGAACTTATCACTTATGGCGGGAACGGAGCAGTGTTCCAGAACTGGGCGCAGTACCGGCTTGCAATGAAGTATCTTTCTGAAATGACAGATGATCAGACTCTTGTAGTTTATTCCGGTCATCCTCTGGGACTTTTTCCATCTCACAGGGATGCACCCAGGCTGGTGGTTACCAATGGTATGGTTGTTCCCAACTATTCATCGCAGGACCACTGGGAAAAGTTCAATGCCCTGGGTGTGTCGCAATATGGCCAGATGACAGCAGGATCTTACATGTATATCGGACCGCAAGGCATTGTTCACGGTACAACCATAACCATACTTAATGCAGGACGGCTGATGGAAAAGTCAGGATCCGCCCGTACAGCCAGGCTTTTTGTCTCGTCAGGTCTCGGGGGAATGTCGGGTGCACAGCCGAAAGCTTCAAAAATTGCCGGTATCATATCGGTTGTTGCAGAGGTGAATCCCAGGGCAATACAGAAAAGAATTTCGCAGGGTTGGGTTGATGAGGTAATAACTGATGCTGATGAGCTTGTTAAAAGGGTAAATCAGCTGCTAAAGCGGAACGAGGTTGTTTCGATTGCCTATCATGGCAATATAGTTGACGTCTGGGAAAAATTTGCAGAAGAGGATGTGATGGTTGATATCGGATCTGACCAGACATCGCTTCATAATCCGTGGGCAGGAGGTTATTATCCCGCCGGATTGACATTTGAAGAATCGAATGTCATGATGAAATCAGATCCTGAAAGGTTCAAAGAACATGTCAGACAGTCGCTTGTCAGACAGGTGAATGCCATTAACCTTCATACTGCGAGAGGTACATATTTTTTCGATTACGGCAATGCTTTCCTGCTGGAGGCTTCCAGGGCAGGTGCGGATATTCTTAAACCTGACGGAGAGTTCAGATATCCGTCATATGTTGAGGATATAATGGGACCTTTGTATTTCGATTTCGGATTCGGTCCGTTCAGGTGGGTATGCTGTTCAAATGATCCTTCTGATCTCGCGAAAACCGATAAAATTGCAGCCGGGACACTTGAAAGACTGGTCGTGGGTGCTCCGGTTCAGATAAAACAGCAGCTTGAAGACAACATACACTGGATAAAGGAAGCCGGTAAAAACAGGCTGGTAGTCGGGTCACAGGCACGGATACTTTATACCGATGCCGAAGGAAGGATTTCAATAGCTGATTCTTTTAATAAGGCCATTGCATGTGGGGAAATATCTGCACCTGTTGTAATTGGCCGCGACCATCATGATGTTTCGGCAACAGATTCTCCTTTCAGGGAGACCTCGGATATCCGTGACGGATCGAAATTCACTGCAGATATGTCGGTTCAGAATGTAATTGGAGATGCGTTTCGCGGTGCCACATGGGTGTCGCTTCATAATGGAGGTGGTGTCGGGTGGGGTGAAGTGATCAACGGCGGGTTCGGAATGGTCCTGGATGGAACTGAAGATACCGGCAGAAAACTCAGGATGATGCTTCACTGGGATGTTTTCAATGGTATTGCCCGCAGAAGCTGGGCATCAAAGGAGGGTGCGTTATTTACGTTGAAGAGAGAGTCGGAAAGAACACCCGGACTGGTTGTTACAGTACCAAATATTGCGGATAACGATCTGATAGACAGGGTAGTAACTTAACCCCCCAACCCCCCTGATTTCTGACCCCCCAACCCCCCTGATTTCTGACCCCCCAACCCCCCTGAAGGGGGGCTATAAACCCATCCTAGGTATCTTATTAATAAGGATTTCTAACCCCCCTTCAGGGGGGCAGGGGGGGTGTTGATTCAAGGTGGGCAGGGTGTTATTTCTCCAGCAGGGCTGCTGCAATAGCCACTATCCCTTTACTTTTACCGATGAAGCCCAGCTTTTCTGCAGTTGTGGCTTTGATGGAAATATCTTCGGTGGAAATATAAAGAATTTTTGATATAATTTCTTTCATATCAGCTATATAGGGGGCAATTTTTGGCTTCTCCAGGCAGACGGAGCAGTCGATATTTGAAACATTCCAGCCTTTATTACGTATAATAGTAAATGTCCTTTCCAGCAATACAGTACTGCGAATATTCCTGAATTCAGGATCAGAATCCGGAAAATGAAAACCTATATCTGGCAATCCGGCGGCTCCCAGGAGTGCATCACATATCGCGTGAAGCAGGACATCCCCGTCGGAATAGGCAACACATCCTTTTTTCGATGGTATAGAAACACCTCCGAGCCATAGATTCTTTCCTGTTTCAAGCCGGTGAAAATCAATGCCCTGACCTATCCTGATCTTCATGTGCGGGATTTGCTGGCATTTCTCAATGCACTGACATCGAAGGAGAGCGAAAAACGCAGGGTGCGTGCAAGGGGATGGTTCTGGACAACAGGCATCAGGTAGGAAAAGTCAATTGTAAAACCCTGAAGCCTGAAACCTGCTCCCGCTGTAAAATATTTACGGTTGCCCTTTGTTTCATTTTCGTGGAAATATCCTGTCCTGATCGCAAACTGGTTATTATACCAGTATTCAAGTCCGTTCGAGAAAGTAAGTTCACGAAGCTCTTCCTTCAAACCACCCGGAGCATCTATGAAAGATTGAAAGATAGCTACAGGAACAGCAACATTGGGATCTTTTCCTGCAATTATACTGTCCGGATTAGTAAGGCTGTAATAAGGAGGTGTCGGAACAAGCAGTTTGTTAATATCGATCGTTGCTGTAATCTTGTTGTATGAATCAAGTTCGACAGTGAATGCAGTGCCCAGTCTCATGTTTATAGGTATGAAATCGGAAGTCTGTGCATCGGAATAGCTCATCTTTGAACCGATATTTGAAATGTTAGCTCCCAGAGCCAGTAAGGATTTCTTTCTGAAAAGAGTTATGTTCCTGTGATAGTAAGTTGAAATATCTGCAGCAACAGATATTCCGGGTTTTGTTGCCTCTCCGCCTGAATAAAAGCCTCCGGTAAGATTAGAGTAAATAACTCTGAATGCAATACCTCCAGCCAGATTATCGGTAAACAGCCTTGAATATCCGGCGTCGAATGACCATTCATTAGGTGTAAAAGTTCTTACAGGATTTCCGTACTCGTCTGTAAAAGATACGTCTCCGAGTGAGGAATAAATTATACTGCTTTCTATAACCTGTTTTTTGTCAAGTCTGTAATACCCGGAAAGGTAAGCTATGTTTATATCCGGAACAAGGTTTCTCAGCCACGGTGAATATGATATCCCAACGCCGCCTTTCCCATCGATAAATGCGAATTTTGCAGGATTCCAGTGCATGCTGTAGATATCCGGAGAGGTAGCAACTCCTGCATCGCCCATCGCGCCGGCCCGTGAATCGGGAGCGATGGTAAGGAATGGCACGACAGTCTGTATCGCGTTAAGTTCACCTGAACTATCCTGCGACCAGATATTGTTTCCCGTAGAAAATATTGCTGAAAATAAAATAGCTGCAAGCGCTTTATTCTTCATTCTGGTAGCTGTAATACTGCAAAGTTGCAAATATAAAACTTTTTTTTCCCTATGTTATTGTGTTACTGTCATAAAATGATCATGCGGCCCGAAGCTATGGCTTTTTCACCCTGAGGAGTTCTGACCGATACGTTGTAAGGATATATACCCCTGCCTGCTCTTTTACCGCCATCTGTATTACCGTCCCATGGTACCGGTTGAAGCTGATAACCGGAAGTGTATATGAAGGATTCAATCCTTTTTATTATCCTTCCGCTCATGTCGTAAATGCTGATTATAACTTCCAGTTCCTCGTCCGGACGGTTATGCTCCATTGTGATTTTTGTCGCGTCAATGATTGGATTAGGGTAGTTCACCAGATTCTTAAGAACAAATTTGCCTTCAGATTCGACGATGAAGGTAATTGATTCCTCCGAGGAGTTGTTATAATTATCCCATGCCTTCAGGGTAATTGTGTGACTGCCTTCTGAAAGATCAAAAAGGTTATAGGTTATGCTTCCCCTGATATAATTGTCGAAATCGTTTTCAAAGTAATTGTTCAGCAGGTATGATTTTTTCCTGTCATTGTCGAGGTATGCAGTAAGATCATGGCCAATGCCGGCTCCTGTGGTATTTATTCCTCCTTCATCCTCGATCAATGCAAAGATCCTGGGATCGCTGTCAGTTATGCCTCCGCTCCTGAAAAGGGTATCATTCATGAAGAGTCTTATTGCGGGTCCGGTGGTATCAGACTGTATTGTCCCTGCGAAACCGCCGACAATAATATCTGAAAAGCAGCCATTCATATCCCTTGACGAATCATATGCATAATAGCTTATTTTCCCCTGGCCGTAGGAATAATCGATATCGCGCGGAACTATAAAGCTAAACCTGAATTTTCCGTTTTTAAAGGTTGTTTTACCGCTGAAAAGTATGTTATTCCTGAGACCATATTTGAAGGACTGACCTCCGTCATTAGCCAGGGTTTTTATGTTAGTTGCCTTATCGTATACATCTGCAACCAGCACTCCGTTGAAGTCCTGTAATTCATTACTCCAGACGTCCTCTATATGTCCGGAGATGGTGACCATATTGAGGGCTTTCAGGCTATCTGAAAGGTCTGAAACAGCTATATGATTAATTGAATCTGTCACGACTTTGCCGTGCCACGGGTATGCAAGCCTCAGTGCAGGGTCGCCGAGAAGGGTGAAATTACGTTTGTTTGGTCCGCTGCCTGAGTTGTTTTTTGCCAGCCTGATAATATCTCCAAGCCTCATCGGATTTCCTGACGGATCCCTGTCAAACGCATAATTATAAATGTTTTTGTTCAGGAAATAATTGGGTGCGGAATAGACAACCCGGGTTGTGGACATCAGGGCAATTCCCCCGCCATTTTCGTTTAACAGAACCATTTCACCGGCAGAGGCTTTACCTGTCATTTCACCGGTTATCAGACTTATATCTACATCATCAAACCTGCTGAATTCACAGGTGGCGGTAATAAACAGGGGTAACTTTGCACCGTTTGTCCAGGAGTTAATATGTTCTATTTTAATGACCCTTTCGTGTGCAAGACCGACTTCGTTCCCATGGCCGATATAATTGAAAACAAGACATCCGGAATTTATACGGTTATTTATGGCAGTAATTACATCGGGGTACGACTGACCGTTTACGGATGTCACCTGCCTGAAGGCATCGAGGTATATTTTATCTATGTTGAACACCGGTACACTGTCTCTCAGCAGGCCTGAGAGTCCCTCAGCATCAGACATATGTGTATTACCGTCTTCATCATCAGCAGTTATGCATATAATATTCTTCCAGTCTCCGGTATTTGAAGAATCAAGGTAACGTACTATTTTTCTGATCAGGATAGAAGCCTGTATGGTGTCTGCCACCGGGAACCTGCCAATACCAATATCTTCAGTTCCTTCAGCTTCTCCTTCGCCATCATCAAGCAGACCATAAAAATCATCTGAGGTGAAGGAAGAGACGAATATATTTGAGTTCTGGGACTGGTATGTCGGAATGAAATTAGGATTTTTCGGCGGCAGGGTTTTATTTTCGAATGATCCGTCCCCGAACAACAACAGATATTTGAGAGGTTTACCGGTTGTCTTCTGTTTCATGTATTTCATGCGTACGAAATTCCTTATTGCAACAATATCAGGTATTCCGCCTGAGAACTCATTATAAATCTCTCCGGGAGTAACTATCTGCGTGATAAGTCCGCTGTTGCTGAAATGAATGTCAGCCAGTTTTTCGGCATATTTACGGAATAAAGGATGTGTAACAATTATCATATCGGCCGGGCCGGATGCGTGAAGGTCCTGGTTTGGGACCCTTACTGATTTGATGACAGGCTGCATGATACCAGCATCCCCGAACATGATGAAAGTTCTGAGTGTATCGGTTTCTGCCCTGAATTTTATATCCTGTCCGTTTTTAGTATACTGTATCTTTTCCGGATTAAAGGGATCTGTAATGTCCCAGACCTGTGGACTCTCCGAAGGGCTTACTACTGTGAATTCTGTTATCATTCCTGATCCTGCAGATCTTGAATCCCTTAAAAACATGGTACCTCCTCTGTAGGTACTGCTTCTTCTTGCATGAAGCCAGACAAAATCTATCCACCCGCTGGCATTTGATTCCCCGTTATTGAAAAATTTTATCTCATACGCGGGTGATGAAGAAAGAGGATACATGGTTCCGACAGAATCGGTTATCTGGGCATATATACCGGTTGTGGTATATAAACTCACGGAAGGGACCTGCAGGCTTTTCCTGACGGTCTCTCCTTCATAAAACCTGAATACTGTCGGAACCGAAGCTCTGCCTGCAACCCTGATCCTCGTTTTAATCTTCTCAGAGGTGATAAGGTCCGTGAATCCGGGATCAATAATAACCCCTCTCAGCGATGAGACAGGCTGATACCATTCCCTGCCCGACTTAATAAGATTTAACGTTTCAATTTCGTGAACAAAAAGGGCATCCGACTCAGATGATGAGTAATTCACGCTTCCTGCTGGATCCTGTTTATTCCCGATGCTCATGCCCTGCCCGGATCCGGATGTGATGAAATAAAATGAGGTATCGGAATAATTATGCCGCGAATATGTATAGTTTTTCAGTGTACTGTTAAATTTCCATCTTCCGGTTCCCTGTCCATAGAAGAGAAGGTAATCGCCCTCATTGAAGATCCCATCGCTGCCGGTTACCATCATTACTGCAATCTCTTTAAGATCATCCGGCTTAGAGTCATTATTAAGATATGACAGCTGGCCGAAATTGTTTGCATAGATCCTGGGTTGCGATGGATTTGTGAGACCAAGCTGTTTAAGTGCAGAGAAATCGATCCTGTAGATCCCGTCCTTCAAAACAGCAAGTCTGAACCACTGTCCGGAGGTGAGCACAGAAGAGGAAGCATATCTGTCCCCTTCGGGCCGGGCATTAATATTATTCCTGAAAAACACTAACAGGAAGAGAAGTATATAAAATTGTCTGACCATTGTTCCCGGCAAAGATAGAAATGTGAATAATGTCTCTGACTTGTTTGATTTGTTTTTTTGCAACAGGTATCAGGTTAAAATAATAACGCTATCATTGCGTTGATATTGCAATTGTTTAAAAGATGAGCAGGCTCCTGAAGCTGATCCTGGTTTTTGTGATGATTCCATACCTTAGCCGCGGACAGGAATTATTAAGTCACGCAGGTTACCAGTCTGCAATGATCAGAAATCCCGGCATGACCGGAATCGAAGGAGATGGTAAGGTAAGGCTTTCTTACATAAATTATTATCCGGGGAATAATTTAGATCTTCATACCGCGGTTATTTCTTACGATTCATATTTCCCCTTCCTTCACGGAGGCGCCGGATTTTACCTGTCTGATAATTATCTTGGAGGGGTGATCAATGACCTGAGGGGTGGAATATCCTATTCATATTTATTCCGGGCAGGCAGAAACCTGTTTTTCAGTGCAGGACTCTCGGCTTCAATAATTCACAGGGGTTATGATTATTCAGGTGTTATACTACCCGATCAGATAGATCCTCTGGCAGGAGCAGTATTCCCGTCAGGAGAGATTTTACCGGAAGCCGGCAGGTCTGTCCTGGATATCGGAACAGGGTTCCTGGTTATTACCGGGAGGATCTTAGGAGGCATTGCAGTAAATCACCTGGCCAGGCCTGATATTTATAAATCCGAATTTGGGGATGGAAGCCCGGGCAGGTGTCTGCTGTTGCATTTTACCGGCGATATCGGTTTAAGCGAGGATAAGAATTATCATCTCAGGCCTGTCGCGAAACTTGAGGTTCAGAAAGGGTACCTGTCGGCGGGCGGCGGAGCAGTATTTGAAGCTAACCATATGGCTTTAAACTCGATAGTCTTTCTTGATAATCAGCATAACCTGGATATGCAGACAGGTTTTTCTGTCTTTTTTTCAGGTATGATTTTGAATTACAGCTATTATTTCAATATTGCTTCGGGGGATAATCTGCTCCCTGTATCTGTCATGCATCAGGCCGGTATAGCCATCAGTTTAAACAATGTTGATAAAAGAAAAACTGTCAAAACAATAAATTTTCCTAAATTGTAGTTATATTTGATGTTTAAAAAAATAGGAATTTTATAAAAATTACTATATTTGGATAATCTTAAAAGCTATAAAACTAAAGGAGTTATGTATAAATTCAGAGCCTTATCTGTTATAGTTCTTGCTTCACTTTTTCTGGTTTCCTGCAGTCTTTTCCGGAAGAAAGGCGGAGATCCGAATGTTTCTTCCACGACAGGATGGGATTATAATAACCCCGATAATGGCGGCTTTGAGGTCACTCTGGATGCCGAACAGGAAACAGGCCCGGGCCTTGTGCTTATTCAGGGAGGACGTTTTACCATGGGCCAGGTGCAGCAGGATGTAATGTTCGACTGGAACAATAAACCCAGGACAGTCACAGTTTCATCATTTTACCTGGATGAAACAGAAATAAAGAATGTTGATTACAGAGAGTATTTATTCTGGCTGCGGCGGGTTTATACCGATTACCCGGAAGTCTACAGGAGATCACTCCCCGACACGCTCGTATGGAGGAGTCCAATGGGTTTCAACGATCCGTATGTCCAGTATTATTTCCGGCACCCTTCGTATAATAATTATCCTGTTGTCGGTGTAAACTGGCTGAAAGCAAACGACTACTGCCTGTGGAGAACAGACAGGGTCAATGAACAGCTTCTTATTGATTTTGGAGAGCTTAATTATGCCCCGGATCAGAAAAATGCAGACAATTTCAATACAGAAGCATATCTTACAGGCCAGTATGAAGGCATTGTGAACAAGCTTCGCGAAAGTCTCAATCCAAACCAGACTGAAAGGAGAACTAATTTTGAGGACGGGCTTCTGCTTCCGGCTTATCGCCTTCCGACTGAAGCTGAATGGGAGTTTGCAGCATACGGGCTCATCGGAACAACATTTGAGGAAAGAATTTATGAGAGGAGAATTTACCCATGGGATGGTCATAATGTCAGAAATGCCGCTCCTAAAAACCGCGGTGAGATGATGGCTAACTTTGTCAGGGGAAGAGGCGATATGATGGGTGTAGCCGGTAACCTTAACGATAATGCAAGTATTACTGGTGATGTAGCATCATACTGGCCGAACGATTACGGGCTTTACTGCATGGCAGGCAATGTCAACGAATGGGTGCAGGATGTGTACCGTCCGCTTACGACAGAGGATGTCGATGGCTTCAATCCATTCAGGGGCAATGTATATACAGATCTCCGCCGTGATCCCGCTACAGGGCAGGTAGTAAGCAAAAACAATCTGGGAAGACTCTATGTCGATACAGTAAAAGACGTTGATGTCGCGACGAGATATAATTACCAGAAAGGTGATTACCGCAATTATAATGATGGAGATATTCCATCATCAGTTCTTTTTGACTGGAAATCTGATGACGGTAAAAAAGGATCTTCACGAATGTATCACCAGGAACAGGGTTCTGAAGGTGTTACAGCGGATTTCTGGACATTGATTAACGACAACGCGAGAGTATATAAGGGAGGATCATGGAAAGACAGAGCTTATTGGCTCAATCCGGCCACCAGGAGATTCCTCGACCAGGAAGAATCGAGGGATGATATCGGATTCAGATGCGCCATGATCAGGGTGGGAAGCCCGTCGGGAATGTAAAAGGAATTGTCAGGTTTTTATAATAGCCTCATTATGTTTGCATAATGAGGCATTTTTTTGAAAATATGAAAACAGAACAGATCTACCAGCTCTACATGGAATCCGCGGGAGTGTCAACAGACTCTCGTACTATTACCCGCAACCAGATATTCTTTGCTCTGTGGGGAGAAAATTATAATGGAAATAAATATGCCGAGGAGGCTGTCGGGAAAGGAGCATCATGGGCAGTGATAGATGATCCGGCATTTGAAACGGAAAAAACGATCCTTGTCGATGACTGTCTTATTGAACTGCAGGAACTGGCCGCTCACCACAGAAAACAGATGAAAGTACCCGTGCTGGCAATCACGGGCACCAATGGAAAAACTACTACAAAAGAGCTTATTTCCGCGATACTTGCCAAAAAGTTCAGGGTCCATTCAACCAAAGGCAACCTTAATAATCATATAGGAGTTCCCCTGACCATATTGTCTGCCCCCAAAGGAACAGAAATGATGGTAATTGAGATGGGCGCCAGCCATATTGGCGAAATAAGAACTTTATGCCTTATAGCCAAACCAGAATACGGAATTGTTACCAATGTAGGATCTGCACATATTGAAGGCTTCGGATCATTCGATGGAGTACTGAAGGCAAAAACTGAACTGTATGAATACCTTCGCAAGGTAAACGGCATTGCAATATATAATGATAAAGACCATGTTCTTTCTGAGCGTATCTTCAAAATCGTTAACAGAGCGGTTCCGTATTCCGAACCGACAGGCATAGACCTTAATGTAGTACCGGCCGGATCAGACCTTAATTTATCTGTAAAAGTAAGTTACCATCTTAAAACCAGTGTAATTGAAACAAGCCTGTTCGGTCTGTGTAACGTGGAAAATATCAAAGCTTCAATAGCTGCAGGACTCTTCCTGGGTGTTGAAATGGAGGATATAATTGATGCAATAAGAAACTACCAGCCGGGCAATAACAGATCACAAATTAAAAAAACCGGGAACAATACCCTTATCTGCGAATCGTACAATGCAAATCCGGCAAGCATGACCTCCGCGCTGGATTCCTTTGCCCTTGTGAATTCTGATAAGAAAATGTGTATACTTGGAGATATGCTGGAACTTGGTGATAAGAGCGGTGATGAACACGGGAAAATCCTTGAAGTACTGAAGAAGAATAAACTGGAAAATGTACTTCTTGCAGGTTCCGAGTTTTCGAAAGCCGCGGTACATACAGGCTTCAAGACATTCCCTGATGTAAGAAAACTGGAGGAATTTCTCAGGAGTGAACAGATTAAAGGCTATACAATTCTTATAAAAGGATCGAGAGGTATGACGATGGAAAAAGTATACGATGCCCTCTGATTCTACCCTGAACGGAAAAATCAGTTTCCTGCGAACTTTACATTGACAAGCAGCACTTCCGACCTGCTTCCTGATCTTATCCTCGGTCCCCATAATCCATATCCTGAAGAAACTATTATGTGAGTGCTGCCTTTCAGCAGGTGTCCGTAGCTTAATTCGTATAACTTGCGCGTAATAAGGTTAAGCGGCCACATCTGACCATTATGCGTATGCCCTGACAGTTGAAGGTCGACATCATGTTTCTGCGATTCCCCGAGATTCAGAGGCTGATGGTCAAGAAGTATAACCGGAAGTTTCGGATCAGTGTTTTTCATCAGTTCCTCAAGGGGCATCCGTTCTTTTGAATAATACCTGCGGGAATCCCTGTCGAGCCTCCCGATGACCTGTATCCCTCCCGGCAGTATTACCATTTCATCTTTAAGCAATCTTATTCCTTTGCTTTCAATATAAGGTATTGTTCTGTCGGCGCCGCCTATGAATTCGTGATTGCCGGTTATAGCATAAAGCCCGTCGGCAGTTTCAGGGATAGTGAAGTACTTTAACAGGTCGCCGCGCATTACAGGACCAAGCTCACCGTCGACAATATCTCCAAGCAGAAAAACAACATCAGGTTTCATTTCCCTGAATATCTCCGACAGCTTTCTCAGGCTTCGTTTCCTTATAATGCTTCCCAGATGGACGTCTGATACGGCAGCTATACGCAGATTTTTAACCTCACCTGCAAACTTGTTGATCGTAACATTATATTTTTTGACGACCGGTATTACTGCGTTAATAAATCCGCCGGATATCAGTAAAACAGAGATCAATAAAGTTCCGAGAAATGCCCATTTCCTGTATATCAGTATGTTATCTGGGCCAATGATGCCCGGAACCCGAAGAACCAGACCTCCAATGTCGGAAATCAGAAGCAGCAGGAATGCATACAGTATAAAACCCATCCAGAATCCGCCTATGATATTCAGGATATCTGAAAAGACAGTAGAATGAGTTGCCTCGAGGACTTTCCCAGCGACGAATGAAGATGCCAGAATCAGAAATATGAGTGTATACAATATTTTTGTTTCCCGGGATGATGTTATGGAATGGTATCCTTTTAAGAAAATGTAAAGATTTGTAAGGGAATATATTGTTAGTACGATTGTCAGGAAAATCAGGAATTGGTAATTCTTCATCAAATCAAAAATTTGTTTTAAGGCTGGAAAACGTCCTGTTTCTTTTAATATAAAACTCAAAAACCACACTTTTGTTCAATATAAGACCTGTCTGCAGGCTGCCATAAAGTTTTTTCAGGTTCTCCCGTTTTGATTTTGTGTTTTTCATCTGCCTGTAAAATGAATGATGCGCTTTCAATACTGCTGCGAAACTTCTGAATTGTCCTTTTATGAGAAAGAAAACAGCGGCAACACCGTCGAGAAATCTACGGATCAGAAAAACTCTTTTCAGACTTTCATCAGGCAGGTTCTTATGCAGAAGAAACAGGCTGTTACGGAAATTAAGGAATGTTTTAAAAGGCGATTTATAAGGCAGAGTTCCTCCTCCTATATGGTAAACCACCGAACCCGGGATGCATGAGACCCTGTAACCTGCCCTGTGAAACCGCCAGCACAGATCTATTTCCTCCATATGGGCAAAGAAGTCCGGATCGAATCCCCCGCATTTTTTCCAGGCTTCAGCCCGGACAGCCATGCACGCTCCGGTTGTCCAGAAGACATCAGCCGGGGTATCATATTGTCCGGAATCTTTCTCTACACTAGTAATGATCCTTCCCCTGCAAAGGGGGTAGCCGAGCCAGTCTATGAAGCCTCCTGCAGCACCTGCATATTCAAAATAGTCTCTGTCGTGAAAGGACAGGACTTTAGGCTGGCAGGAAGCAACATCAGGATTCTGATCCATAAAAACAGTAAGCTTCCCGAGCCATCCGGCCGTTACTTCAATATCGGAATTCAGCAGAACATAATATTGAGCATCAATTTGTTCCAGGGCCAGGTTATATCCTTCCGCGAATCCATGATTTTTATCAAACCTTATAAGCCTGATTTCCCTGAAATTTTCTGAAACATATTCTGCAGAGCCGTCGGTTGAACCGTTATCAGCCACACAGACAATTATTCCCTCCCCTGATGAACATTTTACTACTTTTTCCAGGAACATTTTAAGGTAAGAAATACCATTCCAGTTCAATATGACAACTGCTGTTTTATGCATCAGCAGGCTCTCTTTTATGTTTCCATCTCTTGTGACTCCAGATCCAGAACTCGGGTGCAGATCTTATTATTTCGTCAAGTCTCATGGTATGGGTATCAGTGATAAGATGTTCAGGAAGGCCTGCTGAATGCTCAAATAAGAGTTCGACTGTCAGCGAATAATAACCTCTTTTAATTTTCTGTATACTGAAGAATACAACAGCCATATCATATTTTGATGCTATTTTTTCAGCTCCGGTATAAACGGCAGTATCCTGGTTAAGGAAAACGGTCCGGTATTTTATGTCGCCTTTCGGGGGAATCTGGTCATTGATAAAGGCGAACAACGACCGGATGTTTTTTTGTCGCAGGTTTATTATTTCCCTGACGATACTGGACATCGGGGTAAGCATCATTCCATTCCTTGACCGGTGATGCTGCATGAAGCCGTCGAAATATTTGTTTTGCAGGGGTTTATAGATAGAGACAGTCTGATGTTTCAGGTAGAGCGGCAGGCATAAAAGCCATTCCCAGTTGCAGTAATGACCAAGGACAGCGACAACATCACGTCCGTCGTTATAGAGTTTGTCGAGAACTTCAGGATTCACAAGAGGCATTCTTCTCGTGATCTGGCTGTTGCTCATGTGTGTAAGCTTGAGTGTTTCGATGAAAAGATCACAAAGATGATGGTAGAATTTTTTCTCGATTACCCTGAGATCTTCCTTTGATTTTTCAGGAAAGGAGTTCCTGAGATTTTCCGCGACAACTTTTCTCCTGTATCCCGGGAAATAATAGAGGAAGAGAAAGATAAAATCTGAAAATATATAAAGCAGTCTCAGAGGCAGCAGAGTCATTATCCAGTTAATCACATAAAAGATATAATAGCCGGCAGCTGCCATATAAGAATTATTTAACCCTCATAAAATTACTCACATTTTTCAGAAATTCACCATAGACATGATTGTTTGCAGCTACTGTTTCATCGCCTGAATCATTCTTCTCGTTTCCGGAGAAGTCGCTGGCATGTCCTCCGGCTTCCCTTACAAGGAGGATTCCTGCTGCCACGTCCCATGGATGGAGACCGTACTCGTAGAACGCTTCAAATCTGCCGCAGGCGACATAAGCAAGGTCTATGGCGGCAGATCCTAGCCGTCTGATTCCGTGAGTTGTTTTGCAGAAGTGAGTCAGGCTGGCCATGAAATTATCGAGACGGCTGAAATCATTGTACGGGAAACCTGTGGCGATAAGGCTTTCCGATAATGTCCTCGTTCCCGAAACATGTATTTGTCTGCCATTTAACCAGGCGCCTCCGTTTTTCCAGGCTGAGAAGACCTCACTGCCGCCTGCTTCATAAACAACACCTGCGACTATATCGTCATTTTCCTTCAGTCCGACACTGATAGCGTAAGGGTGGATACCATGAAGGAAATTTGTCGTCCCGTCGAGTGGATCTATTATCCAGCAATATTTTGCTCCTTTCTTTGTTGAGGTACCTTCCTCGGTAATGAATCCTGCTTCAGGCAGTATCCTTCCCAGCTTATCGACAAGCATTTTTTCCGAACCTTTATCTACATAACTCACGAAATCGTTTAAACCTTTGCGTTCGGTTTTTTCAATATCAAAAACTTCCGATTCCTTAAGGATGAACCTGCCTGTTTCATGGACAGCAGTTATTAATCTCCTGCAGATAGTCCTGTAACTAAAACTCATTTATCAGTCAATTAATTCAACATTCATTTTCCCTGAATCTGACAGGCCGGTGAGCCTGACTTTTCTTATCTGTCCTGCAAGCTTTGACATCCATGGGTATTCCACCCGGATATAGTTCCCGGTGAAACCGCTTATCATGCCTTTGTTATTGACTTTTTCAAAAAGAACATAATCCATTCTTCCTGAATTACGCTTCAGAAATTCTTTGTTTTTAGATTCAGACAGGGTTATCAGCTTTCTGCTCCTTTCTTCTTTTTCCCTGTTGCTTACTTTCCCGGGGAATTTTTCTGCAGGAGTTCCCGGCCGTTCTGAAAATGTGAATACATGAAGATATGACAGGGGAAGGTTTTTCAGATAATCATATGTCTCCCCGAAATCGCCGGCAGTTTCACCCGGGAAGCCGACGATTACATCTGCCCCTATGCCTGCAAATGGTATTTTATCCCTGATCATCCGGACTCTTTCCTCGAACAGTTCCTTTGTGTATCTTCTTCGCATCAGACCGAGTATTTTATTGCTTCCGCTCTGCAGGGGTATGTGAAAGTGAGGGAGTATTTTCTTATTACCGGCAGCCATAGTTATCAGATCATTGGTAAGAAGATTCGGTTCGATGGATGATATTCTGAATCTGTCTATTCCTTTCGTTTTAACCAGCTCCTCAAGGAGCTCAATGAAAGTATCACCTGTCGATTTTCCGAAGTCGCCGATATTGACACCTGTGATTACAATTTCCTTAACGCCCCGGTTTGCAATTATATCAGCTTGATCTGTGATGGACCTTATATCAGGATTCCTGCTGATACCACGGGCCAGCGGGACCGTGCAGTAGGAACAACCGTAGTCACACCCGTCCTGGACCTTGAGGAACGATCTTGTCCTGTCTCCGGCTGAATAAGAATGATTGAACTTGTCGGAACCGGAGAGCTCACAGGAATGGATCTCTGCTTTACTTTTTTTTTCTATCAGGGAGATATACTCTCCGATATTGAATCTTTCATTTATCCCGAGTACCAGATCCACCCCCGGGATGGCAGATATCTCCTTTGGTCTCAATTGCGAATAGCAGCCCACGACAACAATAAACGCATCAGGCGACCGGTTAATGAATTTCTTAATTGCCTGTCTGCATTTCCGGTCGGCTGTATCAGTCACCGAACATGTATTAATAATATAAATGTCAGCCTTCTGAGTTGCAGGGACCTTTTCAAACCTGTCTTCAGGGAATGAACGCGACAAAGTTGATGTCTCGGCAAAATTGAGTTTGCAGCCGAGAGTGTGGAAAGCTACTTTCTTTTTCAGGGTCTCCATCACTTCTTTATCGCCATTCAATAACGGCATGATGCAAAAAATGTAAATAAAGAATCAGTTTCTCTATTTCTGAAGCCTGGTTATAAAGACGTTTCTGAACTCGACATCCTTACCTTCGCTTTGAAGGCAAATATAGCCCTTGCTGTCGGATATTCCCGTTGCTTTATTTTGTAGTGTCCCGTTAACAAAGACCTCTATTGTACTGGCTTTGCAGAGTACTTCCATGGTATTCCATTCGCCTGCCGGTTTTTCATTTGATTCTGTCATTTTCCTGACGACCCTGTTTGACTTGTCGGTTCTTTCGCTCATATCGGATCCTCCCATGCAGACAAAATCTCCTGCGCTTCCGGCCCTGAGCTGGCATTCGAAGCATTTAAGCCATATGGTATCGGGCAGCTGTGCATGGATAAATACACCGCTGTTTGAAAGTTCTCCGGGATATCTCCATTCCACGTGAAGCCTGTAATCGGAATATATATCTTTTGTCCTCATATATCCGAATGGATCTCCTTTTATATGGATGACTCCGTTCAGGACTGTGAATACCTTTGCCGGGTCGACTGATGGATCTCTGAGTTTGAATGTCCAGTTTGAAAGGTTTTTTCCGTTGAATAGCTTAATCGTCTGGGCTTTGGGGTTTTTCTGCGTTTTGGCAGGTTTTTTTGATTTTGACTGAGCTGATGCATTCAGGGCAACCAGTGCAATGATCATGACTGCAAGAAACTGGTTAAGGATTGATCTGGTTTTCATGTTTCAGAGGTTTTTTAGTTTAACGGGTTCTGGTTTTTAGATTTATTCTTAAAAGAGAATGATTCTCTGTTGATAATTATTCTCTTTTGACAATGATATTTATTATTCTGATACTACAGCAATTTACTGGCTAATTCAGCAAGGAAGCTGCGTTCTCCCTTGATCAGATTGACATGAGCAAAAATTTCCTGGCTTTTCATCTTGTCGGATAAATAGCTGAGCCCATTTGAGGCGGTATCCAGATATGGCGAATCAATCTGTTCTATATCTCCCGTGAATACCATTTTTGTCCCTTCACCGGCGCGGGTAATAATAGTTTTTATTTCATGAGGTGTCAGGTTTTGAGCTTC
>Ga0172362_10000529_pt1 | contig 31338 bp, 23 predicted proteins | sample LakKivs1_kivu2a2_FD_114534 | JGI IMG/M metagenome (GOLD analysis project Ga0172362, IMG submission 114534) | Sediment microbial communities from Lake Kivu, Rwanda - Sediment s1_kivu2a2 | ecosystem: Environmental > Aquatic > Freshwater > Lake > Sediment | place: Rwanda: Western Province, Lake... | reverse complement strand
TCACGGTTGTGGAGTCCACGGCGGGGCGTTACTTCGCGACCGCCACGTTTCTGAATCAGGGGGTGACGCACGTCCGGCCCACCTGCCAAGGCATTCTAACCGCCACGGGCGTCGAGGGGACCGGCGGGGTCTGGAAGCGGTTCCTCATGACCAGCGAGGCCACCGGACAGATGAGCGTCCTCCTGCCCTTCGAGTCGCGTGCCTTTCAGGGCATTCTCGACCTGGCCGGCGTGGACCTTGGGACCTATCGTCTGACGGCGATGCTGGGGAACGTGGCGGGGGACCCGATCCAGGCGCAGCAGTTGATCGAGGTGTATGTGGAGGGCGGCCAGAAGAAGGCCAGGATTATCCCCCTCGAGAACGCGCCGGACGGCAAAGGCAAGATGATCATTCAGTTGTGAGTTGTAGCATACGGCAGGGGAGGTTTTTGCTAAAGCAGGGCGCGGGATTGCCGATACATGTGGAGCCGCGGAGTCGGTACGAGCGGCTGCAGAAAGGGACCATAACCTATGGCCAGGAGACATGTCGGTAAAGCACCTATAGGCGGAATCACTGCCCTTTTCTGTGCGATCTTATTGTTCGCACCGGGGGTCCGCGGCCAAGACCTTGGGATCCGAAAGAAGATGTTCACGATCTCGGGCACGGTCAGCTTGCCGGGGGTGTCCATGCAGGGTCTCCCTGGCACGCCCGTCACCGACGAGAACGGGGTGTACTCCGCGCAGGTCGAATACGGATGGACCGGCGTCGTCACCCCGGTGAAGAACGGCTACGAGTTCCAGCCGAAGGAGATCCGGTACGATACCCCGGTCAAGTCCAATATGACCGGCGAGTTCACCTCGAAGCTGCTGACCTTCACGATCTCCGGCGCGACCGGCAACTTGGCCGGCGTCAAGCTCAATGGCTTCGATACGGAAGTGGTCAGTGATCCGAACGGCCGGTACAAGGTCGAGGTGCCCTTCGGATGGACCGGCACGGTCACGCCCGATAAGCTGGGCTACCGCTTCGAGCCCGCTTTCTATGAATACTCTCAGATCAGGACGAACTATGAGAACCGCAACTACAAGCCCACGGAAGTGACGTACACGATCAGCGGCTCGGCCGGCGTGCCGGGCGTCGCCCTGATCGTCGAGACGGCGGGCGAGCCCAGCAAACAGGTCACGACCGAGGAGGGCGGACGCTACAGCGTCGAGGTCCGATATGGCTGGAGCGGCAAGATCACACCGAAGAAGAAAGAGGGCTGCCAGTTCAATCCCGAGTTTCACGAGTACGCGATGGTCCAGCAGGCCCAGCCGGGCGAGGACTTCAGCATGACGATCCTGCACTACAACATCTCGGGATCGACGGGAATGCCCGGCGTGGTCATGAAGGGCTTCCCCGAGGAAGCGGTGACCAATGATGTCGGCTTCTACACGGTTTCGGTGCCCCACGGGTGGTCGGGCAAGGTGACGCCGGACAAACCCGGCTTCACGTTCAGCCCGCAGACGATCCCCTATTCGAACGTGACCAAGGATTTCGAGAATCAGGACTACAACGGCACCGAGATCTACCTGGACATCACCGGTTCGACCGGCCTTCCCGACGTGGCCCTGATGGGTCTGCCGGGCAACGTCGTCAGCAATGAGAAGGGCCTCTACAGCGCGAAGGTCGCGTACGGCTTTTCCGGCACGATCGTTCCCCAGAAAGAAGGATATTCGTTCGAGCCGGCGGACAAGCCGGTCACCGATCTGTCCCAGGCCCTCAAGCAGGACTTCAAGCCGACCCGACTGACCTTCGAGATTTCCGGAAATGCGGAACTGCCCGGCGTCACGCTCAAAGGGCTGCCCGGCACCGTCGTGTCCGGCGCGAATGGCTCGTACAGCGTCAAAGTGCCGTACGGGTTCAGTGCGACGGTGACTCCGGTCAAGACGGGATACGAATTCGTGCCCGCCGAACGACCGTATGACAAGGTCATGTCGGCGCAGGTGAGCCAGGACTACGACGCCGAGATCATGAAGTTCACCATCTCCGGCAAAGTCATGGACAAGGCCGGCAACCCCGTGGCCGACGTGGAGATCGCGACCCAACCGCCGACGGGAACGGCCACGACCGACGCGAGCGGCGCGTTCGAGGTGAGGGTGGAGTACGGCTGGAAGGGCTCGCTGACGACGGCGTCCAATCCCGCGTACGTCTTCACGCCGCCTTTCAAGTCCTTCCAGACGGGCGTGTATCAGAACCTGACGAATCAGGCGATCACTGCCGAGCAGAAGATGCTGACGATCACCAACGTGCTCCGTCTTGGCAACGAGCCCATCGCGAACGTGGAAGTCACCACGAACCCAGGTGGGTACAAGGCTACGACCGACACCACGGGCAAGTACGTCGTCAAGGTCCCCTATGGCTGGACCGGCGAACTGTCGTTCTACCGCGAGGACCTCGAATTCGAGAGGGGCAAGGAGTACACGGAGCCCGTGACGGAAAACATCGACGAGACCGCGCCGAAACCCGCGCCGAAGCCGCCCGTGACCCCGCTTCAACCGCAGGGTGGAACTCGGCCCCAGGGCGGCACGCAACCCCAGGGTGGTACTCAGCCTCAAGGCGGAACACAGCCCCAGTGCGGTGTTCAGCCTCAAGGTGGTACTCAGCCCCAAGGTGGTACTCAGCCGCAGGGCGGTACTCAACCTCAGGGCGGAACCCAGCCGCAGGGCGGTACTCAACCCCAAGGCGGGGCTCCGGGAACGACGATCCCGACGGGCAAAGAAGTGTTGCTCCAGCAGCTCCAGGCTATCCGGACGCAGTTGGACCCGCTGTTGCTTCGGGCGGGTTCCCTGACCCCGGCGGAAGAACTCCGAATGCAGGAACTGCGCGCGTCCTATGATCGGGTCGTCGCGCTGCTCAGCGGTGCGTCGCTCCCGACGACGGACACGACGCCTCTGCCGGGCCCCGTGGGGGGTGTGCCTCCCGTGGTCACTGGCGATGTGACGCCGAAGCTGCTCAGCACCCTGACGGAATTGTCGCGGCTGACCAATACGAAGATCGCGGTCGATGCGACGGTGAAGGACGATCCCATCCCGACAGGCGTGGGGACCGTCCAGGGTCTGCCCGTCAATATGGCGTTGCAGCGAATTCTGCAGGGGACGAAGTACACGTTCGACATGCAGCCGGACGGCACGTACCTGGTCTTCCAGCCGTTGTCCAACGACTTCGCCGGCATCGATGTCATTCAGGCCTTGCAGGATCTCGCCGCCGAGACGGGCGTCCCGATCATCCCGGATCCCAACGTCGTGGGGGAGACCTACGCCAAGTTCACGAACGTGCCCCTGGAGACGGCCCTCAGCGTAACGCTGGCGGGTAAGCCGTTCGTGTTTACCCGAACGCCGCACTACTACCTCGTGGCCGACCGCAACGTGAAGGCCCCGGCGTTCCTGGACATCAGCAGCACGCGCCACGTCTGGGTGAATCACCGGACGCCGACGCAGATCAAGACCATTCTGCCGCCGGTGTACGCGGATTACGTCCAGGCGGAAGCTCCCAACGCCCAGGACCCCAACGACCAGGGCCACCTTCTCACGATCACGGCGCCGTCGGATGTCGCCGACCAGATCGAGGCCGTCATCCGGAGTCTCGATCTGCCGCGCCGACAGGTGCTGCTGGATACCCGCGTCGTCGTCATGGAACGGGGCGATCTGCTGCAACTGGGCGTCGAATGGGGTTTCCCGACGCTCCGGGCTGGACAAGTTCTTGTCGATAGCGATTGGCTCAAGGGGGTTCAAATCGGTTACTCGGCCGACCAGACCTTCACCGATTCCTTGATGGCCACCCTGAACATGCTCCAGGCCAACAGCCAGGCGGACATCGTCGCCCATCCGCAGTTGATTTCTCAGGATGGTCATCAGGCCCAACTGCGGTCCGTTCAGGAGGAATGGTTCATGATGAGCGACCGGCAGTTGGCGAACAACAGCTTCGGATTCGGCTACAGCATGTCCGAGCTGCAAAAGATCGAATCCGGAACGATCCTGACGATCACCCCGCACGTGGGGGACAGCAATGACATCCGTCTCGAAATGGCGGTCGAGGTCAGCGACAGTATCCCGCGCGGCGCCGCCAGCGATCTGCCGATTGTGACGCGTCGTATCGCCAAGAACTCCGTGACCGTCCAGGACGGTGGTACCGTCGCGGTGGCCGGTCTGACCGAGAACCGGGGCCGGCAGATGGACAAGCGCGTCCCGTTCTTCAGCAGTATTCCTCTGATCGGAGAGGCCTTCAAGAACAAGGACCACAACAAGGCGTCGCGAGAGATCGCGGTGTTCGTGACGGCCCACATCGTCCGGGATTCCGGCCTGGTGGCGAACCGGCAGTCGTCGAGCCCCGAGCTGGGCATTGGCGGTCGGCCGCAGCCGGCCGGGCAGGAATACACGGACCAGATTCGTGAGGCCCTGAGGAACCAGACGCAGTGATCATTCGACAGTGAGGAGTGTGGCAGGCCGTTGGACTCCCCGGAGAAGAGACGGTGCTCAAACGCGGCCATCCTGGTGGGGCGTAAAGGCGAGGTGGTAGGAATCTACCGCAAGATACACCTGGTTGTTTCCCTGGATCACGGAACGATGGAGGGCGGCGCCACGCCCGGCGATGCGCTGCCGGTCTTCGATTGCGACTTCGGCAGGCTGGGGATCCAGATCTGCTATGACATGAACTTTGCGGACGGCTGGGCCCAACTGGCGCGCGAGGGGGCGGAACTGATTGCCTGGCCCACGCAATCGCCCCAGACCTCCCAACCGGCGTTTCGGGCCAAGCAGCAACGTTGTTACATCGTCTCCAGCACCTGGCGACACAACGCCTCGATCTTCGAACCGACGGGCAAGATCGCGGCCCAGATTACACCGCCGCAGAGTGTCCTGGTGGAGGAACTCGACCTCAGCTACGCGATTCTTCCTTGGAGTTCGAAGTTGCGGAATGGAGAAGCGCTGAAGCAGGCGTACGGCGACAAGGTAGGTTTCCACTACTACGAGGACGAGGATCTGGGCATCTTCTGGTCCAATGATCCCGGGATCATGGTCGGCGAAATGGTGCGCTCCATCGGCGTGCTGGAAATCGAAGAGGAAATGGCACAGGTCAGAGAGTTCTATCGGAAGGCACGGAGACCGAGCTATTGACCCCCTCATCCGCTTGTGCAGGTGAACTCCACGGGGCCGGTGCGGCGACAATTCCTGCGTGCGTTGCAGGAGTATTCGGACTGGTTGGTCGTTCACCTTTTGACGGTATTTAACCAGGGTACTCATGACCTCTGTATTGACAATGCGTCAGAACCGACGGATTCCTGGACATCATCTGCCGCAGGGGGCGCGTGCCCAATGCGTGCCAAATCGCCGTTTGTGGTCCTGATGCTGGCTTTGCGGGCACGGTCGATCATGTCGTCGCGCACCCGCAGGTAGAATCTGTGTGTCGTGCTGAAGTTCGAATGGCCCGCGAGCTTCATTACCTCGAACTCGCTAAGCCCCTTGGCCCGCCGGTTCCTGATCGCCGTTCGCCTCAGATCGTGGAACGTGCCGTACGCGATGTCCGCACCCCCGAAAGTCTTGGCGAAGGCAACATTGAGCTTTGGGATGAGTTTCTGACACGAGTCAGAGTACCGCCATTTGCCCTTGGCCCGGAGTTGCTCCTGGATGTGGGTGTAGTGAGTCGGCAGGACGAACGCATATGGATGCCTCTCCGGCAGGCGGCTCTGATGATCGGCGAGCATCTGCACCACGTCCTCGGTCAATGGCAGTGTCCGTCGGTCGCAATCTTCGATCAGCCACGCCCACGTCTCCTTTGTATCTACCTTGGGAGAGACCGTGAGGGTCTGGGCTGCCAGATCGATATCCAACCCTGTGCAGTTGAGCAATTCACCTCGTCGCATTCCCGTGCACAGAGCCATCAGCACCAGCAGATCCCATTCCAGCGTGGCACCGGTCCACGAGATCTTGGGCCGCTCTGATGATACGGTCGCACTCGGTATCGCTGAAGATATGCACGTCTTTCACCGAGTACCTGGGCATCTGGATGTGCGCCGGTGGGTCCTCATCCAACTGCCGGCGTTTAACCGCAGTCTGGAGGAGGCACCTGATCTCCTTGAGCTTCTTGACCACGGTGGCCGGGCAATTGCCCTCGTCCAGGCAGACCTGACGATAGTGCTCACCATCCTGGAGGCTCACGCGCTGGAGATCTTTGTCGCCGACGACACGGACGAAATTTCTTATGGTGCACCGGCATTCCTCCCGCGTGCTCTCGCGGATCTGATCTCGAGTCTGTTCCAGGCTGTCTGTCACGAAATCACTCAGCTTCAGGGATGGCGACTCGGTAATGCCCATCCGAGCTCCAGCGCATGAATCGAGCCCAAGAGGTGAAGGATCGCCGCCTCATCTGTCGATGGTCCGTTGAATCAAGGATTCCTTTCTCGTCTGAAAGCTTTCGTCAGTTTTCACGTGACTTTCTCAGCACCGGCAGCCATTCGAGCCCGTCCAAGGCATTACCTGTGGGATTTGCACGGGAAGCCATCCCGCATGTACGTGATGTCCTCCAACTGGTCGGCCGGGTCTGGGTTCTTGTTGAATGAGAAAGTCGTCGGCTCGTACATGGCGATGTGCGCCCAATCGAGCAGATAGTGATCGCTCCACTTGTGCATCTCTGCGTGGCCATCGGCAAATCCCAGTGAGGTCTGGTCCTTGTGCCACATGGCTACCGGGTCGATCCAGTACAGCGGCCGAAAATGGAACTGCCAGGAGCCGACGTTCGAGCCTCGGGGATCGATATCCTCCAGAAACACGTACTTCAGGGAGGGACTCTTGATCTCGCCGTATTTCTGCGCCGGCTGGTGGTCCTGGCCGTTGTCGGGCCAGTTTCTCTCGCCGTTGGCGCCGTTGGCGATGGAATAGCTGCGATAGGCCGTCTGTCGCGGGTCCCTCATGCGTCGGTCCACCGGACAGCGGTAGATTTCCGGCGTCTTGCCCACGTAGGGGTAGAGTGCGCCCTCCTTGATGGCCCCGTTGATCTCGTCCTCCAGTGAGCCCGCGCCGGAGGGCACCGGATGGGCCCAGGCATGGCGGTCATTGTTGATCATGGAACCGACGAGCCTGTCATCGTTGGCGTCCCGATACAGGAGCCAGGCCAGCGTGAGAGTCTTGATGTTGCCTGTGCACCGGATGCGCACGGCATGGTCCTTGGCTACCTGCAGCGCCGGCATCAGAATGCCCATCAAGATAGCGATGATCGCAATGACCACCAGCAGCTCGATCAGTGTGAAGCCTCTCGTCTTCATACGTCTGTCCTTCATTCCTGCGATTCTACTACCCCCCTCCAGTGTCTCCTCTGGAATCGGGAGGAGATCTGCAATCACGGGGTGGCACTGGTCAGTTGAAGATCATCTATGTAAAGGAGGCCCAAGCCGCCATCGTCCACACCGATTGTGAGCTTTCGTACCTGTTGCAGGTTGGTGGAGACGAGCGCCAGGTTGATTCTCCAGGGCGTCCACTGCGTCCGGGCGATATCGGCGGCGTCGCCCTCATAGGGCACGACGGCGTCATTGATCTTCACATAGAGCCGACCGGCGGTGTTGGTCGTGGCGCCGCGGAAATACAGCACCAGGGTCTTGATGCCGCGTGCCGACCAGTCCTGCGGCGTACCGAACGTGCAGGTCGTTTCGGAACAGACGGCGTTCGTGTTGTCGTAGGCCAGTGGCATGGATTGCCGGCCGTCGTGAACGAGGGTCTGTTCCATGATATCGCCGGCCAGAGGGTCGTAGCCGACGAGCGCAGCGGTGCCGTTGCCGGCTTCGCCATTCGGGAAGAACTCATCGGGCGAGAACCCGATCCCATCGACCCAGGTCTGGAAGACCCGATTCGGGGACTCGTTGGTATAGCTCTCGAAGTCGTCCAGGGCCAGGAGACTACTCGTGGTGAAGCGCCACACATCGGTCGGCCAGGTGGGAATCGTTGCGGCGTCGTTCACTTCGACCACGGTCCAGAAGTACATCGTCGCCAGGTCCAGAGGGCCAGGTGTGTACGTGCTCTGGGCCACCGTATCAACCGGGGCTGTGCCGGCAATCACGGTCTGTTCGTCGGTTGCGAGGTATACCTGGTGCTCGACGGCGCCGCGCCCCGGCAGCCAACTGAGGAGGGGATCAGCAACCACGTCGGTCGCGCCGTCCGCCGGCTGCGGCTTCCGCGCGTGTACGGGAACGCACAGGAACCGCACTTCCGACAGGCCGTACCGGGGGCAAACCGCCCCAGTTGCTCAACACGGTCATCCTGACGTATCGCACCGGCACGCCGCCAAAGTCTATCGTCGTGTCACGAGTGTAGTTGGGCAACCCCAGTGCCCATGCCAATTCGAACTGTCCCAGGGCCGTCCGGTCTGTGTTGTTGGTCGAGTACTCGATGGTCAAGTCTTTGAGACCGAAACCGAGGACAGGTTCCACGTCCGCGTTGTAGTTCCACACCTGCATCTCGTGCAGTTTCCGGACGCTGCCGAAATCGTACTCCAGGACGGGGGCCGATTCGCCGAAGGCGGTCAGCCACATAGTGGTCGTGTCCGTCGAGTGCTGATCCAGGTCGTTGAGTCCGGAGCCGTCGATCATCTTTTCCGGCCCAGAGTCGATTTCGTGCGCGCCGGAGACCGCGACCGCCACGTGCTCGACGGAATAGGCGTAGAGCTCGGTCGCGAAACTCCACACCTCCCCCTTATGGATTGTCGCCCCGGAGGCCACTGCGACGTCGTCGACTCGCCAGTAATAGGTGCGGCCGTATTCCAAAGGGTCCCCGGGATCGTAGCGGTTGGCATCCACGTCACGGCGTACGAGGACGCCGCGCGGGTCGGTCCTGCCGGCCGCGCTGACATCGTCGAAGGATGTTCCGAGGTAGACATCGTGCGCCACCGCGAATTGCCCGGGCGTCCAGGAAAGACCCAGATCTCGTGCCACGTCGATAGCGCCATCCACCGGATCGGGGTCGATAGGGCTGTAAACGACCAGGGTCTCGGCCGGTCCTTCATTGACCGGGGTGTACCCGTCGGTGCGGGCCAGCACGATCCGATCCACCATGTAGCCCGACTCCAGACGCCGTAGGGAGAATGCATGAGACCCCGCGGTGACGTCCATCGTCCCGCGTTCGACCCAGATCCACTGTGCATAGTTGGCCGTATTGTCCTCGTTGCCCAGTTGCACGCCATCTAAGCCTACAAAGCAGGAATCGTTCCAGCCGTAGGGCGCGTAGCGACGCAGCCAGATCGCATAGGTCGCATCCTGGGCGACCGTGAACCTGTAGGTGACCTCGCAGCCGTTGGCCCACGTGGCGTTGGTTCCGGTGGCGTAGGGCGTGTCGATGTATCCGCTGCCCGCAAAACCCGGAGTCACCGTGCCGACGCGCCACACATACTTCTGCGGATCGGTCCGGCCGGCGGACCCGGCGAAGTTCTCCGCTTCCATGACGACCAGCCCGTCGATGTCCTCGTAGACACCGGCGGCATCGACCGTCCCCGCCAAGCCCCAGGCAATTACCCAGCACACGCAACTGATTGTTCTGAAATTCATGGCGTTTCTCCTCGATAACAGGCTCATCAAGGAGCCGCGGCTCGGGCGTGTCAAGGCCGAGCCGCGGCTCCCTGTTGTCCCCTTGCCGATGTGTTCCACGCAGAGCGTCTGAGTGTCATGGCGTCGGGATCGGCCTACCCACCTTGATGTCATCGATGAAGATCGAGCCGGACCCGTGCTGCGGATTTGCCCGGTCACCCACGCCGATGATCATCGATTTGATGCGGCTCATCTCGACGCCCGCAAAGGCACTAAACGGAATCTGCCACTGGTTCCATGCGGCCTGGAGCACAGCGTCCGGAGCCGCCGGCACCGTCTGCGCGTGGTTGCTGCCGTCCTTGAGCGTGACGTACAGTTGATCCGGCGTATTGGCGGGCTGTGCAATGCCGATCTCCGCCGTTTGCCAGGAGCCTGAGACGCTGTTGCTCGTGCTCACGCCGGTGAACTCGGCCGTAGTCGGCGTCGCGGCGACGTGGCTGCAGACTGCCAAGCCGATGAGGACGGGCCCGCTCCTGCTGACGGCCTGCGGGCCCCAGGACATCGCGGTCCAATTGGCGCCGGTGGCATCGGTGGCATAGGAGGCGGTGAACCTGCTGCCCGTTCTTTCGAGCTTGATCCAGACCGGCTCGCGCAGGGCGATCTGAGCGGCGGTGGCGACCGCCGTGTCGCTGGCGGCGGCTGCGGCCGTGAGCGCGCGGGTGCGGAAGCGAACCCCATTGTTGCCGGTCAGGAAGACGCCGGCGAACGGCGAATCGGGCTCTGCCGTCTGGCGAATCATCACGCCGGCCAAAGACCATGGATCCACGTCCACGAGGCTATCCACGCGTGCAATGATCCAGCCGTCGCCGGTAAGCTGCTTGTACACGAGACGGCATTGATCGGCCGCGGCGAAAATGTCCGCGCCGACCCCGCTGATCGTAAAGCTGCCCGCCCAGGTCTCGATGAAGCCGGGCGGATTCCCGCGCACGTACAGCGACAGCGTGTCGGCGGCGCCCGCGGTCCAATCCTGCGGGGTATCCCACGTCCGTTGGGCTTCCGAAACGGCGATGGCGTCGACATTCTTGTAGGCCAGCGGCATCGACTGGAGGCCGCCGTGAACGACCGCGCGCTCGGCGAACGGCGCAGATTCGTAGCCGACCTGGGCACCGTTGGTCGTGGTGCCCCAGCCATCCTTCCATGTGCTGTAGATTTGGCCGCCGTCGTCGTCCGTGTAACTTTCAAAGTCGTCCACGGTCACGTACGGCACGGTGGTGAAGTTCCAGACGTTCCCTTCCCAGGTGCTCAGAGGCTCCACCAGATTGACTTCGTCGATTCTCCAATAGTACGTAGTTCCGAGGTTCAGGTCGGCCGGTGCATAGCTATTGTCGGCTACGGTATCGACCAGGGCCGTTCCCGCCATCACGGCGTTGAGATCAGGACTGAGATAGACCTGGTGCGAGGCGGCCTCCCGCCCGGCGCGCCAGCTCCAGGCGGCATCCAGCGCGACATCCACCGCGCCGTCCGCCGGTTGGGGCTGTTGCGCAAACACCGGGATCTGAAGGAAGCGGACCTCGCTCAGGCCGTATTGCCCCCGCGTGCCCCAGCCGTTGTTGATGGTGAACCTCACCGCTTGAGCGGCCACCCCGCCGAAAGCGACGGTAAAGCCGGCGTAGCTATCCTTCCCGGGCGCCTGGGTGAAGTCGGATGACCCCAGGGTTGTCCAGGTCGTCCCGTCGGCGGAGTACTCGACCGTCACATTCTTACATCCATAACCCAGCAGGTTCTCAAACTGGACATTGTAATTCCAGACCAGCATCTCGTGCAGTTTGTAGACGCGGTCGAAATCGTACTGGATCCAAGCCGGGGCGCTGGCGCCGGGAGCGGTCAGCCACATCGTCGCGGCGGTCGGTCCGTGCAGGCCGTCGAGATCGAGTCCGGCGCCGTTGATCGTGTTCTCCGGTCCCTTGCCCGCATCGGCGCTGGAAGCCGTCGCCATGACGTTCTGAATGGGAGAGGCGGCCGGCTCCGTGGAGAAGGACCAGACAATGCCTTGGTTGATGGTCCCGCCGGCCTGCACCTCATCCACACGCCAGTAGTACTCCGTGGCAATCAGCAGATTGGCGGGTTGCAGGGAATTGGCGTCTTGCGCCTGGCTCGCCAGCACTCCCAGTGGGGCGGTTCGCGTGGCATTTGTCACTTGATCCAGTGACGTCCCCAGGTAGACGTCGTGTGCGACGGCTCCCAGGCCGGGTTTCCAGGAGAAGGTGGCGTCCGTATAGACGTTGGCGGCCTGGCCCTGGGGCACGGGATTCTCGGCCAGGCCCAAGGCGGGTCCGACGCCCGCCATAACGTCCTGTACCTCCTGGGCACTCAGCGCATGATTGTAGATGCGAACGTCGTCGAGCATCCCCACGACATACCCCGTATCGCGGGGTGTGTCGCGCCCGATATAGAAATTGACGGTCGAGGCGGCCAGTCCCTGCGTCGTACCGATGGTGCGCAGGACAACCCCGTCGAGATACTCGGTGTACGTGTCAGCGACGTCATCGAGGACGATCACGATGTGATACCAACGGTTCAGGTCCATTGCCGTTTGTATCGTATCGCGGCTCCAGAACCGGTCCTTGGAGTCACGAATGTCGGGCTCCAGCCGGTTGTTGTAGATTGCGGCCTTGAAACCGCCGGCCGCTTCCCAACCCGTATTATCGATATCGCTGAAGATCTTCTGGTCGCCGCCGGCCGTGCGGTTGACCCAGAAGGAGGCGCTCATGCCGGGGGCGGTCCCGCCATCGCTGACTGTCCTGAAGCTCACGTTCGGCCCGCAGTCGATATACCGGGGCGCGCCGGTAAGCTGAACCGCCTGGCCGTAAGTCCCCGCGACAAAGGCCGGCCCCCCCTGGAGAGTTCCATGGTGGCCGTTGCCCGAGGAATCGTCGTAGTTGCCATCGAGTTTCCACCAGGCTACCAGTCCGGCGTGAGTCACAGATGCCAGCGCCATGCCGATCACGGTGGCGAGCAGAATGAACGTAGATCGTCTGTTCCACATGGTAGTCCTCCTTCTCTCTGATGTCTGTATCACCCACGGACACTATTCAATGCCCAGTTTCAGTGCGGGCTCGGCAAACAGGCTCCACGCATACACTGATTCCTCCGCACAGGTCACCGCCAACGTCAGGAAGCGATCCCTGGGGCCCAGCGGGATATCGATCCACTTGGCCATCAGCGGGACCGCCGTCACTTCTTCTGCGAAACGGATACTGCCGTCCACGACGACCCAGAAAGTGACTTTCAGGCTGGCAGCGGCCCGTCGGGCCTCGTCGTATACCCCGAGTGTCGCCGACAGGCCGCAAAGCGACTGGAAGGCCTCGACCCTCACACCCGGCATGGATGACCGAATCCCGTTCAGATCGAAACTGATCCTTGCATTGGGGGGGACGCCCAGAGAAGGGCTGTCCTGGCTACCATACACGCGGCCCGTCAGAATCCCCTTATGCAGGTCAATGGCAGCGGCCCGGAACATGGCCCCGTTGGCGATCGCGTCGCCGCACCGGCCCGATGTAACCGGGCAGCTCTCGAATACGACCCCCGTCGAGGTAATGACCGGCGGTCCGTCGCGCGAGTCCAGCACGAACGTACCGTCGATATAGGACGACCACGCAACCGGGGCGAACCGGGCCGTGGACATGCCGGCCCTGTCGCTGGGCGTCAGGACGGCACCCGTACCGGGTTCGATTCCCTGCCTGAGGGTCCCTGTGTTGAATCCATTGCCGCCCCCGACAATATCGGCCAGACTGAGTCGCCGGCCGGGCACGGCGAACCCGTCGTCAACCGGCAGGGACCGCGCAAACAGCCGCGGCCGATCTTTCACAAGGCCCCGTGTGATCTGCCTGGCCTCATCGACCACTATCGCCTGGCCTTCCGTCAGCAGAACGGGTGTCTGTGTCTCCGCCGCCTCGTTCAGACCCACGCCCACCTTGCCGGTGAACACGTGGACCTCTGCCCGGCGCTTCCCGTCCACGAGTACCCCAAAGGCCGTTCCGTAGTCCACCACCCTGGACCCGGGTGAATCGATCCGGAATCCCCGGGCCCTTTCCGGGACCTCAGCGGCCATCGAACCGCTCTGCAGGTAGACCTCGTTGCCCGTGCGAAGCGCGAACGCCGCCGGCGCCTGGACGATCACCTCGGCGCCTCTTTCGAACTGGATCCGCGCGTAGCCCTGCTGCAACCGCAGCGATTGGGGGATCAGCCGGGCTCCCGGCTCCAGGGGCTCGGCCCAGCGGGCATCGATGGTCTCGACCACGGTCGCAACGGTTTGGTCCCCGCAGATGGCTTGGTAACCGATGATGACGAGCACCACCACCAACGCGCATACGGCCGCCGCCTTCACCATCTTTGTCCCCGCCCGGACGATGCTCGTGAGCACGTCTGCCGCTGCGCAGGCCGCATCCCGAAAGTCCCAACCGGGGGTCCGATAGCTCTCCTGCCGCTCGCCGCGGTGCTCCTGCCGGAGAAACGCTTTCAATTGCCGCTGGGCGTAGGCTTCAATCTCGCGCTGCTTCTCCTCTTCGGCCCCGGGACTAGAGCAGCGCAACGGCTCGCGGCCCGTACCCTCCTCCGGGGCGACGGACAGCACATCCCCGAAGGCGATACCGGCGATCTTCTCCAGGGACCTGGGCAGGACCCCTACCCGATCCACGAGGCCCGTGGACATCCACACGAACTCCAGATAGTACTGGAGCGCAGCCTCATTCGTCTTCAGTTCGTGGTCCAGCCGGGCAAACTCCTGGGGCGCAATCCGCCCGTCCAGCGACCGGATGATCCATTCCGCCAACTCCGGAGGTACGGCGCTGCGACGGCTCATGCCAGCTCCTCCCTCTGCAGATTCCTGCGGACACAATGCAGTAGCACATCGTGGATCCGGGCCAGCCTCTTGTAGACGCTCTGGACGGACCGCCCCAGGCGCTCTGCGATCGTCTCAACGTCCAGCTCGTGGTCGTAGCGCATCTGGACCAGCATGTAGTCGCGGGGGTCCAGCTTGCGAATGCAGTCCCGCAGCACCTCCATCCGAGCGTCAAGGTGGCGAACCAGGGATTCGGACGTCCTCTCCACCTGATCCTGCACCTCCGGACTGAAGCCCAGGTTGCGCATCGTCTTGCGCCGGCGGGCGTTGAGAATCTCGTATTTGGCCACCGTGGCCCCCCCACGACGCGAAACTGGTTCCTTGCTCGAAGCGGTCGAACTTGGACCACATGACAAGGATGGTCTGCTGGAAGATGTCCTCGGCATCCTGGTAGTTGGCCACCATGCCCAGAATAAAGGCATAGATCCGCTTATGGTTGGCCATGAGCAGTTGTAGGAACTCATTTGTCCTTGAGGAATCGTTCATGATTGGCCTGCCTGGAAGCAACGTGGTGATCGGCGCGGGATTCAACCCGGAATTTGTCTTTGTTACGCAGTTTTTGCCGGGCGCGGAGATCGTTACGGGAATCGGCTGATCTTGAGGACAAAGGCATAGTCACATGGCTTGCGGGCAGGCATGCGGACCCTCAGCTCATCAGGGGCTTGCGTGAATTCCAGGGGGGACGCGTGTCCGAGCAGGTGAACGTCCTTGATCCGGCCTGCCGCGGGGCTCTCCCGGCTCAGCGATCTGATGATCGCCTCGCCCTTGGGCCAATCCAGCACGATCGCATAGAGGACCGCTCCCCGGGTTGTGAAGCGGACCTCCTGTTCGCTGTAGTGCTCGTTGAGGGGGTCGTCGCCGATACGGCCGGGCGGGGAGTCGTAGTAAGGCCCCTCGCCGTACCGGATCCACGGGCCGGTCCCATAGATGGCCTCGCCATTGACCGCCAGCCATCGACCAATCTCCAAAAGTCGTTCCTGTTGAGGCTCCGGAATCGTGCCATTGGCCCGGGGAGCGACATTGAGCAGGTAGTTGCCGTTTTTGCTGACCGTATCCACGAGCCTCCTGATGAGAAGGCTGGCGTCCTTATACTGCATGTCCCGAACGTAGCCGAACTTGTTGCCGACCGAATCCGCTACCTGCCAGACGTAAGAGGGCATCTCCTTGGGCGAATGGCCCTGCGTCTCGAAGTCCCGGATGCTGCCGGCGAGAAAGCCGTCGCCCTTGGTGCTGACGGAGACCTCCTGCCCCCATTCGCGGGCGCAGTTGTAGTAATAGGCCGCCAGTTTCAGTTTGATGGGGTCGAGATCGCGGCTGTTGACGCCGGCATTGAGCCAGAGCATATCCGGCCGGTATTTGTCGATCGTCTCCTTGTTGCGGGTGAACCAGTAGTTTTCCTGAAAGTCGGCGTCGGGAGGCCCCTGTTGCGGCGGGCCGTAGAAATCAGCGTACTGCGGATCGAACAGGTCCGTCCTGATGTTCCCTCCGGGGTACAGGTACGAGTAGTGTTCCATGCTGCTGTTGGCCAGACCGAACTTCAGGCCCTGCCGACGGCACGCCTCGGCCAACTCGCCCATCAGGTCGCGCCGGGGTCCCATATCCTTGGCATCCCAGCGCGTCAGAGCGCTGTCCCACATGGCGAAGCCGTCATGATGTTCGGCGGGCGGGATCACATATCTGGCCCCGGCCCTCCGGAACAGCTCCGCCCAGACATTGGGATCGAACTGCTCGGCCTGGAACAGGGGGACGAAGTCCTTGTAGCCGAACTGATCCTGGGGGCCGTAGTTTTCGGCGTGCCAACGCGTGATCTCCCGGTTGTTGCCGTACATTTGCATCGGATAGCTTTCACTCACATACGCTGGCACGGAAAACACGCCCCAGTGAATGATGATGCCGAACTTGCCGTCCGTGAACCACGACGGGACCGCATAGTTCTGCCGGATCGATTCCCAGCTCGGCTCGATGGGCCCACCACTCGACGGCGCAGCGGCCACGGTGGACCCGGTCCACGCCAGAATTGCGGATGTGACGATTGCTTTGCCGTTCATGGCGATGCGATGACCCAAGATGCGTCGTGAATCTCCGTGAGACTCTCCTTCGTCAATTCCCGGCGGGACGTTCCGTCGTGCGGCGCGGGCTGGCAGGCACCGCGAACGTCTCCAGCGAATCGGGCTGGGCTGGATCGAAATCCTGGAAGTCGTCCACGATGTGGCCGGCGACGTCGAGCTTGTTGTCTCGCATGCCCTGCACGATGCATTGGGCCAACTCATACGAGCCGTAGTTGTTGTGATGCGTGTTGTCCTGCCTGCCGTTCGGAGCAGCGAACGCCTTCGCGGATTTCTCCGGCCCCATTGCCTCATAGAACTTCTTGCTCATGGCGTTGAGGTCGATGAACGCGACCCCTTCCTCGCTTGCCGCCTGTCGCGACGCCTCCGCGTAGTCCGACAGCGTCGGTCTGACCGTGCCGTCGGCCTCGAAGTTCCGCCGCTCCACCGGCGAGATGATCACGGGGGTGCCGCCGCGCACCCGTACCATCGCGATGTGCTTCTTGACATTGTCCTTGTAGTTGAGGAACGGCCCCTTGCCCTCGCCCCGCTCCTTCTGATCGTTGTGGCCGAACTGCATCAGCAGGTAGTCGCCCGGTTTCATCAGGCTGGCGATCTTGTCGATCCGCCGCCGGTCCAGCGAGGCGCTGTAGCTCTCGCCCGATTCGCCATGATTGGCGACGGCCACCGTGGGCTGGAAGAACCGCGGCAGCATCTGGCCCCAGCTCGTGAACGGTTCGTCCGGCTGGTCGCAGATCGTCGAATCGCCCAGCAGAAAGACGGTAGGCACATCCACCCGGGCGATCTCAACCGCGCAGACCGCCGGCCGAGCCCCGTTGAACTCGAGTGTCAACTTGTTGTCCCACGCCCACGCCTCCTGCGTGGTCTCCCGCGGCGTCTTGAGCCGAACCTCGCCGGCCTGGATACCGTCCACCGCGGCAATCTTCGGCGTCCGCGTATTGACGATGAAGCTCACCGTCGCGACCTGCCCCGCCGCCGTCTGCACCTTCTCCACCATCAGCCGGCGCAGCTCCGCCTTGATCGTCGTGGTCGATTCGGCCTGCCGGTCGCCCAGTGTGACCGTCACGCGATAGTTGCCCTCCTGGGGCACCGCCGCGGAGAAGAAGAACGGCTGATCGGCCCCGCACAAATCCCCCGTCAGCGCATCGCCGCCGGCCCGATCCAGGCCCCGCACCGACACCCCCGGCTCGAAGCCGAATCCCGTCTGATCGCTGTAGACCATCTCCGGGAGCACCTGCCGCCAGCCTTCCTGCACGGCCCCCGGCCCGAAATCGAACTTCAACGCCCCGGCCTGGGTCTGCCCCGAAACGCTCGACGCCAGCCCCCCCAACAACACCGTCACGATGCATCGGTTCAGCATAAACACCTCCAACAGCCTGCATAGTACCGCATCCGGCCCCCTGCTTCACCGCCAATCCGACGGTTTTCCAGGTACATCCACAGCCGCAGCGTTTTTCGGTCGCCGGCCCGACTTTCAGCCCTCTTTCAGCAGATGCTCCTCATGCCATTTAATGCAACGTAGGCACCGGCGGAGTTTTATAGCGATTTCTTCATGGCAGCGTACAAACAGGAATTGGAACTGGCGATGCGGAAGATGTATTTCAGGTGACCTATGTAAGGAGCAGCAGAATGGTCATGAGATCGTTCATCATGTTGTGCGCTGTGCTCGCGTCCGCGGCCCGTGCTGGCGAACCGGCCGCCGGCAAGACCTTTATCGACTACTTTCTTCCGACGCCGATCGTGGGCTCGCTGTCCACGGACGTGTGGGGGGCCGCGGAGGTGGGCCCGCGCGATCCGAAGAACGGCCTCGAAGACGTGACGACCAGGCAGTGGAGCTACTGGGACGGCCAGATCCTCAAAGGGCCGGACGGCAGGTACCACGTGTTTGCCAGCCGCTGGGACCAGGCCGGCGGCCACAGGGCATGGGGCAACTCACTGGTAGTCCACGCGGTCAGCGACAATCTCTTCGGTCCCTATATCGATAAGGGGCTCTGCTGGCCGGACAATCAGGGCGGCAAAGGGCACAACGTGACGGCGCTGGTATTGCCGGACGGGCGCTATGCCGTCGTCGTCAGCGAGACCCGGCCGGGCCGTACAAGCCGACGTGGGACTCGATGCGGGAGAACTATCAGTATCCTCAGTGGTTTCGCGACGCGGAGTTCGGCATCTACATGCATTGGGGGCTGTATTCGGTGCCCGCACGCCAGAGCGAGTGGTACTACCGTCACATGTACGGCAATCGAGGGGTGCGCAACTGGCACGTCGAGAACTTCGGCCCGCTCGACAAGTTCGGCTACAAGGACTTCATTCCGCGCTTCCAGGCCGAGAAGTACGACCCGGCGCAGTGGGCGGCGCTGTTCAAGGACGCCGGCGCTCGTTACGTCGCGCTGACCGCCGAGCACCATGACGGATTCTCGCTGTGGGACAGCAAGGTCAACCGGCGCAACGCGGTGAACATGGGTCCGCGGCGCGACCTGGTCGGCGCTCTGGCCAGGGCCGTGCGTGCCGAGGGCATGCTGTTCGGCGTGACCAACCACAGCATGGAGAATTTCACGTTCCTCCAGCCGGAGAACTTCCCGGAGAATCCGCGGGAGACGACCGATGTGTACGATCCCCAATGGGCCGACTTCTACCATGTGGCCGACCGCAGCGTTGAGGCGCGCACGGCGTTCTACCGCGGCTGGGTGCTCAAGAACATCGAGCTGATCGACCAATACCAGCCCTCGCTGCTGTGGTTTGACAACGGCGTGAACGCGCGGACGCTCGACGATCCGCTCGCTGGCGACTGGCGCCGGCGGCTTCCGCGGCAACGTCGCCAAGGTGACGATGCTCGGCGCTGAGGACGACCTGCCGTTCAACCAGGACGCTGAGGGGCGGCATGTCACCCTGCCGCCGCAGCGGCCCGGTGAGCACATCTGGACGCTGAAGATCGAGGGACCGACGCTTGAAGGATGACGGCCGGCCTCCCGATAGCGGACCGGATTCCCTTGGAAAGGAGAACAAGCTTCGTGCAAGAAGAAGGGGCGGCGCAAACGAAGATCGATTTGCAGAGAGATGTTGTAAGAGGATGGCAGATTTCAGGAGGCTGAGATGGAGACTTCGGGGACAGGTGAGGACTTTCCGAAACATCGCGGGTTTCGCGTTGCCGATGCTGGTGCTATTGGGCTCAACGGGCGGCGTCTGCGGGAATTTGCCTGAATGCTCTTCGCGCCCTGGGGCAGCGGAATGCGTAGCATCTGCGCGGAGGCGTAGCGAAAGAGGCGGCCGCTTCGCGGATCGATGGCATGGTGATCTCCTGCCAGGGCCCCTGTGCCATGATGGAGGAAGGCCACAGAACGAGGATAATCAGGCCGATGGAGACAGCGATAGCGGTACGGCGATCCATGGCGTCTATCCCTCCCATAGCGTCAGAGCTCCTTCTGCTCGACCCGGTCCAGCGTCGTATCGGCGGTGGGCGTGCACTGGTACGTGCGGAAGCCGCTCACATCCTTGAGGACGAATGTCGGCACGTCGGCGGCCTTCTGAGCCTTGACGTTGTTGAACTCGGCGCCTTTGATGTCGTTGAGAACGATCGCGTCATCGGCCGGCGGATTGACGCTGCCATTGGAGATCCGCACGTTGCGGCAGAGCTTCAGGGCGACCGCCTTGTTCCCCGCGCCCTGCTGTCCGCGGGCTCTCCGCGCATGAGGCCTTTGCCGTGAATTAGGCCGGGACCGTAGATCGAGATGTTCTCCAGGTTCTCGCCCCAAATGAGGCTGTTGTGCCAGTGGCTGTGGCCGAAGTCCTGGTACCTGTACTGGTCCCCCCATTCGTTCGCCTCGGCCGGGTCGTACCCGCCCCGCGCCCCGGGACTGGCCGCGAGGATCGTCGCTCCCTGGTCCAGGTGCAGCGCGATGTTGCTCTTGAGGCGGATCGAATAGCAAGCGTACGTGCCGGCGGGGAAATACACGGTCCCACCCCCGACGGCGGCCGCCGCCTCGACGGCCTTGTTCACGGCCGGCGAATCGATGGTCGTCCCGTCGCCGACGGCGCCGTACTTCTTCACATCGTACGTCTCGGCATAAGCTGCGGCCGTCAGGAACCCCACAAGTACGAGACTCGCGAAGGACAGTCCGCGGTATTCGATGATCCTCTGAAACATGAGTCGATCAGACATTGCAGGTTCTCCATTCCAGGGTTGTCTACTTCACCTCCAGGGTGTGCTTGAGCCGAATGTCGGCGGAGGAAGCACCGATGCGAATTTCAATACGGTCGCGCTCGATGTGCCACGCCTTGGCGCTGATGTTCCCATAGGCCACCTACTTCTGTTGTCCGCCGAACGGGTCCTTCGCGGGATCCCACCTGCCGCCTGGCGCCACGATCGGGTAGACAGCGGCCGGGAAACACAGGCTCTGATAGATCGTGAATTCATTCCATTGAATCGTCGCCAGATGATCGACGTAGACGCGTTCGCGGGCCAATCCATTGACAGACGGCACCTGGGGCGACTGCCCGCCGCGAGGTCTCTGACCCGGCCCGAAGACGAGAATCCCGGGCCTCGGTCCCCAGCCCATCTCCTTGGTGTAGGCGGACTCGCGATCGTGCGGATTGTGGACGCGATTGAAGCCGATCCCGCAGACGTAGCACTTGCCGATCGGGTTGAGCCCCTGAGCGTAGTCCATGAGCTGGCTCGCCGCGTCCATGTATTTCTGCTCTTGGGTCAATCCCCACTGCAGCAGGCAAGGGTAGGCGTATTGGCCCTGGGCCACATTGCTGCCCCACCAGCTCAGGTTCAGCGGCGTGCCGACCGGGTACGCGTTTGCGTTGAGGTACCCGATTTCCTTGTCTGCCGTCGCCCTGATCGCGGCCTTGAATTTCACCACAACATCGGGGTCGGTCGGCCGGGTCTTCTCGATGACGTAGGAAAAGAAGAAGGAAGCCAGCCAGCCGTCACGGCCCCGGCCGCCGCGGGCTCCCGCGAACGATTCCGGCGCGCCATTGTAGGTATCGACGTATCCCGCGGCAGTATCGGCCAGGTCCTTCACCATCTGGTGGGCGGATTCGTCCCCGGTCAGCAGGTATTTCTGCACTGCATAGTAGAGCTTGTGCGTGGGACGAATCTGTTCGCCTGCGGCTTTGAACGCCCTCTCCGCACGTCTCTGCAATTCCGCGCTGCGCTCGGGTTTGAAGGGTTGGATGAGGCGAGCCAGGTGCAGGAACAGGCCGGAGGCATAGCCGGCGCTGCGCGGATCGAGCACCTCCGTGCCGAAAAGTTTGGTCTCCTTGTCATAGGTCGTGAAGGGCGAGTACTGCATCGTCTCGGTGCCCCAGTGGATCGCGCCGGCGGCGCTCTGCATGTACTCCCAGAACATCGTGCCCCATTCCGCCTCGTCGATGATGTCCGGAATCCCGTTGCCCTTGCCGACGATATTGTAGTGCTCGTCGAACTGGTCCGGGATGTTGAACTGGTCGTCCGCGAAGAGACGCGGGAACATCTCGTAGGTCGTCAGAAGCGTGGCCGGCACGTCCATGTGATAGGTTCGCCGGTCCGCGTCGCCGGCATCATGGTAGCCGCCGTAGGCGGTGAAGTTGGGCTCATTGCCCTGGACTCTCAGACGGGCCTCTGCGATCGGTCCGTTGACGTCGTAGACCGTGGTGTGACAGGGCTTGGTCCTGATATTCCAGGCGTAGGGCTCTACAATCGGGCAGCCGCACCGTTGATGGTATAATGCACGGAATGCGACGTGTGCCAGCCGCTGCGAGAAATCGCCTCCCACGCCGAACGGATACGAGCAACCGTAGCCCTTGACCGCTATTTTGTAGGGCCCGCCTGCGGGTACTGCCGACAGGTCGATTCGGTACACGAAATCGCCCGAGGAGGCGTCCGTTTCCTGTCCGAACGGTTGCAGCGTGCCCTGCGTGACGGTCCGGCCGGTGGATACCTCGGAAACGGTATAGGTCGGGAGTTCGCCCCGGAGGGGCCGACTCCCGCCGTCGCCGAGCCAGATGGCGAAATTCGCATAGCGGACCTTGGACAAGGCACTGTATGCATTCTGATTGGTCTTGATGGACTCGCAAAAGACCTTCGTCTCGTCGAACACGAAAGTCCTGTCGCCGTGAGGCGTTTGCAGGGTGTATTGAGTGCCATGGACCAGCGGCGGCACCTGCAGATAGATGTGATGATCGCAGGCATCCGCCTCCGTGACGAACTTGTTGATGGCTGCGACCGGTCGGCCGTTGAGTTTCCACGCCGATAAGTCATTGGTGTCGACTTCATCAAGCTGGAGGATGTTGCTCTTGAAATAGGCCACCAACACGTCGTTGGATGCCGTGCGGACCTCTTGCAGCGAGAGCGCCGCGTGGGCCGCAACGGAACAGCACGTCAGACTGATCAAGACCGATAGATACTTCATGAGAATTGCTCCTTGTTACAGTCCTTGTCATTGCTTCACAGACTGGCGGATCGAACTCGGCGAGCTGATCCGCCAGGTAACAGGTGTTGCTGAAACCGCGGAAGTCCTTGCTGGCGTCGACGACCTCGTTCAGCCGCTGGCTCTCCTCGTGCGCGTGCATCGGAATCTGCGTCTGCATCGGCGCCGTTACGAGTAAAAGAGTAGCTGAGGCCCCCAAGAACCGCAGTCGATTTCTTTCCCACATCATTGCTTTCTCCTATCAACTCAAGTCGATCACCGCGTGGTCAGAGTGATACGCAACACCGCCGGGACGGAGCCGAAACGCGGTCCGCCCCAATCCGTCTCGTCGCCGTTGCGAATGCGCAAAAGCTGGAACGCTCCACTTTCATATCGCCCCTCTTCGACTTTCAAGTACTGCCAAGCCTTGCCCGTGCCGGCGCCCATGGGCCGGAAAGTGATGCGGCACAATGTCCCGACCACGATGAATTCGCTCTCGCCCAGTTGGGCTACCAGCGCCTTGCCGATTGGCTCGGCGTTGGCTTGTGCCCTGCGCCCGCGCGACGCGCCGAAAGTCACCACCATCTGCCAGGCGCCGAGGTCGATGGTCTGCTCCGCGTGTTCCTCGCGTTCTATGGCAGCCTTGAGCTTCCCGTCGAAGCCCCACTGGGCCAGTTCCCTCATCATGGGGCCAGCCAGCGCGTATTCCTGGGCCAGAGCTGCCAGCCGCGTCTCGACGGCCCCCTCTCCAGAAGGAGCTGCTTCGCCGCTGTCGACGCCAAACGGCGCAAAGCCAATGCCTCCGTGAGCGAGCACCGCGTACAGGTAACGAGTGTTTTCGGGACCGGAGCCAATTTCGGGCACGAACAGTGGATTGTCCGGGCGGTCGTATAATTCGAGCACCTTCAGCACCCGCTCGCTGCCGGACAGGTAGATGTCCGGCACCAACAAGTCAAGGCTCGGAGCAGCGGCCTTCCAGATGGGAATCACGTTATCGGTGGGACCGCCGCTCTCGTACGATGAGGGACGCGGATTACTGAGTGGATCGCGGAGCGCCGCATTGACGTACAACGGCAACGGGTATACGGCCTTGCCCGCCGCCGCCACATGCTCGATGTAACGAGCGACCGACCAGGCATGGAAATACTCGTCGGCGTCGTTGCCGAAGACCTCCTGCCAGGTTCCCTTGGCGTCGGCCGGCCGGTTCAGGGCCCTGAGTACTTCGGGTCTAAGCAACTCCGCGGGCACGGGGCCCTCGAACGACTTCTGTGCGACCGGCGAGTAATCCCGCACGCTGCCCCAAGACCCGGGCTCATTTTGTACCTGGACCATCAGCACCGTATGCTGCGGGTCGGCCTTCTTCAGATGCCCCATCACCACCGCGAACGCCTTGGCATCGGCTTCCATCGCGGCCCGGGTGTGCGGCGAAGGCGAATCGACCGGCCGGCCATCGCGGCCGGTGATGTTGGGGTACTTCCGGGCGTCCCGTTTCATCCATTCGGGCATGTAGTGGTTGCTGCCGTTCTTCCAGGTGGCGAACCACAGGAGCACCAAGTGCACCTCATGCTCCCGCGCCTGCTCCAGCAGCATGTCCACCAACGAGAAATCGAACTGCCCCGGCTGGGGCTCGATCTGCTCCCAGTAGATGGGGATTTCGAGCGTGTTGGCGTGGAGAGACTCGATGGCCTGCCACACCTGGGGCAGCATAGCCGGCCACGCGCTGGAATTGTGAGACTGTGCTCCGAGCATCAGGAACGGCTTGCCATCCACGATCAACGCGTGTCGTCCGTCTTTCGTCACGAGGTGGGGCAGCGCGGTTTCCGCCGCTCGGCCGACAGGCCCGAACAAACCGGCGATCCAGAGACTCGTAGTTGCAGCGATACGCAGGTTCCTTGAGACAGTCCTCATTTCGCATTCTCCGATCTTTGTGCCAGTGGCGATCCTTGTCGTTGTCATCGATCTCGTGCCCGTCGCATGTCCCCAGCCGGCTTCACGGCTCGACCCTCACGAGGGCGGACAGATCGAAATTCATTCGCTGCAAATCCTCGGCGTCTTTGAGCATCATGTCCTTGAACTTGACATTCTCGAATAGGACGGGACTAACGTTCTGTCCCATAATCATACTGGGCCGGGTTGGCTTGGCATAGAAGGTGCAATTCTCGAACGCGAAGTTGTTCACGGATTGCTCACCGCCATCGACGTAGATGTTCGTTGAGGAACAGCACGAGATAGCGCGGCCGATCGAGCTCGAAGATGATCTTGTTGCCGCTGATCTCAGGCTTGATGCCATAGGCAATCGGTCTGATCGCGGCGGTGTGGATGCGCGGGTCGCTGACCAACAAGGTCACTTCGACCTTGACCTTGCCGGTCATGGAGAAGCTGGCGTAGTTTCCTGTTGACAACTACTATCGTCGCGCTTTAAGTTGGGTAGAATAGGCAACATCTGATGCAGCATGAAGGAGTGTATAGGTAAGGGGGGCGGTGTCTGTCTGGGCTAAAGACAGCCGTGCGCAAGGCACCGAGATCGCATGGATTGGAGGAGGCAGAAGGATGAGAAGGGCTGGAGGTGGGGTCAGGGGGGCAACGTTCTGCGCTATAGTTCTGGTCTCTTTGGTCTTCCTGCCGCAGGCGGCATACGGAGTAGACGAGCCGGACAACTACTGGATTGGCAACAGCGGTTGGTGGGATGAGATTGCCAACTGGAGTCTGACCCGGCAGCCTCTAAGTGGAGACAATGTCTATCTCACCCCATCGGATGGGGTGGACCGAGAGGTCCGTTACGGCAACGAGCTGGTTCCGTCTCAGATTCTGAATGGTCTGGTGCTTGATGCGACCGGGTCGGGAACGATTACGTTCTCCCAAGTATCCTACGGATTGTCGGCCAACAACGAAACCATCGGCCGTGTCGGTAGCGGGGCCTTCATCCAGACCGGCGGAACCAATATGGTCACGGACTGGCTCAGCATCGGACAGGATGCCGGCAGCAGCGGCAGTTACGATCTCATTGGCACGGGGACGTTGTCCGCCGCAAATGAAGATGTGGGACGGGTGGGCAACGGCACCTTCACCCAGACCAGTGGGATAAATGCGGTAACAGGTATCCTCAATATCGGACATGACGTCGGCGGCAGCGGCTCCTACGACCTCAGCGACGCCGGTGTGCTCACGACGCACAAGACGTTCATAGGTGAGTTGGGCGTCGGCGCCTTCACCCAGACCGGTGGGACTCATACGAACGACGGCATGGCCGTCGGTCACCTCGCGGGGGCCACCGGCCTCTATGACCTCAGCGGCACCGGGACACTCACCTCCACGACCGATGAGTTCATCGGCGAGTGGGGCACCGGCACGTTCACGCAGAGCGGGGGAACCAATACGGTCACGGGCTGGCTCAGCATCGGACACAATGCCGGCAGCAGCGGCAGTTACGATCTCAGTGGCGCGGGGACGCTGTCCGCCGCGAATGAAGATGTGGGATGGATGAGTGGCGGTACGTTCACCCAGACCGGCGGGACTCATACGATCACGGGCACGCTCAACGTCGGAAACAACGTGGGCAGCACCGGCACGTACACCTTGAGCGGCGCCGGGGCTCTGTCCGTCCGGTACTTGACGGTTGGCGCGTACGGTGCCGGGACCTTTACCCAGGATGCCGGGATGAATACAGTCACCGAGGCCCTCGTGGTCGGGTACAACGTTGAGGGCAGCGGCTCCTACGATCTGAGCGGAACCGGGACCCTGTCTGTTGTGGACGAGTATATCGGCCGTTACGGGACCGGCGCCTTCACCCAGACCGGGGGGACGAACACGATCACCGCCGGGCTCCGTGTTGGACAGGTTGCCGGCGGCAATGGCTCCTACGACCTGAGTGGGACGGGGACTTTGTCCGCTACAAATGAGCATATTGGCGAGTCCGGGACCGGGACCTTCACGCAGACCGGGGGGACGAATGCGATCACCGACTGGCTCACCGTGGGGCAGTGGTCCGGTGCCACAGGTGCGTACGATCTGAGCGGCACCGGCATCCTGTCCGCCAATGCCCAGAACATCGGCGACTTCGGCACAGGCACATTCACGCACAGCAGCGGACGCAATACGATCGCGAACTGGCTGCTCGTGGGAGGCGGCGCAGGCAGCCACGGCACCTACGAACTCAACGGCAGCGGAGAGTTGTCTGCCGGCAACGAGGCCGTCGGCCAACTCGGCACCGGGACCTTGACCCAGACGGGCGGGCAGAATACGATAACCGGAGGGCTCAATGTGGGGAACGACCCTGGCAGCATTGGCACATACAACCTCAGCGGGACAGGAGTTCTGTCCGCAGGGACTGAGTCCATCGGGCGTCTCGGCCACGGGACGTTCATCCAAACGGGTGGGACGAATACAATAACCGCACCGTCGATAGGCTGGCTTTCGGTTGGGGGACAGTCGAGCGGCATCGGAACGTACAACTTGAGCGGTACCGGAAGTCTTTCCGCGGACAACGAAACCATCGGGGATTGGGGGATTGGCGCCTTCGCCCAGACGGGCGGGACGAACACGATAACGGATGGAAAGCTCATCCTCGGAGCGAGTACCGGCAGCATGGGTACGTACAATCTGAGCGGCGGGGGCCTTTCAGCAAGTACGCCATCGGCAGATGGATATGAACACATCGGCGAATGGGGCGCCGGCGCCTTCACCCAAACCGGCGGGACGAATACGACCGACAAGCTGAGCGTGGGTCTATTCGGCGTCGGCACGTACGATCTGAGCGGCACGGGGGCGATCGTTATGGGTGGTGCGTCGGTCGGCGATTCCGGGACCGGCACCTTCACCCAGACGGGCGGGACGAACACGACCGGCTATCTCTCGGTTGGTGGTCAAGCCAGCGCCACGGGGACCTACGATCTTCGCGCCGGGGACCTGTCGGTCGCCTCGTGGGAGAATGTGGGCGACAGCGGCGCAGGCCATTTCATCCAGACCGGCGCGACGCACACCGCCGGCTTTCTCTCGATTGGCACCTACGCGAGTGGCACCGGCACCTACAATCTGGGCGGCACGGGAGTCTTGTCCGCTGATGATGAGACCATCGGTCAAGCGGGGGCCGGCACCTTCACCCAGAGCGGCGGGACGAATACGGTCAGCGGCGGGTTCGTCGTCGCGTACCATGCCGGCAGCGCGGGCGCGTACCATCTGAGCGGCGGGGATCTGTCCGCTGGAGCGGAACAGGTCGGCATCAGTGGTACGGGGACCTTCACCCAGACCGGCGGGACCAATACGGTGGTAGGCTCGCTCACCACAAACTGCTTCAACATCGGGCAGGCATCCGGCAGCCACGGTACATACAATCTAAGCGGCGGGACCGCCACGAACCCCTGGCTCATTCTCGGGGCCGAGGCAGGCGCCACGGGTATCTTCAACCTCAGCGGCACAGGGACCCTCACCACCACGAACGCCGCGGACATCGGCTACTTTGGCACCGGGGCCTTCATCCAGACCGGCGGGACGAACACGACCAATGCGCTCTTCGTTGGGTCTACCTCCGCTGCCAGCGGCTCGTACGACTTGAGTGGGACAGGAACTCTGTCCACGGCCAATGAGTATGTTGGCGATTCCGGGACCGGGACCTTCACGCAGACCGGGGGGACGAATACGACAGGCTGGCTCTACGTCGGCACCAGTTCTGGCGGTGTGGGCACATACCAACTGAGCGACACGGGGGTGCTGTCCGCGGTCGTCGAGAGCCCCGGGTACTTCGGTACCGGGACCTTCATCCAGACGGGTGGGACGAATACAACAGAGTGGCTCCAAATCGGGCAGAAGTCCGGCGGTGTGGGGACGTACAGTCTGAGTGGCACGGGAATCCTGTCCGCTACGGATGAATTCGTCGGGATCTACGGTACAGCGACATTCGACCAGACGGGGGGAACGAATACGGCGGACAAGCTCTCCGTCGCCACCTACGCGGGCAGCACGGGCACCTACCATCTCAGCGGCGGGACGAATACGATCACTGGGGCGTTATCCGTCGGGGCCAGCGCCGGTGCGGTTGGCATCTATAATCTGAGCAGCGCAGGAGCCCTGTCCGCGGACAGTGAAAACGTCGGCGATGCGGGTCACGGAACCTTCACTCAGACGGGCGGGACCAATACCACCAACACGTTGACCGTCAAGGCCAACCCCAGCGCCCGCGGCGCCTATAACCTGGGCGGCGGAGCCCTGACCGCGGCAAACATCGTCAACAACGATCGATTCAACTACTCGGGCGGCGTCCTGAATGGCAATATCGAGAACAATGCGGGCGCCACCTTCGCCATCTCCGGGACAGGCACGAGGACCGTCAACGGGGATGTGACGAACTATGGTACGGTCAAGGTGGCCGGGACACCGGATGGCACGACGGTGCAGTTCATGGGCGCCTTCACCAACTTCGGCACCCTGGACTCGGACCCGGCCGTGCTGGAGTTCTTCGACGATCTGATGATCGGACCCGGCGGCCCTTCGATCCTCGCCTCCCCGGGCGACCAGTACATCCTGCATGAGGACTTCCTCGTCGACAGCGCCAACATGGGCGGCTGGACGACCTCGGGGGCCGACCTGATCTTCACCGGTGCCGGGCCTCACGAGCTCTCTTTCACCGACTTGAACCTGACCTGGCAGGAACTGCTGCTGGAAACCGGCGTCGCTCTCGACTTCACCGGGACCGGTTCCTTCACGGCTTCGCTTCTATCCGGCCTAATCATCAATCCGGACGGCACCGTCGCCAATATCTCGGGACCAACCGGCTTCAGCCTGTTCTACGACCCCTCCCTGAACCCAGGCCTGAGCGGGGTGTACTCGCTCACCGGAGGCGGTTCTCTTGATCCCATCAGTACTGTTATTCCCAGCAGTAGTGTGACTCCGGTTCCCTCGGCGGTCTGGCTTGGGCTTTGGGGCGCGGGTCTGATCGTCGTAGGCCGAAGGTCCATGGGCTCCGGACGACGACCTCCCGGCCGGGTTATCGACTAACCGCCCGGGGGACACGACCGAGCAATTACGGCATGTATCGTCGCAAGAAACGCGCCGAGCAGCTCTTGGGTTCTACGAACGAGCAGGCTCTTCGCATCCTTTCCGTAGCGCGAGTGCCGGGTCGGGATACAACTGGATGAGAGTGGGACGCAGAGGTGTCAGGGAGAAACCGGATGACGTGGCGTACGGCGTATGTCAGGGTGAATGACTCCACCAAGCGGAACCGATCGTCTGGAATAGAGCCGCGACGGATTGCCGTTTGACGCTTGTGGGTGGTGCAGATCCGGCGTAGCCCACCTCAACGATCCGCAGGCAAGACCCGTGAAATAGATGGGGCCTGGTGTTGCAGATGCTGGAGAGCCGGCGAACGCCGATGGAGACGGAAGGCTATCCGTCCCGGGAGAAACGGTGAGAGGATCTCGTCAAGTGGCAACGGGGCCGAAGACGAGTTGCCGCGGTGATCGGGTATGGCAGCAGAAAGGGTGGAGGAGTGATCTATGAAATCGGCGCGAGCGTTTGCTCTGGTGATGGCATGCGCATGGGGTTTGGCTACCGGATTCGAGCCGCGGGCCTGGGGTCAGTATGTGCTGACCGTCGGCGGCGCTAATGGCTCGGTCGCGCGCGATCCCGACAAGGCCACCTACGACTGGGGCGACGTAGTGACTCTGACCGCCCATCCCGATCCATGCTATCGGTTCACCGGCTGGTCGGGCGATGCCTCGGGCACGACCAGCCCTACGAGCATCACGATGGACGGCGACAAGACGGTGACGGCGGGCTTCGCCCAGATTCAATATAGGTTGATTGTGTGCTGCACGGAGGGAGATGTGTCCGCGATGGGGTACTACGCTTGTGGGAGTGTTGTGCCCATCACGGCTTGCTCAATTCCGCACTATCACTTTGTGAACTGGACCGCGAGCGGCTCGGTCACCGTGACGAATCCGAACGCGGCCAGCACGACAGTCACCGTCAACGGCGACGGCACCGTCACCTCCCATTGCGCCATTGACACCTACACGTTAGCGACCAACGCCACCAATGGCTCGGTCACAGCCAGTCCCAGCAAGGCGGTATACGACTTTGACGAGATTGTCGCGCTGACGGCCACGCCCCATGCGGGCTACCATTTCACCAGTTGGTCGGGCGATGCCTCCGGCACGTCCAACCCGACGAGCATCACCATGAACGGCGACAAGTCCATCACCGCAAACTTCGCCGCCGATCCCGTGACCTATACCCTGGCGATCAGTGCCGTCAACGGCTCCGTGACGGCCTCGCCGAGCAAGGCCAGCTATTCCTATGGCGACGTGGTTACACTGACGGCTACGCCCAACACAGGTTACCATTTCTCCGGTTGGTCGGGCGATGCCTCCGGCACATCCAACCCCACGAGCATCACCATGAACGGCAACAAGTCCGTCACCGCGAACTTCGCGGCCAACCCCGTGACCTATACCCTCACGCTCCATGCCG
>Ga0172362_10000527_pt1 | contig 31394 bp, 51 predicted proteins | sample LakKivs1_kivu2a2_FD_114534 | JGI IMG/M metagenome (GOLD analysis project Ga0172362, IMG submission 114534) | Sediment microbial communities from Lake Kivu, Rwanda - Sediment s1_kivu2a2 | ecosystem: Environmental > Aquatic > Freshwater > Lake > Sediment | place: Rwanda: Western Province, Lake... | reverse complement strand
TATCTTCTCACGGGAGGGATTAAAGGCATAGTCAACTACCTTGACAATAGCCCCAGCAGTAACCTCTATTGGCTTTTGCTCTTCCTCTTCACCCTCAGGTTTGCCCCTGCGTAACTTGTTGCGGTCTATTTTAATCTTCTTCTCTTTCTCTGTCATGGCTGTATCCCCAGTGATTTATAGATTGCATCAATCTTGCTCATCATGTCAGCACCACCACCTTTTATTGCTATTACCAAGCTGGCAATCCCTACCCCTACTGCTGCAATTAGTAGGATATATACCAGCATTGGGTTGAGCCCACCTACCCTGGTTAGCTGTGCCCTCAGGCTCTTTATTGCCTCAACAAGTTCATCACTGACCTGTGCTAAAGCTTTCATTACAGTGCTCTGCTTCAGTGCCCCTAGTATTGCTGGGTCAGCTATCATCTCTCTGGTTGAGCCTGAAGATACCTTGCTAAGATACTTGCTAATAATAGGCTCTAGTTCTGGGCTCTTCTTGGCAATACCTTGCATAAACTCAATAACATCTGGGCTGGCTACCCTCTCTTGGTGCGGACTCCTGTTGAGCATTGGCTCCCAGTCTCCCTCATTGACTATTGCTAGCCTGATAGTCTTTTGCAGGAACTTAGGCACCCAGCCTACTCCAGGATATGGCACCTCAATAGTGGCTAGCTCGTTGATTGGCCAAGCCCTGACATCCCCTGTCTCTGTGTTCTTTATTGTTACATCACCACCAGCTTTAGGTGCATTAAAGAACCTGCCACCACCAGTCTTCTGGGCAACGAGCACCCTTATGTTTTTTTCACATGTTTTAGCCCACTGCCACTGGGCAAAAAATATCAGCAGTATTGCTGGAATACCCAAAAACAGCCCAGCGGTAGCTAATCCTGAACCCCAGTTAATATCCATAATCTTCTGTCCTCCTTATTCTCCTTTTGTATCTGTCTAGGCTCCTGTCATGTCCTAACCTTTGCCTTGCCCTATTAAGTGAGTGTGTATTCTCAAGCCTCTTACCTCTAACCATAGCACTAGCACTCTGCAGGTTAGTAGTTGGTAAGCCTCTAATTTCAAAGTCAATTCCACCCAACATCTCTAGTCCTTTCTGTCTGGCATCTTCTTCTGTCCTGCCACCTGCTATTAGAAATACCTTTCCTGTATCTGGGTCTTGGCATACTAGCCAATAATATCTTCTCCTACTTTCCTTTGCCATTTTACTCACCTGGACAAGTAGAGGGGCAAGCTAAGGTAGTAGCCCTAACTTTGCCCCTCCACTCTCCTTGGTCACCGGTCACTAGTCCTCTTTCCTCCCGATGCTCATTACCACACCTATCAGGATAGCTGCGGCAACGATAACCCTCAACAGGTTCTGCAGGATTACAGAGCCAGTGTCAGTGCCCGTGATTATGTTCGTGATAAGGGAGTCAATAACCACGAAGGCAACTACGCCGACGACTACTGTTACTAAACCTCTTACTGACAACTCATATCACCTCACTTTTTAGGGCAGACACCCTCTTTTGTAACTCCTTACACAATTTGCTATACCCACTTCCAGATAGTGTAAAGACGCTTACTGCCTACCTTCTTTGATGTTATCTTTGCCTTTTTACCACGCTTTTTGAGACCCCTAACTTGCTGTTCAGCTCTCTCCTTTTTCCATCCAGAGTCATGAAGTGTCCAGCTCACTATTTACCTCCTTTTAGGGCAGATACCCTATTAAACAAACTACTTAACATGAACTATTACCTTCCCTTTCTACCATCCTTGCCGTATCTCTTCTTACGGGTTTGCCAAGCCTTTTTAGCTGCTTTGCTTCTCTTGCTACTTGGCATTATTCACCTCCTTCTCCGCATTTTAGAGTAGTGTTTTTACTCTTGATAGTGGAACTGCTACCCCTCCAGTCCGTCTTTTGCGGGATTTTTGTTTTCTCTTCTTCCTCTTTGCCATTTAGCGTCTCCTTTCTGTTATTTTTATACACGCCTGCCACCCAGCAGTGATACAAACAGGCTAACTATTAAGCCAAGCCCAAATATGCCCCAGACATAGGTTAATATTACCATATCAGTGCCTAAGAAACTGATAGGTAAGAATATGAAGCTCAACATGATGTCCCACAATACAAGCGGTATAGTAACAAACGCCATAATGCCTGAAGCATCTGAAAGCAGAGCTATATTATAGTTAAGTGTATCGTTGAGCATAGCTGTCTCCATTGACCTTACAGCAGCACCTCTGGTATGCTCTACAGCTTCAGTGTCCTGTGCTCCTCTAACTAGATGTCTCCAAAATGTGCCTTTAAACTCGGTATCAGTAGTATGGTGATATGCTATCCTCTCATCACCAATTACTACTATTCCTTGCTCCCTGAAGCCTTCTGTGCTTCTGACTGTTATCGTGGTGTCAGCATCAGTTATATCAGCAGTTAGCACTGTAGTAGCCTGCGGTACTGTTCCAGCCATCAGCCCACCGACAAGGCAAACTACAAACCACATCCAGCCCATAAACATTACTGTCCTGCCTATATCAGCACTAGTGCGGAAGAACAGCACATAGCCAATAAACCCACCATAGCCTATTGCCAGCATAGCAGATACTCTGGTGTCAAGTAAGCCCAGCAATGTGCCACCAATAAGTGACAGTACAAACACCAGCATTGTGATATTAGTTGCTCTACCTGTGCTGATGTCCATTGTGCTACGAGTAGCAAAGTATGTACCAGCACATACACCTAGGGTAACTATGAACCACAACAGGCTGGAGAACACTAGCCTTGACATGCCAAAGCGGTTGGCTATGTTAGTCAGGTCAAAGCCTGTGCCTGTAACAGTATCAGAAAGCCCCTGCTGTGTGCTAGCTAGGGCTACAGTAGCAGTCAAGGTGCCAGGTGTACCTCCAGTAACAGTGATAGTATTAGTCCCTGGCACAAGGTCAGAAGGTGAGCTGGCAATAGTGGCAGTGCCATTCTGTATAGTGCCATAAGTACCACCTTCAAGGTCAAGGGCAAAAGTGCCTACAGCATTTACTGTTAAGGTATTAGCTCCAGGAGCAAGGGTAACTGGTGAGCCGTCAACAATAGCTCCGCTGGCTACAGCCCCAAAGGATACTGAGTAGTCAATATCCTCCTGCGTGGGGTAGACTGTGCCTGTAGAGAAGCAAGCTGGAGCCATAGTCCTGAGGTTAGGGATAACATTGGTAAAGTATGCTGCTCCAGTGCTGGTTAAGCGGTTACCTAGTCCTGTAGACTCTATCATCTTCAGTGGTGTCCATGCCAATTCCAACATATCAGCATAAGCCAATACTTGCCGTGCTAGTCGTACTGAAGAAGTGCCTGTTGTCCACCACTGACTGATGTTAGCTACTGTCTTTGGCGGGTCTCCAGTCCAGCCTGAAGGCACTGTAGGGTTGCCTGTGCACCACACCCTATAAAGTGCCTGATTAGCACTATCAAGTCTGTAGGTGGTAACCTCTGCTGCTGAAAAGTAAATCCAAGCTATGCCTCTATAGTAGCCGTTGTCAACAAAGGTGTAAGGTGCTATAGCTTTTAGCTGTGTAGTGCCGTCAGTGTCAATAAAGATAAACAGGTATGAGTCAGTTACATACTCAGTAGGTGTGCCAGCTATAGTGTAGTCAATATAGTAGTTAATGAGCACACCCAAGTCACCATCCTCTAACAAGTCCTGATACACTATCACATCATCAACCTGCGGTGGGTCATCAGGCTGAGCAATAGCCAGCACTAGTGTAGCAGGTATGACTGCTATCAGCAAAGCTGCTAGAGCAAGTGGAAATAATAGCTTCCTCACAGGCTTGGACTCCTTTATGATACCCAAACTACATAATGGCTATTGTCTTTCATAGCTCGTGCTAAATAACCTTTCTTGCGGAGCTGTTTAGCTCTACGCAAAGCACTTTCCCTAGTCTTGTGTGTTCCTGCCTCTTTCCAGTAGGCATATTTACTACCTTTAAAGAAGCGGTGTCCATACTTGTCAGTCTTGTACTTGGGCATATTATCCTCCTTTCTACAAACTTGGTGCTCTTTCCGAAATCCAGCCACCAAAACCATACAGCACCAATAGCACCAATGCCCATATCGGCCAGATAGTAAGTACAACTAATGCTACCACGCTAGCACCACCAGCAAAACAAGCTACCGCCAAGTGTTTGGGTACTAACCTTGCTATACCTACAGTAACCAGTAAAACAATTGCTAGCCCGAAGAGCCGCCAAGTCTGTAGTTCAGTTAAGGTAGTGTTATCGGATACCATTGTAATTAGCGGTCTCAGTGGATTAGTTAATAGTGAGCCAGCAACAGCAGGCTCCTTAAACCAGTCTGTCACCTGTATTTCAGGCATTATGTCTCTGGCAGGCTCATCTGTATCAGCCATTAAGCTTGGCTGTGCTGTGCTTACCATACTACCTAGAGTTACTGCTACTCCAGCGGGGTTGCTACCCCAAGTGATAGTAGCATCTTCACTGCCACCTGTAGCCTCTAGGTCAGGCAGAGTCCCAGTAGCACCAGCATCAACTATTATGTCCTTAGGCTGATACCAAACTATCTCACTGCCACCTACAGTGTGCTTGTAGTAGTCCATATAGGGCATGACATTGTTCTGGTCAAAATACCAAGTATTGTTATTATTAAGCACTGTAGCTGTAGTGCTTTTTACCATCCTATCAGTATCGCCTTGATATTTCCACTTTGTAGCATTGTAGTTCCGAGCTATTTCGGCAGGAGTTAAGGCTCGGTTGTAAATCAGGACTCCGCCAATCAGCCCGTCGAACGTCCTGTCCGTTGCCCCTGAGCGGTTGCCTATTGTCAGAGGGTTGGTGGTAGTGATACCTGTGAGGTCAGCAGATATGCCTGGTGTGCCTGATTGAACACCATTGACATATATTGTTACATAGCCTGTATTGTTCCAAGTGGCAACTACATGTGACCATGCCATTAAAACTACAGAATTAGATGCTCCGAGCTTGGTTGTTCCTCCGTTAATCTTAAAGGCGATTGTTTTCACTGTCTCTGAAAGACGGAACTCCCATCCATTTACTCCCCCTTCACCAGTGGATTTGTCAACTACATATCCCCTTACCTCTCCCCAAGTATTCGGTTTAATCCACGCCTCAATAGTCCCGCCTGTGGTGAGTAGCTGTGAGGCATGATGAACTACTTCTATGTAGTCATCTATTCCATCAAAGCTGTATCCTTGTGGTGTCCAAACAGCACCAGTAACATCACAGGAATGCCCATAACTATCTATTGAGGTAAATGGGTCGGCATTACACTCATCCTGCCACAATGGGGTATTAAGCACTAAATCACCAGCAGTATCACCTACTGGCAAAGTTATTCCAGTAGTGCTATCAGCTTCAATACCAAAGAATGGCCAGTCCATATTGGTAGTTACTACATGCTCATCACTTGATATGCCTGTGGCAGTTACAGATACTGAAGGAAGGTAGCTAACAACAACATACACTTGTGTGCAGGCAGGCGGGTTATATCCACTATATTTATAGAGTGAAACACCAATTTGTAGATTGTCTATATCAGCCCATTCCCACGCTAGCCCATCGGCTGGATTCGTGCTCCAGTCCTGAGAATAAGTTCCCCAGACACCAAAACCAAAATCTAAACAAGGGTTTTTCCCCGCTGTCTCAGTTACTGTGGAATCTGACTTGATTACTCCCTTTGCTTGTAGGACATTATAGTAGCCCTTTACTCTAAAGTATAGTGTAATCTTAGTGATAGTCCCACTTTGAGATGATGCTGGTAAGTTGTATAGGTCTCGTTTCCACACACTATCGGTGCTACTATAAACATAGGTAGTGTCATCATCTGCTGACTCTTCATCAACTTTGTCCCAGTGAGAACCACTAGCTGGAAATTGGTCTGTTATATTCGTTTCGTCTCCAGCGGAATCAGGTCTGAATGCTATGGTATCTGAGTAGGTTATCTCTGAGGTAATATTAGTTGCCCCATCAATATAGGTTCTGAAAGCATCCTCCTTGTAGACTATATTCTTATCAGCACCAGCACTGGTATCAACATAGCCTTTAGTCTCAATCTCAAAGTCATCACCAAGCTCCATATCGAGGTCATCAGTCTTTGAGAAGTAACCATTGTAGCCTGTGATAATGGGCATCTCAAGGTCAGTATTGCCAGTAGTGAAGCTCAGGTTAGTCTGGCTATTTGCACCAATAGCATTGGCAGTAAGTATCTTCTCAGTAGTAAGCAAGTGTGGCCTATTAACACCGCCCGCTGTCTGGACTCTGGTATCCAGCCCGTCAGGCTGTATATAGCCGTTGTTAGCCAGCCAAGTGATAGGGGCACCTACCCAAGTCGCTAGCATATCATAACTGTTGCCACTGCTCTCAATAATAGTTAGTGGTGCACTAAAAGCAGCCAGCACAGTTATCCCCACTAGCGACGATACAGCCAGTGAGCTAACTACTGCTGTGCCAATCCTACCTAGCCACTTCTTCATTACTAATACCTTTTAGCTGTAGCCCTTTTCATTATAGACTCAATAGTTTTGTCCCAATACTGATTGCGGTTGCGGTAGATATGAGCAGCGGAGCGTTTAGCTCCTGTAGCATCCTCAGCCTTTATATCAGTATGCCAGGAACCTATCCATACTTTGTAGTTGTGTCTTTTTGCCAATTTAGCCTCCAATATTGCTCATTGGTGGTGGATAAATAATAGGGCGTGGTATTTGATACTGTAGTTTAGGAACTCTCTTTTTCCTTTGCTTTGAAGCTCCTTCAAGTGGCGATTGCCCATAAAGGTCATCACCCATAATATCCTCTTCAGTAACAGTTACCACATCCTCAATAGTCCCGTCTTCTCCAGCATCAAGTATGTCTTTCTCTATATCTACCGCTACCACATCATCCATATCATCGGTTATGTCCTTATCCCTGACTCTAAACAGGTCAGACATACCATCACCCTTCTTTTTCTTTGGTGCAGGCACAAATCCTTCCTGCTGTGGAGCAGCAAATCTGTCCTCTAATTCGTCATCCATTTTAATACCTCATTCCTTCTGTGTTACTTTAGGTTTCCTAAATAGTTTAGCCGCTTTATATATTAGCCATAAGCCTAGTATACCCCATAGGGCTTGGAATATAGTAGTAGGAAATAACATATGGATAAGAGCCACAATGCCATTTACAACTAAGACTATACCTATAATAAGATAAACCCACTTTCTCATAATATGACTAATACCTCATTCCTGCTAGGCTAGTTAATTCGTCTAGCCAAGTCTCTTTTTTAGGTCTATTATGCTTAACCTTTTTAATTGGTCTAACCCTCTGCCTAGGTAATACTTCAGTGCCATATATGTCAAAGGCAGACTCAGGCGATACTGTTATGCCCTGCGTATTGCTAGGTATCCTCTTTCCTACATTAGTCCTCAATCCTCTAGTAAACTCAATAGCACCACCCCTATTGAAGATATGAGCATCAAAAGCACCTATGTCAGCGTAGATATTCTCTGGCACTTCCAGCGGTGGCTCGCCAATTACCTGTAATGTCTCTTGTGCTGTCTTGCCATCAAGTCTTACTGCCCCTTCAGGTGCTACTCCTCTAGCCAAAGTAATCATTTTAGGCATATCATAGGGCGGTGGTAAGTATCGCCAAAATGTCCCGTGTTTGAAGGCTATTGTGCCTTGAGCTAGGGTAACTCTCCTCTTTGGCTCTTCTACTACTTGCCCAGCACGACCTCTCAGCCACAACAGTGGAGGTGGAGGAGGTGGTACACTAGGCACAGTAGGAGTTGGGGTCGGTGTAGGTGTAGGAGTTGGCACAGGAACTGGTGTTGGCGTCGGCGTAGGAACAGGCGTAGGTGTTGGCACAGGTACGGGAGCAGGGGCAGGAGCAGGTGCTGGTTCAGGCGTTGGCGTTGGCGTTGGAGTAGGCACAGGAGTGGGTGTAGGTGCTATCATAGCAGTAGGCATAGGTGCTGGACTTGGAGTAGGGGTAGGGGATGGCATTGCTACAGGTGTTGGAACTACACTAGGTGTAGGTGTAGGTGTAGGAGTTATAGTAGGCTCTACTGTGGGGCTAAGTATTGGGATGCCTCTTACTTCTGTTATCACAGTTGGAGCTTCCCTAGCAACTGCTGGGGCACTAACACCAGTAAGTGTTTCTGGTAACATAACTCCTGCCTTTTTAAGTTCAGCTGCTAAAGATGGACTCACTTTTGTAGTAGTTATCGTAGGTGTTGCTGGTTTAGATGGAGTTGTTTCAAAGGCTTCTGGGAATATAAGTCCTTCCTCTTGTTCTGCTAAAGCATACTCAAAGGCATAGGGATAAACTGCTGTTACTAACGCTTTACCATAGTTATTAAGAGTATCTAGCATACCCCTTTTATTTACCGAGTCTACTATAATGCCTACTAGCCAAGCAGCCCGTTCCTCAATAGTACCAGCCTGCATAGGCAGCTGCATATTTAATAGTCTATCATCAAAGGTCTGTATTTGTGCTTCATATACTGGCTGCCCAGTTTCATCAGTAGTTATCTTACCAGACCTCAAGACTTCAACCATTTGCTTTACAGGATTTTCGCTAGTTATTATTGGCACTTCAACTGGTTTTGATAACTGCAAGCCCTTAGCCATGCCAATTGATACTATAGGAGTATAAGTAGTTAAGTCCTCTAACGTAGTAGCTTCTCCAGCTTCCCCTTTGGCAGTGATTTTAGGAATAGGGACTGTAATAGGTGTAACTTTAGGTAATTCCTTAACACCTGCCTCACCGTAGACTTCAAACTTCCCCGATAGGGTTCTCATAACCTCAGCTTGCACATTAAGGTCGTCAATATAGAGGGGGTATTTTAGTCCTAGCTTTGATGCAGTTTCTACTGTAGGTATAATTTTCCAAGAGCCACCCTCAGTAACCTGAATTGTGGGTCTTGTGGCTACTATCTCTGCTATAACATCATAAGGCACTATTCCTACAGCAGCTTTAAACTCAGGGGATAATTTGTAGACTCCAGGCAATTGCTCTGTTATAACCTTAACAGGTAACACACTAGGTCTGTATCCTACTAATTGTTCAGAAATAACCTGCTCAAATGGTGGCAATCCTTTCGTAATTCCTGGCACTGGAGTTTCCATAAGAGTATTAAACACGTACTTATTCATAATATTGATTAGTTTTTGCTTGCTGGCAAGGAAAGCTGGCTCTGCTAGTTTGTAGAGTGTCTGTTCTGCTTTCAATGTAGCTTTGGTAAGTTTAGGATAGATTGCCTTAACAGCTTTGAACCCATAAGTCTTTACAGCACTGTTAAAACCACTGTAATGCACCTCGCCAATGACACCTTTTGTAACACTTTGGGCGACTGTAGCCCTACTCATTTCTGGTGTAGCCTTAACTACTTTGTAAACAGAATATTCTATAGGTGTTAACTTAACATTTGTAATAGTGGGTATGCTTGGGATAATAGCTTTTTGCTGACCTACCCACTCAGCGTAAGAAGGCAATCTCTCTGTATAAGTCCAACCTGTACTAGGGTCAACCCACTCGCCAACTGGGTCGTAGTATCTTTGTGGTGTAATTTTACCTCCTAATATTCCCTGCTCATAAGCAGATTGGCTAAAGCTACTTTCTGGCACTGCTATCTTTTCTGAGCCATAAACCTCATAAGTAGGTAATTTACCACGCACTTCTAACAGTTGATATTCCTTGCTTACATTTTGGGCAACCTTGCCATAACTATTTACTGCTTTAGACATCTGCTCATTGGCATTGATAACTTTCCAAGGAGTCTTGGTTACTCCCATCTGTTGGCTAATATCTTCTGTTAGCCTTTGAACATTGGCATATTCATCTGCAGAATTAACTACTTGCTTAACAAAGCTGGTATTTGCTGTCAGGTCAGCAGGTTTTAGTCTCTTGGCAGCCTCCATAGCCATTTTTAAGTAAGCTTCTGGATTGGCTTTTATTCTCACTACCTCGGAGAACAGGACTTTACCACCTTGTGCCTGCTCCAGCTGATTAGCTGCCTTGACTAGGGCATTTTTGTCCTGATTGATAATAGCCTTCTGGATATTTCTCAAGGCATTAGTAATATTGCGTTCTTCTGTAGCACTAAGCTGAACACTATTTTTAGCCATTTTGGTAGCTGATTGTGCTAGTTCTTCTGGCACTGATCTAACTTTCATGCCGTTAGCCAATTCTATAGTGCCAACATATCCATAAACTCCAGCAGCAATTATTGCTGTATCAAAGGCTATTGCTAGCCCTTTTTGCCAATCTGGTATGTTAGGATTAGGTAAGACTTGTGTTGCTGTGGTTGTCAACAGATAAGCACCAGCTCCAGTAGTTATTGTTGCAATTGTTGCTCTGGTAGCCATAGCAGCAGCTACACGCCCTGCTGTAGAGCCTGCTACCTTGCCGACTATACTACCTGTTACCTTACCTGCTATGCTACCTACTAATGGTGTTGATAATAAAGCAAGTTGAGCTATTCCTGTTCCCCACTCTAGCGGAGTAATATCCTTCAGTTCAATAGTAGGCTCTAAAGCTTTAGCTGGGGCAAAGAATATAGGAGGGATTTGGCGTAAGCCAGCCATTGCTGCTTGCCCCTTGCCATACCTTTCGTCATAAGCCTTTGCTGCTTCTTTTACCCACTGCCCATGCCTTTCCTGGACTTCACCATAAGGTCTCAAATACCAAGCTACATCTTCAGCCTTTGGTTCGGGGCTTATTGTGCTATAGTATTTTAGCCATTCCTCAAAAGGTGGTGGCTTTTCAATGTATTCCTTAGCCTTTTGTATCTCACCTTCATCAAACTTTACTTTGGTTTCTAGCCAGCTTGGTCGTCCTTCTTCAAACTCCTCTTTGCTGATTGGCTCTATCTTGGCAGTAGGACTGGCAAAGGCTTGGACTCTAGCAATTTGAATAGTCTTTTCATCAAAGCCAGCCTGTTTTAGTATGTCCTCACGCCTTTTTATCTCAGCAAGGTCTGTTCCACCTTCTCTAATATACTCTGCCAAGTTGTAACCTGCCTCGGCTTCCCTTTTAGCTATAATCTCAGGCACGGTATACTGTCCTGCCTCGACTGCTTCATACATTGTAGCTTCAGAGTAGGGGTAAACTTTGTAGTCCTTTAGCTCAGCCAGTGCTGCTTGCTGCCTAGCTGTATAAGCCTCAACTGCCTTGTTATAGCCCTCAATACCACCTGTCTTATAAGCTTGCTGTAATTCAGGTGGTAAGGTAGGTAGTTGAGACTCAAAATCCTTAATTGCTTGTTTATATTCGTCTTTAGCCTCAGCCTGCTTTTTAGCCTGTAGTTGCTGGACATACGCTGTTACTGTCTGCAAGCCCTTCTCGTCAATTTCAGCCGACATCTTTTTCAGGTCTTCAATACTAGCATTAGTCATCTGTCCCCACCGTGCCAGCAAATCTGCCTTAGCTATGGTGCTCTGTCGTGCGTTATATTCGTCCGCCTTGACCCGCATAGCTTTTGTCGCATCGTCTGGTGGCATACTTTTCAGGATGTCAGCATAATCAGCAGTAATGATGTTTTTTGTTACCCAGTCATCAATCTGGTCATGCAAGTTCTTAATAACATCAGGGGTAACATAGCCACCTTCAACTTGGATTGAGCCAGCTTCTACTGCTCCCAGCTTAATTGCCAGATTAAACTTTTCTTCGTCTGACAACTTCTGGTAGACATCCCATTGTTCCCTAGTGAGTGATTGCAGGTCAGTTATTGAGTCAATGACTTCCTGTTCCTTAGCTTCTACTACTCTTTTCTCAGCAGTTGATATAGGCTCAACCCTGCCTTCAGCCTTGGTTATTGCCTCAACAGCAGTAGCAGGTATGCCTTCTGGGTATTGAGCCTGTAGAGCTTCATATTCTGCTCTGGTCAAGTTGCCGTCAGGAGTATGGACTACGTCCATAAACTCAGATAAAGGCACTTCACCATAAAGAGTCTGGACTGTTTCTACTTGCTCTGGGGTAAGCTGCTGGAGGTCAGTTATGGTGGCTATGACCTCTTGCTTCTCAGCTAGCTGCCTACTTACTTCAGGTGCTCTTTCCCTAGCAGCCAAGCCTTCAGGGGTTCTTTGAGATGGTGGTAAAGGCTGCTCAGGGGTGGGCTTGTAGGCGGCCTCTTCCAAAGCAATATACTCTGCAGGCATTCCTTCCCACGGGTTTGCTTTGGAGAAGTCAGGCTTCCAGCCTACTGTAGCCACCTCTTTCTCTGGCTCCTCTATACCTCTAACTGTTTCTGGCAACTCTTACCTCCAGGGCCACTTTGATGGGTGCTTCCTCATGTAGTGGTGTCTCAGCCACCTCATGCGATTGCCAAATTGCCCGTGCTTTAGATACTTTTTAGGGGCACAAGCCCCGCAGATTGAGCAACAAAACTGTTTTAGTGGCGACATTTTCTACCTACCTCCTTTACGGCCAGTTTTTACTACCTAACGCCTCACCCATAGTATAAGCCTCAACCCTGCCACCTCTATCATACTTGCGTCTGGATTTAACATCATGTCCACCAGCAGCATCGCTAGAGGCTGTGGACTTTCTACGCTTGGTAGGTTTAGCCTTGTTGTATTTCCTCTTTTTCTTTGCCACTTCTTTTCTATCTCCAGTATTGCTTACCTACCACTTTATTCCCCAACCTTTCAGAGTTGTTCCGTTCATTCTAGTTATTTCAACTCTTTTAATTCCCTTTCCGCCATATCGTTCAGATGCCCTCTTTGCTACATCCTTGCGGGTATAAATCCTGTGGGGGTATTTAGGTTTTCGCATATTCTTCTCTCCTTGACTTACTTATCCTCCAGTAAGTTCTTGGGAATAATAATAGATGACTCGTTAGTGCTGGCAATCTCCCGGCGCAAAGCTGAATTGATAGCACGAGCTTTCGCTAGTTTCTGTTTGGCAGATAGAATAGCACGAAGTTCCTGAGCCTTTTTTTGCTCTAGTTCAATATAGGACTCTATCTTGGTGACAGTTTTAGTGGGGTTAGCTATAGACAAACTTGATAGCCAATTTGGGAGGCGATTAGACTTCCGCAAAAAGAGGTAGCCTATTACAAGTAGAATAAGAAGTATAAGTACAACTGAAAGCCAGCTACTCAATATTACTCCCCGCCGAAACTAGGCTAAAATAAAAGGCAAACTGCTACAGTTTATTGCCATAGCAATTTGCCTATTATATATATTGTAAGTTATTAGGTTATTAAACAAAACCTGTATACTATAATGTAAAATAATGATAAAATCAGAAAATAAGAGATAATAAGGGCTAAATGTTTCACAACACATGTCAGTGTATCTTAACATAGTTGTCTAGAAAGGATAGATTATCTTACAATTTATGTATGCCTGGCAAGACTATCAAGTATGATGGGCAGTTCCTGTGGCTCAGGGTGGATGGCAAGGAGCAAAAGTTAGGAACTATTGCTACTCGTATAGGGCAACTCACTCATGCTCAAAAGCTCAAGGCTGTAGCTAATACTGGACAATGGGTTAAAGTATAGTCTGAAAGGAACTTTATGGCAATCAGCAATAGAGACGGCAATTACCTCACACAAAATACTGCCTTAGCAGCCTACCTACGCATAGAGGGATTCACACTGCTGGATGTTGAGCCAACTAGTTACTCAAAGCCAGCAGTTTTTATTTTTGAGCAAGACCCCAAGATAGCCCAATGCGAGAGGCTGTGGCAACTGGGGCAGGCAGAAGGTAACCTTAGCGACTTCTTTGAGAGCTACAGGCTTTGTATTAGAATGGTAAAGGTAGGTAAGCTGTAGTGGTTCAAGAGCAAAAAAAGTCCATTCAAGAGGAAATAGCTATACTCAAGCCTGAGGACTTATTTAGGACGCTAGCTACTATCCGCAAGAGTGCTAAACCGCTAGAACCATTATGGGGATTCTTGCTGTTCAAGAAGGCTATCACCTCTATTGTTGGCGACCCCGGGGTATGTAAAACGACAATGGGGTATGGGCTAGCCACCTCGCTTTGTATGGGGTATCCATTCCTTGAGATTGCTCCAGAGGAGCCAATTAAGGCACTCTATATGGACTTTGAAAGCTCAGACAGCTTAGTGGTAAGCAGAGCTAACCTGATTGAAGTTGAGGACTCACCTAACTTCTGGATATATAATATTGTAGATTACTACCTGACCCATATTGCTGATGTAACCTTGAAGTTTTGTAAAGAAAAGGGGATAAACCTAATCCTTGTGGATAACCAGAGTATGGCATTCAGTACCAGAGACGAGAACGATAATGCTGAAGCTATCAAGCAGATGAAGTTCTTACGTTCTTTTACTAATGCCTGCAATGCTGCTACTATAGTTTATCACCACACAAGCAAAGCTAATCTCCCTGGTACACGCAAAGGCAGCGGGGCATTTGCCAGAGCTAGACTAGCTGATATTTACATTAACCTTGACATACCTGATGAAGATAATCAGGACATAGTTAGGCTTACAGTAGTTAAGAACAGGCTAGTTGACGAGAAGGTGTTATGGTATTTCAGGAAAGACAAGGGCAAGTTTGTATTTACCGAACCACCATTAGGTGCTAGTGGACAGCCTACTAATACAGCACTCTATAAAGCTCAACAAATTATCTTAGCCGCTTTGGATGGTAATAAGGAATATAGACATAGTGAAATAACTACTATCTTACAAAGTCAAGGCATCCGTGAATCTGACATTAACAATGCTCTTTACAGACTAACGCAGCAAGGGAGACTGCATAGACCAAAGTATGGGTACTATGCTAAGAAGTTATTAAAGGTTAATAACTAAGCTGTATATAACAAGGTTTTTACCTTGAAAATAGGCACAAAATAGGGAGGTTATTAAGTTTTTAAGATATTTAGTTATAAGGGGCAGGTAGCTTAATAACTTTCGTGCCTAGTTTTCATGTTTAGGATGGAGAACCTGTCTACTATATGGAACTTGACTTATATGGGTAAGTATAATAAGAAGGAGGAGACATGATGCCGTTACTTACCACACTTATAAACCCAGATGGAACTCTGAAAGTAGCAGAAATAGGAACTAATTTTAAGGAAGCCTTAATGAAGGCTTACTCAAGGAGTTTTTGTAGTCATTCTGCAATACAAGGTTTTTTACAAACTTATATGCAATCGCTTGGGTGGCAAAAAATAAAAAATCCCGGATATACCTTCATAAATAGGGTAGATGCCGTCTATGGAAAAGGGGAAGTTAAAATCCTGGTGGAAATCAAGCCTAGGACTGCCAAAGTAGAAGAGATAGAGAAAGGGATTGGGCAGACTGTATTATACCTAGTCCATGGACAATATGCAATGCTTGTATGTTCTAATTTTTGGGAAGAATTTATTATTCCTGTATTTCAGAAACTTAATTGTCCTAGACTACTCTTGCTGACTTATGATGAGAATGGTGTATGGAAAGTTCCTGAGTATGGAAGGGGGGGTTTATCCCAGGTTGCGTAATAACTTTCACGCCTAGTTTTTAAGTTATTAAGTTTTTACGGGGTGGAACTAGGTATAAGATTTGTGCCTAGTTATTAAGTTCAACCTGCCCCTTATAGCCTAATATCTTAATAAGTTAATAACCTCTTGAACAGGAAATTGAGAGTGGAAAATTGTAGAATCTGTAAGAAAAAAATGACTAATCAGCTCTCTCTTAAACGAGGTATGGGAAAAGTTTGCTACAGAAAATATAAGCTAGGGTATAGAGGGATACAGAGTACCTTATGAAAATATATCTGGCAATAGGCGCTTTAGATAAAATGCGAATTGATACATTTACTCAGTGCGGAGTTGAAAGAGTACTCGTCAGTTTCTTGTCTACTGGTGGGGGAAAACAAAATATTAAGATACCATTTTCAGATGTTATGATAGACTCAGGTGCTTATGGAGTTGAAACTGGAACAGGCGGAGTCAATGTAAAAGGTTATAGTTTATGGCTAGAAATATACTTGAATAGTTATCCACAGATAAAAACGTATGTCAATTTGGATATACTTGGCAGTCCAGTAGAAAGTATGAAAAATCAAGAGTACATGGAGTCACTCGGACTTAAACCGATGCCTGTTTATCACTATGGTGAACCTCCAGAATTTTTGGATAAGATGTGCAGCAAATACAAATATGTAGGATTAGGCGGACTAGCTGTTGGCAAAATGCCATCACAAAATCTAAAAACCTTTTGGGAATGGGTTGCTGAAAGACACCCTGAAAATGACTTCCATATATTTGGCGCTATGTCTATGAATGCCATTTCTAAATATCAACCTTACTCAATAGACTCTTCTAGTTGGGCAGTTGGTACAAAATATAGAAGGCTTGCTGGATACAGAGATGGGTTGCCTGCTTGGTTTTCAATCCCAGGCGACAAAGACGGATGGCAAATATTCCTAACAAGTTACGAACTATGGGCAAACAATATACGAGCTATGCTTGATTGGGAGAAACTGGAATGGCTCAAGAATGTTAATAAGCACCAAGGCGTTAATCAACAAAGGTTATTTTAAGGAGGTATAATGTACAAACTTACAATTAAGACCCACTTTGATGCAGCACACTGCATAAAAGACTACCAAGGAAAGTGCAGTAGGGAACATGGACACAGGTGGAATGTAGATGTAATACTAGCCAGAGAGGAGCTAGATAACCTCAACATGGTGATAGACTTTGGTAAGGTAAAGAGGCTGCTTAATAGCATACTGGATATGCACCTTGACCACTACCAGCTTAATGACTCACTAGGTGAACCAAACTTGACTGCTGAATACTTAGCAAAATGGCTTTACTCCCAAATCAAAGGAAAACTGCCAAATACAGGACTCACATCAGTTACTATCTGGGAAAGTCCTGATTGTGGAGTAACATATGAAGAAATACAAAATAAATGAGATTTTTTACTCGCTTCAAGGTGAGGGTATCAACATCGGAAAGCCCGTAGTTTTCATCAGGTTTTCGAGCTGCAACTTAAACTGTAGCTTCTGTGATACTGATAAGACTACAAAGCATGCTTGGGATATAAACCAGATAGGAGCCATACTGCTAAGAATAGCCCCTAAGTGCAGAGCAGTAATATTTACTGGAGGGGAACCTTTACTCCAGCTTGACGGTGAGCTAGTTAGCACGCTTAAAGAACACGGTTACTGGCTAGGACTTGAAACTAATGGAACCCTTAGACCTGTAGAAGGTTTAGATTACATTACAGTCTCCCCGAAAGAATACCTAGACCATTGGTTTATAGATAATGCAGTTGACGAACTGAGGATGCCATTTAGTGCTGACAAAGGAATAGATAAACACTTAGTAACTAAAGCTAGACACTACTGTATCTCGCCAATCTTTGATAGCAAAAAACTTAACAAACACAACCTGCAGGCTGCAATTAGGTTCTGCCTTGATAACCCAGAATGGAGACTGTCTGTGCAAAATCACAAGCTATGGAGGATTAAATGAAGATAGAAGACCTAGTTACCGAGTTCCTCATCCAGGTTGAAGGCAAAATTAGACCTGGGACTGAAGAGACCCCGAAGCGTGTTGCCAAAGCAATGAAAGAAATGCTTGATGGGTATAAGGTTAACATAGAGAGCCTTTTTAAGTGTTTTGAAGGAGAAGGAACAGACCAAATTATAGCAGTCAGCAACATTGAGTTTGTATCATTTTGCGAGCACCACATATTGCCATTTACAGGACATGCTCATATAGCTTACCTACCTAATGGAAAAGCTATTGGAGCAAGTAAGATTCCCAGGTTAGTTGCTGCCTTTGCTCACCGTCTTCAGATACAAGAAAGACTAACTGAGCAGATAGCCAATGCTATTATGAAGCACCTAAAGCCGAAAGGGGTAGCCGTTATTATTGAGGGGGTTCACTCTTGTATGAATCACAGAGGAGTAAAATGTCAAGATGGCAAACTAACTACCTCAGTTATGCTTGGGTTGTTTAGAGATGACTTAGCAGTTAAGCAGGAAGTGTTATCATTATTAGGAGTAATAAAATGAAAAAGAAAGCAATAGTTTTACTATCTGGAGGGCTGGACTCGTCGGTATTACTGTATTATTTGACCAAAGGAGCACTTAAATATGACTGTTACCCTTTGACTATCCTCTATGGACAAAGACACAGGAAGGAGCTTAACTCTGCAGTTAAAATTGCTCAGTCACTTAGTTTGCCTCATAAAGTTGTAGACTTGTCTTGCTTGCGAGACTTATTAGCTAGTTCACTAACAGGAACCGGAGATATTCCTTATGGCTACTACGCAAATGAAACAATGAAAAGTACAGTGGTTCCCAACCGCAACATGATTCTACTTTCAATTGCGGCTGGGTATGCCCAGACTATAAAGGCAAGATATGTAGCCTATGCTGCTCATACGGGAGACCATGCTATTTATCCTGATTGCAGAAGTGAATTTGCTAATTCAATGAGAGAGTCTATCAAGCTAGGAACAGGCTGGGATAGTGATGGAATAGAACTAATTACTCCCTTTTTACCTCTACTTAGCAAAGCAGATATAGTGAGAATAGGCATCAAGCTAAAAGTACCATTTGAATTGACTTGGAGCTGCTATGAAGGAGAGGACAAAGCATGTGGTCAGTGTGGAACATGTATTGAGAGGTTAGAGGCATTCAGGCTCAACAATGTAATTGACCCAATAGAATACAAAAGTAAGGCGGTGAAATAGAATGTATAGTAAAGTTGACCCAAAGCTCAAAGCTAAAATCAAGACCTTAAAGATGGAATATACTGACCAACCACAACCTGAATTGCTTATCCCTTTACCTAACCTAAATGAAGATATAGACCATGTCATCAGGATAGTAAGTCCTGAATTTACCTCCCTATGCCCACTAGCCCCAACTCAGCCTGACTATGCTACAATTACTCTTGAATACAGGCCTGATAAGAAGGTTATTGAGCTTAAATCACTTAAGTTTTATTATGTGTCATTCAGGAATGTATGTATATTCCACGAATCAGTCGCCAGTAAGATTCTCAGAGATTTAGTAGAGGTTCTGGAACCTAAAGAAATGACAGTCACTGGCGACTTCACAGTAAGGGGTGGTATACATACAGTAGTAACTGCCAAATATGAAAAACCAAGAAAACAATAGTAAAATTGGTAAAGCTAAAGAGATAAAGAGTTATTCTGTTGTAATTGTCTCTCTTTCTCTTTGCACCGCTCTTAATGAATTAGGTAATCTAACCTAGAGTACCTATAATAATACCATAAGAAACAATAAGAGTTTATAAGATAATAAGTTATTAAGGAGAAATGTGATGAAAGAGTTAAGGCTAGAGACAATTGAAGAACTGGCTTGCAGACCTAAAGTAAGACGAATAGCAGTTGAGAACTTCTTGGCAAGTATGGGGACAGATGCTACAGCTGCTAGACAGAACCTTAACCTTGACAGCAGGCTATACAAGTGGAACCCCGAAACCATAAGAGCAATAAAAGATGGTATTAAACTAGCAGAGACAGGAAGGCTAATTAGTTGAAGATACTAACTACTCGCCAAACAGCAAAAGAGCTAGGAGTAAGCCTAACTACAGTTTACAGCTACATCTACGAAGGCAAGCTCAAGGCTCACAAACTGGGAGGTTATTCCAAGAGGAGGCACTGGCGGATTAAAGAGGAAGATTTGGAGGCCTTTATCAACAACGGGCAAGAGGCAGGCACACGACAGGGCAAGCAAGAGAATAGCAGCTGTGATAGGTCGCCTGCCTCGCCCGGCCAAAGGGCACAATAAAACAGCAAGGAAGAGAGATGACACAAATAATTAAGGGGACTAACCTGAGATTCATTGCCCGTAATGCTGAAGTAGCAGTAGCGCACCTAATGAATGAGGGAACTAGGGATATGCCTAAAGAATTTGTGGATTTTCACGCTACGAATTTAGCGAAAGGGATTTGGTATGAGTGTAACCCAGTTACCTATAATGAGGGAATGATAGCACTCGCCAATGTTATAGCCAAAATATCACAATGGGCAATAGACCTTGAGGATGATTATCGGGAAAGGCATAAGTCTTAACCCTACCCACTAAAGGAAAGGAAAGGGAAATGGAAAAGAGATACTTTTTTGTAGAAGTAAATAGGCATTACGGACAAAGGATATTGGGAAGACTCGCTGGGTATAAAACACAAGGGGAGCTTATAGAAGATTGCGAAACCCAGATTAAGTATAACAAAGAAACCAAGACACCTTGCTTTATAGCGGAATTAAGACAAATTAAAAACCTATTGTAGCCCATAGCCTAATCAGAACTATTGAGAAAGGAGGCACAATGCCCAGATACCGTCTAATATGTCCAAGATGCGAATGTGAGATAGAAACCCATGACTATGACGAGGAATTGAGACAAGAGGTTATAATGGAAATAATTGGAGAAGTAGAAAGGCAAATTAAGCACGATACTAGCGTTTTAACGCAATTAGATTTTATGGGAAGCCCATTTTGGCAAAACCTTAAACGGAAAAGTGGGGAATGCCCAGAGTGCAGGGGAACTGGCAGACAATACATAAGGATATACTCTCATCCACCAGCTTCCTTGACTAGAGAAACTATTTGTTCTACTTGTAAAGGTGCTGGTATAAGGCACAATAAAACAGCAAGGAAGAGAGATGAAAACTTACCCTATTCTTAAATGCCCGAATTGTGGTCAAAAAGAGCCCATGCTTGGACATGATTATATAGGATGGTTTTGCTTTCACCGTAAGGCACATCTACCCAAGCAAATAATTTATCCTACCCACTAAAGGAAAGGAGATGAAAGAATGGCAGAACTAAATTATACAAAAGGGAACTGGTACATTGATTGTAATAATGCCGATGATGCCACAAGAGACTATGATGTTTTTGCGTGGATAGAAGGAAGCAAACAATATCCCTGCCACATAGCTGAAATAAATCACTGCACAGAAGAAGTAGAAGCTAATGCTCACCTAATCAGTGCAGCCCCAGATATGTATGAAGCACTGAAAAAAACACAATTATTGGTTAGCTCTATAGACACTGACAATTTGGTTGATAAATCTGCAAAAGATACAGCACTGAGCGTGATTAAAAAAGCTCTAGCTAAAGCGAAGGGGGGATAACCTAATCAGAACTATTGAGAAAGGGGAAATAGGGAAATGGCAAGAACCATCTGGGATGAGGTAATCAAGGAATATCAGGGTTATGGCTTCAGTATCAAGTATCCTAATGTTTTTGAACTAGAACTTTACTTCAAGGATAAAAAGATAGCTACACTATTTAGAGATAAAATAACAGCCGATAACTTGAGGCAAGGCTGTGAGAACTACTTGAGGAGTTTAGCTGATGCGGTATCCTAGACGCAAAAAGGGACAGAGCTATCGCCAGCTACAGCTTGAGAGGAGAAAGTGGAGAGTATGGAACAAAAGCAGAAAACTATATTCCGTATGAGTTCAGCGGGCAAGAAAGGAGGATATAATGCACAGACCAGTTTGTGTTAAATGTCAATGTGAAATGAGACCAGAACATAACGGAGTAGGGCTACTAGATATGTTTAGACCTTCAGACCACGATGAGCCACAAGCTTATCAAATCTGGGATGCTGACCTTTGGAAGTGTCCTAAATGTGGCTATGAAATAGTGACTGGCTTTGGACAGCATCCAATAGCTGAACATTGGCAAAAAGACGGAGCACTTGCTCGTATAATTGGAGCATATAAAACTCGTGCTGAGGTGGTTGTCAATTATGGGTAAACTCATATTTAGAATGTCGGAGTCTGGAAGGTGTGCCAGAGCCTTATCAGCAGAGCTACTCAACATAGAGGCAGAAGCATTGCCTGAATATGTTGACAGGGCAGCACGGGAAGGTCGAAAGCACGAAGACTGGATAATAGAGGAACTACAAGCTGATGATATAGCCGTTACAGCTAGGCAAGACGAGTATACCCTAGAATATCCTTCGTTCACATTAACAGGACATATTGATGGTATCATATATGACCATAGCGACAAGCCCAAACTACTAGAAGTAAAAACAATGAGTGCCTATGAGTTTGACCGCTGGATGAGAGGCAGGTTTAGCGAGTTTCCCACTTATGCCACACAGGTTACATTATATATGGAAGCCACTGGACTTGACCAGTGCCTCTACATAGTCAAGAACCGCAATAGTGGCTATGAAGATAGACAGATTATTGAGAAGCCCCAACACATGACTGAGATTATCGGGCACCTGACTGAGGTAACTAATCATGTAATAGGCAACCAGCTAGTGCCACATGAGTTTGACCCGCAGTCAATAGAATGTAGAAGGTGTGAGTATAAGAGGCTGTGTATAGCTGAGCCAGAGGAGCTTACACCTATGGAAAAAGCCGACTTGGAGTCGGCATCAGAAGAGTGGAGAAAAGGCAAAGCCCTTATTGAAAAGGGGCAAGCTCTAGTGGACATAGCTAAAGAGGCTTTTGAGCAACATACTAGGGCTACCAATCAGGTTAAGTGGCAATTCAATGGCTTGGCAATACAGCTAGTCCATTACAAAGAGTCTCTAATCTACCCCAAAGCCAAGTTGCTAAAGGTCTTTACAGAAGAACAGTTGAAGCCAGCTAGCGAGGTAAAGGAGGCCTTTGACCAGTTAAGAATTACTGATATGGAGATGGAAAAGTGAAGAAAATTAAATTTACAGATGTGGGTAGACAAAAGTGGGACGGAGAGATAACTATTGAGGATAACCTCAATGCTGACCAAATTGCTGAACTAGCATATAGACGAGCTAGGGAATTTCTAGTATCCGCCTATCCTGATATAATCTACGATGCAGAAAAGAACATTGGGACAATCTTCGCAGGTTTCCACACTGTAGGAAGTTTTTGTGTGGAGGTAGAAAAGTGAAAACCTATCTTAAACTAATTGCTTTTGGAGCCTGGGCTGGACTCCTGCTAGGTTTCTCAAAGGCATATACAGTTTGGGGCAATTTAGTTATGTGGATAGGCTTTAGCTCTGTTCTAGTCTATTCATATCGTAAGGAAATAAATGGGATTTTACATAAGAGGCAGGAGACCAAAAATGATACTAAATAGAGCAGGTGGAGCAATAATAGGTAACAAGCGATACTACTGGACTAACTGGTTTGTGGATGAGCTATCCGTAGGAGAAGGAATGTGCAAGATACCAGATTACACAATGGACTTTGACCTGCTACAGGGCATGTTTGACCCAATATATTCTGCATACCTGATGCCTATACCGCTACAGTGGAGGAGGAACTAATGGCACAAGAAACAGGAGGGAGACGGACAATGAACAACATAAATGTAAGGCTAGTATTTGACAAGCCAACAGAAGACCAACTGATGCACATCCATAGAGCAGAAGCAGAGCTAGCTATTGCTGGTGTAACCTTTGACTCTGGGACAGATGTGGACGAGGGCAAAGTTGTCTCTTGTGATTGGGAACTGGACTGGAGTCTAAGGGGAGCAAGGATAGTCAAAGCAGGAGAGAAACTAATGGCAGATGATAATACTAATGTATGTTGTCCTTTTCTACAGATAGTAGAGTGTGGCGACACAGACGAACACAAGCATTTACTTTGCCCAATGCGGACAACTTGTAAAGGGCAAAAGTTAATGCCAAATTCTACTGTTAAAAGGTTATGCTTGGAAGACTATAAAACCTGTAACCACTACATACTTTCAGGACAAGAGATACAATAATGGCAAACACAAATGGCGATAGCACAAGAGTAGCCCTATACTCACCAGAGTTCCTTGAAAAGATTAACGAGTTCAAAAAGGACTGGAGAGCCAAGTATAAGAAGATTAGCAAGGAAAAGACACCACAAGTTGACGGCACTGGCAAGAAGATTATCAACAAGAGACCTGATGGCTATGACTATATTGAGGAAAGCTACATGCGGGAGTGCCTAGATAAGCATTTCCCCGGCTGGAGTCTCAATATGGCAGCACCATTACACTTTTTAGGCTCTGAATGGATAGTAGCCCAAGTATTCCTTGATGTAATTGATGAGTATCTTATTCCCTACAATATCAGCCCACCTATCAGACGGTTTTACGGAGTGGACTCAGTAAGAATACAATACCGAACTTGCCAATGTAAAAGAAGAAATAACGGAGTTCCCTTGCCAAATTGCCCTATATGTAAGGGAACTGGTAGCTTACCTCATAACCCCGAGAACATAGTAGATGTGGGCGATAACTGCAAGCAGGCTGTTACTGCTGCCCTGAAATATGCTATCAACAGGCTGACCCACATTGGTGATGACGTCTATGGAAAACGGATAGAAGAGGAGGGGGCTGGCTCACTGGAGGAGCTAGTAACAATGGAAGGTGCTGGGCAAGATATTAAGCAGAAGGCATTTAATGAGCTGGTGAAGAGTAAGAGGCTCACCTACTCCAAAGTCTTTGAGATTTTAGGCATTAAGAGCTTGAGTGAAATTACAGACTATGGAAAGGCTTATGAAAGAATTAAAGTGGCTTAAAGCTGAGTGCCCAGTATGTGGCAGGATATATGAATACACCGAGGCTTATAAGCCCAGCACCTGTAGCAGCTATGATTGCGTCCACAAGTGGCTACACCGCAGAAAGGAGGTGATGACTAGCGGACAAAGAACAGGAACAAAAACTACTGGATAAGGCTCAGCTTCTACACCTGATGGATTATCAAAGAGAAGCAAAAATATATGAGGAGGTTAGTTCAAGAGACACAATGCCAGAAGGATTTATCTTAGATGTAACACCAGAGGAGTATGAGAAGGCAGGTAGCAAGTTTGCTACACCGGGACTTCACCTTGCTGAGATGGGCATGCCAGAGTGGGAGACTCCAGGTCAGTCTATCCGCTTCCCCTTCATTATTGTAGAAGAAGGAGCAGACAGTGGCAAAGATGGCAAGCTCGTAGCTGGTATTGGTAAGTCTGCCATCTGGAAGATGAAAGAGATACTGAAGGCTATCGATGTACCTGTCACCAAGACTAAGACTGGCAATGTTACCTTTGACAGCAACGCCTGCGTAGGCAAGCAGTTCAAGGTGCTATATGTTGAGCAGGTTGATACCAGAAGTCCTGAGGAAGGTGGCACCGGCACCAGGTACACCAAAGCCCAGTCAGCTTACCCTGCCGATACCACCGAAGAGTCCCTGGGAATCTAAAGCCGAAACTAGGCTGGTGAAAACTAGCCTAGTCTATGGAAAACCATACTGATGAGGCTAAAATGAAAGGATTGTGTAAAAAGATAGACAACTGCTTCAAGATTAACATACTGAAGGACAAGGATATGCTTGACTCCCAATTTGCAGAATCGGTTAGGAAAGTATGTAGTAAGTGCAAGGAGTTTGAAGGTGGAACAACAAAACCTGTTTGCACCAGATGCTAGAGCAGTCAAGTTAGTTGATACCAGAGAACCTAGTAAGATTAGGTTGAAGTTACTAGAATATGGTTGGCAACAGAAGCAGATGTTCTCAGCAGACTTTGCTTTCCTGACACATAGCTTCCAGAAGGTAGGTATCACGAGGAAGAGCACTGGAGACCTGCTCAACAGCATCAATGAAGTATGGGCTAAACAGCTTGAAGAGATGCTGGATTATTACGACATCAAGATTATCCTTATTGAGGGGAGCTGGAGAACCATTACGCCTAGCTTTGTAGCTGGAGCGGGTAACTATCTCACCTGGTCAGGAATATGGAACTACTTGAGGCGGTGGCAAGACAAGGGATTTACATTAGAATTGACCACCAGCACAGGACATACCATTAAGAGGCTGAACGAGCTATATGCTTTATACCAGAAGTCATACAGCTTGAGCGCTATGACCCGTAAGTTTGCTGACGACCGAGTGCTTGCGTTCCCATCAGGAACTAGAGGCAAAACAGGACAAAAGGTGCTTGATACTTTAGGTTCAATTCAAGCTGTAGCCAATGCTAGTGTAGAACAACTGCTACAAATAGAAGGTATAGGGCAAAAGAAAGCTGACTTGATTTATACACATTTTAGGAAAAATAATCCCAAAGGGGCTTGACAAACTAGATTAAATTTTGAAAGGGATAATCCTAACCATCAAGGAGGGAAATGAGAAATGAAAAGGAATTGGTTGATAATAGGTATACTATGTCTTCTAATTTTAATTGGATTACTAGGATATATAATTGGTTGGCGTTTTGGTTGGGATGCTTGTTTAGGACTGAAAATATCAACTATGTCTACTACTTTTCAAGAAGAGCAAGCAACTGAATATCAAGAGCCAATGACTGACCAAGAAGCTATCACAAGAATATCTGAGTCTCTTAAAGATATTTTCCAGAATGTAAGTAGTATTGAGTTACATATTAAATCCGAAGATCAAACAGTAGATATAGTAATCAAGAAATAGTTGTTACTCCTCACCCCCAGATAGAAGGAGTGAACGGATGATAGACAGAGGGTTACTTAATAAGGCATTAAAAGAATGGGGAACTGAGGCACAACTAGATATGGTTATTGAGGAGTGTGCCGAACTTATAGGCGCTATCCAGAAGTGGCGTAGGCATAGGGTGGAGTCAGAAAAAGTGCTAGAGGAGTGTGTTGATGTAACTCTAATGATGGAGCAATTAAAGATGATGCTTGATGCTCCTACTCTGTTTGACCAGATAAAGGAGAAAAAGCTGGCAAGGTTGAAGAACCTATTGGGGTTTAGTCCCATTCGGTAATAGGAGGTAGAAATGAAAACTCTTAAACAAAAGATACTTGAGGAAATGGTAGTAAACTATGAACCGTTATGGGAATTGGCGAAAGAGATTGAGAGAGAATACAGAGAGCGATTTAAGAATCCTAGAACTGGCCTAAGCGAAATATACAATCGCCTTGTGGAACTACAAAAAGAGAGGGGTTAGGAGGTAGATAGATGACACAGATAGATAGGGTGAAAGAGATACTATACCAGTATGACTGGGAGGATAACCCTAAACGAGAGATTATAGAAAACTCTAATGTGTCCCAAGCCATCTGCCAGTTAATTGATAGTGGGGAATGCCCAGAGTGTAAGGGCAATAAAACCATGCTATATGGTGGCAAAGTTCCTCATTACTGCTACACGTGTCAAGGCACAGGCAGAATACCCAAGTCTGCTAATCAAGATGCTATCAACAAGTATAATTCTAACGAAATCTCCTTTGAGAGAATGTGTGAATTGCTGGGCATAAATTATTACTCTATGGTTGAAACTTGTCAGAAAAGATTAACCCCATACTAGACCTTATAAGTTTGAGGAGGTAGGAGGATGAGTTTAGTCATTATGAATAAGTTAGAGCTAGTCAGAACTTTAAGAGCAATAGCTGCTACTGAGGATTGCCACTTGACATTGAGAGCTGCTGCTAAGATAGCTGATTGGTTAAAAGAAGGCACAGCTTACGATATAACTTCCTATCTAAAATCAAAAGAGGAGAAGTAAGATGACAGAACCAACACGGGAACAGATAAAAGAGTTTTGGGAGTGGTGTGATGCTCTTTATTGGCAAGCAGGGAATGTAAGTGGAGAACCTATTGGGATACCCTTATATACATTATCTTTAGACCTTAATAATCTCTTTAAGTATGCAGTGCCAAAACTCCAAAAGGATGGACTGGATGTAACTCTTTACCTTAATTGTTGGTCTTATCCCGAAGTTATAATTTATAGGGATAGAGATAGTAAGGAATGGCATACTTCTGATGAAGACCCTGCCCTAGCTTTATTCTGGGCAATCTGGGAGGTGATACATGGAAAGTAAAGAGTATCAAGAGGCTAGAGAGGCTATCAAAAATGAAATCCTAAGAAAATATTGGGTAACACCCCAACTCGGGTTTGACATAGCCGACACCATCCTCAATCTCAAGTGGGAGGATGGTAGCCAGATGATAGGAGTGTTGAGTAGAGACCAGAAAGTTCCTAGTAATCCATATAGTGAGGCAAGATTTATTCCACCAGTAAGTCAATTTGATAAAGGAATCTGGAAATTGAAAAGCGGTGCACAACCCTTTCCTAACAGTTATTACTTAGATTTAAGACCTCAAAACATGGAATATTCATATAATGAAGCTCAACAAGATATGCTTAAGATGGGTTTCAAAAAGGTGGTGAGTAAGTGAGTTGGACGAGATAAAGACCAAGTTAATGGTAACCAGAAAATACCTTGACCAGCTATACGACCTGCTAGGTAAGAGGCTAGACGCTGATGTTAAGGAGTATCAAAGAACTTTGCCTGCTGATATCAGGGTGGATGCCTTGGGGATAGTCAGCCGGGCAGTAAGGAACATAGAGTTTGAGATGAAGCAGATTGAAGATGCTATCAGTTTAGCAGAGGATATGGAGAAAGGACTAAAGGAGGCTCCAGTTGGCTAGATATAAGAAGATGTTCAGACCAGTTAGACAGCACAGGTATGAAGTACTAAGGGGAGAGCTATTTACTGCTAGCGAAGCTAGAAAGCTATCTAAATTTGCTATGAAGCTGCCATATATCAAGGCTATCAGGCAAAAGAGGAGGGAGCAAGTAAATAATGCTTTCACTTGGGCTTATGCTAGAGGGCTAAAGAGAGCTGATGCTATAAAGAGGCTCAAGGCAACTGTTAAGCAGTTCTACCAGTCGCAAGGTCTTAAAGATGCTTACGCTTGGGCGAGAAAAGAAAGAGACAAAGCACTGGCTAGAGGAGACTACATACCACCAGCACCAAAGAAGAGGAGACCAAGGTTAAGCAAGGGTAATGTAAGTGCCCAGAAGTTAAGGTATAGAGAAAAGCAAGCTGCCAAAAAGCCTTACGAGGTATATGACAAACAAAGGCAGGTTATTGGGCATGTGGTATGGAGTCCAACAGAGCAGAGGTTTATTAGAGTTGACTAGCATAGGGATAGTAGCCTACACAGCATCAGAGCATAACGGAGTAATCAGAATTGACAGAGCCTGTGGCAATAGGTCTACAACATATACTGCCACTGAATGGGAGAAGCTAACTGACTTTCTGGTTCAGGACAAAGGGGCAGCACTACACATAGTCTGGAACTTACCCCAATTCGCTAACAGGATATTCAGCCTGTTGCCACTAACAATACAGAGACAACTTGAGAAGCAAGTTAGAGTAACCTATGGAGGCGTCAAGATATTCAGCACAGAGCACCTACTAGGGCTGACTAAAATGAAGTTGCTACAAGGCAACATCCACCAGAGACTAGAGAACAACTTTTACGGCATTAGCCACTGGCTACCTGCCGAGGTTAAGGAGCCCAAACTGCCCAGAGAGCTTGAGCAGCTGGGGTATGAAGTAATAGCGGGGCTAGAGAAACTAGGTATTTACCCTAGTAAACTAACCTCGCCTATTGGGCTGCTCAGTGAGCAACTTGACCCAGAGAAGCTGCCTACCATCTATAACTTCAATGAAGAGTGGCTTGAGGCAATGGACTGGGCTAATCAGGTAGCAGGATATGAATGGAATAGAGAATATAGAAAAGTTAAAGGTAGAGTTCATCAATATGACCTGACATCAGCTTATAGTTCCTTTATGCTTGACTTGCCAGACACCAGGGAGTTCAAGTTGTATCCTGCTGAACATAGCGATTGGGGCATAGTAGAAGGAAAACTGAGAAGTGATAGTAAGGTATTACCCGTAAATAAAGTAGCCCGCTACTTTACTACTGAGGAGATAGAGTGGGTAGAGGAGCATAACCTGGGGAATTTTGACCTCAAGGAAGGGTTATATTTCAGGTTTGGCAGTAGCAAGCCCTACAGAGCCATAGTCAACAAGCTACTACAGGCTAGGCACAATAACAATGGTGATATGATAAGCACTCTGGCCAAGCGGATAGCTAATGGGTTAAGTGGTAAGTTTGACCAACTAAATAAAGATGGCAGTTGGGGAGAGTTGTTTAACCCGATATTAGCTCTGATGGTAAGGTCAAGGTGTAGATTAAGAGTGGCAGACTTTATTTATGATAATGAGTTACAAGACAAGCTAGTTAAAGTTCAGGTAGACAGCGTTTATACCACAGAGAACATCAGGCTGCCTAAAGAGAGTGTAGCTGGACAGTGGAGGAAAGTAAAATGAAATTTTGGAAAACAAAAAAGGAAAAAGAGTCAAGGGAATATCTTGACTGGCTAAACCGCAAAACAAGAGAAGGTGTTAATCCTTCTTACAAGCCACCGCCGACAACTGTAAGTGGAATAACCTGTCCTGAATGTGGTTCTGACCAGATTAAAGATGCTGGATATGGCAACCGCTTTGAATGCAAGAAATGTGGAAAGATATTTGTGTAGAAGGAAGATAAAATGAAATGGTTCAAAAAACATCTAAATATCATCTGGGCAATAGTAAGCATACTAACCATTGCTACAACAGTATTTTTTGTAAGGTGCATATCACAATCTGAATATGCATCTCTGGAGTCTAAGTATGCATCCCTAGAGAATGATTACAATACTCTACAAAATAAGAACGAATCCCTACAAATTAGTTTGGAGAAGTTACAAGAGGAGATAGATGACCTAAACAAACAAATTGAAGAACTAGAATATGAATTGCAAGATTATAGAGATACTGGTATAAGGATTTACACCAGTGATAAGTTACCAAAGATACTAAAGTATGGGTATGGCCTAGGTATAGTATCCTTCTATGATGAAGGTCGTCCAAGTAGTGATTATGTAAAATTACTTAATAATTCAGATGCCCAAAATCCTACCTTTGAAGAACTTATGCTTTTCTTATCCAATGATGATACAGATATCTGGCCATATGCACCAGAATATTCCGAGGGTAAAATTTGTGGGTGGTTTGCAGAAAGAGTCCACAACTATGCCGAAAAAACTGGAATAAAGGCTGCTTTTGTTATAATAAATTTTATAGACGAATGGAGTGGGCATGCACTTAATGCCTTTAATACACTTGATAAGGGACTAGTCTTTATAGACTGCACTGGCCAACAACGCAGTCAATACATTGAACCGTTTTCGCTTTACGCAAAAACATATAAAATTGGCAATATAGGCAATAACGACACTATCGCCTATGTAAAAGTCAATAAACCATTCGGAAGGATAAATATCAATTTACCATACGACATAGAGTATTCTGAGTATGATAGGTGGCAAAGAGATGTAGAAAATATAAGCCGAAGGTTCAGTTTAGCAGATACTCACACAGAATTAGGACAAATAAAAGAAGAATCAGATAACAGTTTAGGTTCATTTTATAAAACTGGAGGACTTGTAGAAAGTATAGATATTTACTGGTAATCTACCTTCGCTGTCCATACGCAAAGCATAACAAGCCAACACACGATTGTCAATCAAAACAGAGGGGCTACGAGCGTGCACAGTCAAAAACCTCAAAGTCAACCCCCAATATTGAGTCTAGCACCCCCAAAAAAGTGGGTAAAGTGGAAAAAACGCCCAGAATTAGGAGCGGTGCTTCACGAGGCTGAACTTATCATCC
>Ga0172362_10000523_pt1 | contig 31443 bp, 24 predicted proteins | sample LakKivs1_kivu2a2_FD_114534 | JGI IMG/M metagenome (GOLD analysis project Ga0172362, IMG submission 114534) | Sediment microbial communities from Lake Kivu, Rwanda - Sediment s1_kivu2a2 | ecosystem: Environmental > Aquatic > Freshwater > Lake > Sediment | place: Rwanda: Western Province, Lake... | reverse complement strand
CCCGAGGGCACGCCGTGTTCCCAGGTCGCTCCTGGGCAGGCCGTGTCGGCGAACCCGCCGGCCGAGGACCGCCGCTCGACCAAGGTGTTGGTCAGGTTCCCTCGCGACAAACATGCCCGCCGCCGCCGATCCGGCTCGGAGAGCCACGATGGCGAGGGGGTTCTGGCCGACGGTCAGGCCTCCGAACCCGAGATTCCTCCAAGCGGAGTGCTGCACAAGGTACTCGCGAAGATCAGGCATCCCGCTCACCCGCGCGCCTGGCAAGGCCTTGCCGGCATCGCGATCGCCGGATTGACCGCGGGGATCGTGTTCCTGCTTTGGCCAGCCACGGGAGCTGGCAGCAAGACGCCGGCGAACCTGCCTGCGCTGGCGGTGCAGTCCGGCCCATTGGCCGCGCCGCCGGTAAGCCCGACGAGTGATCCGGTGGTCGCACCGGCTGCACCCACGCCCGAGGTGGAGCAGGAATCGCCTGCGCTTCGCCCGGCCGGCCTCGGCACTCCGGCTGTCGCTGTCGTGACCCAACCGACGGTGCCCGAACGCATCGGCTTGCAGGCGGTCGCACCCGACGCGAAGTCGGTGAAGCGGGCGAGCCCCAAGAAGGCGGCGATTCGCCGGGCGGCTGCGCGCGCCACCCCGCACGGCAAGGCATCGAGCCCGCAGCCGGTGGCACGCCCTGCCAAGGCGGATGGCGCAACCAGGCTCCGCGCCGGCAGTCTGTCGGCGGACGATTTCTAGCCGTGGTCCGACCACGCAAGAAGAGGCGCATCGTATGGCACGATTGAGGCGATCCGTGGTTCTCACATTGGCAGGCCTGGGCTTCGCGCTGTCCATGCCTTCCGCTCGCGCCGCCGGCACGAACGCCGACCCATTTGGCGGGCCTTTCGACACCACGGACGACGCGGACTACCGCAAGGTGATTCGCGAAGGCGTGGCGGAGTACCAGGCCGGCCACTTCGAAGAAGCGCGCAGCCTCTTTCGGCGCGCCCATGGACTCCACCCCAATGCCCGCACCTTGCGGGGTATTGGCATGGCTTCTTTCGAGCTACGCGACTACGTCACGGCGATACGCCATCTGTCCGCGGCCTTGCAGGACAAACGCAAGCCGCTTTCACCCGAGCAACGCAAGGGTGCGGAGGACCTCATCGATCGCGGTCGCATGTTCGTGGATGTCTACGCGGTGAAGGTGGTGCCCACCACCGCTCGCCTCCGCGTAGATGGCCGAGAGCCAGTTTTCGAGGCCGACGGAACCCTGCTCTTCGGCCTCGGCGGCCACCAGCTCGAAGCGAGCGCACCTGGGATGGCTGCGCAATCGCGGTCGATCGACGCCCGCGGGGGAGCCCGCAAGGAGCTGGTGCTCACCCTCGAGCCTGCCCCCACGGATGTCGCCGTCGCCGCAGGCCAAGCCCCACCGGGAACCGCGGTGCAAACCTCGCTTCCCCCAGGGGCGTCGCGTCGCGCCGCTTCGGTCTGGCTCTGGGCCGGCGCGGGTGCCGCGGTTCTGGCGGCAGGTGCCGGCGCGTATTGGTATACCCAGAACTCCGAGTTGCGTACCTGTCGCAACCCGCCGGCGGGCAATGTGAGGTGTAACAATGAAAACACCCTCTCGCTGCAGCGGAATATCGCCATGGGCACCACGCTGGGGGCCGGCGCCGCGGCCCTGACCATGACCCTCGTCGGGGCTCTGACCTGGAATCGCGGCTCTCCCCCCGACAAGCGCGAGACCGCCTTGAGTTGCACCCTGAGCCTCTACGGCATCGCCTGCGGCGGGGTATTCTAGAGCACCGAACGGTTTGAAAGCCGCGTCTTCTCCGGAGGTTCCACCACAGAGGACACAGAGAACACCGAGACAGATGAGAAAGAAAAGGTCTCGGATCTGGATCCGGAAAACCCTTCTCTTTCCGGCCTCCGTGTCCTCTGTGTTCTCTGTGGTGCATGCTTCGCCCAGCCACCGACTGCAGACTGAAGTTGGAAAACCACTAGATTCACAGAGGATTCAAACCGATTGGCGGGCTAGCAAGGGGTATCGCCGCCGTCGCTCGCCAGCCCGTATTTGCGCAATTTGTCGTGCAAGGTGGCGCGCGAAAGCCCCAGGCGGCGCGCGGCCTCGCTGCGGTTGTTGCGGCATGCCTTGAGCGCCTCGACGATGAGCCCGCGCTCGTAGGCGTCCACCCGCTCCTTCAAGCCGAGTGGCTCCGGGGCCGCTTCCACGCCCGGCTCGGCGGCCAGCAGGGAGAGATCCAGCTCACCGTCGGGCGAAAGCGCGACCATGCGCTCGAGGGCGTTCTCCAGCTCACGCACGTTGCCCGGCCACGGGTGCGCGTGAAGCCGCGCCACGAGCCCATCCGGAAGATGCACCCGAGGCACGCCGAAGCGTTCGGCGTAGAGGTCGAGGAAGTGCCTGGCCAGTACCGGCACGTCCTCCGGCCGCTCGCGCAGCGGCGGCACCACCAGGTGGACCACGTTCAGGCGATAGAAGAGATCCTCGCGAAACGCACCCCGGCGGGTCTCGGCCAGAAGGTCGCGGTTGGTGGCCGCGAGCACGCGCACGTCGATCGTGCGCTCGCGGTCTTCACCCACGGCACGGATGGCGCCCGACTGCAGAACGCGCAGCAGCTTGGCTTGCAAAGGCAGGCCGAGCTCGCCGACCTCATCGAGTAGGATAGTGCCGCTGTCGGCCTCGCCGAACAGCCCCACGCGCGAGCGCACGGCCCCGGTGAACGCGCCCTTGGCGTGACCGAAGAGCTCGGCCTCGGCCAATTCGGGCGAGAGCGCCGCGCAGTTGAAGCGCACGAAGGGCTTGTCTCTCCGCCGCGAGCCGCGCACGATGGCCTCGGCCAGACGTTCCTTGCCGGTGCCGCTCTCGCCCGAGATCAGCACCGTCACGTCGCGCGCCGCGGCCCGCCCGGCCACAAGCGCCAGTCGGCTCATAGCCTCGGAGACGAAAACCATGGAACGCGACAGCGACAGCTCGCACTTGAGCTTCTCGTTCTCCAGCGCCAAGCGCGTGCTTTCGAGGGAGCGTCGGACCACCGCCAGAAGCTCGTCCATCTCGAAGGGCTTGCGGAAGTAGTCCGTGGCGCCCGCCTTCATGGCCTCGACCGCCTGGCGTTCCGAACCGTGCGCGGTGATCACCACCACGCGCGGCACCGGCGACTGCGCGCGCAAACGGTGGAGCAGCCCCATGCCGTCCAGTCTCGGCATGCGCAGATCGGTGATCACCAGATCCGCCGGCGCGGCGAGGAAGCACACCATGGCCGCTTCGCCGTCCGCGGCCTCGTCCACCGCGAAGCCGGAAGATTCCAGGATCTCGCGCAGCGTGTAGCGGATGCCGGGATCATCATCGACGACCAACACGCGGGGTTTCATGCGCGCGCCTCTCTGGGCAAGCACAGCGCGGCCACCGAGCCGCCTCCCTGGCGCGGGGTGAGGGTCAGCTCGCCGCCGTGCTGGCGCACGAGGGCGCGCGCGATGGTCAACCCCAGACCCGACCCGTGCGCCTTGGTGGTCACGCCCGGCTCGAAGACCTTGTCGCCGAGGGCACCGTCGACGCCCGGGCCGCGGTCCAGCACGCGCACCTGAAGTTGCGCTCCATCCTCGCTCTCGATCTCGACCGTGGCATCGGCCGGGCTCGCGTCGATGGCGTTCTGCACGATGTTGATGAGTGCCTGCTCGATCTTGCGCGGATCACAGCGCAGGGTGGCCGCGTCGGTTCGCACCACAAGCCTCACCCCGCGCTCGTGGGCCATGCCTTCGTGCATGTCGGCCACGCCGAAAACCAGGGTTGGCAAGTCCACGCTCTCCACCGCCAAGGGCACGAGCGGCCGCGAAAAGTTCAAGAACTCGTCGAGAATTGCCTGCATCCGGACGACCTCGCGCCTTAGCACCTCCATGCGTTCGGCCGGCTTGCCAGGCCCCGCGTCCTGCGCGAGCAGGGCCGCCAGTCCCTTGATGCTGGCCAGCGGGTTCTTGAGCTCGTGCGCGATCTCGGCCGACAGCGCCGCCAGCTCACGCGCGCGCTCGGTGTGCGTGCGCAGGGCCTCCTCGCGCGCCTCCAGGCCCCGGCGCAGCATGTGGTCGAACGCGCGGCGCATGCCGCGGCCGAAGAACCTCGCCACGCCAATCCCCATGCTGGCGACGAGGGCGAACCAGAAGACGTGGGCATGATTCCAGCCGGCGGCGGCGTCACCGCCGAAAGCGGCAGGGTCGAAGTGAGGCAGGCTCCCGCTCGTGTGCAGCCAAGCCATCCCCCAGATGGCCGCGAGCTGGACGGCGGCAACCAGGAGGAAGACGAGCGGCTCGACCACGACCGCGCCGACCATGGCAATGGGGTACATGATGATGAAGAGTGGGCTACCGAGCCCGCCGGTGGCCAGCGCCGCCACCGCTTGTCCGAGCGCGGCGGCGGCGAAATTGACGGCGAACGCGCGCTTGCCCAAGCCGTGCCGACGGTGGCGAACGACTTCGTGGACGAACAGGGCGATGGCCAAGATGGCGATTGCGCCGAGCAGGTTCCGCCGCCACGACGCCATGGGGTGCACGGCCAGCCAGACCAGAAGCCCGATCATCACCGGCACCACGGCCAGACGCAGGTGGATCACCCGGCCGAACAGTCGCGAGAGCTCTTCGCTCTGGATTTCGTCGAAACCGGCTGGTGCTGGCGTCTTCGGCATGGGGCGTCGGCTTTGTCTGTCGCCGACCATCATACGCCCCGCGTTTCGCTTCCTCACCATGGAGCGGGCTACTGCGAGAACTCGCGGCCGATGGCCTTGGCCAATCCGGCGCGCGCCATGCCCAGTCGCCCGCGCGCGTCGGCCAGCGCGACGTCTGCCTGATACAGGCGGTCGTTGGCGTCGAGCACGTCGAGCGACCCGCTCACGCCGCCCTCGAAGGTCCGCTTGGCGGCGGCCGCGGCTTCGCCGGCAAAGGCGGCCTGGCGTTCGGCCAGGCGGAGGCGCTCGGCCGCCACCGAGACGTCGCGGAGCGCGTCGGCAACCTCCTGGGCGATGGCGAGACGGGCGCCGTCCATGGCGGCGCGTGCCGCGCTCGCCTCGGCCTCGGCTTGCGCGCGCCGACTGCCGCGAAAGCCGCCGTCGAAGATGGGCCAGGTCGCGTCGAGGGTAACCCGCCAGCCGTCCTTCTTGCCGGTCGCAAAGGGCATGTTGGAGGCGAACGCGGTGGCCGTGCCCGAGATCTGCGGCAGCAGGCGCAAGCGCGCCGAAAGCGCCTGGGTTTCCGCCGCGCGAACCTTGGCCGCGTCCGACGCAATCTCCGGCCTCCGCCCGAGCGCCTCGCTCACCAGCGCCGGGCTCGATGCCGGCGGGCTTGCATCCGCAGACCCGGCGGGCAGCACGCGCACCGGCTCGGCCCGGCCGAGCAGAACGCCCAAGGCGAGGCGCGCGCGCGCAAGCTCGGCACGCGCGCGCACGAGGTCGCTCTCGCGCCGCACCACCTCGGTGTCGGCCTTGAGCACGGAAAGCGGCGCGGCCTCACCCGCGTCCACCATGCGCGCTGCGGTCCGGCGATGCTCCATCGCGACCTCGATCCCCCGCTCGCTGGCGGCCACGATTTCCTCGGCCGCGTTCGCCGCCCAGGCCGCCTGGACCAAGGCCCCGCGGAGTTGCAAGCGGACCGCCGCCGCCGTGGCCGCCGCCGCCTCGGTCCCACGCTGGGCCGCGGCCCGGTCGGCCCATGCCGTCGGAGCGAGAAGCGGGACCTTCACCGAGCCGGAGATACTCCACGCGTCTTGAGGCTGGATGTAGAGCGGACCAGGGAGCCCGGCCAGCGGCGGCTGCCCGAGTCTCTGGAAGAGGCCGCCCACGACGCCGCCCAGATCGACCCGGGCCTCGTCGCTGTTGCGCACGTACCCGCCCGTCGCCACCACGCTCGGCAAGAGCGCAGCCGACGCCTGCCCGATCAGGGATCGCGCCTGCTCGACGCGGCTTCTGGCCTCGAGCAGCGCCAGATTGCGTGCGTCGAATTCGTCGAGAGCCTGCCCGAGACTCAGGGTTGGCACCTCGGCCGCTGCCGCCGGCCCGGCCGCAAGCGCCAGCAATATGATCGACCCGAAGAGCTTCTTCATTTTCATTCCCCGCGCGGATGTGGGCGCAGTCCTGCAAAGCAAGGACAGTGCCGCCCGCAACCCCGCCGAACTGCACGTCTTGCCACGCGCCCCCCGCCGGAGAACCCGACACCCCCGCCGGAAATCCGTACGGCTGGGTGCCTCCAACGGCCAGAGGCCGTGGAGTATTGAGGACTTCGCCCTCGGCACGAAGGTTGCTCTCCTGCCCGCCCATGAGTCGGACAGCCGTGATTCTCCCCCAGGCCCTGCTCGTGCTGGGCCTGGCTAGGGTCGAACGCTCTGCGCGACGTGCGCGCGGAGGGGGCGCATCATGAAGCGCGTCGCAGTCGTTTTCGCCATTCTCGTCATCGCCCTCGGGATCTTGCTCGGCGTGAAGCTCTACATGCAGGGGCGGGTGCTGCGCGCGGCTGCGGGCGGTTCGGGCGAGATCGAGGGCACCGAGGTGGACGTGGCCTCGCGGGTGGGGGCGCGCATCCTGCGCGTCCACGTGCACAAGGGCGATGCGGTGAAGAAGAACGACCTCCTGGTCAGCCTCGATTGCGCCGACCCGCGGGCCGCGGTGGCAGAGCTCGAGGCGCGCCTGCGCGCGGCCGAGGCGCAGGCGCGCGCGGCCGAGCTGTCGACGGGCGCGGCGCGCGGCAATCGCCAGGTTGCGGCCTCGGCCAAGGCCGCCGCAGAAGCCCAGGCCGCAGCCCTGGCCACACAGCGAGACGCGGCCCTGCGGCAGGCGAAGCGCCTGGAGACCCTGGCCAACGACGTGGCCCTCTCGAATCGCGACCAGACCCGCTCGAGCGCCGAGGCCTTGGAACAACAGGTGCGCGCCATGCAGGCCCAGGCCGCGGCCAACCAGGATCAGATGTTCTCGGCCGGAGCCACCTGGCGCGCCTCGACCGCGCAGGCGCAGTCGGCGAACGAATCCGCCCAGGCGGTCGCCGCCAGCCTGGAGCGGACGCGACTTCTGGCCGCCGAGTGCGAGGTGCGCGCCCCGCGCGCCGCGTGGGTTTCCGAGATCCCGCACGAGGAAGGCGAGCTTTTGGCCCCGGGCGCGGTCGTCGTCCGCCTGCTCGACCTGCGCGAGGTGCGCGCCACCTTCTATCTGCCCAATGCCGAGCTGGCCGCGGTCAGGCCCGGGGCCAAGGTCGAAGCCGTGGCCGACGCCTATCCCGACCTGCGCTTCTTTGGCCATGTGGCGAACGTGGCCTTCAAGGCCGAGTTCACCCCGCGCAACATCCAGACCCGCACCGACCGCGACCGTTTGGTGTACCCGGTCGAGGTCGTGCTCGCCAACCAGGAGGGCAAGCTGCGCGCCGGCATGCCGGTGGACATCGCACTCCTCGGGACCGAGCGGCCATGAGCATGCTCGAGGCGCGTGCCCTCGTGCGCCGGTTCGGCACCACCCTGGCCCTCGACGGGCTTTCCTTCGCGGTCGAGCGGGGCGAGCTCTTCGGCCTGGTCGGCGCCGACGGCGCGGGCAAGACCACGACCATCCGCGCCCTGGCCGGGCTCATCGCCCTCGACAGCGGCCAGGCCCTGGTCGCGGGTCGAGATCCCGCCGTGGGCGGCGCGGCGGTGCGCGAGAGCCTGGGCCTGGTACCGCAGCAGGCGAGCCTCTACCCGGATCTCTCGGTGGCGGAAAACCTGCGCTTCTTCGCCCGCCTGTTCTGTTTGCCGAAGCAAGTGTTTCGCGAACGCCGCGATCGCCTGCTCGCCATCACCCGCCTCGAACCTTTTCTCGACCGCCGCGCCGATGCTCTGTCGGGCGGCATGTACAAGAAGCTGGCCTTGGCCTGCGCGCTTCTGCACCGGCCCCAGGTGCTGCTCCTCGACGAGCCCACCGTGGGCGTGGATCCGGTCAGCCGGCGCGAGCTGTGGGCGCTCCTCCATGAGTTCGTGCACGAGGGCATGACCGTGCTCCTCTCCACCCCCTACATGGACGAGGCCGAACGCTGCCACCGCGTGGCCCTCGTGCATGAGGGGCGCCTGCTGCTTTGCGGCCCGCCCCACGCCTTGCTCGAGGACTTCACGGCCAAAGGCGGCACCCCCGGGTTCGAGACCCTGTTCCTCGCGCGCGTGGAAGAGGCCGAGCGCGAGCAAGGAGCGCGGCCCTCGTGAACACGATTGAGGCCGCTTGCTTGGGCCGCGACTTCGGCAAGTTCCGTGCCGTGGACGAGGTCTCCTTCTGCGTCGAGGCAGGCGAGATCTTCGGCTACCTCGGGGCCAACGGCGCGGGCAAGTCGACCACCATTCGCATGCTGTGCGGGCTGCTTGCGCCGACCCGCGGGCAGGCACGGGTGGCCGGCTTCGACGTGGCCCGCGATCCCGAGTCGGTCAAGGCTTCGATCGGCTACATGTCGCAGAAGTTCTCCCTCTATCTCGACCTGCCGGCCAAGGACAACCTCGACTTCTTCGGCGGCGCCTACGGCTTGGCCGGCCGCGCCCTGGCGAGCCGCGCCGAGGAGGTGCTGGAAGCGTGCGGCCTCTCTGGCTTGGGCAAGGCCTTGACCGGCAGCCTGCCGGGCGGCCTGCGCCAGCGCCTCGCCCTGGCCTGCGCCATCTTGCACAAACCGCCGGTGCTTTTCCTCGACGAGCCCACCGCCTGCGTAGATCCGCAGGCGCGGCGGCTGTTCTGGCGCCTCATCCGCCAGCTTGCATCCGAGGGCACCACCGTCTTCGTCACCACCCACTACCTCGACGAGGCCGAACACTGCCGCCGCATCGGCCTCATGGCCGCGGGCAAGCTCATCGCGCTCGACACGCCGGCGGCCCTCAAGCGAACCTACGTCCCCGGCCGCGTGTTCAGCGTGCGCGGACGCGACCTGGGCGACGCGGCGACCGCCTTGCGCGGCCAAGCGGGCATCTTCTCCGTCGAGCCCTTCGGGGCCGGCCTGCACCTTCAGGTCGACGGCGAACGCTGGAACGAGGACGGTTTGCGCCAGACCATCGCGGCCGTGGGTGGACGCGAGCTGGTGGTGCAAGCCGGCGAGGCGTCCCTCGAAGACGTCTTTCTGGCGGCCTTGGGCAAGGCCAAGGAAGCGGCTGCATGACCTCGCGCCCGGGGCGATTCCTCCTGCGCGTGGTGGCCATGGCCGGCAAGGAGGTGCTCCACATCCGCCGCGACCTGCGCACCTTGTACATGGCCCTGGCCATGCCCGTGCTCATGCTCCTCCTCTTCGGCTTCGGCATCAGCTTCGACGTCGACCACATCCCGCTCGCCCGGGTCGACGGCGACCGCAGCCAGGCCTCGCGCGCCTTCTTTCGCAGGCTCTTCGGCAGCAACGAATTCGAGTCGAAAGGCGACCTCGACATGGCCGGCGCCGAGGCCCTGCTTCGCCGCGGCCAGGCCATGGCTGCGCTCGTGATCCCCGCGGGCTACCAGCGCAAGCTGGCCGAGGGCCGCGACAGCCCCGTCGAGATCCTCGTCGACGGCGGCGACGGCAACACGGCCCGCCAGATCATGGGCAAGATCGACGGCTTCGCACGCGCCGAGACCCTCGACCGCGCCGGGGCCGCGCAGGCTCCCCCCCTGGCCGTGAAGGTGACCACCCTCTACAACCCCGCGGCGCGCTCCAGCTTCTTCATGGTGCCGGGCCTGGCCGCCTACCTTCTCGCCATCGCGGCGGTGCTGCTCACCGCGCTCACCGTGGCCGGGGAATGGGAGCGCGGCTCGATGGAGCAGCTCTTCGCCTCGCCCGTCGGACGGCTGGAGATCGTGCTCGGCAAGCTTCTGCCCTACCTCGTGCTGGGCATGGTGCAGCTGCTCTTGGTCCTGACCTTGTCCAGCATCGCCTTCGACGTGCCCATTCGCGGCAGCCTGCCCGGCCTGTTCCTAGCCGGGTTTCTCTTTCTCGCCGGCATGCTGGGCCAGGGCCTGCTGATTTCGGTGATTGCACGCAATCAACTGGTGGCGACCCAGGCCGGCGCGCTGTCGTCGCTTCTGCCCTCGCTCCTTTTGTCGGGGATGATCGTTCCCATCGAGAACATGCCGCGCATCATCCAGGCCCTGACCGTCCCGGTTCCCGCGCGCTACCTGGTGCATGCCTTCCGCACCCTCATGCTCAAAGGCGGCGGTTTCTCCGTGATTGCCGTGGATCTCCTGGCCCTGCTCGCCTTCGCCTTCGTGGTGCTTCTGCTCGCGACCGTCAAGTTCAGAAGGAGGTTGGCGTGACCAGGCGGCGCTGGACCGTCGGACTCTCGGCCGTGATTCGCAAGGAAGTCCGGCAGACGGTGCGTGATCGGCGCATCATGTTCATGCTCGTGGGCGCGCCGCTTCTGCAGACCATCGCCCTCGGCTTCGCGATCGATTTCAACTTCGAAAACGTGCCCACCTTGGTGGTGGATCGCGACCAGACCGCAGCGAGCCGCACCCACGCCCGCCGCCTGCTCGCCGACGGCACGCTTCGGCGCAGGCCGGGCGGGGTCGAGGTGGAGGCCGCGCTGGCCGAGATGGAAAGAGGCAGCGCCGCGGCGGCCGTGGTTCTGCCCCGCGCCTTTGCACGCGATCTCGCGGCCGCCCGGCCGGCCGAGGTGCAGGTCATCCTCGACGGAACCGATCCCAATCGCGCCGTGGTCGTGGCCAACGCGGCCACCCAGTACTTTGGCGCCGCGGCCGTGGCTCTCTTGAAGGAGCGCCTGGCGCGCGCCAACCTGGCCCCGCCGCCCACCATCAGCGCCGTTCCCCGCATCTACTACAATCCCGGGCTCGACACCTCGCCCTTCATGATCCCGGGCGTGATGACCATGCTCCTCGTCATCACCACCACCATCGTCACGGCCATGGGTCTGTCACGCGAGCGAGAGATGGGCACCTTGGAGCAGGTGCTGGTCACGCCCATCCGTCCCCTCTTCCTGCTCCTCGGCAAGATGACCCCCTTCTTCGTCATCGGCTGCTTCGACGTCTTCCTGGTGCTGACCGCGGGGGTGTGGATCTTCAAGGTGCCGGTGCGCGGGAGTCTCTTGGTGCTCGTCACCGGCACCATGCTCTACTTGCAGTGCACCCTGGGCATCGGGCTGCTCATTTCCTCCATCAGCAAGACGCAACAGCAATCGTTTCTGGCCGGCTTTCTCTTCATCATGCCTGCCATCCTGCTGTCGGGCGTCATGACACCCGTGGCCGCCATGCCGGCCTGGCTGCGGGCCGTCACGTACGCCAATCCCGTGCGCTACTACATCGAGATCCTGCGCGCCAACCTGCTCAAGGGCGCGGACTTCGCCGACCTCTGGTGGCGACTTCTTGCCCTCGGCGGACTCGGCATAGGCATCCTGTTCGTCGCCACCCTCCGCTTCCACAAGCGCGCAGCCTGACCCGGAAACGGGTGCTTTTGGTGAAAAGGGCCGAGAAAGGGCCTATGATGAGGAGTTGCGTCTCATGTCTTCTGCGGCCGATGCCCAACCACCAACCCCGCCGCAAGTGACGGCCGAAAGTCGTAATTCGACACTTGCGGCCGTGGCCGCGCTTCGCCTGGCAACCGGGCTTGCGTTTCTCGGCATCACCATCGGCTGGACGGCGACGCGCCACAGCGACTTCGGCGTCTTCGTGGTGCCCCTCGGCGCCTACGTCGCCTTGGCCGGGATGGCCTTTGCCTTTCGCCTTCACCCCTCGGCCAACCTCCTGTCCCGGCTCATTCCCTTCCTCGACATCGGCGTGGTGTTCTTCATCCTGCACGCCGGCGTCGTCTCCAATCCGATGCGTGCGCCGTCGTGGGCTGCAAGCGGCCTCGGCGCCTACGCGCTCATCGTGGCCCTGGCAGGGCTTTCTCTGCCGGGGAAGCTCGTCATCGTGCAGACGATTGTGGCGACCCTTGCCCAATCGGCGCTGCTCTTCTTCGCGGCGCTTGGCTTCTGGCCGGCCTTGGCCGCGGCCTGCGCCCTTGCCTGCGTGGCCTTTGCGACCAGCCGCATCCCCCGCCTGACCGCGGCCGCGCTTCGCCAAGAACAAGACAACGCCGCCGTGCTCGCCTTGCTCGCCGGCGCGCAAGAACAGAACGCCCGCCTCGATCACCTGCAGCGCGAGAAGGACAGCCTCATCGAGGTCATCGTGCACGACATGCGCAGCCCGGTCGGCGCGACCCTGCTCTCGCTCGAATACCTCGCGGTCGAGCTCAAGCGCAATCCTGCCCACGCCCCGCTGGTGGAGGCCGTCGACGACGCCCTCGGTACCCTCAACAGCCTGAGCGTCATGATTGCGCAGATCTTGGACACCGCGAAACTGGAGAGCGGCCGCATCACCCTGCACCCCGACATCAGCGAGCTGAGGCCCATCATCGAAGAGACCGTACACTCGGCGGCCGCCCGGGCTCGTTCGCGCTCGATCACCCTGAGCTTCGAAGCGATCGAGGGTGTGCAAGCGGCCATCGACTTGCGCCTGTTCCCGCGCGCCTTGGAAGTCCTGTGCTCCTACTGCTTGCGCCAGACCCCGGAGGGCGGCCGCATGCTCCTCGCGGCCACGTCGGGCGGGCCTGACGTGCTGGTCTCGGTCCACAGCAGCGGGCCCACCATTCCCGTGGCCGAGCGCGAGCGCATCTTCGACAAGTTCCCGGTCTTCGGGCAGGAGGCACGGCGCAATTCGGCCTGGGGTTTGGGGCTCTACTTCTGCCGCCTGGTCGCGTCCGTCCATCAGGGCACCCTCGCCGTCGAGGATGTCGACGGCTGGTCCACCTCCTTCGTCATCCGTCTGCCGGCGGTGCGGAAGTCCTCGCCATCCGCAAGCTGATCTACCAGCTTTGAAGATCTTCGCAGGACGCGACGATTTCGCTGTGACGAACGATCGAAGTTTTCACCACAGAGAGCGCAGAGAGCGCAGAGATAGCAGAGCCGGAGGAGGAATCCGCGCCCTCTGCGCCCTCTGCGGTAGGACCTTTCGACGATGGCGCGATTTGTTTGCGGCTGACAAGCTGCGCTGCGCGGGTGGCTCGAAGGCCCGGAAGCCGCAAACCCGGGGACAGGACCCGTCGCTGCCACCAATGCAGTGTGCCGGCATCCAACCACGAGCCGGTCAACCAACCGGCACAAGGCAAACCGCGAAAGGATACGACGATGAAGACTTCTCTGGTCATGGCTCTGGCCTTCGGTGGTGTTGTCGCGACGCCCGCGCTGGGACGGGCAACCACCTGGGAAATCGATCCCGCCCACACCGCCATCGAATTCAGCGTTCGCCACATGATGGTGAGCACGGTCAAGGGGAGATTCGAGAAGGTGAAGGGAACCCTCAAGCTCGACGACAAGGACGTGACCAGGTCGAGCGTTGAGGTGACCATCGACCTCGCCTCGGTGAACACCAACGAACCCAAGCGCGACGGCCACCTGAAGTCGCCCGATTTTTTCGACGTGGCCAAGTACCCCGTCGCCACCTTCAAGTCCACCAAGGTGCAGAAGGCGGGCGGCGGCAAGCTCAGGGTCACCGGGGAACTCAACCTGCACGGGGTAAGCAAGCCCGTCGTGCTCGAGGTGGAAGGTCCGACGCCGGCCTACAAGACCCCCTTCGGCACCATGGTGCGGGGCGTGCATGCCACCGGCAAACTTGACCGCAAGGACTTCGGAATCGGTTGGAACAAGGTCTTGGACAGCGGCGGCGTGTTGGTGGGAAACGAGGTCGGCCTGGAACTGAACGCCGAGCTGTCGGAGAAGGTGGACGCCGTTCCGGCCGCCAGCCCGGCGAAGTAGGACGGACCCGAGGCGCCCTGCCACGAGAGCGCCGGATTTGTCCGGCGGGACCTTGACTAGGTGACTACTTGTGGTCATCTTATGGTCATGAAGTCGGTCGGCGTGGCCCAACTCAAGAGCAACCTCAGCAAGCACCTGCGCAACGTGCGGCGTGGACAGACCCTGACCGTCCTCGACCGCAAAACCCCCGTGGCACAGATCGTCCCCTACCCTGAAGCGCCCGCTGCCTTGGCCGTCAGGCGGCCGCTCGAGGGCGCCATCAAGCCAAACCGGATGCGCTGGCCGCCGCCCCTCAAGCTTCGCCACGATCCGGTCGCCCTGCTGCTCGAAGAACGGCAGGAGCGATGATCGCCTACATCGATTCCTCCGTGGTTCTGCGCTTGGCACTCAACCAGCCGGGCGCGCTGGCAGAATGGCGTCGCCTCGAGGAGGCGGTGACAAGTGCGCTTACGGAGGTCGAGTGCCTCCGCAATTTGGACCGCCTGCGCTTCCGGGAGAATCTCGCCGATCGCGAGATTGCGCTCCGGCGGGAATCGATCTTCGGATTCTTGGCCACCGCATCGGTGGTTGAGATCTCGCGCCCAGTGCTCGAACGCGCCGCGAAACCCATGCCGACCTCGCTTGGCACCCTTGATGCAATCCACTTGGCCACCGCGGAACTTTGGCGTGAACGCGGAAATCCCTCGCTGGTCATGGCCACGCACGATGGCGCCCTTGCCATCGCGGCGCGTGCCGTCGGCATGGCGGTGGTAGGGGTGCCCGCGTCGCAAAGGCCTTGATTCCTGTGTGGACCTGGCATAATCCCGTGCCTCCCGGCCGCTCCTCGTTCGTTTCTGCCTTGCGACAACGCTCCCGCCCATCCAAAGGATTTGCAGCATGCCCGAGATGAACATCATCCAGGCCATCAACGACTGCCTGCGCGTGGAAATGCAGCGCGACGGCCGCGTCGTCGTGCTGGGCGAGGACGTGGGGCACTTCGGCGGGGTGTTTCGCGCCACCGTGGGCCTAGAGCAGGAATTCGGTCCTGACCGCTGCATGGATACCCCCCTGGCCGAAAACGGCATCGTGGGCGCGGCCATCGGCATGGCCCTCTACGGCCTGCGTCCCGTGGCCGAGATCCAGTTCGCGGACTACGTCTATCCCGCCTTCGACCAGATCGTGAACGAGCTGGCCAAGATGCGCTACCGCTCAGGCGGCGAATACAGTGCACCGGTGGTCATCCGCATGCCGGCGGGCGGCGGCGTGCGCGGCGGCCACTACCACTCGCAGTCGCCCGAGGCCGTGTTCATCCACACCCCGGGGCTGCAGGTCGTCTACCCCTCGACCCCGGCCGACACCAAAGGACTGCTCGCCTCTGCGATCCGCGGCGAAGATCCGGTGATCTTCCTCGAACCCAAGCGACTCTATCGCGTCGCCAAGGGCGAGGTGCCGGCCGGCGAATACACGGTTCCCATCGGCCAGGCCCGCATCGTGCGTCGGGCTGCAGCCCGCGGTCCACGTTCTCTCACCCTGCTCGGTTGGGGTGGTATGGTGCCGGTCGCGATGGACGCAGCGGAGAAGGGGGCAAGCCTCGGCTTCGACGTCGAAGTGGTGGATCTGCGCACCCTTCTGCCCTTCGACGTCGAGGCCATCCTGCAGTCGGTGGAGAAGACCGGCCGCGTGGTCATCGTGCACGAAGCCCCGCGCACCTGCGGCTTCGGTGCCGAGCTGGCGGCCACGATCCAAGAGCGGGCCTTGCTCCACCTGGAAGCGCCGATCTTGCGCGTGACCGGCTTCGACACCCCGTTCCCCTACGCACTCGAGTCCGAGTACCTGCCCGACAGAGACCGCGTTTTTGACGCGATCGAGAAAGTCACTTCCAGCTAGGAGGAAGCATGGCCTACGAATTCAAGCTGCCCGATATTGGCGAAGGGATGGCCGAAGGCGAGATCGTCCGCTGGCTGGTCGAGGAAGGCGACTTCCTCGCGCAGGATCAGCCCATGGTCGAGGTCATGACCGACAAGGCCACGGTGGAGATTGCGACCCCGCGGGGCGGCCGTGTGCTCGAGCGGCGCTTCCAGGAAGGCCAGCGCTGCCCGGTGGGCGCGGTCTTGATCGTGATCGAGCCATCATCCGACACTGACAAGACGCCTGCGGCGGTGAGCGCGGCCAAGACTCCGGCCCCCGCTCCTGAAGCTGCGGGTTCGGTGCTGGCCACGCCCGCGACGCGCCGGCTGGCGCGCGAGCTGGGAGTGGACCTTGCCCGGGTCAAGGGGTCCGGTCCCGGCGGCCAGATCACCATCGCCGACGTACACAGCGCCCAGACGGCCGGCCCCGCGGACGACAAACCCGACGAGTTGCCGACGCCCGGAGTCTCCTCCGCGTCGGTTGGCGATGTGCGCATCCCCTTCCGCGGCGTGCGGCGCATGATCGCCGAGCACATGGTGCTCACCCAGCGCCAGGTCGCGCAGTTCACCTACGTCGAGGAAGTCGATTGCACCGAGCTGGTCGAGCTACGCGACAAGGCCGAGGCGCGCCTGGCCCCGCACAAGCTCACCTACCTGCCCTTCTTGGTGAAGGCGGCGGTCGAGGCCCTGCGCAAGCATCCCCAGCTCAACGCCACCCTCGACGAAGCGGCAGGCGAGATCGTCCAGCGCCGCGAATACCACATCGGCATTGCCGCGCAAACCCCAGAAGGCCTCATGGTGCCGGTGATCCGTCACGCGGATCGCCGGTCGCTCTCGGATCTGGCGCGCGAGGTGGATCGGCTCGCCGTGGCGGCGAGGAAGGGTCGCCTGTCGCCCCGCGACCTGGGCGGCTCGACCTTCACCATCACCAGCCTCGGCAGCTTGGGCGGCATCGTGGCCACCCCGATCGTGAACTATCCCGAAGTGGCCATCCTGGCCATCCACAAGATCGCCAGAAGGCCGGTGGTGATCGACGACAAGATCGTCGTGCGTGACATGATGAACCTGTCCCTGACCGTCGACCACCGCTTGGTCGACGGCTACGACGCCGCCGCCTTCGTGGCCGAGATGAAGGCCTCGCTGGAGACCCCGGGCCTGATCTTCCTGGGTCAGACCTAGCCCGTTCACCCCGCCCATGGCAGAAACCAAGCCCGCCCCCAAGCGCCGCTCCGGCCAAGTCACCTGCGACAGCGTCGAGGCGTGGGCGGACGAGGACTATGCGCGGGCCACCGGGCTTTGGCGCGTCCTCGACGAGAACGGGGTGGCTGGCGGCGCGGCCGTGCCCAAGCTCAGGCCGGAGGCCCTGGTGCGCATGTTCGAAGGCATGCTCACGAGCCGTCTGCTCGACGAGCAGCTCCTGCCCTTGCAGCGCCAAGGCCGCATCAGCCACTACTTCGAGGCACGCGGCCAGGAAGCCGGCCCCATCGCGGGCGCCGAGGCCATCACGAAGGGCGACTTCTTCGTGCAAGGCCTGCGCGAGGGCGCGGCGGCGGTGTATCGCGGCCTGCCGCTAGGCAAGTACATCGCGCAGATCCTCGGCACCGCCCACGACGCGGGCCGCGGCCGCCAGATGCCGTGCCACGTCGGCTCGGCGGCCATCCGCCACCTCAGCACCTCGTCGTGCGTGGCCTCGCAGATCCCGCACGCCGTGGGCATCGCCATGGCCGCCAAGCTGCGCAAGGAGCGGACGGTGGTCCTGTGCTTCTTCGGCGACGGCGCCACCAGCGAAGACGACTTCCACGCCGGCCTCAACTTCGCCGGCGTATACAAGGTGCCCGCCGTGTTCGTGTGCCAAAACAACCAGTGGGCCATCTCGACCCCGGTCGCGGCCCAGACCGAGGCCGAGACCCTGGCCGTCAAGGGATTGGCCTATGCCGTGCCTTCCCTGCGCGTCGACGGCAACGACGTCCTGGCCATGTACGCCGCGGTCGCCGGAGCCGTGGCCAAGGCGCGCGACGGGGGCGGCCCCAGCTTCATCGAGGCCGTGACCTACCGTCTGGGCCCGCACTCGAGCGCCGACGATCCCACCCACTACCGCGACAAGGCCGAGCACGAGGCCTGGCAAGGCCGCGATCCCTTGCGCCGCTTCGGTCGCTGGCTCGACGCCCAGAAGCTCCTCTCCAACTCCGGGCAAACCGCGGCCAAGCAGCGCATCAGCGAGGAAATCCGCGCCGCCATCGCCGCCGAAGAAGCTGCCGGGCCCCCGCCCGTCGCGAGCCTCTTCACGGACGTCTACGCCAAGCCCACCTGGCTCCTCGAAGAGCAAAAGGCAGCGCATCTGGGTGAATCCACGTAGGGATATTCACCACAGAGGACACGGAGGACACAGAGAAGGAGGGCGAAGGAGAAACAGGACCACTCTTGGCTCCTAACCCTTCCTCTTCTTTATCTGTGACCTCTGTGTGCTCTGTCCTACTACTGCGCGATTTCTTTACTGCACGCGAGGATTTCTTCGACGGCTGCGTCATGAGGCTTCAGGCTCCGGGCTACAGCCTTCAGGCTGAAGTGCTGGGGCACAAGCCGCGACCCCCTCAAGGAGCACCACGGTGACGCCCTTCGCGCAGTGGCGAAGCTGATTGCCGTTCTCGGCCGATCAAGCTGAAGCCTGCAGCCTGGGGCCTGAAGCCCTCTCCGGTTGCGGGCGAAGCCCGCGCTGTGGTGAAACCACTCTACAATCGGCGGAGTGCCGTGCGCGCCCTTACTGCGACATCGTCACGTCGTATCGCTTGGCGATGTAAGCAAACCCGGTTCTTCCGGCGTCGGTGATTTGCGAATCGGGCCACGGACCGTCGACGCTTGCACCACTCACGAAGACAGAGGACATCTGGCCGCTCTTGTTACTGACCGCCCAGTAGGTCGAGCCGATCAGGTTCTGGTCCATGTAGTCCTGCCACGCGCTCAAGCTGTTGCTGCTGCTGGAAATGGTTATGCCGTATAGGGTCGAGAAAACCGCGACGTTGGAGGTCAGGCAGCTGTCGATGCGACCTTGGAGCCCGCTGAGGGGCCCGGCAGCGTTGAAGTGGAACACATAGATGGATTGCGGGTCCGACACCGGGCTGGCGCAAGCCTCGTCGGGGCGCTGGTCCCATTGGCGGTTGCCGAGCAGGAAGAGGTTGTCGGGGTCGATGGGGCGAACCGCCGCGATGACTTCCTCGTGGTAGGCTTTGATCTGGGCCCAGGTGGAGGTCGTCGCCTCGTCCCACGGCTCGTAGATGAGGTTGGGCGTGTTGCCGTAGTCCTTCGCGAGCTGAACGTAGTACGCCTTGGCGTTGGTCACATCGGAGGCGCCGTAGACGAGCCAATCAGCGATGCAGTAGATGCCGTTGGCGATGCAGGCGTCCATCACCGTCTTGACCCGAGGGTACTCCCCTGGCCAGTTCTCAGGAAGCAGCGGGACGCGGAGCACGGTGGATCTCTTCTGCCCTTCTCCGGTCCCGGCAAGGTTCTTGACCGCGTTGGCATTGTAGAATTGCCGTCCTTCCGGCGTCCAATCGTCGAGCGATATGCCGACCAACTGGACCGGCCTGCCGCATTGGTTGACGATCCGGTTCCCCATGACCCTCAGCTTGCCGTGTCGGGCCACCGGATTGGTTTTCGCAGGGCATGGGTCAGGGTTGGTGAGCGTGGTGCCGCCGGTTCCGTTCATGCCACCCGCCGCTGTCGTGCCACCAGCCCCGGTCCTGCCGCCGGTCGCGATGCCGCCTGCCCCGGTCATGCCGCCGGTCGCGGTGCCGCCTGCCCCGCTTCTGCCGCCGGTCGCGGTGCCGCCTGCCCCGGTCCTGCCCCCGGTCGCCATGCCGCCTGCTCCTCCTGCCGCCATGCCCCCTGCTCCACCTGCGCTGGCGTCCGTGCGCGGTCCGCCGGTGCCCCCGGCTCCCGAGCTTGTGCCGCCCACACCGCCGCCATCGAGAACTGCTCCCCCGGAGCCGCCGCCGCTGCCGCCACCGGATCCAGGAGCGTCTCCGCCAATCCCTCCCTGCGAACCGGTTCGGCCGCCGGTCGTGGCAGTACCGCCTTGGCCCGCGGTGCTTCCCGGTGTGCTTCCAGTGTCCGCTCCGCCGGTTCCGCCTCCTCCACCAGCCCCTCCGGTCCAAAGAGGGCTCGCGGGTGTTTCGGAACGGCATCCACCGACAGCCACCGAAAAGACAACGACGAGGCTAGTCAAGAGGGCTCCGCCAACAACGTTCTTCATAGGGCACCATCAATCCGGAAAGGTGTTGTGTCACAGCTACCCTGATAGAGGATATCAGGACTCACAACGCAGCCGCTCCCGAAATCTTCGTGCCGATCGAGGATTCTCGAAGATAGTAGATCAGGGTGTTGACCGCAGAGAAGAAACTGCGCGATGGGTGTAGGATCACTCGGCCTGGATCTTCTCAGGGCAATCGGAGGACCGATGCAGGAACGCGTCAAGATCACCCACGGGTGGGCCGCTTTTGTGCTGCTCGCGCCGGTCGCTTGTTCGTCGAAGTCGGATCCCTCGGGGTCGGGCCCTGGGCCCAACCTCATCTATCCCGACGGGAGTGTCGCCCCGACACCGGTTTGTCAGTCGGAAGGCGGCAGCGCCAAGGTCGCCATGCCCGTGAAGGTACGCACCATGACCGGCGACAAGTCGTGGGCCGAGACCGGCTGGTTCTCGTCCCCGGGTCTGGTCGACCTGGATGGCGACGGCAAGAAGGAGATCGTGGCGCCCTTCTACAGCCTGTTCGTGTTCGACAGCGCGGGCAACTTGCTCTCGACCGTCAAGCAGGGCACCCACACCAAGGGGCGCATCTACGCGCCGGCCGTGGTGGCCGACTTGGAGGGCGATGGTACGATGGACATAGTCGCCGCGGGCAACGAGGGCACGGTGGCCGCATACGAGTGGAAAAACGGCGCCCTTGCCCTCAAACCGGGCTGGCCGGCTTCCACCAGCAGCGGTGGACAATCCCCCGAGGGACGCGGCATGGCCGCGGCTGACCTCGACGGTGACGGCAAGATCGAGGTGGTGGTGACCACGACCAACACGGCAGATGCCGGCGCCCAGGTGTTCGTCTTTTCGCCCGACGGCAGGCTCTATCAGCCGGTGGGCACCGGCTGGCAAGCCTGGCCGCGCTACAACACCCGTACCGGCCCGGGAGGCGACGCGGATACGAACGGCCCCGGCCACCACGGCTATGGGTGCTATGGACTTAACGTCGGCATCGGCAACATCGACGACGACGCCAGGCCGGAGGTCATCGTGACCTACGACAACCACCACATCAATGCCTTCAGGGCCGACGGCACCTCGGTCACGGCCTCGCCCTATTTCACCAACCGTGGAAGCGAGTTCCTGGGCAAGCCCCTCGACTGGGGCCAGTTCATCCGCTGGGTGGATCCTGCGGTAGAGGAGAAGCACTACCACCTCCACCAGGGCGAGTGGCCCGACATCAAGACCACCATGTGGCTGCAGTGGACCGCCTCGCCGCCCTCGGTGGCTGACCTCGACGGCGACGGCAAGAACGAAGTCATCGGCATACCCAACGCCGAGATGAAGGAGCCCTACGAAACCCAGGGCTACGCCTTCATGGTCCTGCAGGGCGCGTACGGCGACGGCTCGCGCAGCGCCATGCGCATGCCGGGCTGGGAGACCCTGCCCATGTCGTCGCAACCGGCGGTACGCGCCGCGGGCGACTGGTATCCGCCCGACGGCGTCCCCGCGCCCGTGCTCGCCAATATCCTCGGCGACAGCCGTCCCGAGATCGTGGCGACCATCAACGACGGCGCCGTCTACGCCCTGGGCCCGGACACGCAGCTCCTTTGGCGCCACGACTTCGCCAAAGGTGCGGCCAAGACCTTCGCCTCCGAGCCCGTGGTGGTCGATCTCAATCGCGACGGCCTGCCCGAGATCGTCTTCGGCACCTATTCGCTCACCAAGAACGGCGGCCGCTTGGTCGTGCTCGACAACACCGGCCAGGAGATCTACGACATCACCCTGGAGAACCAAGGCACCGGGGGCGGCAATGGCATCGGCGTGCCGGCGGCTCCCTCGGTGGCCGACCTCGACGGCGACGGCAACCTGGAGATCGTGCTCCTCACCTTCGATCACGGGGTCGACATCTACACGGTGCCCGATTCGGGGACGCAGTGCCTGCCCTGGCCGACCGGTCGGGGCAACCTGCTACGCAACGGCCAGGGACCGGCCTACGTGCGCTAGCAGGAAGGGCCATCGATGTCGTCACGTGGCCTTTGACGACGGCAGTCGCGCCCGCGCCTGCCACAGGGTTGCCAACACCACAACCGCAAGCAGCACGAAGAGGCCGACCAGCGAAAGCACGATCCCCGTCGCGAGACCACGGGTTGCGAAGGTAAGTACGATATGATGGCGGCCGGCAGAAAGAGGGACTGCGCGCATCGCCAGGTTGGCGCGCAAAAGCGGCGCCGGCCGGCCGTCGACGGTCGCGGACCAGCCGGGGTCGAATTGCTCAAGGAACACGGCGAGCACAAATGTCTTGGCCTCGCACATCGCCTCGACGCGGGTGTTGGCAAAGGCGACGAGCCGGCAGGTTCCCAGATCCGCGACGGTGGGCTCGGGGACCATCACCTCGGCCGGTGGTTTTGGTGACACCGCCGCCACCGCCCGTTTGCCGGCAGCGACCTCCGGTGCGAACACAACCGTGGCCGCGATATTGTCGGGCGCGACTGAGGTCGGCTGGGCCAGGTAGACGCGGGGCAAGGGATCGGCAACGCGATAAAGGCGCGCGCCCGGCACGAGGTCGAGCATCGGCACGAGCCCAGGCAGTTCCTTTCGAGTGGCGGGAAGAACCAGGTAGTTCACGCCCAGAAGGCGAAACAAGGCGACCCCTTCGCGCTGTCCCGATGTCCACAGTGAGGCCAGGCTCGAGGGCAAGGCCGCATCGTAGCCGGGAACGCTGGCAATGCCGAACACACTCGGGTGGTTTTCGACCAGGGTTCGCACGAGATTGCGCTGCACCTGCAACACGGTGGCGGGTGGCGCCGCGGCCGCGATCGCGGGATCCACGGACCGCACCCGGTGTACGCGCGGCGGCGCCAGTTCGCCCCGGGCACGCGCGTCGGCCAGGATGGCCAGGGCCGCCGGCGGCGTGCCTCCTGCTTCCTCGGGCGCGGCGAAGTTCTGCAAGGCGAACACGGCCCGCGCCAAGTCCACAAACACAATCCCGACGAGCAACGACCCCGCCCACGGCCAAGACCGCCTGGCCAACCATGCGGTTGCCACCGCAGCCAACGCGAACCCAAGCCCGCCCAGCGCGCTGGCGCGCACCTGTGCGATGAGCGGCAAGGGATAGAACCCGCTTGCGCCAGCAAGGGCGGCAAGCCCAACCGCGACTGCGACCATGCGCAGCCAGCCTCGTCCGCGTTCCTCCAGCAGGCGCGCGCTGCCCAAGCCGGCGAGCAACGAGGTGCAGGCGAAAAAGATGGAAAGGTACTTCTCCGGACCGCGCATGAAGGCGAGCGGTGGAATCAGAATGCGCAGGAGCGCGTGCGCCCACGTGTGGCGTCCGAAGGCAACCAGCAGTGCGCCCGCGGCGGTGATGCCGAGGGCGGCGGCGAGCTTGCGTTTCTTGCCGAAAGCGAGCAAGACCAGCGCCAGCACGCTGCTTCCCATGTAGCAGCCGTACAGCAGCGGGCGTTCGCCGAGCCCCGCTTCGCCGACGTACGGTCCGGCGGGGTAGTCCGTATAGGGATCGCCCATGGCCCCGGGCGCGACCACTTCGGTGAGGCGCAAGGGATGGAACGATCCGACTTCGGCCACATCGAGTGTCAACGGCTCTGTGCGCGCCGTGCCCCGAGCCGCATCACTCGCCGGCACCAGCACCACGGCGGCCAGAAGCCCCGTCAGGGCCCCCACCGCCCCGAGGCCAAGAGCCATGCGCAGCGCCCACACCCGCGTCGGGAGTGGAGCGGCGGTTTCATCGTTGGCCTGGGCTCTGTCGCCCACAACCACGCCCAGCCCAAAGAGAGCAGCCAGAAATGGGAAGAAGACCTCCCCCGTCATGAAACAAAGCGCTAAGGGAACTGTGGCCCATGCCGCCGCCAGTAGCCACCTGCGTGCGCCGCCGCCATCCCGGCTGGCGCGCGAAAGATGCAGAAGCCCCAGGGCACACCAAGGCAGGTAGGCGCCCGACATCAGACGCAGTCCAGCCGTGACTTCGGAGGTTGTGTAGCCCGAAAGGCACCACGAAAGCCCCGCCACCAACCCGGCCGTTTTGGGAACGCGAGCCAGTGCGCGCAGCAGCGCCACCATGCCAAGGCCGCCCAGAACCAGGTGCAAGCACAAGAAACAGGAGACCCAACGTGGCGAAGCCCCAAGGAAGAAGGGGACTCCGAGCGGATAGAACAGTTGCGTGAGGGGATTGGCGAGTGTGGACTCGCCCAGTCCCTGCAGTGGATTCCACAGTGCGGACTCCCCGGCCGTCCACGCACTGCGCAAAAAGGCGCGCGCGGGAAAAACCCAACGGCTGACGTCGCGCTGGTAGAGCACCTGGCCCAGCAACACGGGCAGGTACACCAGGCCGACAAGCAACACCAGCCCGAGGTGCGGCAGCAGTCGCTCGCGCAGCCTTCCTATACCGCTCATGCCTCTCCCCGGGCCACAATGCCCATCGAATCTTCAAACCGAAGACCAGGCCGATCGGTGCTGCTTCTCACCCAGGGCCTCGCGTATCTTGGCTGTCTCCCCCATGACCGGGCAGACCGTGCTCCCTTTCCTCGACGGCTTCGCCGATCCGGTCTGCCCTGGCAACGCGGGCATCCTGACCGCATCACTTCTTTCGACACGGCAGAGCACCGGCGGGCCAGAGGCCCGCGTTGCCAGTCCGGCCTGTCACGGCCGACCGCGCCAATCGCTGACCTGTCATGTGGGACACACCTGAAGAAGCTCGGTCGCGAGCCTACCGGCGATGTCCTTGCCCTCAGTCCCGATGCAGCGGAGAAACTGGGGGTTGGCATCCAGAATGTGGTAGTTCACCGGCTCGCCCCGGTCATCGTAGGCCGGCTCGTAGAGCGCCACCCCCGCGGCCATGTGCAGGTACAGAGAGTGAAGCACCTGCAGGTGATCGAGGCTGTCGTAGCGTGCGTGCTCTTCGCCCATGCCTTCTCCCGGGGGCCGGCCGCCTTCGCGGCCAAGCCCCGCCGGCCAGCGATTGTATAGCAGCGGCCAGGTCTTGTCACGCCGCTCACCGCCGCCGGCAGCTTGGCGCTTCTTCCCCTCCGCCGCCTGCTTGGTCGGCGAGCAAGGTACTAGCTTGATGAAAGCCTTCCGTCTTCCCTCACTAGTTGCAGCTCACGGGCGGATTCGATGCTAGAAATCCGCCCGTGAGCACCGAAATCCTCAAGGTCGAAGTCGTCGTGATCGGCGCGGGTCCAGGAGGCTACGTAGCCGGGATCCGCCTGGGCCAGCTCGGCAAGAAGGCCCTCGTCGTCGAGAGGGCCGCCCCGGGAGGCATCTGCCTCAACGTGGGCTGCATCCCCTCGAAAGCGCTCATCCACGCCGCCAAGGTATTCGCCGATGCCGGTCACGGCGCGGACATCGGAATCCACCTCGACAACCTGCACGTCGATCTCGCCCGCCTGCAGACCTGGAAAGCGAGCGTCGTGGCCAAGCTCACGGCGGGTGTCCGCCAGCTCCTCAAAGCCAACGGCTGCGACTACCGCCAAGGCACCGCCACCCTCCTCTCGCCGCGCACGGTCCAGGTCGTCGAGCCCGGCGAGGGGCGCGAGCTGCTCGTCGAGACCGAGCACATCATCATCGCCACCGGCGCCCGCCCCGTGCAGATCCCGAGTCTGCCCTTCGACGGCAAGCGCATCGTGGATTCCACCGACGCGCTCGCCTTCACCGAGCTGCCGCCGCGCCTGGTGGTGGTGGGCGCGGGCTACATCGGCATGGAGATCGGCACCTTGTACGCCAAGTTCGGCAGCAAGGTCACCTTCGTCGAGGCCATGCCCGCCATCCTCCCGGGCAGCGACCCCGAGTGCGCGCAGGTGGTCGCGCGCAAGGCGAAGAAGCTGGGCATGGATGTCTTCGTGGGCGCCAAAGCCAAGGGCCTTCTGGAGAGCGGCGATTGCGCGACCCTGAGCGTGGAAACCGCCGGCGGCCCGGTCGAGCTTGCCGCCGACAAGGTGCTGGTGGCGGTGGGGCGGAGGCCCAACCTCGAAGACATCGGGCTCGAGATCGCCGGCGTCAAGACCGAGGGCGGCTTCATCGCCGTGGATCGCCAGATGCGCACCAGCGTGCGCAACATCTTCGCCATCGGCGACGTGGTCGGGCAGCCCATGCTGGCGCACAAGGCCTCGCGCGAGGCCGAGGTCGCGGCCGAGGTCATCGCCGACAAGCCCGCGGAAATGGACGCCCAGGTCATCCCCGCCGTGGTCTTCACCGACCCGGAGATCGCCAGCGCCGGCCTTGGCGCCGAGGAAGCGGAGAAGCGCGGCCACAAGGTCAAGGTCGGGAGATTCCCCTTCGCCGCCCTCGGGCGCGCCCTCGCCAACCTCGACAGCGACGGCTTCGCCAAGGTGGTGATGGACGAAGAGAGCGGGCACGTGCTGGGCGTGCACGTGGTCGGCTGCGGCGCCGGCGACCTCATCAGCGAGGCGGCCCTCGCCATCGAGATGGGCGCGACCGCGGCGGACCTCGGCCTGACCATCCACCCCCATCCCACCCTGTCCGAGGCCATCATGGAGGCGGCCAAGGCCGCCCTTGGCGGGGCCATCCACATCTTCAATCGGTAGACCCATGCGCGTTCTCGTCACCGGCGGCGCCGGCTACATCGGTTCCCACACCGCCGCGCTCCTGGCCGCGCGCGGCGACTTCGTCGTCGTGCTCGACAGCCTGGAACACGGCTATCGCCAAGCCGTGGGCAAGCTGCCCCTGGTCGTGGGCAACATCCGCGACGGCGAACTGGTGAAAGAAGTCCTGGGCGACCACAAGCTCGAGGCCGTCATCCACTTCGCCGCGTACAAGGCCGCGGGCGAGTCGATGAGCGAGCCTGCGAAGTACTTCGACAACAACGTGCACGGCAGCCTGTGCCTGCTCGAAGCCGCCCGCCAGGCCGGGGTGCGGCGGTTCGTGTTCTCCTCGACCGCGTCGGTATACGGCACGCCCACAACCTTGCCCATACGCGAAAGCGAAGCCCTGCGCCCCGAGAATCCCTACGGCGAGAGCAAGCGCATCATCGAGCAGATGCTGTTCTGGTTCGACGCGTGTCACGGGCTGCGCAGCGCGGTCCTGCGCTACTTCAACGCCGCCGGCGCGGCGCTTGATGGCGAGAACGGCGAAGACCCGCGCCACGTGGCCAACTTGATTCCCGTGGTGATGAAGGTCGCCACGGGACGCACGCCCGTGCTGCGCGTCTTCGGCACCGACTACCCCACACCCGACGGCTCCGCCATTCGCGACTACATCCACGTCCTCGACCTGGCCGACGCGCACGCCCGCAGCCTCGATTTTCTGGCCCGGCACGGACGCTCGGAGATCTTCAACGTGGGCACGGGGCACGGCGCCTCGGTGCTCGAAGTCCTGGGCAAGGCCCGGCAGATCACCGGCCAGAGCATCCCGGCCGAGATGACCGGCCGCCGCCCCGGCGACCCGGCGGTCGTCTACGCCGACAATCGCAAGGCACGCGAGGTGCTGGGATGGTCCCCGCGCTACGGCCTGGACGACATCATCGCCAGCGCCTGGAAGTGGCATGCAAGCCACCCCGACGGCTTTGCCATCGGGGTGTCATCTTCCCCTCAAGCCCGCGGCCCGGAACGTCGATAAGTATCGGTAGCGGACCATGGAAGCTGGATGCGCCTTTGCTGAACGGCGGTTCTACCCCCGTCACCGCGTGCGCGTGGCCGTCTTGTGGCGCGATTGCCAACGCGAGGCCATGCCGGGCGAGATCTGCGACGTCTCGGCGCATGGCGTCTTCCTGGTTTCCACCAGCGCGGTGCCCGACGACGTCGGCATAGGCGACCGCACCGAGATCGTTTTGCGCACCAAGACCGGCGAGCAGACCCTGGTCGGCAACGTGCGCTGGCGCGGCTTTCATCCCCTGCACCAGGCCATCGGCTGCGGCATCCAGCTCGACGACCCGAGCTCGGAGATCATCGTGCGCGTGTTCCCGATCTTGCAGCAGCCCATCCCTCCCCAACGGCCGGCACCGAGCCCGACCGGCTAGCACTACTGACTAGCGTACCCGCCACTTGAAGGTGCTCGGGGTCGCGGGCCGCAGATCCACGCCGAAGTAGTCCAGCCCCTCGTCGGTGATCCGCTTCGTTCCCGGGGTGAGAGCCTCGAGACCCCGATTCCAGCGCACCTCCAGAACCTCGGTGATCCCGGCTTGCTTCAGCCTTGGCTCCAGACTTGCCCAGCAGGTCTGATCGCTCACCAGGAAGACCGGACGGCTGGGAAAGACACGATAGAGCTGCGTAGGGACCCACCAAGCGTCCGTAAGCACGGCTTTCGGGTTCATCGCCTCGACGGAATGGTTGAGGCGGGAGAAGAAGCGCTCCATCCTCAAGGCCAGACTGACGGAATACGCCTGGCCCGATGCCGAGAGCGCGATGGCGAGCACGGGGATCAGCAGTCCGACCCCGGCTCGCGCGCGGGCATCGCGGTGTAATCGTGCGATCGTCGCGACCGCAAGAACTGCGAGGATGGGGTAGGAATGAAGCAGGAAACGATTGCCCCAGTGAATTCCGCGTACCGCGGTTACTTGGGGTGTGATGAGCCCGTACAGCACGGCGACGGCCAGCACCACGCGGGCGAGCATGCTCGTGATTCCTTGCCGGTCTTTCTCGCCACCATCTTTCGAATCCGGACGCAGAAGGCCGAGGACGATGAAGGGAGCCGAATAGAAGAGGCTGTTGGTGCCAATCAGCTGCGCGATAGGGTTTCGCCCTTGGGAAAGCCCCCATAGGCCGAGGAGAAGGGGAACTGCAGCCCACCCGGCGACAAGGGGTGCTACCCAGCGCTGCCTGCAGAGCGATACCCGCGGAAGCCACACGAATAGGAGCAGGATCGGGAATGCCAAGACCAGTGCCACAGGAAGACGCGTGTGCAAGGCCGAGAGAAGAAGGTGGAACACCGGAGGCCTGCTTTCCAGGTACCCCAGCAGGCCGCCTGGGTACTCGAATTGCTCGCTGGGATGCGAGCCCAGGTGCAACCCCAAAGGGTTCCCCGTGTAGACATGATTGATGATGCCAAGCGGCGCGACCGCGACGGCGGCGGTGACCGCGAAGATCGTGATGGTCCGCAGCACTTCTGGCCAGGAGGGCTTGCGCAACCACAGAAGCGCGGCGAGAAGGAGTGGCGGGAACATGCACAAGTCGTCTCGGAAGAAGATGCATGCGGCGGCAAGGCAGGCAGAAAGAACAAGAGGCTGGATCGCTCCCGATCTGGCGTGCTCCACGGCCGCAATGACCGCCCAGATCAGAAGACACGCCGCCAGGCCATGTTCCCACACCATGACGCTGTAGAACCACAGCGGCGTCGCAAGCCCGGCGGCCAAGACCGCCCAAGCCTGCATCCCGCGACCAAGCCCAAGGGACCCTGCCAACCTTGCAACGCCAAGCAGCATCAGAAGCGTGGCAACAACTGGAAGGAAGACCAAGCCCCGAATGCCCGCGACCTTGAATGGCAGGCTTGAGAACAACACGAAAGGCACAGAGTAGATCGCATGCAATTTCCCGTGGACAATCACCCCCAAGGGAGGTGGAATCGGATTGCACTGCGTCTCGGGAACAAGGGTGCGTCCCGCCCAATTGAGGGCAGTGCTGCGCAGCCCACTCGACACCAGTGCCTGGACCTGCAAATACTTCTCCGAATTGTCCACCGTCCACATGCCGTCCGCAGGTAGGAAAAAGAGCGTTGTGACGTAGATCGACGCGACAAGTGCGATGGCCCAGCGGACCGGATGGTTGGCCACAACTCGAAATACGCCGTGACCAGATGGGGCCGGAATTCCTGCTTTCGGCGACTCCATCGAAATGCCTTTTCTAGCTGGCCCAACCCAGCGTCTCGCAGGTATCGCGGTCCGACACCTCCACCAGGCACGCCTTCCTCGCCGCGCGCTCGCGAGCCTGCGCCTGCGCCTGCGCGCTCGCCGCGTGCGCGGGCGCGCTTGCCAGCACGCACGTCGCGCACAACAAGGCACCGGCCGCGAGGCGCACCCAGCGTGAAGTATCCCAAGCCAATATCACTCGGCACATGGCTCGGATGCTGAGGCGAAGTCCAGTCCCAGGCAAGGGCTTTCCCGATGCCACGCTTCCGCACCGCGCTAATTGCGCCAAGCTCCGATACCGCCGCTGTTCTGCAACCAGCGCCTTCCTCTTGACCCGATTGCCCCGAAGTCTAGAGTCCCCTCCATAGCCATGCCGCTCTTAGGACGCGATACATCGGTGACCGGGCCGTTTCCAGCCGGCGTCTTGCTGCTCGAATCCTTGGTCGGCGAGGAGATGCTCGGGTACCCCTTCGGCTTCGAGCTGGGGCTCTTGTCCAAGGATCCGCTGCTCAACCCCGACCACCTGCTCGGCAAACCGCTTGGCGTGGGCCTCACGCTCGACGGGGGCGGCGAGCGGTTCTTTCATGGCGTCGTGACCGAGTTCGCCAAGGGCGGCACCACCCACCTTTACACGCGCTACTCGGCCAAGCTGCGGCCCCGGCTGGCGACGTTCGACCTGACTTGCGACTGCCGCGTGTTCCATCGCGAAGGGCAGAACGCGCTCGGGATTGTGACCGCGGTGCTCGGCGAGCGCGGGTTCTCCGACGTCGAGTCGGGCTCCGTCGCCGACCACGAGTTCAAGCCGCGCGACTTCTGCGTGCAGTACCGCGAGAGCGACCTGCACTTCGTGCAGCGCCTGCTCGAAGAGGAAGGCATCTACTATTTCTTCCGCCACGAGGCGGGCAAGCACACCTTGGTGCTCGCCGACGCCATTACCGCGCACGAAACCGCGGCCGGTTACGAGGTCGTGTCGTACGCGCCGAAGCAAAGGAAAGCGGCGGGCACGGAAGAGCACTTCTGGAACATGCGCGTGGGGGCGCGGATGTCTCACGGGCGGCACACGGTGCTTTCGGGCTACGACCCGACGAAGAAGCGGCCGAAGCAGCCCCACGTTGGCGAGCAGTCGTCGAGCGAGGTGGAGCCGGGCTGGCAGTTCGAAAGCTACGACTACCCCGGCGGGCTGTGCGAGTCGGACGAGGCGAAGCGCGAGGCGCTCTTGCGCACGGAGGTGGGCAGCACGCAAAACACGATCGTCGAGGTGGAAGGGAACACCATGGGCCTCGGGGTCGGGCACCTGGTGACGCTGGTGCCGGGGCAGATGGAAGCCGGTGGCGAATTCTCGTTCTGGCGGGGCAAGCAATCCGGCAGGCAGTTTCTGGTGGCGGGCGCGAGCTACCGGCTGTCGATCAATCAGCACGAGACCGGCGAGGTGGCGCCCACCGACGAGCCGTACCACGCGCGGTACTGGTTGATGGACAGCGAGAAGCCTTTCCGGCCGGCGCGCATGACGGAAAAGCCGCGTATCACGGGTCCGCAGACAGCGCTGGTGGTGGGGCCCAAGGGCGAGGAGATCTGGACCGACAAGCTGGCGCGGGTGCGGGTGCAGTTCGACTGGGACCGGCTGGGCAAATACGACGAGAATTCGTCGTGTTGGGCGCGAGTGGCGCAGATGTGGGCCGGGGAGAAGTGGGGCTCGATTCACATTCCGCGCATCGGCCAGGAAGTGGTGGTGCGTTTTCTCGACGGCGACCCGGACCGGCCGATCGTGACCGGT
>Ga0172362_10000522_pt1 | contig 31447 bp, 35 predicted proteins | sample LakKivs1_kivu2a2_FD_114534 | JGI IMG/M metagenome (GOLD analysis project Ga0172362, IMG submission 114534) | Sediment microbial communities from Lake Kivu, Rwanda - Sediment s1_kivu2a2 | ecosystem: Environmental > Aquatic > Freshwater > Lake > Sediment | place: Rwanda: Western Province, Lake... | reverse complement strand
CCAAAGTATGAATTTGTTGGAAAATAAACCGTTGGACTGTAGAAAAGCGTTTCACCACCTGCTGCTGATCCAATCTGAACGTATGGAGTTCCGCTGGATCCAGTACCAATGTTTACATAGGTATAGGATCCAAGGCTTCCACCAGTACCTATATTTAATGTTTTTATCACTGATGCTGCTGTAGTACCAGTGGCAAAGTTGTAGGTGGAAGCACCTGTGGAAGCAGTGAACATGTTCACTGTCTGTCCTGCTGTGGCAGTGTTGCCAATAGCCACAGTTGTGGCTGCACCAGCCATGTTGAGGGTTGTTGCTGTCGTATTGAAAAGGTTCTGCGTCGCCGTGTTACCGACAAGTGTACCACCACGGATTGTGGTTGTGGCTGTTGTCGAATCACCCATGGTGATGGCGGTGGCTGCGCCACCGAGATTCAGTGTTAGCGCGTTGGTGTTGAAGACTGTCGCGGTGCCGCTACCCGAAGTGGTGATGTCGGAGCCGTTGACGGCGAGGTCCCCGGTTATTGTGAGACTGTCGGTTGTCTTGTTGTAGGTTAGCCCAGAATCACCATTCAGATTATTACCGTCATTAAACTGAACTTGGGTATCTGAACCTCCTGGAGCAGCACCTATTAGTGTTCCCGAACCATCTGCTGAACCAATATATATTCTTTTGTTTGTGGTATCTACGGCAAGTTCATTTTGATTTATAGCTCCAACGCCAGGTGCGGAAGTACCACGTCTAGGTTTTATTGTAGGATTTGTTGCCATATAAAATTAATTTTGTTTTTTATTGTAACGTACTTTTTTATCCGATGGTCCTACTTCTTTATTTGAAATTACAACTGTATTAGAAGAGCTTTCAAGCATATTAATTTTTTCCTGAAGAGACTTAATTTTTGAATCTGCCATAAGAAGATTAGACTCAAGTTCACTTACAGCAATAATTAAATCTGAATTTCTTTTTTTTAATAATGGAACCAGTGCAGATTCATAAAATTTTATTTTTTCTTCCATAGATATCTCCATTATTGATAGCTATCTCCACCAACTGATTCTGAATTTTGATTTTTTGTAGATTTTATTTCAAATTCAAGACGAGCTACCTTGTCGTTTAGATATATTACAGATGCCTCAAGCTCAGATACTATTGCCTGAGAATCATGAACTCTTTTTTTTAATACTGGAACTAAATAATTTTCATAATAAGAAAGCTTGTCGTCCATTTTACATACCTCCAAATGGATATCGACAAACTATCTATAATTCCAAATAGTTAATTTATAAAATTAAGCGTAAGTTCCACCATCAATAGTGTCAAGAGTTATAACTCCAGAAGCATCATCGAATTGGGTGGAGCTAAATGCAGCAAGACCTTTGGTGGAACCGTTTGCAGCAGCATCCTGTATTGCTAATGTAAGGGTTCCAGAACCAGAAGTTACTGATCCGTTTGTTACAGAAATTGTTTTGTATTCGGGAGCATTTCCAGCACCCGTGCTTGCAACAACAGCGCCAGCAGTTGACGAGGCAGTTAGACCAGCAAGCGTTGATGAAGCAGATGCATAAAGTATTTGACCTGTGGTATAGGTTGTAAGACCAGTGCCTCCATAACCAACTCCTATTGTAGTTCCATTCCATACTCCGGTTCCTATTGTGCCAACAGAAGTTAGAGAAGAACCAGTAACCGTAGAACCAAGAGAAGTAGCAGTTAACACATCAACACTATTAATTTTATAAGTTTTTCCTGTTGCAACATTTATATTCTGTGTAGAACTCCAGCTTGTTGCAGAATGCAAGTATGTCCATGTAATACCGGTAGTGCCAAGATTTATTCCACCACCATCAGCACTTGCTGCAGCAGAAACACCATCAGCAAGAACTACGTTAAGATCGTCTATTGTTACGGTAGTAGAATTTACTGTAGTGGTAGTGCCATCTACCTGAAGATTTCCTTTAATTACAACAGATGCTTCTGTTGTTCCGCCACCAAGATTAATTGTTGCAGTAGAAGCACCAATTGTGACTGTTGTTGCAGCACCAGCCATGTTTACTGTTGTAGCATTTGTATTGAATACTGTTGCTGTACCAGTAGCTGTGGTTGTGATATCTGCACCATTGACCGCGAGGTCACCAGTTACCACTGTGTTGGCGTTGTTGATTGTTGTTGTACCAGTTGCAGCACCAATCGAAACGGTTGTACCTGCACCACCAATGTTGAGGGTCGTTGCTGTAGCATTCAATAAATTAAATGTCGCGGCAGAAGTTGTAATGTCTCCGCCGTTGACCGCAAGGTCACCAGTTACCACTGTGTTGGCGTTATTGATTGTTGTTGTACCAGTTGCAGCACCAATTGAAACGGTTGTTCCTGCGCCACCAATGTTGAGGGTCGTTGCCGTGGTGTTGAAAAGAGCCTGTGTCGTCGTGTTCCCGACAAGTGTGCCGCCACGGATAGTGGTGGTGGCTGTTGTCGAATCACCCATGGTGATGGCGGTTGCTGCACCAAAAGCATTCACGGTTGTTGCGTTAGTGTTGAATACAGCTTGTGTGAAGGAACCACCAGCCAAAGTCGGGCTGTTTACCGTAGTCGTGCCGCCTTGAACAGAACCAATGTTTACATTAGTGGTAGAGGTGGCCGCACCACCAGTGCCCAAGTTTACAGTTTTCGTACCAAAACCAGCAACAGAACCAGTCGCAAAGTTGGTGGTTGAATTAGAAATGCCACTGTAACCGATGGTCGCCGTGGTTGCTGCACCAAAAGCATTCACGGTTGTTGCATTGATATTAAAGACATTCTGCGTCGCCTTGTCCCCGACAAGGGTGCCACCACGGATAGTGGTGGTGGCTGTTGTCGAATCACCCATGGTGATGGCGGTGGCTGCGCCACCGATATTTAGGGTGGTGCAGTTGGTGTTAAATAAACTGGCTGTGCCTGTTACCGTGGTGGTGATGTCTCCACCATTGACAGCAAGGTCGCCTGTTACCACTGTATCTGTATTATTGATTGTTGTTGTACCAGTTGCAGCACCAATTGAAACGGTTGTTCCTGCGCCGCCAAGGTTGAGGGTTGTTGCATTTGTATTGAATACTGTTGCTGTACCAGTAGCTGTAGTTGTAATATCTGCACCGTTGACAGCAAGGTCGCCAGAAATAGTAAGAGTATCGGTACTTGGATTAAAAGTTATGTTGTCGGAAGAATCTATATAAAGACTTGCAGATGTTGTGGAAGTTGCATCTGTAAAAACTAAATTGTAAGAAGCGCTGTTTCCAGTTTCTGTGACTGAAACGCTTGATGCAGTACCTGCAGATATCCAGCTCAGTGTTCCTCCTGTTGTAGAGGAAAGAACATAACCGTCAGCACCGGGAGATTCTGGCAATGTATAAGTTATATTGCTTGTTATTGCAGAACTTGTAGTTATCGCAATATAATTGCTTCCATTTGCATCGGCTTCGTAAAGACGTATTTGCTTATTATTGTCAAGATAAACATCTCCTGTAAATGTAGCTCCGCTTAAAGGTGCGAAATAGTCACCTATGGCTTTTTTTGTTGCGATTTTTAAGTCGCTTGTCCACGTAGTTCCGTTTGTTGAACTATTTTCAATCTCTGCACCAACCCACTTTACTCCGGATGAATTTACTCCAACGAAAAGCTGATTATCAGCAGTGTTTATCGCCGGTTCTCCTATGGAAAGCGAAGCTGGAATTCCTGATGTAATTTTTCTTTTAAATTGAATTGTTGGGTTTGTTGCCATAAAAAATATCTCTATATTTTAATTTTAAAATTTATTCGTAAAGTCCTCCATCTAAATTATCTGGTATCGTATCTATAGTATTGCCCTCAATTGTCTGGTATGGATTAAGAGCGTATATACTTCCATTTACTATAAGGTCTCCATTGATAGTAAGTGAAGTAGAGGCACCATTATTTGGATTTATGGAATCAAGATTGTTTATGTCTCCGTAATTTGCGTCAAACTGGACACCGGACGTGGGAGTCGGAAAATTAGAAAGAGCAATTATGTCTCCTGTATTACCATTTATAGTATTAACAATTCCGTCGTTAACCCATTCAACTCCATTGTACACAAGACCATCACCTGCATATGGGTCTGTCAACGTAACGTCTTCTAGGTCATTAAGATATCTCACTCCTCCAGAAGATCCGAATGAAAAAAAGTCCCAAGCATAACCATTCCACTGCCATGTCTTGTCTCCAAAAGAATATGTCTGTCCTGCTGTGGGAGATGAGGGAAAATTTACTGTTGGCATAAAAATTATTATTAAATATTATTAAATAATCCTATGAATAAATAAAACGATAAATTAATTATGAATAAAATTTCTCTATGCATGATAGTAAAAGATGAAGAAATCTTAATCTTATTGAAAGAGTCTACTGCATTTCTGTCATATTTTACACTATTACTAAAAAGATAACTCATATTATTCTCCATCCATTTCTATATATAAGATCAACTACTCCATCGTCTGTATTTATTATAGCAGAGCTGTTATTGTCTATTGTATCTGATATATCATGTGGAATTATTTCTATATACATAGCTGGGGCACTTGCGTTTCCAGATTCATCCTTAATTACAACCATTTTACCTTCATCCGGACTCTCTGGTAAAGTTATTGTAACTATACCGGCGTAATTAACGCCAACATAATAATCGGTTGATATCATAGAGTAAGAAGATGTGGTAACGGAAACAGTATTGCCTTTTATTGATCCAAAGTAAGGATTTACAGTTGGCTGCATCCACTGATAGCTACTGCCATCATAAACATATATGTATTCATCTCCTGTTACAGAATCCATCCAGCGATCACCAATATTTGGATTTGATGGAGAAGAAGTCCTATAGTAAAATTGAGTCTTTAAATTTAATATTGTTTGCAAGCCATTTATATTAGAAATGGAATGACTGTGAGGAGTTGTATAGACATTTACCCAATATTTATCATTTTCATCATTGATGAGAACATATTCAATTCCTGTGGATGTATTAAACCATCTATCACCAGCTTTATATAAATTTACAGAAGGTGCGGTTTCTGATGCAATAAATACAACACCTCCTGAACCAATTTGAGAACAAACCCATCCAGGTATGCTTAGTTTGTAAACCCACTTACGACCATCAATTGATACCTCTTGATTATTTGATGGAGCTCTTGGAAATGATGTAATTGGTATTGCCATAAATTTACTCAAGATATGCTATCCCCAGGATAATCCCCAGAAAGATCAAACCACTGATACGCATCTGGGTTATCTGAAACCTTTAAATATATAAACTCGTTCATATTATTTGTATTCAACCACCTATCGCCCAATTTTGCATTGGTGGGTGCAGTATCTTGTTGAAAAAATCTTATTGCTGATGGATCAGGCTTACCAGCAGAAAATCCTATTAATGGCATAATTAAATTATTCTATATTTTGTTTTATAAACCTGTAAAACTATGTTAGTTTATTATTTTAAAGATTGTGTCGAAATAGGTCTTACGAGTCAAGGCAAAGACTCAACATCTAAGTTTTCTTGGGCGCTTGGCACGGCCCGTGGACGAAAGTCTCAAATGCCTAGTAGCACGTTTCTGAACGTGGAGAAAAGGTCGTCAAGGTAGAACCGGAACTGATCTGATCATCAGAATGGAGAGAATCTCTAGCCAAAAGAGATCCATGCCTGCTCGGGCAAATGACTCAAAATTTATTAAAACGAAAACCCCCGAAGAAATTAATTTATAAAATCTAAAAACAAAAATATAAAATATGAGCAATTCTAGGAATAGATGGGCGCTTGTCCTTTACTTGAAAAAGTCCTAGTCTTATAGTAAAGTGGCGGTTCGTTTTTCTGGGACGATATTACGCCTTCAGATAATGATGGTTAAGAAAAAAATGATTAAATAATTTTCAAATATGCTTGATGGCCCGAAAGGGACATCAACATGCGAACGAAGTGAGCTAAATAAAAAGAGAAAATCAAATCTTATCTTTTTCTATTTCAAGATCAACAAGAGAACCATTCCCATAATTTGAACCCACATGAGATATAAGAGTTTGACTATGAGAAGTGGTTATAAACTGAACATTTGGAAAAACTGAAACAAGTTTATCAACAAGAACTGGGTGTCTCTTGAAATAAATATGCATTTCGATATTATCAATTAAACAAATTTTGGGATTAGTAAAAGTGATTTTATCACAAAGAGAACGAAGTAGTGTAGCTATTTTCCTCTCTCCATCACTCATTCTTTTATAATGAACAGTAACATCATTCTTTTGTATTGTAAAATCAAGAAAAAAAGAAATTTCAGTTTCCATATCAAAAGTTGAAATAAATTTATCTAATTTGCAAGGCAAGTTGTATGTTGCATTAGCTAATTCTATAAATTTGTCAGAACATTCAGAATTAATTTGAAACTTACCCATATTTATTGGATGATCTGCATCTGTAAAGATACACCATCCATCCTGGTCTGAATTATAATGAGGCAAATCAGTTGAAACAACTGAATCATTAACTTCTGTTTTATAATACTTGTTTTCATCAGTAGAAAAAAAAGTACCAATCATTTTAAGTTTATTTTTTGTTTTATTATATTTAAAATATGTTGGATCATAATTTGTATCAAATGTAAGTTTTCTGAAAAACAAGTCACTGTTTCTACCAAAAAACTGACTTGGATGTGATAGTATTCTAACTGCTTGTAAAAAAGTAGACTTACCAAATCCGTTGGGACCAAAAAATACAGTAAATGGTCTAAACTTCTCGCTTTGGTCGAAAAAGTCAAGAGAGAACTTTTTGTACCCACAGAAATTTTCTAAATAAATACTTTTGAGGTAAATCATGAAAAACACATCCCAGACAGACAGTACTTTAGACTTTTTTTCGACTTTAGATAAAATATTAATTGGAACAGAGATTATTGATGAAATATCAAGACTTGAGTACAATACTGAAAACTACACTGTTGATTTCTCAATCAAAGAGGGAAAAATGGTTTGTTCTAAAAACTGGAACACATGTATAAAGTTTGATGTCACAAATTCTCCTAACCTTAGAAAAATAATAAACTTTCTTAGTTCAGATGATACATACGTTTCTCCAGACACAATTACAAATTTTGATAGATTCAGAAACCAAATAGGTCAAACAATATGTGAAAGTTTTAACAAAGAACTCGTTTCAATTATTGTAAACAATGTATTTGAAATTAAATATGACAACAAGCTACCAATGAAATGTGTAGAAATAGATATTTCAGACAAGCCAGAAATAGACTATTTGCTGGTTGTTTCAAAAATGACACCACCTGGTGTACAAACAGACCCAGTGACTGAAGAATTATTCAAAATACATTTAGAGACCAATCGTGATCCTAATGAAATTATTGAAGAATTTAAGAAAAAGGAAGACCCAAGGTTTAAATATGTCAAATCTTGTGAAAAAAGAAAACATTTTTTTGAATTTTCAATATATTTAATGATTGATTATTCAAAAATGTAGAAGGTAAAATATAAAAATCATGTAAAAAGTAAGTTACAGGAGAATTTACATGGTTTATTTAGTATCAACTTCTTATAATGATAAAAAACCTTCTTTATTTAAAGAAGCTGCCGAATACCAAGGCAAAAAAGTACCAATTGGTAAAATAATGAATGGTGACGTTAAGAAATTTAAAGTATACGTCATTAATCCCAAAACAAAGAAAGTTAAAAAGGTAAATTTCGGACACGGTGGATCGAGTGCCAGAGCAAAAGGCGAAAAAACGCTCTCCATCAAGAGAAACAAGCCAAATAGACAAAAAAGTTTTTTGGCTCGTCACAATTGCGACTCCAAAAAGGACAAGACTTCTGCAGGATACTGGAGCTGTCGAGCTTGGCGTAAGGGAACAAAATTACCATAAAAAAGGAGAAAAAATGGATAAATACGAGATTGAAAACGGTCAATGGAAAGTTAAAACAGCTCAAGAAGAACCACATTGGGAAGATGCTGGATGGTGGACTACTAATCATACTGCACTTAGAAGTTTGAATCTTCAAAGAGCAGAACAGATATTTGCTCTTGTATACGGAAATGGGGAAAGCACAGACGGACAATGGGTTCAGTATTTAAAGAAGTCAATTGAAGCCTTTCAGTATCTTGACATGGATTATAAGCCAAACATAGAAGCTCTGATTGAAGATCTTGAAGAAGTAAGACAGGTTAATAAAAATTCTTTAAACGCAATGAGAAAAGAAAAAGCTCCTGGACAATTTGAAATGGGAGCTTTTAACCCAAGCGGAGGCAAAAAAAGACCATCTAGACCGGGTGAAGCTGGTCAATCTAGTGGAAGTGAAGCTCGTCAACCTAGTGGAAGATCACAAAGAACTCCATCTTTTTAATTAATAAATAGGTAATTAATATGAAATTTAATATTAAAAAACAAGCTCAGTTACACAATGAATCAGATGCAATTAAAAACCTTATAGGAGGTTTTGCTGATTTTAAAACAGCTCAAACTCCTCCTTCTTCCCCACAGGCACCTGCTGCTGCTGCAAATTCTGCAGCACAAAGTGCATCTGCTGGTGGCGGAGCTGCTGGTGGCGGAGCTGCTGGTGGCGGAGCTGCTGGTGGTGGAGCTGCTGGTGGTGGAGCTGCTGGTGGCGGAGCTGCGCCCTCCCCAGCAGCACAAGGTGGTACAGCCCCAGCAGCACAGCAAGTGCAACAAGAGTCTAGCCAGGTAGGAGTAATCAAATCCATACCAAATGGAGGTATATTTGAGGTTACAGCAAAAGCAGATTATATGGTAGTTATTCTTGTTGGGTCCAATGTTCCACAGATTTCTCCAAGAAGAGGTGGAGCTGCAGTAACTGAACCAGCAAATGAAGAAGAAATGCAGTTTATATTACCATACGCTTATAACGGAATAACAAAAGTAGCAACTTCTGCTGAATCAAAAATTAAAGAATCATATAGGGTTTCTTCTGCAAGTTTTAGACTAAGACAAGAGTTATTTGAAAACGATGAGGGAGAGCAGGAGGCATATGGTCCAACACCAGCTTTAGCTCCAAATTATATTGCTTATGGACCAGTTGCACTTACAAATCTTGCAAATGATGGTGTTTCTGATGAGAATGAGGGCAAAGTTGGTTTTTACCTTTACACCCCCGTAATAAAGGATGGGTACGGATGGTTTGAAATGGATCTTATGACGCAAGAAGGACAGGCGATTGCGGGAAAGCTACAAGCACCTAAACCCGTTTCAGCAGCTCCAGTAGCAGCTCCAGTAGCAGCTCCAGTAGCAGCTCCAGCAGCAGCCGCTCCTGCCACAGCAGAAGAAGGACCTGGACCAGGTCCTGATGCACCAGAGGGAGCAGAAACAGTTTACCCAGCAAGGGGCAAGCCTTATTCTAGAATAAGGCCAACGACAGCGTCAGGTACAGATGCCTCTCTTACTCCAGAACAACTAGCTGAAAGGCAAAAACTAAGAGGCTTCTGATAAAATAGTAAAAACAAATAAAAAAAGACGGCCTAAAAACCGTCTTTTTTTATTTGCTTTAATACTATTAGTTAAAGAATTGATTATTTCTAGAGAAATTAGAATTTATTCTTTGTCTATTTCTTGCTGCAGCTTGTTCAATTCTTGACATTTTAGAATCTATTTCTCTATTTTGAGAGTCATTTAAAGTTGTTCTATCAGACGATAGCTCTGTTTGTCTTGCCATATTTGCTCTTCTTTTTGCATGAGCTTCATCAATTCTTGATTGAAGCTCTTGTTCTTTTCTGCTTTTTATATTTTCCTTTCTTGAATGATAGGCCATTATTGCATTCATAAAAAAAGAATATACTTTTTCATTCGAATCAAGTATTCCATACATGCTTCTTAAATATTCCGAGACGCCTTCTAAATAATGACCTGAATCATCAAATCCCCTTGGACTTGGAGATCTATTAATGATGTTGTCTATCGCCTCTTTCACCTGAACATATGTTGCTCCAGATGCCAATATTGCGTCTCCGTCTCCATTTGCTATAAATCTATAAAGATTTTTTACTGCAGATTTGTGTTTTTTATTTTCATTTTCTCTATTAGACATATACTCTTCGTATGTTTTAAATTCAGGTAAGCCATTTTCTCTTCTTTCTTTATTTGCTCTTTCTAAATAATACGCCTGAGACCGTGTTGCTGATTCTCTTTGCTGATTATCTCTTTGCTCTTGAAGATTTTTTTGCCTTTGATTATGTATTTCTGTCATTAATGATTGATCTGCTCTCAATATGGCTATCGATCTATTTGACATAAATACACCCTGGTTTATTTGTCCAGATATATATTGTCCAATTAATTTTACTGCTTCTATTTTTTCATTTTGTGGCAGTATAGATTTTTCTATTAATGTCTGTACTTTTGAAATTAAATCTTGGTCTGTTTGAGATTTTTTAATCATTTTAAAACTTCCTTAATATAACTTATACAGAATAATACAAATTATTAAATTTAAAACCTTTTATAAAGCGACATATAAGAGGATATTTTTATTTTAAATTTTATATATAGGTATGCTTAAACGCGCTTTTAGCTTGAAAGATTTTGTAAACAAAGTAACTGGTTCATACTCCTTAAAAGAGGTATGCACTGATGAATTTATAGAAAATTTACTCTGTATCCATGAAAGATTAATTACCCATGCAGATATGTTTATGAATATTAAAGACAAGCATTTTTCTATGCAACAAAATATGATAATATTTGATTTAAAAAAATCTGCACTTTCATACACGGAACAAGAACTTAGATTTTTGTGTGGTAAGTTTTCGCTTCTGATTAACGAATGCAATAAAAATAGATCCTCAAGAAATGTTCCCTCTCATTTACCAAAAATGAGAAAAATACAAAAAACAAAATGTCATCCATATGATATAGACGTTGAAATAAATCAATTAAACTCCAGATGGAATGAAGTAAATATATGTAAAGATATAATTAAAAACATAGAAAGTGATTTTTTTAATATTTTAAAATCACACGACTCATCTTTTGATTCAATATTTAAGAATCTGAAAAATTCGTGCTATCAAATAATAAAGGTAGATAGATAAAATGGATTGCTTTGATCTGGCTTGGTTTAATTCAAGTGTAAACTCATATAAAGACAAAATTTCCTCATTGGCAGGCGGGGCTGTTGAATATATAATAAAAGAAAATCCAACACTAGAGGCAACAACAAAACTTCTTGGCCTAGCTTCCTCTATTGCTCAAAAAGGAACAGCAGCAGTTACTCAGGGTGTTTCTGTAGGTAAAGATCAGATGACAAGGCTTGAAGATGACAACTCTCATGTCAATCAGCTCGTTAGTTCAATGAAATCTGTTAACAACAGAGTAATTCTTGACATCAAAGCAATAATTAATATTAGTAAAAATAAACCGATATATTTAGAGTCTCTTCCAGACCCATATAAAAAGTTTTTCATAGAATATTATAAAAAATTTACATCAGGAACAAGTGGATCAAATGTGGTTATATCAGATCGGGACGCAGCAGATATTTTTAATAGACATTTTGTTGCAGTAAGGGATCCAGGGACCTACTGGACTGTCGATAAAATTCTACAAGACGGCCCAAAAATTATAATGACACATTGCAGATCTTCAATAACACAATTACAAGCAGAAAATAAAATACATAAATATATGTCCATACCATCTTCACAAGTTATTTCTAAAAATTGGATTAAAAACATTCAAGCAAAATGCGCAAATATACACGGCCCACTAATGCCAGGAATACAGCAAATACAAAATCTATATGGACTGGTGCCATGATTGAAAATAATAAAGATATACAGAGTATGCTAATTCAATCTGTGAAAAATTCAGAATCAGCTATAGCTTTGAGTAGTTTTATACTTCAAAAAAATGAAGATATGCAAGAAAAACTACTTAGCTATATAATAAAGTCATCTAAGGTTTCCGAAAGACTGAAAGTAATAGATTCTTATATTTCAGAAGTATATAAAGATGATGTTTTCATGAAAAGCTTAATAAGAAGAGCTATATCAGATCTTGAAGACAAAGACACCATTAAAGATGCTGTTGCCGTAAAAGATTTAGTAAAAACTGTATCAAAAATATCATCTGGAATAAAAGAATTTAAAGGCGATCCAGACTTGTGGTATAATTTAAAAGATCAATTGGTTTCAATTAAGATCTGCTGACCACGGACTGTTAAATCCTCCCAAAAAACTCCAAGTCATCTTTTTATTAGAATATTTTGAATTTTTTAGTTCAGATATTGGAATGTCAATATCAATGAATCTACAACATTTATCACCATACCTTGTTGTTACAACACCTATAAACTCAGATACTTCCTTAAGGGTTAAAGGTATTTCGATGTAATTTTCTTCTAAAAATTTATCAATACTAATTCCGTATTGGTCTTGAGCTAGTCCATAAATCTCTCGTAAATAATTTAATTTAATAACATCTCCTGCATTTGCATCCCTTGTCAATTGTCTTACAGATGAAGATGCACTTTTTTTATACATAACAACTTTACTACTGTCAAAGTTTATAGCAGAATTGTTTATGTCAATTATTGTTTTATTAAATAATACCATAGATTTATAATCATACTTCAATATTTTTGAAAGAAGCAGCAAATGCAATCTAAATTCTCCTGAATATATCATGGTATTATAATAACCTCATAAAAATATTCTGACATGTAATTTGAATTTAGTATTTGTCTATATCTTATATACAATTCCTCTCCGGATAGACTATATCGATAAGTTGATGGTTTTGATACTGAAACTCTTCTTCCCACAAGACCAGAAAATATTCCTCTTTGCTCAAAATTTTCCATAGACCCAGATGTTTTTTCATATTTCCAAAAAGAAGTGTCTTCATATGATTTAAAATTGAATACTATTTGATCAAAATCTTCATCTAAAGATCCATCAATTTCAAAATGTATATATCCCGCGTCCCCATCCATTTCTTGAACAAATATATCAAGGTATATATTCTTGTCAGCTTTTAGATTTTGTATTTCATTTTCAATAATCATTGCCTCTCCGTTGGTCATCATTTTTACTATAGATCTTGAAACATAAAGGTTATTTGCTTTCAAAAAATCTCTAAATGTTATGTCATCTATAGCATTAATCTGCATATTTATTTGCTGGCCAAATCCCCGGAATGCGTCAAATGTTCCTGAAAAAGTATTTTTTCTATTTTCAATAAAATATTTATTACTTAAGTTATAAGAACTTTTACTTAAATCAATTTTCATATCAAGATCATTTGATCTCAAATTTCTTTCATGAAGAAGAGAAGAATATTTTCCTTCAGATATAAGATAAGCTGCAGATTTTGAAAGATGTGATTCAATATCTAACCATAATTCTTTTGCACTTGCCTTTTCTTGATCAATAGAATTTTCTATGTATGCTTTTAACAACGGATCCCCTATCATCACAAAAGAATCATGCAAGTATGGTTTGCTATATAGAAATGCCTCTCCTACAGTTCTACCTGAATATAAGGCATCCATAAAAGAATATGGATTCGGTACCATGTGATTTTCTAAAGCACCTGTAGAATAGGGATCGTAAGGATCATTTATTTGCAATTCATTTTCTAAAAATGCAGAATCTCCTATATTTCCTGCGACACATGCATATCCTCTGTTTATTGCAGCCAAACACGCATTGTCTGAAGATTCTGTTCTTAAGGATGTCATTGACCTGTTGTCATATGACATGAATACTACTCTATTTGTGGAAGTTGGAGAAAAATAACTTTCATTTGCAATCAAATCTCCCCATCCCCAAAATATTGAATCATTTACAAGCAAAGAAAAAGATGGTTCAATATTTGAGTTTCTGTTTTTTGCTGTTTTTCTTACATCAATATTAAATTTGTTTTTAGCTGTATTTGCAAATGCATCAGCTATATCAAAATAAATTTCATCATTTGGATATGAAGAAAGCGTGTGATATTTATCTAAATAAAAACTGCCATTTATGATAACTCCATCTTTGTTTGATTTGATTTTATTAATTAATATTTTCATCTGTATTGCATTCCTTACATCTAAAGAAAAACATACAGGTATTTTACTTAGATTTAAGTCAAACTTTGAAAAATTGCTTGTGGTATATGATATATTTCTTTTTGGAGTTCCATCAAATGGTATTTTTCTTCCAGAAATTATAGAAGAGCAAGAATATACTCTTTGGTTGTGTACAAATCCAGATGGGACCCTATACCCAAGAAGCACACATGTATAATTATTTATGTCTATAAGATTATTTATTACATCTAGAAGATTTTGTTTAAAATCTTCATATGTTTGGTATCTGTCTGACGTTGGAGTGTCAATGCCATAAAGATTGTTAGGAGGAACTCTCCTGATCTTTATGTACTGAGTCATGAAATCAAGACTCGCTGGTTCTCCGGAATTATATATTACTAGAGTTTGATCTGGCGTTATTGGCATCAGGTCGATCCAGTTGACCCAAAGCCTCCCTCGCCTCTGCTTGTCTCATTAAGCTCTCTGGTCTCTACGAAATAAAATTCGTTAGATTGTCTAAACGGGATTATTTGGGCTATCCTCTCTCCCTTACAATACAAAGAAAGTTCGTTTCTATCCTTTGCCTGTTTTGTTGGCCTAAAAACAATTTTTAACTCACCTCTATATTCATTATCAATTATTCCAACGCTATTAGCCAATAATATATCCTTATTTCTTATGCTACTTCTTGGATATATCATAGTAAAAGTATATGGCATGGGCTCTATGTGTATGCCTGTCCCATATTCAATATATTTTATAAAACCATCTTTGTCGTAAGATATATCCCCATCGTTTACAGACCATAAATCAAAACCTGCATCATTTTTATTTGCCTTGGATGGCAATCTTGCATCTTCGTGACTTCTTTTATATTTTATCATATGCATATTTTCTCCTTATCCACATTTTGACCATCCGCAAGACTTGCATGTTATGCATCCTTCCTGTCTTACAAGGGCACATTTATCTTTAGTTTCGCAATTAGAGCAAGTTTCTCCACTAACTTCAACTCCATTTGGAATATATTTCTTTAGAGCTCTTGCTATACTCTTTGAAAAACCATGCATTGAACCTTCAACCTTTTCAAGCTGATGAACAATAAACTGAACATCAGCACCATGCCTTAAGGCTGTTGATATTATTCTAGTCAAAGCTGCTTCCTCTTCAGTGAGTTTATCTCCTATTTTTTTAATCCTCATCGAATTATCGCTAGAATCATTCAAATCAGCTCTGTAACGACCTCTAGATTCCTTTGTAAGAGTCCCAGATACAAAACTTTTAGATATTAATAGATCATCGTTTTCATCAGAAATATGATTCATACTTGCAAATACTTCGTAAGGCTTTTCTTTCATTTTTCCAACTATTACAAAATATTGTTTACCCTTAACCACGCAATGATGAACATCGCATGATAATGTTTCAGGTCTTTTTGGTGCTTTTGTTATTAAAATTTCATCTTCTGGATTTTTCTTTGATTCAGAAACAAGAACTCCTGTTCTACATCCATCTCTGTATATAGTTATACCTTTACACCCGCTTTTCCATGCAGTCCTATATATTTCATCAACAGATGAAATAGAAACATCACTTGGAAGGTTTAAGGTACTAGAAATTGCATGATCAAGGTGCTTTTGAGCCACAGACTGCAAATGCACTCTCTTTCTCCAGTCTAGCTCTGGAGCAGTAGAGCCACTCCATGGACTCTTTCTAAGATCTTTTTCACCAGTTATTTCCATCCACATTTTTACTTTTGGTGGATATATCTTAAATTCCATCCAGTGATCTCCATTTTGATCAACAAAATCAGATCTAAATCCAACATCTCCTGGATTTCCTTTCTTTCTTCTGATATATGGATCAATCATAAATTGAGGCTCAATTCCACTAGATGTTTGAGTTAATATTGAAACAGAACCAGCTGGAGCAGTTGTTAGAAGTGCTATATTTCTTCTTCCATACTTTTTCATATCTCCATAAAGAGATGGATCTTCATCTTTTATTCTACCTAAAAATGGATTATCTTTTTCCTTTTTCCAATCCCACACAGGGAATGCACCTATCTCTTTTGCCATTTTTACGCTGCTTCTATATGCAGAAAGCTTAAGATTTTTGTATATCTCCTCAGTCATAGCTATACCATCTTCGCTGACATACTGAAGACCAAGTGCAGCGAGAGCATCTCCTATTGCCGTTGCTCCAGTACCAGTTCTGCGACCATTTAATGCAGCTTGTTTTATTTTTTTCCAAAGAGAAACTTCTCTCGCCTTAACCTCACTATTTTCTGGATCGCTTGAAATCTTTGACAGAATTCTGTCAATGCATTCCGCTTCAAGGTCAACAAGATCATCCATGAGTCTTTGACAAATCTCTGCATCAGCATTGAACTTTTCAAAATTGAATGATGCCTTTTTGGTGAATGGATTTTCAACATAGCCAAACGCATTCAGTAGCATCAATCGGCAGCTGTCAAAAGCCGAAAGTGGAATCTCTGAATTACCACTAATAATACCATTGGCAGTGAACTTGTGCCACGTATCAACTTCTATGCATCCAACATCTTTTGCTCCAACAGAATCAATTGACACAATCTCTGTATAGTTGCTGCACTTTGGAGTTCTGTCCATTGCATATTTCTCACAAATACTTATAAGCTTATCTTGCTTATGAGCACAATAGAAATTAAGGTTTTCCTTGAAGCGAATAATGTTGTGTACACCAGTTATTGTTAATCTATAACAATCCTTGGTGGCATATTTGCCTCCGTTTTTGAATTCACTTTCACCAGCCTCTCTTGCTATACCAATGCTAGATTTGATCCCGAAATGCAAAAGCAATTGCTTGACCTGATGAAGAGCTTTATTATTTATGCTAGATAGTTGTATTGCATAGCTCTTAGCCTCATGATTGCATGTGACAGTACCATCTGTAGTAAAGTATGCATTCAAAAATCCCTTAATAAAATCCATAGAACAATCGAAAAGGAATTCATTTTGCATGTCGTGAGACTTGAATTTCCATACATTAAACTTGTGCTTATTAGTAAAATCTTCAGTAAACTTTGTGGAACGTAGTGACTTTGTTCCATTGACGGAATTACTGACTAGGTTAAGATTATATCCCAACTTATTGATAGCCTGTAGCGCTACCTCTGCAGCATCATATTCTTTCTCCCAGAATGCAAGTATGGTTGCTGGATAATTCTGTCTATCATCGTGATATGAAAGACATCCATCACCAGTCAGGAACCCCATAATTATACCTTCTTCTAAGCTACCCTTTTCAGAAAGCTTTATCCCCATCGTAGGTTCTGTGTGAATGGAGATTTTGTCACCAACTTTTAAGTTTTTTAGCTCTACGAGTTCACCTTCAGAATAAGAAACTTTTGTGCCTTTTCTTTTTGATTTTACCGTGCAAAGCTTATGGTTTTCAGTAATAGTAATTTTTTCACCATTTTTGAACAATACATCAAAAGTTTCTGCCTTCCCAGCATTGAAATATCCAGAAGTAGACGCCCATTCTTGTGTCTGATTAATAAATATCTTATCTTTGCTGGTTACTGACTTTATCTCTTTTATTCCACACTGAGTCATAACATAAACATCGCTATCGGCAGCAAAGCAACACGGGTTTGTGCTTATGGTCTTAAAGCCTAATTCTGAGTAGCAGTCAGCGGGACTTTCATTTATGATATTATCCCAAAACAATAACCCTGGCTCAGCCATGTGGTGAGCATTTTCAACAATAATATTCCATATTGATCTTGCATTTACTTTTCTTGATATTATTGGAGAAGCAGACTCAATTGGCCATCTTTGCTCGTATTCTTCGTCTTTATCAACAGCGCTTAAAAATTCATCCGTCAATCTAATGGAAATATTTGCACCAGTAACTTTTGTTAAATCTCTTTTTACTTTAGCGAACTCTAATATGTCTGGATGATGAACATTTAGCGTTACCATAAGAGCTCCCCTTCTCCCAGCCTGACCAACTTCTCTTATTGAATTTGAATACCTTTCAGCGAATGATACAACACCAGTACTTGTTCTTGCAGCATTTTTTGTTGGTGCTCCTGATGGTCTCAAATGTGATATATCTATACCAACACCACCTCTTCTTTTACTTATCTGAACTAAATTTTCATCAGCTTCCATTATAGAGCCGTATGCATCTAGAGGAGATTCAACAACATAACAATTGCTTAATGATATGAATTGATACTTATTTCCAATTCCATACATTGGAGAACCCTGTGGAACTATTCTGTCAAAACCTTTTAGCAAATCATATATTTCATTTTCCGATAACGGAGACTTAAATTTTTTATTTTCTATTCTTGCAAATTCTCTTGCAATTCTTCTGTGCATATCATCTGGTGTTGATTCAACCAGATCCATATTCTCATTTCTTAGTGCATATTTATCAATGAATACCTTTGCTGCCAATTCATCTCCATTAAAATATTTGATACTTTCATCAAGAGCTTCTTGATATGTAAAAGTTTTTTTGTTATTCATTTTTTTTTCTCTTTCTGTTTCTAGGCAAATAGACATATTTTCTCCTTTTAGTCTAACGGATTACTATTTTGAAAGGCGCAAACCTTTGTTTAAATTACCTTCTTTTGATAATGGAATTATCGACTTTGTTTTGAGTTTTTTAAGCTATCAAGTATAGTGGAATTCAAGATATCTTTTTTTGAAATATCGCAAAACTTGTCAGCATATTCGTTATATTTTTTTACAGAATCGCACATGATAACCATATCATCCGGAAATTCTTTTTTAATCCATTCTATTCCCTTTTTGCAGTTTTCTATTGTATTTGGTCCCCAAAATTTATTTATACCATAGAAATCGGTTTTACCATCTTTTATTTCACAATCCATTCCTATACAAATAATGGGGTGGCATCCCATCGCGACAGCAAACTGAACAGCTAGAGGACCCGAACTTCCACTTCCAAAAAGTTCACTACAGTCTTCTGTTTTTTTGAACTCTCCACCCTTAATAGAAAAATGATAAAAACAATTATTTGGATCAGAGTATGAAGTGCAAACCTTCCAGCATTTTGTTGTTTGTATTGTTGATTTTTCAGTTTTCCAAAAACTTATATCTTGCCACATTCCTATTATTGAATTGAACTTGAACATTGATCTGTTTATGGATATAGACAGATTATTTTCAATAGCATTTAGATTCAAATCATTTATAAAAGGAGAGCTTCCAACCACAAAGCATGGAACTCCTGGAAAAATTCTATTAAAAAAAGAACATTTTTTTGATCCAGCTTTTCTGGACCCTATTCCAGATTTCATATTTATTTTTTTATGAAATTCTTCCAGCTATCTGGTACTGAGAAATTTAATGGAAGAGTATTAAATATGTTCCATTTCGGCATTGATGGACTCATAGGTAAATTAATACCAAATTCTTCTGGAGTTCTATTTCTTTTTAGATTATTTATTTCAAAGCTGGCTGCAACACAATTTTCCCAGCTTAGTGGCCCACCTCTGCTTTTTGGAAAAACATGATCTATTGTAGCCTCTTTTGAGGAAAGCTTTTTGCCCGTGTACTGACACACATAATTATCTCTTTTGAGAATATTTTTCTTTGTTGCATATGGTATAAATGTTGGAATTTTTCCGTAATAACAAGAAACTATTATTTCTGGAACTGGGAAAGCACCTCTTGTTGTGCTTATAGTTTTTGAATACCTGTCATATTCAAACCATTCGTTTACCCCCATTAGTTGAAAATTGGCAGTATCAAGAAATTTTGCTCTTTCCGCACAAACTTTTGTTACAGCGTGAAATACATTGCAAAATCCCACAGGATGCCAATTACAATTGAGAATTAATACTATGTGTTTTTCTATCTGCATTTTAGTTTATATTTTGAATATTTCTAAATCAGATGGCTTCTCCTGAAAGTGCTTACGCAGCTTTTTTAAGATATTACTATGAATTGGACATATTCTACTTTCTGCAATTCCAAGTATATTTGCAGTATCTTTTAGAGTTCTATTTTCATAATATACAAGCCATATTATTTTAGACTCATCTTCATTAAAGTTTTTTCTAATAAAGTTATTGAAGAAATCTATTTTTACTGTATCTGCTTCCGGGTTTGCTTTTTTGTCAATATGATAGAAATTCACTTCATTATCATCATTATTAGACACATTTCCATTCATGGAATATATCCAAACTTCTCCATTTTCGTTTAAAAACTTCTCTATATCTGTTTTGTCTTTTGGCTCCGCTAAAGAAATTATTTCGTCTCTTGTTGGCTTTATTCCATTATTAGAAACAAACTTCTCTCTGAGTTTTTCAAGCTTCATCATCCTTTGCCTTGTTAAGCGAGGTAGCCAGTCTGCCTTCCTCATTTCATCATACATACTTCCAAAAAGTCTGTATGTTGCAAATGTCTCAAACTTGATATCTTTACCGGAATCAAACTTCATTATTGCATCAAGCAAACCAAGACTTCCAAAGCTTCTAAGATCTTCCTTGTCAACCTCTGGATGCTTTCTGTGCATTAAGTCAGAAAGCTTAATTACAAGATGAAAATTTTCGGTTGCTATTTCATTTCTTATTTTTATAAACTCAGGGTCCTTGAAATTATTACAATCTCTTAGTTTTTGAAACTTTTTCCATTTGTCTTTTGTTGTTGGTTCTGTTTTTGTTTTGTTCATAATATTCCTCGTGTATTATAGTATACAGGCGCTCATTCACAGAATAATTTATTCTGATGAGTCCAATGTATTTAAAAGATCTATAATAAACCAGGAAAGTCCAGAAGTTGCAAATCCGCTCAATGGCCACATGAAATACGACTTATCAATCAAAAAATATATAAAACAATCAGTGAGCAAAGCGGCCCAGAAAGAAAAGCATACTATGCAAAAAGCAACTTTTTCAAGTTTTTCATATCTAAATATTCTTAATACTTTCAAAAAAATATTATGAAAAAATGATACTGGAAACTCTTCTCTTTTTTCAATAAAAAGTAAAGCCAGTCCAAATGCGCTCACCAATGATATCCAAAACATTTTATCTCCTATTTAAATCTATTACATATCTAAATGAAGTTATCCAATCGAATATTGTTTCATATCCTTTGATTTCTTTAACGTCTTTGATAACTACTATATCGTCATCCGGGTATAATACAAACTCATGAAATATTTTATGATTTAATAGCATATAAGATATTTTGAATCCCTTTTCGTCCAGGTCTCCAAAATATGTTATATTATACTTTAAATAATTATTCACATATCTTAATTAAGATAAACAATAGCTAAAACCTTGTTAGTTCTGCCCATGAAACTGAAAAATGCGGAGCTATTATCTTACCTATCGCATCTGCATATTGTCTTACTTCCCACTGCGCGTGTGGATCTATTCTTTGTTTAAAAACCCTTGCATACGCAGCAAGAGAACCCGTCCAATACCATTCTGTATACGTTCCCTGTGGTAATACGAATCTGGCTTGCTCTGGTGCTATCCCATTAGCCAGCAACTGCTCATATGTCTTTATTGCTTCTTTTACGGATTCTCTATAAGAAAATTCTTGCTCCAGCCTTACATTTTCATCAATTATAAAATCTCCAGAACCTTGCTTTGCGCCATTTGATGGCCTTGATCTCCAATTCGGGATGTATACATCTGGAGTTTCACTTACATATCTTCTAGATATTTCGTTTTCAACAAAACCAACCTTATGTTTAAATAGCTGGGTTCTTATCGAGACAGGAGCTTTTATATGAAGCATAATCTGCGGATGCGCAAATGGAGTCCAATGCTTATGTTCAGCAAGATACTTTATTAATTTTTTGTCTTTATCAGAAAGTTCTTTAATAATAATTTCTAACTTCCAATTTCTTTCGACATCCCAATTGCTTTCTTTTGCAAAAGAAACTCTGGCTGCATTTACAACAGTTAAATCACTACCCATTATTTCAATTTTTCTAACAAAGCCATGATCAAGAACATCTATTTTTTCAAAATTGTCCATATTTTTCTCCAGGTAGGTTTTTTTCGGTTTAAAAAGAAAGTAATGTTATGAGTAAAAACAAAGATTTGTTTGGAAGATATTTTCCGAATATAACCGGTAACATAGTCTACGTGAGCGCGATTCACAAAAACGAAAAAAATCCTATTGACACCGGTTGCTTAGAGTTAAAAAAAGTAAGCGGTCAGTATGAATCTGTGATGATATCAAAAGAATCTAAAATTTTATATTCAAATAAAAAAGAAGATTTTTTAAAGTTAGTAAAAGAAAAAATAGATCTTTTTGGCCTAAAAAACAAAAACCATAAAGACATAAATAATTTCAGTCTTTCTAAATTTGACTGTATATGGGATGCTGACGAAAAAGTTGTATACTTCAAAAAAAACAAAAATCAAAATAAGATAACAATAACAATAAAATGAGCTCTAAAAGCCTATCAAATCAAACTCCATCTCAATCATACAAAGATTTGATACATGTTGGAAATTCCGGTCAAGGCGCAAAAAACACCTTGTCTCCCTTGTACGACGGTTCTGGGAAAGAACTACCAATAAGCTTATCTCAAGATCAATTATCAATTAATTGCAATGGCGGTTCTATACAAACTCCTGTAATAAATGGTTTTTATGAAAAATTTAACATTGCTTCGTATCCTAAATCAAACTTTACATTCAACATAAATTCACCTGAAAATCTAATAATATTGCCATCTATTACAGATCAATTTGAGATAGTTCCAGACGGAGATCCTTATGATGCATATTCAGAAAATAGATGGTCTTTTGGATTTGATGGTACTGCATATCTTGAGTTAAAAATCAATTTTGCATATGACTCGTCTTTTTTATCAAATTTTGGTGCAAATGAGTTTATGCACTATCAAACAAATTTAATAATTATGAATTCTACCACTGACAGAGTACAAACATCATTTATTTCAAGTAGTCAAGTAAAAATCACAAGTGACGTTCAAAACAATTTTATGAATCCTGGTTACAATTCTATTCACACATACAAAATAGATGCTTTTATTGACGGGAAAGATCTAAAACATTGCTATGTAAAGTATATAGGAATGCTTACAGAGTAAAAAAAATGAGTAAAGATCTATCTTCAAATAAATTAAATAGTATATATGGAGATATAATCCATTTTGGTAGAGACTTAAATGATCTTTTTCCAAAGGAAAGAATTTATGATGGTATTGGTAATGAAACCGGAATATCAACTAAATCAAGATCAAAAGTTGATGTAAAATTTTCAAGAGGAGACTTGGATTCTCCAGTTTTTTATAAAAAATTTTATAGAGGTTACAACTTTAAAGAGATACAAATACCAAATTTTAATAGTCCAAGTTTTGAAAATTTTGAAAATTATTTATATCTAGACATTGACAATTATTCATCTTTTTATTTAGAATTTTTAGAAACAGATGCTATAAATCAGACTACTATAAATCTTTATTTGATATCTAAATTTATGGATCTTACTGCATCTGGCTACTATTACAGATATGGTTTTTTTGACAACTCAAAAAATCCGCCAGTGCTAAAAACACCAAAAACAGGCTTTTTTTGGGGAAATACAGATGAAAACAATTATGATTCTGCCATAATAATACCAAACGATATTGTTAATACAAATGTAGTTTATTTTGACACGCCTAATCCCAACTGGACTGTTGCTGCAAGAGTCAAACCTTTTGAAAAAATTGACTCCAGGGTTTCAGTAAAAACTTTTTATATTTTTGTGAAAAACAGTTCGTCAGAAGATATAGACAGTAAAAGCATATTCCAATTTAAAAGATCTTATCCCATACAGAACATTCCAGAAGGGTTTGGAGGTTTTGATACTTTAGTAAGTGCAGGAGTTATAGAGTGTGACACGCGTTCTAACCCAGAATGCAATAGAGATGAGCATTTTGGAATAGACGCAAAATGGAAAATTTCTTCCGGTGAAACCTCTATGTTTGAAATAATTATACCAGAACCTACTTTTTACATACCAAATAGCCAAGTGCAATCGCCGCCATTTGGAACATATGTATCAAATGATGAAGAATACTTTGGATTCCCAAGTTTGCGTTATTTTTCAAAGGCCACCAACAGGGCTACTTTTAGAAAAGTATTTTAACTTCCAAGATAAGACCTTGCTATGCCCTTGACCTGATCTTTTATTGATGGATCAACGATATCATCTATTCTAGAAAAGTGTTTTTCTTTATTCTTTTTAGTATTCGATGCTGTTTTTATTATAGATCTTATTTTTGACGCAATTTTAATATTGATTTCAGTTTCCAATATGGAATCTATATCTTTTTTTATTCTTGCACTTGATGGTATGCTTATCGAAAAACATTCATCTGCAATTTTATTTAGTTGATTCTTATACCAGTTCATAATGCACTTTTTTCTGATTCAAAGTATCTATTTGTTATTTCGTCCCAATTTATATGTCCAAAAAATTTGTTTACATATTCTTTTTTTCTATTTAAATAATCTACATAAAATGCATGTTCCCATACATCTATTCCCAACAATGGATATCCCAGTCCTTCAGAAATTGGATTATTTTGATTTTGACACGAAGCTAAAGACATTTTTCCGTTTTTACACACCATCCAAACCCATCCAGAACCAAACAGATTTTTTGATAAATCTTTAAATTTTTCTTCAAACTCTTCAAATGAGTTAAAGTTTTTTTCTATTATAGATTTAATATCTGAATTTGGCTTTTTATGCTTATTTTTTGATGTAAGCATTTTCCACCATATTTGATGGTTATATAGTCCACAAGCATTATTTTTTATACTGACATTTTCTTCATCATTTTTATTCTGGTTAAAATATCTAACAATTTCTTCAAGTGAACTTTTTTTAAATATAACATTTTTTTCGACAAGTTTGTTTAGTTTTGTAAAATATCCATATTCGTGCTTTAAATGATGCAGTTTTACTGCATTTTCTGAAAAAAGACCTTCTAGTTCATTAAAACCATAGGGTATTTTTTGAAATTTGAATCTATATTCTTGCATTTTATTACTGTTGCACTTGCGGCTGCTCATCCTGAACTGGACCAAGATCGATTCCAAAAACTCCCCTGACAAAAGGGGCCTCCATATCTGGATACTCCTCATCTGGCACAATTGCAACATCTATTTGGCCAGGGGCTCTTCTTGATCCAGAACCCTGTATAGCCAATATCACTGAATCTTCTATTGAGTGACCTGATTTATATGCACTATTAAAATGTTCTCTTAATTTTTCTATTTCAATTGCATCATCATGTGTCTCTTCATTTATTTTCGACTCATCAGGACGTCTTAAGTCTCCTGCTTTTGATCCTCCTCCTGCTCCTGGCATACCTGGCATACCTGGCATACCTCCTAAAGGAGGCGCAGCTGGTGGTAGCGGGGCGGCTGCAGCATCTTGAGCAAATTTTATGGGATAAGAGTTTGAGGCAGTTATATTTTCAGAGTTTTCATTTAGTTGCCTAATATATTCTCCTACTTTTGTATTCAAAACCAAAAGATATTCTGCTATATTTAGGTTTGCAATGGGATCTGCCGAAGAGCCTATCTTTACTTTATCTAATTTTCCATCCCTATATATAGAATTTACATATCTTGTTATAAATCCATGAAGTTGAGCAAACATGGATTTTATCTTTTGTATATCTCTCTGTCCATTTGTCGTTCTAAAATATCTAGCATTAATGTTTTTGTCTTCATTCAATCTCGCCAGTATCATTCTTATGCCTGCAAGTCTATCTTTTGTTATCTCTACCTCTCTAAGATTAATTCTTATATATTCCATAGCCCTTGAGGGAGTAACCATTTTTGAGCCCTCTGATTTGTAAAGCTCTGGAGATATGCCAGAAGTCTCAATTGGCATGTCTGCAACACTCATTTCTTCTATTTTCCGTATTTCTCTTAATACTGGAAGTTCTAAAGCACCAGTATCAAATCTTTCTTTTCTTTCCTGTTTTGATTCATCTTCTTTTCTGTTCTTTTCTTCTTTTCTTTCTCTTAATTGTCTTCCAAACTCCATAAGAGCATCAAAAACAGCATTTAATCTTGGATCGTTCTCTGGATTGTACTTCCTTTGAAGTTCTCCGCTTTCAAGCATTTTCATTATTTGTTCTAGTTTGCCTTTGTAGTGCATTTCTCTTAATATTGATTTTAAATAGTCAGCTGGATGTGTATAAAAAGCAGATTCGCCAAAAGGTTTTGTCATCTCCTCTTCTGACTTTTGCTCTATTTCTAACAACAATGGATTTTGTTCAAAACTACTTGATTTTTTTGCCATTGAGGCTATCTGCATTTTTAATGTAGATGCTCTAGAATTAAGCAAAGAGTCAAGTTTATTCATCATGAAAATAATTGCAGGGAATCCACCCGCCGATGGCCTAGAAGAAGTTTGCATTTTTTCTATAAAAGCATTTCTATCTCTTATCAAAGCATTAATTCTGAGCTGATTCATTTCCTGACGCTCTATTATAATTCTTTCAACTCTGTCTTTTAATTCTTGGCTTTCATTTTTTTCAACTTGCATAGTTGAAAGATCTAAATATGTAATTTCAATTTCTTGAATACCTTTTTTTAATTTTTTTTCTATTTCTAATGGAATAATTGCCCTTCCATCCAAGTTCCATATATCATTTTTACCAAGAAACGCTATTAATGGCATATCAAGAGCTTCAATAGTTGTTATACCAGCTTCCATCATCTTCTGATTGAACCTTTCAAGTATCGGGTTTATTACCTTTTGAGGAAGATCTCTGATTGTCTTGCTAAAGAGCATAGCAATACCTGGAATAAAGGTACTTTTTTCTTTTCCTGTTCTTTTATTTATGTCTATTCTGTCATGTCCACCTGCAATTTCTTCTCCCCTTGATCTATAAAGATCTTCAGATATTGATATTTTTTTCATCCCTATGCTTTCCTTTCTATTAGCTTGTTGTATAAAAGGCAGACTGCTTGGCATGCCACTAAAATTAAATATGCTGCTTTTATTTGGTCTTTTAGGGGTAATCATTTCTACATTTTCGTGAACTTGCACAGTATATAGCAAGTGACTTTGCACATCTCCAGATGAAATTCTTCTAAAATTACCGCTGTAAGCCAAAGCGCCATATAAGCCCTGATCTAATTGGTCAAAAGAAAAATTATTGCCTCCTTCTATTACAAATGGAGCAAAAAAGTAAGGATTTTGATTTGCTAATTTATATTCACACCCTAAAGTGTTAAATGGGTTTTTAAGTCCTGCTATTTTTGATCTTACAAAATCACATTCATGGCCTTGCGAAGAGCTTTGTGGCATGTTTCCAACAAATATACCCATAGTCACTTTCCCAAACACATTTGGAATGTTTTTTTCATTGCTATTAAACCATGATTTTGCATTTTCTATAAAATGTTCATCTATTTCATATGCTGTATTCGATAAGGTTACAGTTATGTAGCTCATATTAGACCCTCGTCATGAATATATTTATATAATCCATTTTTTATTATTTCAACTAAGTTGCATTTTACCATTTTTAAAGACTCTTCAGAATTCATAAATTTGTCTATTGCTAATTTTATCAAATTTTCTATAGTTCCCTCTTCATAAGCCTGTTCTATCAGAGTAAATGGTCCAATACTTATTTTTCTTGAAAAAGAAACGTGATTTTTATGCAAAAAATCAATTTTAGATATTTTTATATCTATAAAAGATTCATCTAAATGATTGGGATCTCCCATAGTATTAATGGAGTAATGAAATGAGAAGTGACAATTTTTATTGTTGCTGAAGTTCATGAGTTTCTCTAAAGGATAGTTCTTGTTTTTTTTAAATAAACCTGTATACTAGCAAGAAATACTATTTTTAAAATGTCTATCAATAAATCAAAACACAGTAGTGCAGAAGTTTCTAAAATAATAGAAATTGTAAAAAATATGTTTGGAAAAGGAGCTCCAACAACATATGATAATTCAGGATTTAATAAATTTGATTATGATAATCCGCTTCTTAGATCTGTATATAGAATGCAAATAAGTGACCCATTGACTTGGGATGAAATATATGCCATACTATACATATTAAAAAGATATAAAAATACTCAACTAAAAAATGAAAATTTAGATCAAATAGAAAGTAGAATTAATGATCAGTTTTCTGAAACAAATCCAGAATTTAAAGATATAAACGAACTTTCTAAAACAAAATCTATTAAAAAAATTGGTACTGGAGGATATGGAAGAATCACATACATAATTCCGTCTCTAGACCCAGTCAAAATTAGAAAAATTATAAAAGAAATATCAGAAAAAATTATGTCTTTACCTCCTGAGCAAAGACAAGATTTTTCTTCCTACTTTTCAGGTGACAAAATTCAAGCTTGGAAGCTTTTTTATCCAAGAAGCCAACCAGACATAATAGAAATACACCCACTTGTTGAAGGCATAGTCTTCAATTATCTAAAATCGCTTGGCTACAATACAGAAAACGCAAATGTTGCAGTCTCAACACAAAAAACAACAAGTGATGCAGCTGATACAAGAGAAGGTGTATTTGAAAGTAAGAATACAGACAAGAAAAAAGTAAAAATAATAAGAGATGGCAATAATTATGAAATTTACTTTGAGTATAGTTCAGAAATGGTTAATGTTATACGAAATGTAAAATCCAGAAGAACTTTTGATGCTGCCAAAAGATGCTGGATTTTGTATTCTCCATCAAAAGAAACATTAAAACAGCTTGGAGACCAATCAGATAAAATTGGTTTTGATCGTAATCCTTTTGATCAAGCATCTTCTGCAAGTACCATATTTGAAGACGGAAACTCAAGAACGTCAATAACCTGCAAAGACATATCTGCAGATACAAATAACAACTGGCTTATAAGCATTTTCTATCTAAGTAGATCTCAACCAGAAGAATTAAGAAAATTTATCAATGAATCTCTTAGATTTTGTTTTGTGAATTCAACTAGTGACATAAACAACACTGATCCAGATATACATACGTATCTCAATATGAGTGAAAGCTCTGATACAAGATTTAAATACCAAAGACCAACCAGGGGTTCCCTGAATGATTATGCAAGATTCATACAATGTTGTGAGAGTAGAGGGTTTGATGCTTCTGAACTCAAGAGGATTGTATCCTCTCTGGTTTCAAAAGGCATAATAAAGCAAGAGAGACTTGAGGGAAGCGTAGATGGCTTTGACAATAAGGAACAATTTAGATCAGTACTTGAAAAATTTGAATCAAACATAAGCAAAATAAAAACTGGAGAACAGTTTACCCTTAAAGATCTGCAGGTTCACGGTATCCAGTTCCTCTACTCCAGGTCTTCCGCTCTTCTTGGCGACGAAACAGGAACAGGCAAGACTGTTCAATCTATTATGGCCGCACAATTAAGACTCATGAAAGAGAACAACATCCCATTTGACGCAAATTTAACCGATCCAAATGTGTGTTCTTCATTTAGAAAAAAGTGCCTTGTATTTACTCTTCCCTCTGTAGTTAGTCAATACACAAAAAATATAATAGACATTACAGGTCTACCTGAAAATCAAGTTTCCAACTCTTTTAATAATGAGTCAGCCATGTGGAAAGTTATTCCATATAACGATCTTTCTGTTTCCAGTAGGTCAAAAGAAGTTACCGAATTTCTAAAAAAACAAGCAATGGATGGCAAGATAGCTCTTTGTATCCTTGATGAATGTCACACCATAAAAAATGGCTCTCCGTCTTCAAGAGACCCAGCTGGAGACCATAAAAAGAACAAAACAACCTTTAATTGTCAAGATATTACGCAGTACATACCATACGTATGGGGTTTGTCTGCAACAATTATAGCGAATAAGCCAGTAGATCTCTATAATCAGCTTAGAGCTGTAAATCATCCTCTTGGAAAGCTCGATCACGGTCGCTTTAAAGGTAATTTTGATCCAAAAACAAAAAATCCATCTGAAAAATTTGCCAACGCAGACAAATTAAGGCAAATTTTGATACTTCAAAGAATATATATTCAAAGAACTAAAAAAATGATGGAAGAAAATCTTCCAAATATTGCAGTTGGAGAAAAAAATGTTGATCTAGATAAGGCTACGCTTATGGCTAAGATAAACGCCCGCATGAGTTCGTACCGAGGAAGGAGCACTCTTAATGAACAAAGTGCAATTAGAGTCGAACTTGCTTCCGCAAAAGCACCAAAAACACTAGAATTTGCAAAATTTTTCATAAATCAAGGCAAAAAGGTTGCAATATTTACGTCGTTTAACCAATCTGCTGATATTATTACTGATGGTCTAACAAATTTGCTAGCACCCATGAACAAAAATGTCGCTCAGATTAGAGGCAACCAAGAAAAAGCAGATAGAGACATTATAATTCAAGATTTTAAGTCAGAAAATAGTAAATATTTTGCAATTGTCATAAATATAGCAGCTGGTGGAACTGGAATAGATCTTCCAAACATACTAACCGATGTAATATTTAATGATTATGATTGGAGTCCATCAAAAGACGAGCAGGCCAGAGGAAGATTTTTTAGAATCAACAGTAAAGAAGACGTAAACGTTTATTATATGATAGCAAAAGGCACAGCTGATGAAGATATTTATGAAATAGTCAAACAAAAAATTATGATAATGGAGTTGATACAAAGGCTAGATGAAGAACAAATAGAAAGAATATCTGAAGGTCGATTTGAGGTTACTGAAAATGACAAAAGAAAAAATGAGCTTCAGGTTAAACTTGAAGAAATAGATGAAAAACTCGAACAGAAAGTAGAGCAAATAGGCAAAGAAATGAAAAAAGCAAGCTTAAATACAAACACAAACTGGTATAAAATATCAAGGTAATAAAAATGTCTAAATTTCCAAATTTACAACAAATTTTAATTGATAAAATATACGGAAACCCTGGTTGTTGGAGAAATTTCAACAATCAATACAGAGCATGGGAAAGAATTCAAGATTTTATAGACAATCAAAAACCAGGAATGGAGATATTATCAAAAGAAAATTTTGATGTCCCTCCTGATTATACTGAATATCCTCAACTTGGCTGCGAAAAATCAAATTAATTAGCCAGGACGGCTTGGCATCCACATTTGATCAAATTTTACATTTCCATAACCTGGCATTTCTTCATTGCCTAGCATGTTTGTATTTTTATCGGAAGTCTCGCTTCCAGAAACAGCGATACCTCCAAGCATTTCGGCCATATACCTTGCATATCCCTCCTTAATCTTGGCTATTTCTGCTTCGCTTTTGCCTTCAGTTCTTAGTCTTGCTGCTAGTTTTTCAGAGCTTTCTTCAACTATTAATTTAATTCTTTCTTTCATTTGCTGACCATTAACAATTGCAT
>Ga0172362_10000520_pt1 | contig 31481 bp, 25 predicted proteins | sample LakKivs1_kivu2a2_FD_114534 | JGI IMG/M metagenome (GOLD analysis project Ga0172362, IMG submission 114534) | Sediment microbial communities from Lake Kivu, Rwanda - Sediment s1_kivu2a2 | ecosystem: Environmental > Aquatic > Freshwater > Lake > Sediment | place: Rwanda: Western Province, Lake... | reverse complement strand
GCCCAGACTTTATTGGACGAGGCCAAAGTTGCTTGCGACGAAGCGACTGCGCTCCTTGAAAAAGCACCTAAGGGAAAAGGCACTAAGGCCGACATAGAAGCCATGAAGGCTGACCTGGCCGGCCTGGTTAACCAGTTGACCGATGCCCAGAGTGCTTTCGCTGCCGAGGACTATTTTGGGGCCAAGGAAAAGGCGGCGGCCATAAAAGAAAAGGCTGACCAGATCAAAGAGCAAGTCAACGCTGCCATCGCCAAAATCAGGAGATGAGCTGAGGGCCTTAAAAGAAGAAATATTTGATCTAAATAGTTATTTGTGTTTTTGAGTTGAGGTTCATAAAGACAGTCCTTATATTGCTGGCTGTCTGGACCGTCAATTGCCAAAGGCCGCCGGCTCCTCCTGAAGTTAAACTGGCTGAGAGCCAGGCAGTTGAACTTCAGCGGGCCGGTGGCTCTCTTTTTTTCAGCCGGGAGTATGAGGCTTACGTTGAGCTTTTAAAGTCGGCGAGGGCCGGGCTGCGGCAGGAAGATCTGAAACTCGGCTGGTTTCGGGACTATGAGGATATCCGAAAGGATTTCCAGTCGGCCATCGCTGCGGGAGAGGAGCTCCTGGCCAAAATAGGAAGGCTCAAACACGACCGCAGGTCAGCGATTGCTTCAGAAGCAAGGCAACTGCAGGCAAGGCTGGACGAGCTCGATAGCCTGACAGTGGTCACCATAGAAAGAGGACCGGCCCGTGGTGAGTTAACCAAGGCAGCCATCATACTCAAGGAAGCCGGGAATCTCCTAGGCGGTGACAGATTTGAGGAAGCCGAGAAAAGGGTGTCGGAGGCCAGCGTTTTCATCGAGGGGGCTGAAAGAGCGATAGCCTCTCATCTCAGCCGTTATATGGACGGCAAAAATATAGGAATTTGGAAGCGCTGGGCCGAGGAGACTATTGAAAATTCCAGGAAAGCACGCAGCCAGGCCATTATCATAAGTAAATTAGAACGCAGGCTGACGGTTTATAAATCTGGTCTTCCAGTCAGGATTTTTGATATCGGGCTGGGAATAAATGGATACAGGTTGAAGCGCTACTCTGGCGATAATGCCACTCCCGAAGGCAAGTATAAAATAACGAAGAAAATCCGTAACAGCCAGTATCATAAAGCCCTTCTCATCAACTACCCGAACCAGCAAGATAAACAACGTTTCGAACTTGCTAGAAAAAGGGGTGAGATTCCTGCGTCGTCGAACATAGGCGGCAGCATCGAAATCCACGGCGGAGGCGAGGACAGCTTGACCCGGGGATGTATTTCTCTCGATGACGAGAAGATTGACGAACTTTTCGAGATGATTAAAGTTGGATGCCCAGTGACCATTGTCGGCACGCTGGATCCGGACAGTTCACTGATAAGGATATTGAGGAAAGGCTGAGATGAGGGCCGGGCGTTTTCTGGTGACGATAACGGCCGTCTTATATACGGCTTTGCTGATAATCATTGTCGTTTCTTACAGGGCAGGATTAAAGCAGGTCATGAGCTGGCGATCGTTGTCTTCGTCAGGGGCCGAAATTTCGGAAAAAGAAGCGGCCCGGGCGGCCAGGAATATCAGAGTTATCCGGAACAAGATCGAAGCGATGAAGCCCCGAGGCCCCTACATAGTCGTTGACTCAGGCCAAAACAGGCTCTATTTGATGAGCGGGGAGAAGATTGTTAGGGAGGCGATCGTTTCCTGCGGCAGCGGCGAAGTCTTGCAGGATCCAAAGGGAAAACGCAAGTGGGTTTTCGACACGCCGCGCGGGGAATTCGCGGTCAAAAGCAAGATAAGAAACCCGTACTGGGTAAAACCGGATTGGGCTTTCATAGAAGAGGGAGAGCCGATTCCGAAAAACAGAGAAGATAGAATAGAGGCCGGGACGCTGGGTGATTACGCGATCGGTTTCGGAGACGGTTTTTTCATACACGGAACCCTTTACACCAGGCTATTAGGCAGGAACGTAACCCACGGCTGCATCAGGGTGGGTGATGAGGATCTGAAAGCCGTGTTTAACCGGGTTCAGATCGGAAGTAAGATATTCATTTATTGAGGCCGCAGGAAGGCTGAGATGAAAGACAAGATTAAGAGGGCCGAACCGTTTCTTCTGGTTGTGTGTGTTTTTTTAATGCTAACCGGAAATGAAGGGCTTGCCGGGCACGGGAGCCGGAGCGCCGGGCGGAAAGATTATGCGGGGTGTTTATGGCCGGAGGAGAAGGGGAAGGAAGATGGGGGATCTCTTAGTAAGAGCGGGCAAGAGTTAGAAAGCGGTAGCTTGGATAAGGCGTCTATGATCAGGCGGGAAAAAGAGCTGAATGCAGAATTCAACCTGGCGAAAAAACAGCAGTTTTATTTCGTTCTGGATTTGACAGGGAAAAAACTGGACCTTCGGGTCAAAGGTATGAAAATAAAAGAATGGGAGATTGATAAAATAAGGTTCTGGGGGGCTCCGGCCTTCGAAGGCGAATCGGGTGCTGTCGAGCTTGTGAGTAAAAGCGCGATGAATGTGCCGGAACGGAACATAATAAAGCCGGGAGAAGCGGCAGAGCCGGAAACGGAGCCGGAGAATCCGGCGGAATTTGAATTGAGTGCGCTTGAGCTTGACGACATGCCGGTAAATTTCGGGCTAAATTTCCAGACGGGCCTGCGTATAAGAATAAGAACGGCAGGTAAGGTCGGATTATGGGGAAGTTTTTATGATTCGATAAGAAGAAACATAACTGTTCCGGTTCGGAGTTTTGTTTTAAGGCTGAAAGGCAAGGCATTATCCGAAATCGAGATGACCTTTGCCGACGACAAGTCGGCTGCGTCGATATACTGGATATTTTTTGAAGGGATAGAAGGGATAATAAGATAGAAAAATAAATATCTTTTAAACTTGACAGTCATATACTCAAGTTATATATTAAGTTAGAGCTTAAATACTTAGGAGGCTATATATGGCTAAAATAATAGGCATAGACCTGGGCACTACTAATTCGGTTGTTGCCATTCAGGAAGGTGACAAGACAACGGTCATTCCGAACGAAGAAGGCGGCCGGACGACCCCTTCCGTGGTTGCTTTCACTCAGAAAAAGGAAATCCTTGTCGGCCAGGTTGCCAAACGGCAGCGCGTTACCAATGCCGAAAACACCATTTATTCGATAAAAAGATTCATGGGCCGGCGATACAGTGAAGTCAGTCAAGAGATCAAGCAGGTTCCGTTCAAGGTCATAGAAGCGGGTAACGGGGACGTACGCATTGAGGCCATGGATAAGCAATACGCCCCGCCCGAGATCTCAGCCTTCGTCCTGCGCAAGCTTAAGAAAGCGGCCGAGGATTACCTCGGCGAAAAAATAGAGAAAGCGGTTATAACCGTGCCTGCTTATTTCAATGACAGTCAGCGAAAAGCCACCAAGGACGCCGGAAAAATCGCCGGTCTCGATATAGTCCGGATCATCAACGAACCGACCGCGGCCGCACTCGCATACGGTATGGACAAAAAGAAAAATCAGACCATAGCCGTTTACGATTTCGGAGGAGGCACTTTTGACATATCCATACTCGAAGTCGGTGAGGGCGTAGTTGAAGTGAAATCCACGAACGGCGATACTCATCTCGGGGGCGACGACATAGATCAGCGGGTTCAGGACTGGATAGTATCGGAATTCAAAAAGGAAAGCGGTATAGATCTCACCAGGGACAAGATGGCCATCCAGCGTCTCAAGGAGGCCGCGGAAAAGGCCAAAACGGAGCTTTCCTCGACCATGGAAACGGAAATCAATCTCCCGTTCATCACCGCCGATTCATCGGGCCCTAAGCACCTGCTCATGAAGCTCACACGGTCCAAATTAGAGCAGCTCTGCGAGGATCTCATCCAGCGCTCAATCGGTCCGGTCCGTCAGGCACTAAGCGACGCCAATCTCAAGGCCGAAAATATAGACGAAGTCGTCCTGGTCGGCGGCCAGACGCGCATGCCGCGCATCCAGCAGCTTGTCAAGGAGCTGTTCGGCAAGGAGCCGCACAAAGGCGTTAACCCAGACGAAGTCGTAGCCGTAGGCGCTGCCATTCAGGGCGCCGTCCTTTCGGGTGAGGTTAAAGACGTACTCCTGCTCGACGTCACACCTCTTACTCTCGGAATTGAAACCCTGGGAGGCGTGTTTACCAAGATGATCCCTCGCAATACGACCATACCAACCAAGAAAATGGAAATATTCTCGACCGCCTCAGATAGTCAGACGAGCGTTGAAATCCATGTTCTTCAGGGCGAACGCGAAATGGCTTCGTATAACAGGACACTCGGCCGGTTTCATCTCGACGGCATCCCGCCGGCACCGCGCGGAATCCCGAAGATCGAGGTCACTTTCGACATAGACGCCAATGGCATCCTCCACGTCTCAGCAAGGGATCAGGGCACGGGAAAAGCCCAGACCATCACCATAACCGGACACAGCGGCCTTGACGAACGTGAAATCGACAGAATGGTCAAGGAAGCCGAAAGACATGCCGATGAGGACCGGAAACGCAGGGAGATGATCGACGTCAAGAATCAGGCTGACCAGCTCGTGTACAGCATGGAGAAGATAATACGGGAAAACAAAGACAAAATTCCTTCCGAGGAGATCGACCGGGTCCAACGGGAGATAGAAAATACCAAAAAAGCCATAGAAGGTGAGAACGTGTCGGAGATCCGGCGGGCCATGGATGATCTGACCAAAGCCTCGCACAAGATCAGCGAGTTTCTTTACCAACAGGCATCCGCGCGACAAGGGACAGCCTCGGAGCCGGGCTCGGGTGAAGGCGCTGCAGCCGGCGGCTATGAGCCAGGCGCAGCATCGGGAACCGGCGGCGAGGGCAACCCGAATAAGGACGAAGGGGAAGTCATCGACGCGGAGGTAGTCGATGACGACAAAAAAGATAGTTAATCGATCGCGACGGCGAGGGCGGGCTTTGGCCCGCTTCGTAAGCTGATCCGGAATTCCGTCGGGGGTCGGTAATGGCCAAAGATTTTTATGATGTTCTCGGTGTTCCGAGAGGAGCGACTGCGGTCGAGATCAAAAAGGCCTACCGGCGCCTGGCCCGTAAGTACCATCCTGACCTGAACCCCGGGGACAAGACGGCCGAAGCCAAGTTCAAGGAGATTCAGGAGGCGTATTCGGTACTCAAAGATGCCAAGAAAAAGGCCGAATACGACCAGTTCGGTTTTGCCGGCGAAACCGGGCGCGGAGCCTATTCGGGAGAACGTTACGGCGGCGGCTTCGAAGGATTTGATTTTTCGGGTTACGGGACATCCACGTTCCGCGACTTTTTCGAGAATATATTCAGTCCGAGAGCAGGGCGCTCGGCGGCGCGAAAACCAGCCGAGCGTGAGCGAGGCGAAGATTTACATTACACAATGAGCCTGGGCTTTGAAGACGCTATTAAAGGCGCCCAGACCAGGATAAGGGTTACACGGCTTGTGACCTGCCCGGCCTGCGGCGGTACAGGTACGGCTCCTGGATCGGCAAAGCGAACCTGCCCCGATTGCGGAGGAACCGGGCGGTCCTCTTTTCAGAGGGGATTCATGAAGTTCTCCGGGGCCTGCCCGACCTGCAAAGGAACTGGTTATATCAAAGGCGAGAGGTGCCCGACCTGCGGCGGGGAAGGACGATTACAGAAATCGGAAATGATTTCAGTCCGTATTCCGGCGGGTGTCGACAAGGGATCGAAAGTCCGGATCGCCGGAAGGGGAAACGCCGGCAGCAACGGCGGTCCAAACGGCGATCTTTTCATCACCATCGACGTGAATGCACACAATTTCTTCAAGAGAGAAGGACCGAATATTTACATCAAGATTCCGGTCACCGTTCCGGAGGCTACTCTGGGAGCTAAAATCCCAGTGCCCACGCTCTCAGGCAGAACCGTGATACGCATTCCTCCGGGTACGAAATCGGGGCAGAAGTTCAGGATAAAGAGCGAAGGCGTGCAGTGTGCCGGTAAAAAGCTCAAGGGCGATGAGTTCGTGGAAGTGTATATAGTTCCGCCGCCCTTCGAAAATCAGAAAGTCAGGCAGTTGATGAAGGAACTGGAAGCAGTATCGGGGCCGAATCCGAGGGAAAACCTGTAGAGGCGACGAAAGCCCGATTTGGAGTCGGAAGATAATGAAAAGAAAAGGAAAAGCAAAAAGGGAAACAGAAAGGGAACGCAAAGGTTATTACCATATAAGCAGTGTGGCTAAAATGTATAGCCTACACCCTCAGACTCTCAGGCTGTACGAAAGAGAAGGGCTGCTCAGGCCGTCTCGGAGCCGAGGTAACACCAGGCTCTACAGCGAAGACGATCTGAAAAGGCTCGAAATAATCCTGGATCTAATACGTGATCTGGGAGTCAATCTGGCGGGTGTCGAAGTCGTTCTTAACATGCGTCAGAAGATGGAGCAGATCCAGTCCGAGGTCAATGAATTTCTTGATTTCGTGCGCCGCGAGCTTATGGAGGGCAGAGAGTCCGAATTCGACTCCAGACGGCAGGCGCTCGTTCATATCAAGCCCGCGGGTATGGTCAAAGTGAGTTTGGCGGACGATTGGCAACAGGATGAGGAATGTGATCCGGACCGGAGGCCGGCCGGGCAAAAATGACAAGCGACAAGGACTCGAACGAATCGCGAATGCTCAGGCGATACCTCGACCAGATCTCGAATATTCCCATGTTGACTGAGGCCGAGGAGGTTGATCTGGGTGAAAGAGCGCGTCAGGGCGACATGAAAGCCCTCGAGCGGATGATCCAGGCCAATTTGCGTTTCGTCGTCGCCTATGCCAAGCGCTACACGGGAATGGGCCTGAGCCTCCTCGACCTGATACACGAGGGCAATGTCGGCTTGATCGAAGCGGCTATGCGCTTCGATCCTTCGCGCAAGGTCCGTTTCATTTCTTACGCGGTCTGGTGGATAAGGCAGGCCATAATACATGCTTTGTCTCAGTATTCCCGCATTTACAACATTCCTCAAAAAGTTTCCGACCGGATTTCCCAGATGAAGAGGAAAAAGGCCTTGTTGAAGTCGAAACTGGGCCGGGAGCCGAGCCGGGCCGAGACGGCCCGGGCCATGGATACCGATGAATCAGAGATTGAAGACATGGAGTTGATCGAGGAACGGAATCTTTCTTTGAGCGCGCCGCAGGGGTTTGAGGACGAGCTGGGGGTTCAAACCAGGTTGAGCGACGAAAGCATGCCGTCGGTCGAATACCAGGTGATCAAAGCCTCGATCGAGGGGCAATTGAGAGAAGTGTTGAGCGAACTGGATGAGAAAGAGCAGATTGTGCTAAAATTAAGATACGGGCTGGATGATGACCGGCCGAAGACGCTTCAGGAAATAGGAGAGATGCTTCACCTGACGCGGGAAAGAATACGGCAGATCGAGAACAGAGCTATTCAAAAGCTCGCCCGCTCTCAAAAACTCCAGCAATTGAGAGGATACCTGAACTGATGGAAGACAAGGTTTGCCCCAAGTGCCACGGGACGGGCTGGGTTCTCGAGGACACGGGCGGCGGGACCGTAGCCCGCAGGTGCGACTGCTTTGCGGAAAAGCATAGGCAGGCCCTTCTAGAAGGCGCCAACATTCCGAGGCGCTACCGTGACTGCCGGCTTGACAACTTCAACGTCCACAACGAATCCCATAAGGACGCTCTCAAAATATCCAGGAAGTTCGTCAAGGATTTTCCGGCCATAGACGTCGGCCTGCTATACATCGGTCCCTGCGGAGTGGGCAAGACTCATTTGGCCGTGGCCGTGATTCAGGAGCTCATTCTCCAGAAGGGCGTACCGTGTATCTTTTATGATTTCAGGGAGCTCATACGCGAGATACAGAGCACTTTCACCCCTGATTCGGTCATGACCGAATCCGAAGTCTTGACTCCGGTATTCGAAAGCGACGTTCTGGTCCTGGATGAATTGGGAGCCAAGCGGACGACGGCCTGGGTTGAGGAGACCGTTTTTTACATAATCAACCAACGTTACAACCAAAAGAAAATCACGCTCTTCACGACCAACTACCCCGACACCGAAGACGAAGAGGACAGCCGGGACTCGTTCTACAAAAAGGGCGGCGACAGCCTGGTCGACAGGATAGGAGTGAGGTTACGGTCCAGGATATACGAGATGTGCAAGGTGGTCGATATCTGGGGGGATGACTATCGAAAGATGGTCAAGCAGGCCGGTTACCGGTTCTGAGAAACGCATTACCGACGGTTCAGGTGTTCTGGCTGCCGTCGCGGGTTAATTTCATATAAGAGACCGGAGTGTTGGCTTGCGTTTTGGGGAGGTTTTTGTTAAATTAATTCCACTCGCATGCTCCTCGGTAGCTCAATTGGCAGAGCGGGTGGCTGTTAACCACTAGGTTGCAGGTTCGAGTCCTGCCCGAGGAGCCAGAATTCGATCCATTAATTATCAGAGAGCTCGACCAAGAGCAACATCCCGTTCTTGAGGATCAGCCTGAGACCCGTGACGCCGGAGTACCGGGCCTAATACAGCTCGTTTCTTCCTCTCTGAATCCTGGCGTCCCCTTGACGGAGGGCCCGTAATCCTGTAAAAAGGGGACGTCCCTGGTGATGGAGTTCACCGGAACCGCTTCTCTGAAAGCTGATAACTCCTACGATTGACCCATGTAGGAATCCATCTATGAAAGCGGACTGTATCCCGCTCATCGTCGGCACGCTAGCCTTCGTCTCCTGCCTGATCTCACTGGAGTTGGGCCTGTCGGTCACCATCATCGGGGTCCTCCTTTCCGGCCCCAAGTTCCTTATCAAGTTCTTGAGGCTCTACTTCCCGGCCAAGAAATATATTCCCATGGCAGTGACCTAGGGGAGGCGATCCATGCAGGAAGTGAAGTTGATCCTGTTCATCGCGCTCGGCTTCGCGCCGTTCGCCGGCATTATCGCGTTCATCATCACTTACCAGGAATATGCCAAGCACCTCGTCGATAAGAGGAGAGTCCTGAGAATATCCCTCAGAGCGGCCCTCGTGACCTTCGTCTTTTTCCTGGTTATCCCGGCATTCTTTTTTTGGCTATTCTTTGTCGTCCTGGGTGCGAAACTCTAGCCTCAACCGACAGTTCGTTCGAGGCGGGAGGAGAGGTCCGGCTGATTTTCGGCCCTTTTGGCCCGTCAGGCTATTCCTCGCCCGTCTTTTAGTATTTTTGCCGAGTTGACAGCCACGCCCATCATTTTTTATCATCCTTGACGATGGAAGGAGGCAGAATTGGCGCAGAAACGGGCGTCCAGCCGGCTCGGCCAAAAACCAGACTCATATCCTTCATTCTTGGACGCCATCACACAGTGGCTTCAACACCTCCGGAAGACCGGCACATTCCATCAACTAATTGCGGCCGCCGGCTTGGTTCTTAATGTCTCGCCATGACGAAAATCGAGCGCTCATGAAAGATATTCAGGGGCTTACATCGGCCGAGGTTGCCGAGCGGCGCGCCCGTTACGGGGCGAACGCTCTTCCGGAGGCCCGCTATGGCCTTTTGAAATTGATCTTGCGCCAGTTCAGGGGCATCTTCAACCTGCTGCTGCTGGCCGCCGCCGCCGTGACCTACGGCCTCGGAGAACCCATTGACGGCTCCTTTATCCTCTTCTTTGTTTTTTTGGGAAGCGCGCTCAACGTGTACCAGGAGTACAAGGCCAACGCCGCGGCGGACAAACTCAAGTCCTATTTGGTGCGCACCATCACCGTCAGGCGCGACGGTCGGGATAAGGAGGTGCCCACCGAAGAGATCGTTCCGGGCGACCTACTGAAACTTGAATCCGGCGACATCGTCCCGGCGGACGCCGTCGTGCGGCAGGTCCGGGAGCTTTTAGTGGATGAAACCACCTTCACCGGCGAGAGCATTCCGGTGGCGAAACTGGCCCCCGCGGAGGGACAGGAAATCGACGATGAAAACCGTCTCTTGCAAGGGGTGATCGTCATTCGCGGCAGCGCCCTCGCGGAGGTAGTTGCTACCGGAAAAAAAACGCGCCTGGCCGCCATCGCGGCGACCGCCTCGGCGGTACAGGAGGAGAGCAAGCTGGTCAAGGGCATCGACCGAATCAGCACCTTTATCCTGCGCACCACCCTCATTACGCTGTTGTTCGTGGTCTTGGCGAACATCATGATCGAAGGGAAAAGCGCGGACATTCCGCATCTGCTGATCTTTGCCATCGCCCTGGCGGTTTCGGTGATCCCGGAGGCGTTACCGCTGGTCATGACTTTTTCCCTATCGCGCGGCGCACTTCTCTTTGCCCGGAAAGGTGTCATAGTCAAACGCCTTTCCTCGGTACAGGACCTCGGATCGGTCAACCTCCTGTGCACGGACAAGACGGGAACGATCACGAAAAACCGGCTTGTTCACGTAAACACGCTGACGGACCCGGAATCGGGCTTTCATCCCCTAGTGCTGGCCCGACTGGCGGCCCACGACCTGGAGGAAAGGAACCCCGAACCTTTTGACCGCGCCTCGGACGAGGCCCTTTCCCCCGAACAGCGGGCCGAGGCTGAAAGGTTCGAACTGCTGGAAGAGGAGGCCTTCGACCCGATACTGCGCAGCAACGGGGCCGTGGTCCGCCGTTCGGACGGTCTGCGTCTGCACATCCGGCGCGGCAGCCCCGAATACTTCTTCGGGCTGGGCATGGCCGCCCTGCAGGGAGTGGGGCAATGGCTCGACTATGAGGAACGCCAAGGCCACCGCGTGCTCGGGGTCAGCTACGATGACGGCGGTGGCACCCGCTTCGCCGGCTTCGTTTCCTTTGTGGACAAACTCAAGGAAACGACGCTAGAGACGATTGAGGAGGCCGAAAAACTGAATGTGGCGATCACCATCATCACTGGCGACGCCCTGATGGTGGCCGAGGCTGTGGGCCGGGAGGCCGGATTGGTATCCAGCGCCGACGAGGTGATGAACTCGAGCGATTTTCTCGCCCTCCCGCCCCAAGAGCGGCGCAGGCGTGTCCGGGCGGTGCGCGTGTTCGCACGTACGACGCCCGAGCAGAAACTGGAGCTGATCGAGCTTCTCAAGCAGCAGTACACCGTCGGATTTCTGGGCGAAGGAATCAACGACGCACCGGCGCTCAAGGCGGCTCACGTCTCCATGGTGGTCCAGTCGGCCGCGGATGTGGCACGGGAGACCGCCGACATAGTGCTAGTCAAAAACGATCTGCGGGTCATCGTCGATGGCATTCGCTCCGGCCGCAAGACTCACGCTAACACCATGAAATACATCCGAGCTACCTTGGTTTCCAACTTCGGCAATTTTTACGCGGTGGCCATGGGCTCGCTCTTCATCGACTTTTTACCCATGTTGCCCAAGCAGTTGCTGCTGCTCAATCTGCTTTCGGACTTCCCGATGATAGCCATCGCTTTCGACCGCGTCACCGACCGGGAGGTGGCGCACCCGCAACGCTACAATTTCCGATCCCTCTACATCATCTTTATCACCCTCGGGCTGGTGAGCACCGTCTTCGACTTCATTTACTTCGGGCTTTTTTACCGAATTTCACCGGAGGTACTACAGACCAACTGGTACATCGCCAGCGTGATCACCGAACTGCTTCTCCTGTTGTCGATCCGGTCCATGCTGCCGGTCGAAAAAGCCGGCTGGCCGGCTCCGTTGATCATTTTCCTTTCGGCGGCCGCCTTTGTGATGACGCTCGCTTTGCCGATGATCTCCTGGACCGCGGCCTTTTTCGAATTCACGCGCCCCAGGATGGCCCATTTGGGTCTCATCGTGGCCCTGGCTGTTCTCTATCTCGTTGTTTCCGAACTGGTGAAGCGGCCGCTGGCCAGATATCTTCGTTCAGGTGATGGGGAATCTGTTTTCGGTTAACAGCCGGAGAATGAGAACGGTTATGAAAATGGTTGCACCCGAGGAGCCAATAAATCTCATCTTTCAAAAATGCTTCGGGAATTTGCTTCCAGGTCATGTTGAGAGAAAAGCCTGGTCTGTGAGGTCTTGTGGGAATCTTGAACGGAGGCGATGGCCCGATGCACCGCTTCTTCCTTGACATTGATGCACTTTTATATAAAAAACGCTTGTCAAGCGGTGAACGGGGCCGTTTGACGCGGATTGGCAGGTGAGGGGGGGGCGCGGGACTTGCCGAATGCCGCCGGCGTCGCTAAAATGGATACGTAATGGTCAAAAGACGCAAAAATGGCAGAAAAAGCAACTGACGGGGGGAATGTGATGTTTTGTTTTCAATGTCAGGAGACGCTCAAGAATCAGGGTTGCACGGTGAAAGGCGTTTGCGGCAAGCCGGAGGAAACAGCCGATCTCCAGGACCTGTTGATTCACGTAGGTAAAGGGATCTCGGTTTTCGGAGAAAAGCTGAAAGAACTGGCTGGAACCGACCGGAAGGCCGGCCAGACCGTCTGTGAGACGCTCTTCACGACTATTACCAACGTGGCCTGGAACGATGAGGCCATCATCGACAGGATCAGAAAATCTCTTAAAGTGCGCGAAGAAATTAAAAACAGGTTTTTGGCTGCATACAAGGAAAAGTCAGGAAACGATTTTACCGGGCCGTTGCCGGATTGCGCCACCTGGTACTCGGACGACAAAACCGAAATTATGGCCAAGGCCCGGGCCGACGAGATGAGGATTACGTCCACCAGGGACGAAGACGTACGTTCGCTGAGACAGTTTCTGATCATAGGCTGCAAAGGGATTGCGGCCTATGCCGATCATGCGGCCGTACTCGGATACGAGGATGAAGATGTTTACGACTTCGTCATGGAAGCGTTGGCCTCGACTACGAAGGATTTGTCTCTGGATGAGATGACACGCATGGTGATCAGAGCCGGGGAGACGGCGGTCAAAGCCATGGCCCTTCTGGATAAAGCCAATACGAGCACCTACGGCCATCCTGAAATCACCGAGGTCGATATCGGAGTAAGGAATAAGCCCGGGATCCTGATCAGCGGCCATGACCTGAAAGACATGGAAGAATTGCTCCGCCAGACGGAGGGCACCGGAATCGATATTTACACCCATGGCGAGATGTTGCCGGCCAATTACTACCCGGCTTTCAAGAAATACGGTCACTTCGCCGGCAATTACGGCGGTTCCTGGTGGCGTCAGAACAAGGAATTCGAATCCTTCAACGGGCCGATCATTCTCACGACCAACTGTCTGATTCCCGTCGCCAGGAACAATACATATCTGGACAGGCTGTTTACGACCGGTCTGGTAAGCTACCCTGGAGCCAGACATATTAAGGACAGACCGGAAGGCGGATCGAAAGACTTCTCTCCGGTCATTGAGCTGGCAGCCAAATGCAAACCGCCGGTTGAGATCGAATCGGGCAAGATAACGGGCGGATTCGCCCATAATCAGGTCATCGCTCTGGCCGACAGAATCGTTGAGGCCGTCAAATCCGGAGCCATCAAGCGGTTCGTGGTCATGGCCGGCTGCGACGGCCGTCAAAAAACGCGCAACTACTTCACTGACGTAGCTCAGAACCTGCCCCGGGATACCGTCATCCTCACCGCCGGCTGCGCCAAATACCGTTACAATAAACTGGCTCTGGGCGACATCGGGGGCATCCCCCGGGTGCTCGATGCCGGCCAGTGCAATGACTCCTATTCCTTGGCTGTCATTGCCCTCAAGCTGAAGGAAGCGTTCGGATTGAGCGATATCAACGAACTGCCGATATCTTACGACATCGCCTGGTATGAGCAAAAGGCGGTAGCGGTTCTTTTGGCCTTACTCTCTCTGGGCATTAAGGGTATCAGGCTGGGGCCGACGTTGCCGGCCTTCGTTTCTCCAAGCGTGGCCCGGATTCTGGTGGATAAATTCGATCTCAAACCCATCGGCGGCGTAGAGGAAGATATCGCAGCCATGATGGCAGGAAAGTAGGAAGTAAAAATACATTCCTTGCCTGATTTTTTGGAAGAAATCCGGCACTCGTTCGTCAAAATTAGGATGGTGTAGTTTAAAAGTTTAACGAATAATCGCCGGTGAAATAGAAGAACATTACGGAGAAGGCACATGAAAAGCTTCAAGAAGGTTGTTTTTTTATATTCATTACTTATTCTGATTCCTGCGTGGGCGGCCGTCGGTTGGGCTCAACAGGTGCCGGATGCGGCAGGGGATAAGACTCTCCGTTTGTCCCTCGATAATTGCATAGTCATGACCCTCAAGCACAACCTGGGCCTGGCCGCCGAAATGCTCACGCCTCAGATTCTGGACGAAAGAGTAACATTGGCCGGCGAAAAATTTTATCCCTCGCTCGCGTTCAGCTACAACAAACAAGATACGAAAACCGCCTCTTATTCTTTCCTCGACGCGTCCGACGTGGTCAGTACCGCTCAGAATGACAATACCACACAGGTTTCCCAGGTCTTGCCTACCGGCGGCTCGCTTACTGCCAGCCTGTACAATTATGACATCGACACCAACCGGAGCTTTCAAACTATCAACCCCCGTTTCGGCAGCACTTTGCGATTCAATTTCAGTCAGCCCCTATTGAAGAATTTCGGCTTCAAGATAAGCCGCCGCGAGATAATAGTGGCCCGCTACAACCGGGAAGTATCCGAAGAAAATTTCAACACGGTTCTTGAGGATACGATTTACAACACGGAGAGCGCGTACTGGAATCTCGTTTACAGCATCGAGAATCTGAATGTGCGGCGCCAGTCGCTCAAGCTGGCCCGGGAACTTCTGGAAAAAAATCAGGCGGAGATCGAAGCCGGCACCCTGCCGCCGATAGAACTTCTTACGGCTGAGGCCGAGGTCAGCCTTCGGCAGGCCGACATTCTGGAGGCCGAAGCTCTGGTCAGGAACAACGAGGAGCTGGTCAAGACCGTGATCAACCTGGCCGCCCAGAGGGAGGATGTGAGAGACGTCAAAATAGTTCCGACCGACACGCCGACGGTAGAGAAAAAGGAGGTCGATCTAGACCAGGCCCTGGAAACCGCCCTCCGGAACCGGCCCGACCTTCAGGCTCTGCGGGTTGAGATGGAGAGCCGCCGGTTCAACGTGAGCTACGCCCGCAACCAGTTGCTGCCGGACGTGACTTTCCAGCTTTCGTACTGGAGCCCGGGGATATCCGGTACCAGGATCCTGTACCAGGACGATAATCCGCTTTCGGGAATCGTAATCGGAACCATTCCCGGCAAGCGGTCGGCCGCCTTGAAGGACGCTTTCGGTTTCGCTTACAGAAATTCCTCTTTCGGCATCTCGGTATCGTTGCCCGTGAGCAACGTAGTGTCCAGGGCCAACCATGCCCAGGCCAGAATCAGCCTGGAGCAGGCCGTCCTGCGCATCAAAAACGAGGAGCAGCAACTGACGCTCGAGCTGGGCAATGCGGTCCGGGCCTTGCAGACCAACTATGAACGGGCCCAAGCCTATAAAGCAGCCCGGGAACTGGCCGATAGGAAACTCGAAGCCGAGCTGGAGAAATTAAGGGTTGGATTGAGTACGAATTATCTCGTCTTGCAATACCAGAGGGACCTGGCCAATGCTCAGACCCTGGAAATCAAGGCCTTGATCGATTACAGAATTTCACTTGCCAATCTCGACAGAGTCATGGGAATTGGGCGCGAGCGCCGCAGCATTAAAGTCATTGAAGAAAGCGAGTCAACAAAATGATCAAGAATCTAAGTGACGTGAAGAACTGGAGTCCCAGGAATAAGGCCCTTTTGGCCGCCGGCGCGATCGCCGCAGTAGCCGCCTTGTGGTTCCTGGGCGACGTGCTGACGGGAAAGAGCGAAGGAGGCGGGCCGCGGCAAGGGACAGTGGCTGTGGACATAGCTCCGATAGTCGAAGGACCGATTAAGGACCTGGGAACTTTTTCCGGGACGGTCATTCCCAAATCACAATTCGTGGTCGCGCCCAAGGTCTCCGGCAAGCTCAAGAAGCTTTACGTAGACATAGGCGACGGAGTGAAAAACGGCCAGCTCGTGGCTCAGCTGGAAGACGAGGAATACCAGCAACAAGTCATTCAGGCCGAAGCTGATTTAAACGTGGCCAAGGCCAATCTGGAAGAGACCCGCAGCGCCATGGAGCTGGCTAAAAGAGAGCTGGAGCGGTCCGAGAGCCTGCATAAGAAAGGTATCGTATCGGACGCGCAGTTGGACTCGGCCTGGGCCCAGTTCAGCGCCCAGGAGTCAAGATTCAAAGTGAACGAGGCTCAGGTCGCTAATCGTGAAGCAGCCCTCGAAGCGGCCAGAGTCAGGCTGTCTTATACTCAAATCTCCGCCTCCTGGGAGAAAGGAAGCGAAATCCGCTACGTCGGAGAAAGATTCGTGCACGAAGGGGCTCTTCTTTCGCCGAACAGCCAGATCATATCGATAATCGAGCTTCAACCCGTGACGGCCGTTATTTATGCTACGGATAAGGAATACTTCAGGATCAAGCCCGGACAGGAAGTATCCGTAACCAGCACAGCGTTTCCGGAGCGGGTTTTCAGCGGTCTGGTCACGCGGGTAGCTCCCCTGCTTCAGGAAACCAGCCGACAAGCCAGAGTCGAAATAGACATCGATAACAAAGGAGATTTCCTCAAACCGGGTATGTTCGTAAACGCCGAGATCGAGTTCGCTTACCGCGAAAGAGCAAAATTGGTCCCTTACAGCTCCCTGGTGAAAAGAGACGATAAACAAGGCGTTTTCATAGCCGACCCGGAGACGAGAAAAGCCTTTTTCAAGCCCGTCACGGTGGGGATAGTCGAGGGAGAACAGGCCGAAGTCGTCGATCCGCCTGACATCTCCGGTTACGCGGTAATACTGGGCCAGCATCTTCTCGAGGACGGCATGAACATCATCCTTCCCGAGAGAATGAAAGTTCAAACTTCGTCCGGCAAAGCGTCCGAAAAGTAACAGAAGACCGGGAAGGAGAACGTTATGAGTCTTTCTGAATTTGCCATAAAACGTCCGATTTTCACAACCATGATCATCCTCATGGTGCTCATTCTGGGATTTGTCGCTCTCAGCCGGCTGCCGATAGATCTAATGCCGGACATAACATATCCAACGCTGAACATTTCTTCGTCATACCCGAATACCGCCCCCGAGGAAATGGAACAGATGATCACCCGGCCGATGGAAGAGGCCATGAGCTCCGTGCCGGGAGTTGAAGAGATCTTTTCCACTTCATCACAGGGGTCCAGCACGGTCAGAGTCATGTTCGCCTGGGGGACGAATCTGGACGAGGCGGCCAACGACATCCGGGAGAGACTGGACCGAATCATCGGCCGGCTGCCCGAGGACATCGAGCGGCCGACGCTGCGCAAGTTCGATCCGGCCCAGATGCCGGTTCTGATGATGGGGGCCTTAAGCGAACTCGATCCCATTCAGGTCAGGAAAATCATCGACGAACAGATATCCTACCGGATAGAGCGTGTTCCGGGGGTGGCTTCGGTCGATATCTGGGGCGGACTCGAGCGGGAAATCCAGGTCAATCTCTTTCCGGACAAGGTCAAGGCTCTGGGACTTCCCCTTGATCTGATAATCAGCAAGATCAGGCAGGAAAATATCGATGTTCCGGCCGGAACGATTGAGAAGGGTAATTATGAAATCGTGATCCGGGTCCCGGGCATCTACACTAAAATAGATGAAATAAGAGAAACAGTCGTCGCCGTCCGGGGCGGAGCTCCTATAAAACTGAGAGACATAGCCCTCATCGAGGATACTTACCGCCGGATTACCAGAGTGGCCCGGATAAATGACGTTCCCGGCATAAGAATCGCGATTTACAAGCAATCAGGCAAGAATACCGTCAGTATCGTCGAAGGCGTGCTTAAAGAGATAGAGTTAATTAAAGCCGACTATCCCCAGATCGAATTCATCCCCATCCGGGACAGCGCCAAGTTCATCCGTCGGGCCATCGGCAATGTCGGTTCATCCGCCATGTACGGCGGCCTCCTGGCCGTCTTCGTTCTCCTGTTCTTTTTGGCGAATATTAGGAGCACGTTGGTGATCGCGGCCTCGATCCCGATTTCTATCATCGCTACTTTCACGCTCATGTATTTCGGCGGCATGACTTTGAACGTCATGAGCCTGGGAGGTCTGGCTCTGGGCGTCGGCATGATGGTCGATAGCTCGATCGTCGTCCTGGAAAACACTTTCAGGATGAAGCAGGGAGGCGTGCCTACGAACGAAGCCTGCATCGAAGGATCGAAGGAAGTAACAGGGGCCATCATTGCCAGCACCATCACGACTTTGATCGTTTTCCTGCCCATGGCCTTCGTCCGGGGTTCCTCGGGCATAATGTTCAAACAGCTGGCGGCCGTGGTCAGTTTCTCTTTGTTGTGCTCGCTTATGGTGGCCCTAACGCTGGTGCCTCTGTTCTCGAGTTGGCTTCTGCGTGCCTCGTCACAAGCCGGATCGAAGCCGGAACCCAGGCTGGCTGTAAAGGCCAAAGCGATTTTTACCTCGATAGAGAACGGCTACAAGAAAATACTCAGTTATTCACTCGACCATAGAATCATGGTACTTGGCCTGGCTCTGCTCTTACTGATTGTCAGTCTTTTCCTGATGAGATTCATCGGCAGGGAGTATCTGCCTCAGACGGATGAAGGCGAAGTAAGCGTCACCGTCGAGATGGAAGTGGGCACCAGGCTTCAGGTCATGGACAGGAAGCTTGAAGAGGTGAAAGAACTGATAAAGCATTATGTGCCGGAGATCACGAGCATAGAAGAAAGCGCCGGAAGCGGAGGCTGGCGTGGTGGCGCTAACCGGGGCTCGATTACCTTGAGACTCACGGCCAAGTCCGAAAGATCGCGTTCGAGCGCCGATATCGCGGCCGCCCTCAGCCGGCAGCTGGCCAATATTCCAGGTACCCAGATCAGAACCAGGGCTTCCGGTAGTCAGATGATGTTCGGCATGAGAGGCGGCGGCGGCCAGGAACGCCTCCAAGTTGAGATCAGAGGTTATGACATGGAAATCGCTCAGTCCCTGGCCCAGCAAGTGATGAGAGTGGTTCAGAACACCAGGGGCGTGACCGACGTCAGAGTCAGCCGTCAGGAAGGAACTCCTGAGGAGCACCTGGTCATAGACAGGCAGAAAGCTTCGGAGATGAAACTGTCCGTCAATCAGGTAGCCAGTTTCATTCAGACCGTTCTCATGGGAACGCAGGCCAGCCAGTTCAGGGAAGGGGGCCGGGAGTACCGCATTCTGGTTAAAGTCAAGGATTCCGAGAGGATGGATGTCAATGATATCCTGGACCTGACCATAACCAATTCAGACGGTCAGCAGATAAGCCTGCGCAATGTCATAAACGTTGAGACCGAGCGCGGTCCGCAGCAAATCGAGCGCCGTGACCGGGAGAGGGTGATTACGGTTTCGGGCGAGATCGCAGACCGGGATCTGGGTTCGGTCATCTCAGATGTCAGGGAAAGCCTCAAAGCCGTTCCAGTGCCCCGGGATTTCGCCATAGGCTTTACGGGTGACTATGAAGAACAGCAAAAAGCTTTCCGCGAGCTTCTGCTCAGCATAATTCTGGCCATCTTTTTCGTCTATATGGTCATGGCCATGCAGTACGAGTCCCTTCGTGATCCGTTGATAGTCATGTTCTCGGTGCCTCTGGCGGTAATCGGAGTCGTCCTAATTCTCGTCCTGACCGGAACGACCTTCAATGTCGAGACCTACATAGGCATTATCATGCTTGGCGGAATCGTGGTTAACAACGCTATTCTTCTCGTCGACTATACCAACCTTCTGCGGCAAAGAGACAAAATGGGAGTCCGGGAAGCCATTGAGGAAGCCGGCCGGAGGCGGTTACGTCCCATCTTGATGACTGCCCTGACTACGATCATGGCCATGATTCCCATGGCCCTGGGACTTCAAGAAGGAAGCGAGGTCCAGACGCCGTTGGCCCGGGCGGTCATCGGCGGCCTGACGAGCTCGACCCTGATAACTCTGGTCGTAGTTCCTGTGGTTTATTCCCTTTTTGAGAAAGGGCAGAAGTCGAAAAATCCGCAATCAAGTTCTTAGATGTTTTTTTACCTCAAACTTAAGCTTCCTTAATCATTCCTTAACCGGAGCCTGGTACTTATATTACCAGTTCGGAAAGGCCGGAGCCTTGTTGAAAGACTTGATTAAAGAATTAAAAGGAAGTTATACTTTTGAAATCTCGGAATGCGACATGGTGGAGATAGTGCTTAACCGGCCGTTTCGGATGAGTCGAAGAACGGCTTAAGCCGAGGAGGGGAAAATGTCCAAGCCGGAAAGACATTTCGACGAGGAACTCCAAGGCCTCAAGGAAAAGCTTCTGGAGATGGCAGCCATGGCCGAAGAACAAATCGGCCTGGCCGTCCGGAGTCTTAAAGATCGCAAGGAGGAGATGGCCTATTCTGTCATAGAGAAGGAGGAGGACATAAACCGCCTGGATCTTGAAATAGATGACATGTGCCTGCGGCTTCTGGCCCTCCGCCAGCCGATGGCTACGGATCTTCGCTTTATTACCTCGGCCATGAAGATTTCAAGCGATTTGGAACGGATAGGTGATCTCGCTTATAACATCGCCGAAAGGAGCCTTCATCTGTTGAAATATCCGTTGCTCAAGCCGTTGATAGACATACCCCGAATGGCCGAGCTGAGCCAGCGCATGGTGCGTGACGCCATCCAGGCCTTCATCAACCATGACGACAATCTGGCCAGGGATGTTTGTAAACGGGATGACGATATAGATTCTCTGAACGATCAGATATTCCGTGAGCTTTTAACCTTTATGATGGCCGACCCGGGGACAATAACGCGGGCCGTCGAACTGATACTAGTCGGACGTCATCTGGAACGGATCGCCGACCACGCAACTAATATAGGCGAAGACGTTTTCTACATGGTCAAAGGCAGGACCATCAAACACCACGTGGAAGAAAAAGAGGTCCGCATTTCAACTTCCTACAGGAAGACGGCTGACGAGCTGCCTGAGGATGAATGAGCCGGGCGGTACCGGAGGCAGAACTCAGCGCAGTTGTCTGATTCTGACTTCGATTGCCTTTTCGTTCTTTAGAAGTTCGACGAGCCTGGACGGATCCGTCTCACTGTAATGATAAGGGTAGATAATTTTGGGCCTGAAAGACAGCGCCGCATCGGCCGTCATCTCCGGAGTCATCGTGTACGGGACGTTCATCGGCAGGAAGGCTATGTCGATATCCTTGTTGGCTTTCATTTCGGGAATATTTTCGGTATCGCCTGCGATGTACACACGCTTGTCGCCGAAGGTTATGATGTAACCGTTGCCGTTCCCTTTGGGATGGAAGGGAGAGCCGTCGGGGCGCTTGTGTTTGATGTTGTAGGCCGGGACGGACTCGACATGCAGCCCGTCAAAAGTCCGGGTTTCATTGTTGTTCATGATATGAGCTTTCTCCAGCCTGCCTGCGCAAGACTTTGAGCCGACTACGATCGTTTCCGGTTTGACGATGAGGGCAAAAGCTTTGGCATCGAAGTGATCGGAATGCTCGTGGGTGACGAATATGAAATCGGCCTTGGGCAGCAGCGAGTAATCAGCCACCCGTCCGTAGGGATCGACGTGGATAATCTTACCGCCGAATTGGAATATCAGGCTGGCATGCCCCAGGAAGGTTATGACCAGGTCGCCCTTCGAAGTGGAGAAAGTATCTTGCTCATGTTGTTCGGGGGGAACAGCCCAGAGCATTGCCGAAAAGCCGACAACGGCCAGGAGGAAAATGAATATTCTCATCGGTGTGTCCTCCTTGATTCAAAGTTATATGACGATTATAAAAGAAACAGGGTCGGGCGGCAAGCCGGCCACCGGCAAAAATATCTGGTTTTTTGTAACGACTTATGCATAATTAAATCCAAGGAAGGGATATGGCCGGATTGATTGCTGCCCTGGACGACGAACCCGATATCATCGAACTACTCAGAATCAATCTGAGCCGCTCGGGTTTTGCCTTTGAGGGTTTCACCGATGTCGAACAATTCATGAAGTTCATCGAAACAAAAGTTCCAGATTTGCTCATCCTGGACTTGATGTTACCCGGGATGGACGGTATAGATGTTTTCCGCAATATAAGGAGAAATCCGAAAGTCGCGGCCGTTCCGGTTATAATGCTGACCGCCAGGACCGAGGAGAGCGACAAGATCCTTGGCCTGGAGCTCGGAGCCGACGACTACATCACCAAACCATTTTCAGTCAGGGAACTGGTGGCCCGGATTCACGCCGTCCTCCGAAGAGTCAGGGATAAGAGAGAATCGAAGAGAATCGATCTCGGCTGGTTGGTGATAGATCCTGAATCTTTTGAAGTCACCGTCCAAGGGAAGAAAATCGAACTGACGGCGACGGAATTCAAAATACTGGAGCTTTTGGCCGGCCGTCCCGGCCGGGTCTTTTCGAGAAACCAGATACTCGATCACCTCTGGGGGGATGAGAAAGTAGTCGTAGATAGAACCGTCGACGTCCATATCCGTAACCTTAGGAGAAAACTGGAAACGGCGGGAGAAACGGTCATAAGCGTCAGGGGCGTGGGCTACAAGTTGAAGGAAAGAGTCGGTTGATGAGAAAAACGGTCTTTTTCAGACTTTTTTCGGGGTACGCGCTGGTCATCGGTCTTTTCTTTCTGGCCGCGGCCTTATTGATTCCCAGGGCCATGAAGGACGTATATATCGAAGACCATATTGATCACCTCGAAGACGCTGGACACGTTCTGATCCCGAATATTCTTTCCCTGCTCGGGGCTGGCCGGGAGCCCGACCTTCAAAACCTAGTCTATCTCACGGGCAGGCAGACCGGTATCAGATTTACGGTCATAGATCCCGGGGGGAAGGTCCTTGCCGATTCCAACAAAGAACCCTCCGACATGGAGAATCATTTTTACCGGCCGGAGATATTCCCTGCCTTGAAGGGTGAGAAGAGAGTGTCAATCCGTCATAGTTCGACTCTCAAAACGGAAATGATGTATATGAGCCTGCCGATGGAAAAGGATGGCAATATAATCGGGGTTCTTAGGGCGAGCATGTTCATGAAAAACGTCAATGAGATCTTCGCCAAGCTTCGCAACCGATTGATTGGCGTCTTGTTGATAGCGATACTGCTCGCCGGTCTGACGGCGGCCGTTCTGGCCTCGAAAGTGGCCAGGCCGATAAGTGAGATACTCGATGCTTCGGCCAGCGTGGCCGGAGGCAATCTGCAAACAAAAATTTCGACTCGCCATTCCGGCCCATTCGGCCGCATAGCCGAGAGTTTTAATACGATGACGGAAACTTTAAAGAGGCAGTTCGAAGAGATTACCGAGCGGAACTCGGAACTGGCCGTAATTTTAGCCTCGATCGGAGAAGGCTTGTGCGTTATCGACCGTTCGGGACGGATTTTGCACGCCAACCCGGCCCTGGTCCGGCTGGCGGGAGTTGATAAACCGGAAGGCAGGCAATATCTTGAGGTCATTCTCAGCTCCGATTTCGCCGGCCTTTTCAAGAAAGCTTTCAAAACCCTGGAAGGCGCTGCCGGCGAAATATCGATTGGGGAAAGGCGGTATCTGTCGAGCATTTCATTGCTGCCGGGGGGAGAAAAAGCGGTGGCTTCGTTCTACGATTTGACCGAGCGCCGCAACACCGAAAGAATGAAAAAAGATTTTGTAATAAACGTCTCGCACGAACTGAAAACCCCTCTGGCAGCGATCAAAGGATTCGTGGAGACCATGGAAGATTCGATCGAAGATAAAAACAGGCCTTATCTTGAGGTGATTAAAAGGAACGTCGACCGTATGTCGAACATAGTCGACGACCTGCTTTTCCTGTCCCGGCTGGAAGACAGCAAGCCTGAGGTCGAGAAGGAACCTTTCGATGCAGGAGAACTGGCGGGTCAGATCATGGCTCTGTTCAAGAAAAGCGCCGCTGAAAAAGGCCTCGAGCTCATAATCGAAAAGCCGGATCGGCTGCCGAGGCTGGTCGCCGATCCTTTCCAAATCGAGAGCCTTCTCATCAACATTCTGGATAACTCGGTTAAATACACCGACCAGGGCAGGATCGTGCTTCGTCTCGGAGAGAGAGAAGGCAAGTTTCTGATCGAGGTGGAGGATACGGGCATCGGCATCGATTCCGACTACATTGACCGGGTTTTCGAAAGATTTTACGTCGTTGACAAATCGCGCTCCAGAAAATCAGGCGGCACCGGTCTCGGCCTTTCGATCGTCAAGCACATCGTTTACGCCCACGGCGGGACCATCAATATCAAGAGCAGTCTGGGACAGGGAACGATCGTGACCGTGCTTCTTCCCCTGGCCGGCTGAAGGCCCTTGCTTACTCAGATTTCTTTTTTCCGGAGGCGATCACCGCCACCGCTTTGACGGCCGTATCTATTTGTTCTTCCGTATTGAACGGACCTATGCCGAAGCGAACGGCCCCGCCGATCGAGACCGTATCGAGCTGTTTGTGAACGAGGGGGGAACAGTGAAAGCCGCTGCGGACGGCAATACCATAATCCGAGTCAAGGATCTTGCCTACTTTGCCGGCCTCAAGTCCCTGGATATTGAAGGCGAGAACGCCGATGTGGTCGGCAAGGTCATCCTGGCAATAGAGGATGACTCCCGGGATCTCTTTCAATCCGTCCCTTAGCTTTCGAGTAAGCCTCATTTCGTGCTCGTGAATATTCTGCATGCCTCTTTCCAGAATCCAGCGCACTCCCCGGTAGAGCCCGGCAATACCGATGGTGTTGACCGTACCGTATTCGAGGCGATATGGATATTCTTCGGGGTGCGTTCTTATGCACGACTTGATGCCTGTCCCGCCGGCCCGGGTTTGTCTGATCTCGACGCCTTCCCGAACATAAAGCCCGCCTATACCGGTAGGCCCGAGGAGGGATTTGTGGCCTGTGAAGGCAACGACATCGATGAATTGGGCATCCATGTCGACCGGAATTTTGCCGGCCGTTTGGGAAGAGTCGACGGCGAATATGACACCGGCTTCACGGCAGCGGCGTCCTATTTCGGCGATGGGTTGAACGGTACCTATGACGTTTGAGGCATGGCTGACGACGACCAGACGCGTATTGGCTCTAAAACGTCTTTTTATTTCGTCGGGATCGATGAAACCGTTCTTGTCAAACGGGACGTATTCGACCTCAACCCCCTGAAGCGATAGAAGATAAAGAGGCCGGAGGACGGAATTGTGATCCAGGGCGGTGGAGATGGCATGGTCGCCTGGTTGGAGCAAGCCGAATATGATCAGATTCAGGGCGTCGGTGGAGTTATAGCTGAAACAAAGGCGGTTGGGGTCCTGGCCGTTGAAAACTGACGTCAGCAGTTGGCGGGTGTTGCTGACGACGGCTTCCGCTTCGATGCTAAGGCCATATGCCGCCCGTCCGGGATTGACTCCGAAATTCCTGTAAAACTGATCCATGAACACATAGACTTCTTCCGGTTTCGGAAATGACGTAGCCCCGTTATCGAGATAGATGATTTCGTCCATGGATCTTTCCTCCGTTTCGAATTTTAGCGAACGGCTTAACTGAGATATGTTAATGGATGTCCGGCCATTTATCAACGTAAGATGAAAATTACCAGGTTTTTGATGTAAGATTATGGCCTCGGAACGTACGGCTGATGATCTATTTCATTTCCCTCGGTTCTAATCTGGGCGACAAGCCGCAAAATCTCTCCAAAGCGGCAGAAGGCCTCGAAAAACTTGGCGTTCGGATAATCGCCGGCTCTTCTATATACCGAACCGAGCCGGTGGATTTTCTAGACCAGCCCTGGTTTTTAAACCAGGTCCTTGAAGTCGAAAGCCAGCTCGGCCCGGAAGAATTTCTTGATCTGACGCAATCGATCGAAGTTAAGCTCGGCCGGGTGAGAGCAATACCAAAGGGTCCCCGGATCATGGATATCGACATTCTCTTGGCGGACGATATCATTTACAGGTCGGAGCGGCTGACAATTCCGCATCCCGCCCTGGAGAAAAGGCGCTTCGTTCTCGTGCCCCTGAACGAGATGGCTCCGTCTCTTATACATCGGCCTTCGGGTAAATCGATAGCCGAGCTATTACGCGATACGCCTGACGTTTCGGAAGTCAGGCTGCTTCAAGAACCAGGCGAGGCCCCATAGAATATGGAATTAAAGAGCAGTTTGAAGGTTCCGACCGACATCCCCCTGAAGATCGGGGAAATGCCGAATAGTATCAGCCGCCCTTGGCCTAGAGAAGCCTCCATTACCGCCGATTTCTGGTAAAGCAGTTTTTCCCCGTTTACCCACCCGCTCATCAAAAGGTTGCCGGACGGGAACTTGGCGATGCTCCGGGCCGCTTTGCCGGGCTCGAATGACGGGTGGATATCGAAGACGCAACCCGAAGCGAAGACCGCCGGAGCCGATTCGGGCATTCCGTAGGCAACTGGGTGAGAAACGTCGAATTCCAGCCTGAAAATCGATCCGGAACAAGAGAACTCTTCGGGCTTGGCTTTTTTGATCACGTTACGAGCGGGGGCGGCAAACGATTCAAGGGCCAGATCGGAGGTCTTATTCAGAAAAATCAGAGTGCCTCCCGCTTGGGCGAATGAGCGCAGGTTATCGATTCCGGCTTTGCCCAGCCCGCCTACGTATTGTGGAGGCATCGTCCCTTTCTCGTGGCCGTTGACGAGCAGGTCAGCCGAATAATGATCGGGCAGAATGATGACGTCAAAAGATTGCCGGAGGCTGCCGGCCCTGATTTCGGCATCGTGAAGAGTCTTGTATTCGAATTCGTATCTCTCCAGTGTAAGACGGAGCCATCCTTCCGCCTCGCTGGGCACCCAGGATTGATATACGGCCAGGCGCGGCTTCAAAACCGGCATCGTCTGGATATTCGGCGTCTCGGCCACGGCCGTCGCCTTGATCCTGAGTTCGCGGACGATTTTGTCAATGGCCCCGGCTTGCAGGCCGCTCACTATGAACGTACCCGCCGGATATGTCTTACCACGCAAGTCGAAGTTTTTTGTCGTCCGGGCAGCTTTGCCGCCGTTCTTGAGCACCCTATTCACGGCCGCGGCGCTGGCATTCATTGACGGATCGAGCAGCCAGCCTGCCCCGCCGCGGCCGGTGATTTCCCCTTCGGCGAAGACGGCTTTTTCCACTCGACTGGTTTTTACTTCGAGGGGAGAGCCGGCCGACGTAATCTTGACTCCGAATTGATAGGGCAGGGTCCAGCCCATCATGTCATAGGCTTCGAAGGGCGAGCCTTCGAACTTGATCGGCGAAACAATGCCCTGCCACAGATCCGGATACTTTCGGAGGTCTGGGTATTTTTGTTCTTCGAAGACGTTCTTGACGAAGAGAGCGAAGGGCTGGGCCATGGGTATTATGTATGTACCCCGAGGATAGCTCACACCGTCGGCCGTGAAGTCTTCTTCAGCCCGGTGTATTTCGATCCCGAGCATGTTCAGGCTGTCGAGGAGATTATCGACCGCGCCGGGATCGACCTGCTGCGGAGCGATTATCCAGGCATAAGGCGGCTCTCTTTTGAACCGTTCGATCACATCGCTGCCCATCATGTACTTGTTGTGAAGCAGCTCCTTTTTGTACCTGGAAGCAACGTCCAGAACCGACATGGAGGCGGTCAGGCAATAATCCACGGCGTCGCGCAGCCTCCACCAACCGCCGCGCCAGGGGCTGGGGTAAAAAGCCGACATGGTCAGTTCGCTGTATTCACGGGGGAAATCGCGAACCGTATAAAAATAAGGGGTCGCGTAGCGATAAAGCGCGGTTTCGGTCAAAATCGATATGATGTTGTGAGAATCCTGGACCTGGGTCATGTAGCCCGGATACCAAGTGTCGAAGGTAATGCGGGAAATCGCTCCTTCTTTGCCCTCGGCGTCGAAAGCGTAAGACATGGCCGAGCCGATCAGGTTCTGCCAGCGGACGACGAGCGGGTGAACGTTGGGATTGGTCGGTTCCGAGTTAGGTGGCGTCCAGATTCGGGCGGGGAAGGGAGCCGTTTGATGGTGATTATAAATGATCACGGGAAACCATTCTTTGTTGGCCAGCCTGGCCATATTTCTGGTTTCTATGAGGTTAGCTACCAGGGCATCCCGGTTGTTATCATGGCCGGCGTACTTATGGTAAAGCCAGGGCATGGACGAAACCTCGTAAGGTGTTCCGATGTTCGGGTGATACCAGTCGGCCAGCATGTTCATGCCATCCGGATTGGCGAAGACCAGAATCAGGATCACGTCTTTGAGTATTCTCAGGGTCTTTTCGTCGGAAGCGGAGACGAGATTGTAAGCGAGCTGGATATTATGCTGGGCAGGAGCGCACTCCGAAGAATGAAGGCCTCCGTCTATCCAGACGACCGGTTTCCCTTCGGCAGCCAGTTTTTCGGCCTCGGCCGGGGACAGGCCTTTAACCAGGGAGAGCCGGCGGGCGATATCTTTGTAACGGTCAAGCTCGGCCATGTTTTCGGCTGAAGATATGACGGCATATATCATGTCCAGGCCGCAGCTCGTCGGTCCGATTGAGAAAAGTCTTATCCTGTCGGACACAGAGGCCACTTTCCTCAGGTAATCGATGGCCTGATCATAGGTTGCTAAGTGATAATCGTCACCAATCTTGAAGCCGAGGATTTCCTCAGGCTTGGGTATCACTCCGGCCCGGGCTGTCTGAGAAAATACAAGCAGGCAAATGAAAAGGGAGAGGCGGAGAAACCCGGTCTTTTGATAGATGTTTTGCTTCATGAAGTGCTCCTTAAGTTAGATATACTACTGTTTCTTACCGGAAAGCGTCCTTAAAATGGACGACATTTGACTCATTCGAATCCTGATCCAGGCTTACGGCCACTACATCGAACCGGCAGTTTGTATCCTCCAGTCCTCGTTCGACGATGTAGCCAAGAGCGATCTTCTTAATCTGACGCTGTTTGGCGGCGGTTACCGATTCCTCAGGGCGCCCGAACTCGTCTCCACCTCTCGTTTTCACTTCGACGAAAACGAGAGTCCGGCCATCGCGGGCGATGATGTCGATTTCGCCCCTGAAAAGCCGGAAACCGGTCTCGACTATTTCCAGGCCTTTCCCGGTCAGAAAGTCGGCGGCGATGCGCTCTCCAGACCGGCCGAGACTACTGCTCGTGCCGGATTCGTTCATCGGGTAAGGATATTCTTTCGACTGCATAGCTTCTTCTTGTCAGCGGTCCTCTCAGGATTTCTTCCGGATCCTCTTCCAACGCACGCCTGAGCGCATATCCTCCAGGATGATGCCTTTCTCGAGCAGCTCACTCCGGATGAGATCGGCCAGCTCGAAATTTTTATCGGCCCGGGCCTTGTTTCTGGCCTCGATTTTTTCCATGATTTCAGCTTCGCTGGCATCAAGAGAAGGTCCATTCAAGCCATAGGGAGATCGGCCGGCGGCTGCGACATTATCCAAAGAAGCCGGCAGGGGTGGTTTTATTCCCAGAATCACCGTGTCCAATTCCATGACGAATGCCGCCAGCCTGGCGGCGTCGACTTTGGATATTTCGCCTTTTTCATTAAGCCTGTTGGCCGTGCTTATGAAACCGAAAAGCGAGGCCAGCGCTTCGGATATGTTCAAGTCGTCCTCGAGACCGGCTGTGAATCCGGCCCGCGCGTTTTCGATCAACTTGTCGATAGCGGGATTAGGCCCGGCCTCACGCCTGACGTTGCCGAGATCGCCGAGGAAATTCCCGATCCTCCGTCTGGCGGCGGTGGCCTGTTCGAGGGCATTAAAGGTGAAGTTCAACATTTTCCGGTAATGGGTTGAGAGCAACAGGAACCGGACATCGAGGGGATCTATGCCTTTGGCCGCCAGGTCGGCAAGGGTAAAGAAATTTCCTTTCGATTTCGACATCTTTTCGCCGTCGACAATCAGGTGGTGGCAGTGAAGCCAGTAATTGACGAACTTCACCCCGAAGGCCGCTTCCGACTGGGCGATTTCGTTCTCGTGATGGGGAAAGATGTTATCGACCCCGCCGCAGTGGATGTCGAATGTCGGTCCCAGGTACTTCGTGCTCATGGCCGAGCACTCGATGTGCCAGCCCGGGCGGCCGGTGCCTATTTCGGTCTCCCAGGAGGGCTCGCCCGCCTTCGGGGCTTTCCAGAGAGCAAAATCATGGATGCTTTCTTTCTCGTATTCGTCAGCATCACCGCGGCTGCCCGGCCGGAGATTTTCCAGGTCGATTTTGGAAAGACGGCCGTACGGGGCGAATTTGTCGACTGCGAAATATATCGACCCATCCTTGCGGTAGGCAAACCCTTTGTCCATCAGGACCTTGATGATATCGACCATTTCCTTTATGTGCTGGGTGGCCCGGGGATAATGATCGGCCGGAATGATGTTCAGGCTATCCCGCTCCCTGTAAAAGGCCTGGATGAACGGGCGGGTATAATCGTCAAGGCTAATACCCTTGTCTTTCGCCCCACGGATGGTCTTATCGTCGACGTCTGTAAGATTCATGACGTGAATGACCCTATAGCCGCTGAACATCAGGAAACGCTTCAGGAGGTCTTCGAAAACGTAAGCCCGCCAGTTACCGATATGAGGAAAGTCGTAAACGGTCGGGCCGCACGTATACAACTTTACCCGGCCTTTTTCGATCGGCGAAAAAGGTTCAAGCGATGCCGAAAGAGTGTTATAAAATCTGATCATTCGAAATCATATTATTATCAATAGCGAGCAAAGCGTCAATTCATATTAACGGGCCGGGACTGAAAAATCTCTCACGACTGCAAAGCCAGATCGACGGCCGCCTCGGCGTGAATCCTGGTGGTATCGAAAAGAGGGATCCGGCTGTCTTCATCATGGACTAGAAGGCCGATTTCAGTGCAGCCCAGGATGACTCCCTGGGCACCTGCATCAGCCAGACGGTCAATGACTGCGGCGAACGAGCGGCGTGATTCGCTCTCGATCCGTCCCTTGACCAGCTCGCCGTAGATCACTCCGTGAACCGTCTCCCTGTCCCTCTGGTCAGGCACGATAACTTCGAGGCCATGCCGCTTAGCCAAACGGTCCTTGTAAAAGTCATCCTCCATAGTGAAACGGGTTCCGAGGAGTCCGATCTTCTTGAAGCCCATGGACAATATCCTGCCGGCCGTGGCATCGCCAATGTGGAGCAGGGGAATGGCCACCGCCGCCTCGATTTCAGGGGCCACTTTGTGCATCGTGTTGGTACATAAAACGATGAAATCGGCGCCGGCTCTTTCCAGGCTTATTGCCGCCTCAATCAAAATCCTGGCCGTTTCAGGCCAATTCCCCTGAAACTGCAACTCCTGAATCTCGGCGAAGTCGACGGAGTAAATGATGCTTTTGGCGGAATGGAATCCGCCCAGCTTTGTTTTCACCCGTTCGTTGATTATGCGGTAATACTCAAGAGACGATTCCCAGCTCATGCCGCCGATGAGCCCGATGGTCATCATGTTTGACTCCTTTTCATAAAGCCATTCCGGCCTGGCCTTTTTGACTGTTATTATAAGACCAGTCCGAAGAAAGCGCCAGGGTGTTTAAGCCAAGTCAATATGTCCCCCTAATTGCCAAGCGAAAATGTCCCCTTGGACCGGGGCAGGAGTTGTTTCCAAGTATATCTGAAGGATGTGATTGAGATGACGGGATTCGCCTTTCT
>Ga0172362_10000518_pt1 | contig 31568 bp, 27 predicted proteins | sample LakKivs1_kivu2a2_FD_114534 | JGI IMG/M metagenome (GOLD analysis project Ga0172362, IMG submission 114534) | Sediment microbial communities from Lake Kivu, Rwanda - Sediment s1_kivu2a2 | ecosystem: Environmental > Aquatic > Freshwater > Lake > Sediment | place: Rwanda: Western Province, Lake... | reverse complement strand
TCAATACACAGGTCGCTGCTATGCAGCTGAAAACAAAAAACATATGGCTTGTCCTATACACAGGTCGCTGCTATGCAGCTGAAAACAAAAAACATATGGCTTGCCCTATACACAGGTCGCTGCTATGCAGCTGAAAACAAAAAACATATGGCTTGTCCTATACACAGGTCGCTGCTATGCAGCTCAGATTAGAGTCCCGTAGGGACGATCTGCTTTTAGAAACATTAGTATATACCCATTCATTTTTTAGCTCCGTAGGAGCGACCTGTTTCCCATAGTTCTACCATTATGCTTTTATAGCAGAGGGCTTATTATAACCCTTTTACCCTATACCATCCAGAATCACAGGAACCGAATCGGCTGTTCTGTTTTTGTAATCGACTATTTTTACGAAATAGGAATGGGCGGTTTTGTCATCCAGAGTTTCTGAAAATATGAAAGGATCCATGGTGATCTGTGATGTGAAAGGGATCTCCTTAACTTTAGTCCCGTTCCGCCATATCTCATATGACTTCAATGGTGCATCAGCAGCATAGGCTGTATTCCAGCTTATTGTCGCTGTACGGATATTATTCTCAACTTTCTGTACGACAGCTAATTCATCAGGAGCAGCAAGAGGTTTTGCTTCGAGCTGGAAATAATTTGTCTTCCCGTCTTTCACTTTACCTGCCATCTCTTCAATCTTCAGCCTGTCATCCTCTGATAAACCGTTGGGAGCGATCTGGGAATCCTGTAAATTGTTGCTCAGCTGACACTCCTCGAACTTATCACTGATATGTCCTATCCCTATTATTGCAACATGTACTCCCGGTGTGGTAAGTGAGTATTGGATAAGAGGCTGGCTGGGAAGTGACGGACTGCCCATTGTTGTCACCACATGCTGCGGGGTGTTTGACCATTCAGCCGGCTTGGTGTACATTGCCCCGTCGGCAAATACTTTCATCGCGATCACACCCATGTTTTTAGCTGCTGCCATTGGGATCACATTATACTGCATGTTGAACATAAGCTTATCATTGGCATTGATCGCTACCAGCATGGCATCCAGGAGGTTTGTGCTGTCGCGCTGTATCATGTACATATTTACAGACGGATCGAAATGACCAGAGAATCCAATGTGTCGGATCAGCTTCTCACCTGCCGGATTTAATCCTGTCAGGTTGGTGCCGTCGCGGTAATCACGAAGCGCTGCCAGGGCTCCTATTCTCTCAGAGTTGGGATCAGGATTAACAAGTCCTTCAAATATGGCATCTACCTCTTCTCTTGTATTGAGGTTGTGAAAGAGGACCATATCAAGATATGCTCCTTTCGGATAGTTACCCTGCCCGTCGCCGAACATCTGCGAAAGAGAACGGTGGAGATCATCAATAGTGTGAGTGCAGGGAGTACCGTTGGTCCAGTTATTCACACCCGGGACCTCGCCGTCACCTTTTGCAAAACGCAAGTGGGTTTTGGTTGTGAGAAAGATAGATTTCCTCAGGGTCTCGTCATATCCGGTCTCTCCGGGGATGAGTTTCAGTATCCTGAATGCCTTGCCGAAGTTAGTCTGGCTGGGGCCATAGAGGTTTGAGGTATCAAAATAATTAATACCCAGGTCGAATGCCTTGAGGATGATCTTTACAGGGTCTACACCTTCGGGAGTCCATTGCAGGGAAGCCTGTCCGCCAAGGCCGAGGGTCGTAACTTCGAAGCCCAGCTTACCGAATGTACGCTTCATAAGCTGAGTCTTAGCTTTACAGCTTGTTAAAAGGGCCGGTGCGATAGCGACACCTGCTGCTGTTACCAGGGAAGTTTTAACGAACTTCCTGCGTTTCATACGGTTGGCTGCTGACATATCTTTAGAATTCAAGTTTTACAATCAACTTCATGCAACATTTATTTCTTTAATCCGCCAATATAATCATCATAAGCTTTGTGGCCGGTCTTTTCATACAGATCCCAGTATCGTTTATCACCTTTTAAGTTGTAAAAGACCGGATCCGCTTTCAGCCAGACGAACTCCGGACTCTTGTTCTTATATGCTTTTTCAAGCCAGTAAAAAGCTGAATCCACTTCACCTATTCCACTGTAAAACCAGCCAACATTGAAATCGGGACTTTGAGCCACTGTCACCTTGCTCTTCTCTTTAAGCTCGCTTATTATTTTAATTGCAAGAGCAGGACTGTTTGTTTTATAATATGCCAGAGCCAGGTTGGACTGGAGCCTGGCATTTGACATGTTGAAAAATTCGAATCTATTGCATAATCAAGGTATAATCTGGCAGAGTCAAACTCCTGTAACCATAAATAAATTTCCCCCAAAGCAGATTTGTTATTTCTAAAGGATTCCTGATTTTTCTTTATCTGATTGTCCGGGATTTCTTAGTCCTGTTATGATCTCTTTTATAGCATTCGCAACCTTATTTATCTGGTTCCTGTAAAACGTTTTATTGGGATTGTTATCTGGATGGTCCTCATTGGCCCGAAGAGGACGGTTTACCCCCGGTTCCCTGTATATGAATTCTATACTCCTGAGAAATCCTCCAAGTTCACTTTCAACCAGCCTTCTATCCTCAGGATCAAGATCATGTATCTGAACAGGCAGCACCCGGCTCGCAACATTACCACCGGAAAGCTTCACCTTCAGCCCATATTGATCTTGTGAAGCCATCTCAATAAATGCTTTGAACTCATGTTCCCAGGCAAATGATTTAGGGTCACAATATGTCCGTGAAATGATTGGAATAAAGACCAGGCATCTGAGCTTCTCCTTTAGCGAGGCATCAACATCGTGAGTTTCGAGAAGTCCGTCGTGGGGATTGATGTCAAAGTATACGCTAACCTCTTCCTTGAAGGTCGATTCAAGCTCTCCCTTAAGGTTATTTACAAATTCAGTCACCCAGCCGTCGTGTTTGTTGTCCTTCTGGCGGTAGCTGATGAAGATGTCGTATTCAAAACCGGGGATAAGAGAAGCCATACTAAATTCTCATACTTATAAAGTTAGGAAAGTCTGTGAAACTATGCAAATAAAAGTAACCTGAATGGGAGAAGGGGAGAGCAGGACGAATCAATCGTGGTTATAACATACTCCTGACCGGGCATACCGCAGGTTAAACCGGAAACGTTTTAGCTGAAATCAATAACCTGATGAAGATATTTTCTGTAACTTTGTAGTCAATGTATATTTCTCAAAGAAATATTATCCTGCTTCAGAATTATTTTAAAGACAAACCTGTCTTCAGAGCATTCGTATTTGGCTCTTTCGCAAGGGGAGATGCCGGTATTAAAAGTGATTACGACATTCTGGTAGAGCTTGACTATTCAAAAAAGATCGGTCTGGAGTTTATTCAGATGCAGGTTGAAATAGCAGATCTGCTTAAAAAGAATGTTGATCTGGTTTCTGACAAAGCTCTCTCGGGGTATATCCGTCCTTTCGTTGAAAAAGAAAAGATGCTTATTTATGAAAGGAAGAATTAGCGATAAAGCCCGCCTTCAACATATTCTTGATGCAATAAAAGAGCTTGAAAAGTACGTACTCAACATCGCTATTGATGAATTCTCAAAATCCTCAGAAAAGAAATTTGCATCAGTAAAGCAACTGGAAATCATTGGTGAAGCAGCAAGCAAAATCACGTTGGAGACCAAATCGCGATATTCTGATATCGAGTGGACAAAGATAGTTGCATTAAGAAATATCCTTGTGCATGAATATTATATTATAGATACCGAAGTAGTGTGGAATATTATCAATAATAACATCCCGCCACTCAAGAAACAAATCATCGCTTTACTTAAGGATTTTGACGGATAACGAACCAGGGAAGTTAATCTCTCCCCACCTCCCATTCGCCCCTTCAATCTATCTATTCATTCATGATGCCTGAATAAATTTCCAGCTATCTTTGACAGACTTAAATTTAATGAAATGTTGAAAGTGCTTGAACACCCGCTTATAACCCATAAGCTCACACAGCTTCGCCGGAAGGAGACAGATACAAGGGATTTCCGTTATAACCTGAGCGAGATATCTGCCCTTATGGCGTACGAAATAACACGCGACCTTCCCATGAAGGAAGCTCATGTTGAAACCCCAATGGGTAAATGCAAAACAAGGGAGCTCGATGGTACTGTTGTACTTATCCCTGTCCTCAGGGCAGGACTTGGTATGGTTGACGGGATAACAAACCTTATCCCTGATGCTAAAGTGGGCCATATAGGTATGTACCGCAATCATGAAACACTTAAGCCCCTCACCTATTATTCAAAGCTTCCCGACAACCTTGAAGATGCCGTTGTGATGGTGCTTGATCCGATGCTGGCAACCGGCGGGAGCGCAACGGCCGCCATTAAGGCACTTAAGGATAACGGGGCAAAAAGAATCAAGCTCGTATGCATAATAGGAGCCCCCGAGGGAGTAAAGCGTATTGAGATTGATCATCCTGACGTACAGATATATCTTGCAGGAATTGATGAAAAGCTGAACGACATAGGGTATATTGTCCCCGGACTTGGAGATGCCGGTGACAGGCTGTTCGGAACAAAATGACAGAAAACAACGTCATAGAAGTTATTGATGTCTGGAAGGCATTTAAAACAGTCCAGGCTGTTAAGGGAATAAGTCTTAATATACTCAAAGGTCAGTTTGTTGCGCTGCTTGGACCAAATGGTGCAGGCAAGACCACCCTCGTGGAGATGATTGAGGGAATCCAAAAACCCGATAGAGGCGAAATTACCATAATGGGCAAACACTGGAAAGGGAATGAGGATGAGCTTCGCCGCATGATAGGTCTTGCATTGCAGGAAACCAGGCTGATAGACAAACTGAGGGTAACCGAAACTCTTGCACTTTTTGCCAGCTTTTTTAATTTGGGGAAGAAGAGGGTTGACGAGATCATTGAACTGGTGGGACTTGAAGAAAAAAGAAAATCATATGTTGTAAACCTTTCAGGAGGACAGCGTCAGCGTCTGGCTATTGGTATTGCGCTTTTAAATTCCCCGGCGATCCTCCTCCTTGATGAACCAACAACCGGGCTTGATCCTAATGCCAGGAGGGAGATATGGGATATTCTTAAAAAACTCAAAAAGCTGTCAGAAACCTCAATGATCCTTACTACGCATTATATGGAGGAGGCTGAGAAACTATGCGATTATATTGTCATCCTTGACAATGGCATTATCCTCCGCGAAGGATCACTTGATCAGCTTCTGGCTGAGAACCGATCACTTGACGACCTGTTTGTCGCGCTGACAGGAAGGAGGATCTATGAGTAAGATACTGAAGCTGAACCAGCTTAGGCATCTCACAACAGCATATTTCCTGGAGCTGATACGGGAACCGGGAGTTCTTATGTGGGGTATTGTATTTCCCATACTGATGTCGCTGGGGCTTGGACTCGCCTTCACAAAGAAGACTGATGTTACGCGTAAAGTTGCGGTTATCAGGAGCGAAGAGATAACTACATCTGAAAACTCACAATTATACAGCTTCCTGAATAATAAGTGTAAAATTAACACTTATTCTAAAGAGGCCGGGGACGATTACAGGTGGATCTTTGAGATTGCCGATAATAAGCTCGGAAACACGAAATTCCTGTTTTACGAGCTTTCATATGATGATGCAATAGTGCTTCTCAAAAGAGGTACTGTCAGTCTTATTATTTCTGATAACCATGGAAAAACCGAATATCATTTCGACCCGGTAAATTCTGATGCTGAGCTGACATTTATGAAAATCAGTCCGCATATCGGAACGGGTTCAGTAATGGTAAGCGAGAATACTGAAGTGATAAAGCCGCTGACAGTGGCAGGAACAAGGTATATTGACTTCCTTATACCGGGGATAATAACCCTGGGCGTTATGATGTCGACGATGTGGGGAATCAGCTATGGCATTATAGAAAAAAGATCAAAAAAACTCCTGCGGCGGCTTGTTGCGACACCAATGAAAAAATCGCATTTCCTCATCTCGCTGATCACAGTAAGAGTGGCTATGAATATTTTCGAGGCAGCCATTATCATTCTTTTCGCAATACTCGTATTCAAAATGGAGATACAGGGCAGTATAGCTGCCATGATAATACTGTTTCTTGCAGGTAATATTGCCTTCTCTGGAATTGCGGTCCTTGTTTCATCACATACTTCAAATACCGAGGTTGGGAACGGACTTATAAACTTCATAGTCACACCGATGATGGTATTGTCAGGTATATTCTTCAGCTATTCCAACTTCCCGGAATGGAGTCTTCCTGTAATTAAGCTGTTCCCACTTACTATGCTTACCGATTCAATGAGGAGTATCTTCAATGAAGGTGCAGGGTTCCCGGAAACAGTTCTTCCGGTTGTCATACTGACTGCCACCGGGGTGGTTTTCTTTGCTGCAGGGCTGAAGATTTTCAAGTGGCATTAAAAATCGCTTCTTTCCATGCATCATTCCCGTTTTCTTTCTGTCTTTAGTCTGAAAACTGATTAAAAAAACAAATAAGGAAGAAGATGAAAAGCCTGAAGTATTTAACAGCAGCTGTTCTTTTACTCGCCATAAGCACGTGCACTGACGGACAGTGGCGCAAGACTGTATACGGCGACGGTAATGTTGTAAAAAAGGACAGAAAGGCCGGATCGTTCACCGGTGTCAAAGTCAGTACAGGTATTGATGTGTTCCTTACCCAGGGAAATAATATGAGTATCTCCGTGGAAGCTGACGAGAACCTCCATGAGTACATATTGACAGAAATAGAAGGTGATGTTCTTCATGTATATACTGATGCTAATATCCGTGAAGCAAAGATGAAAAGAGTCTATGTGACCATGGATAAGATCAATTCCCTGAGCACGACCAGTGCAGGAGACCTGATAGGTGAAACACCTGTCAGAACAGACAACCTGGAGCTTAATGTAAGCAGCGCGGGAGATATTAAAATTGAGGCATATGCAAAGAATATTGAAGTGGATATCAGCAGCTCAGGTGATATGACTCTTTCGGGAGAGGCTGACATGCTGGAGGGCAATCTCAGCAGCGCAGGCGATCTGAATGCTTATAATCTTAAAGTAAGGGAAGCCGATCTTGATGTTTCAAGTGCAGGGGATGCAGATGTTTATGTAACTGAACGCCTCAGGGCAAGGGCTTCAAGCGCAGGTGATATAAACTACAAAGGAAATCCAAAATACCTTGATGCCCACTCCTCAAGTGCAGGAGGCATCCACAGCAAGTAATCTTCATTAATCATATATTTCTGATCTTATAATAAGCCGTCAGGGTCTCCCTGACGGTTTTTTGTTATTTTTGTAGAAGCCTGATAATTCAAAATACTCTATAAAATGAAAGAAAATATTAGTGTAAATCTTAAAAATGCCGGCGGATTCGTGGCTTATGAAGAGGTTCTGGCCCTTGCACAGCAGTCTGTCAGGCATCTTGACACCCTGAATTCAGGTACAGGTGCAGGTAATGATTTTCTGGGCTGGCTCTCACTTCCCGACGATATCATTCCGCAACTTGAAAGGATTGAAAAAACTGCTAAACACCTCAGGTCGGTTTCAGACACCACAGTTGTGATCGGTATCGGAGGATCATACCTGGGGGCCAGAGCTGTCATTGATGCTCTAACCCACTCCTTCCCGTCGCTTCAAAAAGAAAAACATCATGAAATACTATATGCCGGACAGAATATCTGCGAGGATTATTTGTCTGATCTCCTTGAAGTGCTTGAAAACAAAAACTATTCAATAATTGTAATTTCAAAATCAGGAACCACAACAGAACCAGCTATAGCATTCAGGATAATGAAAGATCACCTGGAAAGAAAAGTCGGGAAGAAAGTTGCTGCTGACAGGATAATTGCCATTACAGACAAATCGAGAGGAGCATTGAGATCGCTGGCAGACCTCAACGGTTATGAGACTTTTGTAATACCCGACAATATCGGCGGCCGTTATTCGGTTCTGACTCCTGTTGGCCTTCTTCCTATAGCAGTCAGCGGCCTGGATATCAGAGCGCTGGTTAAAGGTGCAAAGGCCATGGAAGAAGCTTCAAGACACAATAAAAATGCTGCAGCAAACCATGTTCTTATGTACGCAGCCGCCCGCAACCTGATCCTCCAGGGAGGCAGGCCGCTGGAGGTCCTCGTAAGGTTCACTCCCCGTCTTCATTACTTTGCACAGTGGTGGAAGCAGCTTTATGGTGAAAGCGAGGGTAAAGAAGGAAGAGGAATTTTCCCGGCTTCTGTGGATTTCACAACTGACCTCCACTCACTCGGGCAATATATCCAGGAAGGACAAAGGATTCTGTTTGAAACGATAATATCTGTAAAGAATCCCAGGAAAAAACTGACAATACCAATGGAAAAAGAAGACTCCGACCAGCTTAATTACCTTGCCGGAAGAAGGCTTTCAGAGGTGAACTACAATGCTGAACTCGGAACAGTCCTGGCACATAACGACGGTAATGTACCGGTAATTACAGTCAACGTTCCTGAACTTGATGAGTTTTATGTAGGTCAGCTGGTTTATTTCTTTGAACTGGCATGCGCTGTAAGCGGCTATATCCTCGACGTTAATCCCTTTGATCAGCCGGGAGTGGAAGCTTACAAGAAGAATATGTTTGCCCTTCTCAATAAGCCCGGATTCGAGGAAGCTGGAAAGAAACTGAGGGAAAGGTTGAAGTAAGTTGAAGAGGGTTGAAGTGAGTTTAAGAGGGTTGAAAGGGGTTGAAGGGGTTTAAGTGGTTCAGAATCCCCTCCTGGGAGGGGTTGGGGTGGGTTATTTTATTATTAAACTATAATCATCTTCTCAATGACAATAAATCTCAGAAAAGATTTCAGATGGGCGCTTGTCGTACCTACCAGCATGGGTGTACGTATCACCCCGGCAGGTGGTCAGCCTGTACATTGCAGTGATACATTTCACATGCAGGTGACCAGCGCTGAGACAAACGTTGCAAGTGTGGCTTCATATCTTGGGCTTCCGGTCAGGGTTCTTACAACTTTTGTTAAGGATAGCCCGATAGCAAGGATGATAAAAGACAACCTGGCAGGCCGTCATATGTCATACGAAGGAAAAGATATTGAACAGGGAGGTCCATGGGGATACCGGCATCAGTTCAACATAGCAGATTCAGGTTACGGATCAAGGGGCCCCAGGGTCCAGAACGACCGCGCAGGAGAAGTTGGCCGTACACTCAATGTCAAAGATTTCGATCTTGACACACTTTTCGGGAAGGATGGTGTTCAGATACTTCATCTTTCAGGACTTATAGGTGCATTATCACCTGATACAGGCAATTTCTGCCTTGAACTTGCACGTTCTGCAAAAAAATACGGCACACGTATTTCATTCGACCTTAACTACCGTGCCACATTCTGGAAAAACCGTGAAAAGGAGCTGCATGCAATTTTCAGGGAAATAGCAGGAATTGCTGATATCCTGGTTGGAAATGAGGAAGATTTCCAGCTCTGCCTCGGTATAAAAGGTCCTGAAGAGGGAGGAAAAGATCTTGCAGCGAAGATCAACAGTTTCAAGGAGATGATAAGCAGGGTTAAAAAAGAATTTCCTGGGGCATCCGTTTTTGCCACCACTCTCCGCCAGGTGATCAGTACAAATGAGCATCTCTGGGGGGCAATAATGCTGGAAGAAAATAACTGGCATGTTGTTGAACCACGCGAAATTAATGTTCTCGACCGTATCGGGGGAGGCGACGGATTCGTTGGAGGCTTGCTTTATTCAATCCTTAAACAATGGGAACCCAAAAAGTGGATAGAGTTCGGCTGGGCTACAGGAGCTCTTGCCACTACAGTAGTTACTGACTATTGCCAGCCTGCAGATGAAGACCAGGTTTGGAGCATCTGGAGAGGAAACGCACGTGTAAAGCGATAAGAACTTAATCAACTAAATCTGAATAAAATAAACTAAAATGAAAAAATTGCATCTTATTTCATGGCTGTCGTAATTATGGCATCACTGATCATGACCGGCTGTAAAAAATGGAGCGAAACGGAAAGCTTGATATTTATGAAGACTGGCGACTGGCTGCCGAGGAACGGGCAATAGATCTGGCTTCAAAAATGAGTATCGAGCAGATAGCAGGTCTTATGCTTTACAGCGCTCATCAGTCTGTACCGTCAGGATCGGGGCGCGGTCCGTTCGGAGGAGCTACTTACGGTGGAAAACCTTTCGGAGAGAGCGGTGCAAAGGCTTCTGACCTCACCGATCAGCAAATCAAATTCCTCACAGAAGATAACCTGAGGCACGTTCTGATAACAACGGTAGAAAGTCCTGAAGTGGCAGCTGTCTGGAATAATAATGTTCAGGCGCTTTGTGAAGGTATCGGGCTCGGAATACCTGCCAACAACAGCTCCGATCCGAGGCATCGTGCTGTAACAACTGCAGAATACAATGTAGGATCAGCCGGCCAGATCTCCATGTGGCCTGGCTCTCTCGGCTTGGCTGCAACATTTGATCCGGCTGTGGTAAAGAAGTTCGGTGAGATAGCATCACAGGAATACCGGGCTCTTGGAATATCAACAGCTCTTTCACCACAGATCGACCTGGCTACAGAACCACGCTGGAGCCGTTTCAGCGGAACCTTTGGTGAATGTCCGCAACTGGCAGCAGATATGGCCAGGGCATATGTTGACGGATTCCAGACATCCTCAGGGGATAAGGCAATCGCAAACGGATGGGGTTATACAAGTGTAAATGCTATGGTCAAACACTGGCCTGGAGGAGGCCCTGAAGAGGGCGGTCGCGATGCACACTTCTCCTATGGTAAATATGCAGTGTACCCGGGCAATAACCTTGCTGATAACCTGATCCCGTTCACTGAAGGAGGATTTAAACTTGATGGCCCCACCGGGATGGCATCAGCTGTAATGCCCTATTATACAATTTCTTACGGGATTGATAACGTAAATAATGAAAATGTCGGGAACAGCTATAACAAATATATTATCACTGATCTGTTAAGGGGAAAATACAATTATGACGGAGTTGTATGCACCGACTGGGGTGTCACAAAAGATTACACCGCTGTTGACGGATTTGGAACTACCAGCTGGGGTGTCGAGAACCTCACTGAGGTTGAAAGGCATTATAAGCTGATCATGGCCGGGGTAGACCAGTTTGGCGGAAACAATGCTGCCGGACCTGTAGTGGAAGCTTACAAAATGGGTGTAAAGGAGCACGGAGAGGAATTCATGCGAAACAGGATGGAACAATCTGCCGTACGGCTGCTGAAGAATATCTTCAGGGTTGGCCTTTTCGAAAATTCTTATCTGGATCCTGAAGAGACCAGAGCATTAACGGGAAATCCTGAATTCATGAAAGCAGGTTATGATGCTCAGGTGAAATCTGTTGTTCTTCTGAAGAATAAGGGGAAGGTGCTTCCAGTGGAAAAGAACAAAGCTGTTTTTATTCCAAAGAGAAAGATACCTGCCGGCAGGAACTTCTTCGGCATGGAAACGCCCGCATCTGAATCATATCCTGTCAATATAGAACTGGTTAAGAAATATTTTAATGTAACCGACAATCCTGCTGAAGCTGATTTTGCCCTGGTTATTATTGACAGTCCGAATGGCGGAACCGGTTACGACCGTGCGGATGCGAATAAAGGCGGTAACGGATATGTCCCGATAAGTCTTCAGTACAAACCTTACAAGGCGCTCTATGCACGTGATCCGAGTATCGCAGGAGGTGATCCGCTTGAGAAATTCACTAACCGCACTTTCAGAAACAAGTCAGTTAAAACGTTTAATGAAAGTGATCTTAATATGGTCCTGGATACCAGGAAGGCTATGAAGAACAAGCCGGTTATTGTTTCTGTAAATGTGTCTAAACCAATGGTATTCAGTGAATTTGAGAAGGATGTAAATGCCATACTGGCAACCTTTGAGATCCAGGATCAGGCAATACTGGATATTTTAACAGGAGTATATGAACCCTCCGGTCTGCTTCCGATGCAGATGCCCGCTGATATGAAGATCGTGGAGCTTCAGAAAGAGGATGTGCCTTTTGACATGACCTGCCATACCGACTCAGAAGGAAATATATATGATTTCGGTTTTGGTCTTAACTGGGCAGGTGTGATAAAGGATGCGAGGACGGAGAAGTATAAGAAATAGGGGATACATGTACTCATCCCCGGCGGGGGGATGAGTACGTGTTCCCTAGAGCTTAAACTTTTTCACAAACCCGTTCAGTACCTGGGTCAGGTCGGGATATCCTATTTCCTGAAGATCATAATATACCCTGGTATTGGGCTTTTTGATATTGATGATCCTGTTCAGGTCGATTGGCGTTGCAATCACTACGCTGTCGCATTTAGTTTTGTTAATTGTGCTCTCAAGGTCGCGTAGTTGCTGCTCACCGTAACCCATGGCGGGCAGAAGGGTCCCGATGCCGGGATAGATACTGAATGTCTCCTTTAGTCTGCCTACAACAAAAGGCCGTGGATCAACAAGCTCTGAAGCGCCGAATTTACGTGCAGCAATCACGCCTGCTCCAAGTTTCATTTCACCATGTGTCAGCGTCGGGCCATCCTCAACAACAAGAACTTTTTTGTTTTTAATAACTAAAGGATTATCGACCCTGATTGGTGATGCTCCATCGATAACAGTTGCCTTTGGATTCACTTTTTCAATGCTTTCACGCACTGTCTGTATATCGGAAGGAGCAGCACTGTCTATCTTGTTTATTATTACCACATCGGCAAGCCTAAGCGTAACTTCGCCCGGGTAATATCTTAACTCATGGCCGGCTCTGTGAGGATCGGTGACAGTGATCATCAGGTCGGGCTTGTAAAACGGGAAATCGTTGTTCCCGCCATCCCATACTATTACATCACATCCGGCGGGGTCCTTTTCAGCTTTCCGCAGGATAGCCTCATAATCGACCCCTGCATAAATTACATTCCCTCTCACGACATGAGGTTCATATTCTTCCATCTCTTCCACCGTACATTTGTGCTTCTCTAGGTCTTTAATCACAGCAAACCTCTGCACTTTCTGGGCTTCGAGATCTCCGTACGGCATCGGATGACGAACTGCAACCACCTTAAGGCCTTTTTCCATGAGTATCTCAATTACTCTTCTGGAGGTCTGGCTTTTCCCGCAGCCTGTTCTGATAGCCCCAACTGCAATAACTGGTTTGGTGCTTTTCAGCATTGTATCGTGGGGGCCCATCAGAACGAAATTCGCACCTGCTGCATTCACGATAGCGCTTAACGACATAACCTTCCCGTATGTCACATCGCTGTATGAGAATATACAGTCGTCAACCCTAAACTTGCTGATAAGCACCGGAAGGTTCTCCTCAGAATAAATAGGTATACCTTTCGGATACAGTTTCCCCGCAAGTCCGGCAGGATATTTCCTGCCATCGATGTCAGGTATCTGGGCTGCCGTAAAAGCAACAACGTTATAATTTTCATTATCCCTGAAACAGGTGTTGAAATTATGAAAGTCCCTGCCAGCTGCACCAATTATGATGACATTCTTCTTTATCATAAAGCCTCCTTTATTAGTTCAGAAAATTTTTATAAGTGGTAGACGTTTCTTTTTAGAATGAATCAACAAATGTATAATTTGCATACTGAAATTCCGAACATTTCCAGGGAATTTTACAGACACTGTTTACACATTGCAATGACCTGTGTTCCTGATTTATAACACCATATTGCGGATAACTGAAGAGGGTTGCAGCAAAATTGTATTTTAATTCATAAGTGAAATGGTAAATTCTTTGTACTATTATATCACGATATGAATGTGCTCGCCCACATATACTTATCCGGTGATTCTGAGAAAATAATTATCGGGAATTACATAGGTGACTATGTGAAGGGGCGTGATTATCTCAACTATCCCGATATGATCAGGAGAGGTATTATTCTGCACCGTCATATCGACGGATTCACTGACAGGCATCCTGTTGTTCACCGCAGTAAGATCTTTTTCTCAAGAAAATATCACCGTTATGCAGGCGTTGTGACCGATATCATATATGATCATTTTCTGACAACAGAATGGAATTTTTTCTCACGCAGGCCGCTTGAAAGTGTGACATATAACTTCTACAGAGCCCTGGTAAACAATTATGATATTCTTCCGCCTGAAGTAAAGAATATGATGCCATTCTTTATAATCAACAACTGGATAGAGTCGTACCAGACAATAAGCGGCATAAGGAACGTACTGAGAACATTAAGTAAGCGAACCACCCTTCCGCATGAAACAAGATTTGCTGTAAGAGCACTGAAGAAAAATTATTACTCCCTGCAGGATGATTTCATGGAATTCTTCCCTCAGCTTATTGAGTATGTTGAGAAGGATTTCGGTATTGAGATATCACACAGGATCACAATCCCGTTCTGATCAGATCAGGTATTCGGTCCTGCTGGCATCAAGACGCAGAAATATAAACAGTAATATTGTAAATCCCCAGAGAGAACTGCCGCCATAGCTGAGGAATGGCAAAGGGATCCCGATTACCGGGACCAGCCCGATTGCCATGCCGATATTAATGAAGAAATGTGTGAAAAAGACCGCCGCCACTCCATAACCGTAGATCCTGCAGAATACAGATCGCTGCCGCTCCGCGAGAATTATAAGCCTCAGCAGAAGGAAAAGATATAACCCGATTACTGCTAAGGATCCCAGGAAACCCCACTCCTCTCCTATAGTGCAAAAAATAAAATCTGTGCTCTGAGCAGGCACAAATTTAAATTTTGTTTGTGTACCCTGGAGATATCCTTTGCCACTCCATCCCCCGGATCCGATTGAGATAAGTGACTGATTCACATTATACCCGGTACCATGCGGATCGGATTTAAAGCCCAGCATGATCTCGATCCTTTCCTGCTGATGAGGTTTAAGAAGATGGCTGTAAACGTAATCTACTGAGTCGATATAAATAATGCTGCCAAAAAGGAAGAGATAGATAATAAGAACTGTATATGCCTTTTTCTGATATATATAATATGCGAAAGCAAGTCCTGAAATAATTACCGATATCAATATTATCATCTTGCCTCCCAGTACGTCCATTACATAATGGTCAAGCGCATATAAAAGAGCTGTAACTACAATGAATATTCCCAGGCCTGTAAGGCAAACCTTTAGTTTCCTGGTGGCAAGCCATGCCAGAAAGAAAGCAATGGCAGTCATTCCTAGTTCAAGATATATATCATTGAATAGAAGTGTGAAGAAAAAGAGTATCAGCATCAGTAATCCGGATACGAAGATATAAGGGCTCATCCCCTCCCTGAAAAGCACCAGGAAGAAAGAGAAAAATACAACAGTTGATCCCAGGTCGGGCTGAAATGCAATCAGCAGTACCGGAAAAAGGATTATCGCCACTGCCGGGATGATCACATTAAATTTTGTCAGGTCCTGTCTTCGTTTACTCAGGAAGTCGGCAAGTACAAGAGCTGTTCCGAATTTTGCGAATTCTGATGGCTGGAAGCTTATCTGTCCGAATTCAAACCATGACCTGGCACCGTTTATTTCTTTTCCCAGGACCAGAACCAGTAAAAGCAACAATACAATCCCGCCATAAATGAACCATGAAAAGAAGAAATAAAACCTTGCATCAATGATCATAATAAAAACCGCAAGAACAAGTGTTGCAATTATCCACACGAACTGCTTCCCGTATCTTTGTGAGAGGTCAAGTATTCGTGTATGCTCCTCATTATAAACCGCTGCATAGATATTAAACCACCCAAGCGTAACCAGGATGAGAAAAAGAAAAAGAGTGACCTTGTCAATGTCCTGCCATATATTAATTGTCCGTTTCATCAGGCAGTGGATTTTTAATAAGATCCAGTTCAAGTATTCTTTGTTCCTTCCATCTGCTTGCCTCTGACACCTCTCCCCTGAGATATTTTTCAATCATGAGGCTGGCAACAGGAGCTGCATGTGTTGCCCCGAATCCTGCATTCTCGACATAAACCGCTATAGCGATACGGGGATGTTCCTTTGGTGCAAACGCTATAAAGACAGAGTGATCTGCGCCGTGAGGATTCTCAGCGGTTCCTGTCTTTCCGCATACTGTTATATCCGTAAGGGCAGCACTCCGGGCTGTTGCCCCGGCTCCTCCATTCACTGCTGCTTCCATCCCCAGAATGACTGGTTCGAAATTTGCCGAATCGATACTTATGTCGTGCCTGGTTGTATAGGCAGAGTCAATCCTGTTGTTCCCGGCAATTGTTTTCACGATATGAGGTGTGTAAAAGAATCCCCTGTTTGCAATTGCGGCAGTCATGTTAGCCATCTGTAAAGGTGTTGTTCCGATCTCGCCCTGGCCTATTGCGAGCGAGATCACATTCAGAGCCTTCCATCTGCCTTTACCGTAATACCTGTCGTAATATGCTGATGATGGTATAATTCCATTAAGCTCATTCACAAACTCACTTCCCAGCTTCCTGCCGAATCCGAACTCATTAACATACTTCTTCCATTTTTCATATGCATCTGATACTGACAGATATGACTGGTTCTCAAGTATTCTTCTGAAGGTCTGGCAGAAATAAGAATTACATGAATTCATGATGGCGCCCTCAAGATCCAGGGGAGATGAATGAGAATGGCACCTGACAAAAAGATAGCCGTTATTGCAGCCGAATTTCGTTCCGGGATAAATAACCTTTTCCTGCAGGGCGATAAGTGCATTAAGAGGCTTGAATGTCGATCCCGGTGGGTATGATGCCATAAAAGCCCTGTTAAAAAGAGGAAGCAGTGTGTCAGCCTGAAGCATTGAGAAATTTTCCGATCTGACACGGCCGACCAGCAGTGACGGGTCATAGTCAGGTGATGATACAAGAGCCAGAATTTCACCTGTGGCCGGTTCGATGGCAACTATGCTTCCCGTCTTATGCTTCATGAGCTTTTCGCCATATTCCTGAAGGTCAAGGTCAATTGTCGATGTTACATCACTGCCCTGCACTGCAATCGTATCCAGCGTACCGTCAGCATACGAACCCTTTATGCGGCTGTATACATCAACCATATAGATCTTTACGCCCCTTGAGCCTCTTAGTTCTTTCTCATAAGCCTCTTCAATTCCAAGTTTACCAATATAATCACCGGGCTTGTAATAGGGATTCTGTTTGATAAGGGCTTCATCCACTTCGCTGACATACCCAAGCAGATGTGCTGCGACAGGTCGTGAATATTTTCTGAGTGTCCTGGGCTGAACATAAAATCCCGGGTACATGAACATCTTCTCCTGGAACTTTGCGTATGTCTCAGCTGATATCTGCTTAAGGAAGACAGAGGGCGCCCTGCGTGAATAGCTTATTGCTGCCTTCAGCCTTTCGACTAATACCTCCCTGGTTATCCCAAGCTCGCTGCAGAATAGAAGTGTATCCATCTTTCCTGTCTGTGCAGGAACAACCATAAGGTCATACGCAGCCTGGTTGGTAACGATTGGCTTGCCATTCCTGTCAAATATCAATCCTCTGGCAGGATACTGTGTAACATACCTCAGAACGTTATTGTCGGCTGACAGCCTGTAAGTGTCTTCAACAACCTGTATTATGAACAGTTTAATGATCAGAAGCAGTGTTGCAATGATTAAAAGGCTGATTATAAAATATTTCCTGCCTGAGAATAAATCCTTCATAGCCTGTTCATCTATTTCCCTCTTCTTGCGTATTCGAGAAGCAGGATGAAACTTACAGAGAAAAACGAGCTGAGTAACACCCTTAAAAGTGTCCTGAAGAAGTCAGCAAACCTGAACACTTCAAGATAAAAAAGTACAAAATGATGTATCACAACAATCAGAACTGTATAAATAAGGAACCAGCTGAATCCGTATATGAGCATTGAAGGATCTGATCCGGGCTCATAACCGTCCCTTGGCGATATCAGTCTGAGTATATAAGGGCGGACAAATCCGGCCAGAACGGATGCAGATGTGTGCATTCCCGGTGAGCCGCAGAAGAAATCAATTATAAGTCCCGTGAAAAATGAAATGACAAGTAACAGCCATGCAGGTATTTCGAATGGCAGTAAAAGAATGAACATGATATAGACATACGGATTTATATATCCGCTGAATTCAATATTATTGAATAGAAGAACCTGCAGAAGTATCAGCAGGACAAATATCAGGCTGAATCTTAGTATTGAGTTGATCATTGAAATGAGTTTTCCAGTTGAGACTGCTCTGATTTCATAAGATCCCCGATCACTTCAACATAATAAAGCTTCCTGAAATCAGTCTTCAGGGCTACTTCTATAATATAAAAATCGCCTCCCGGTTTTTCAACTCCGCTAACAGTGCCTACCATAATGCCTTCGGGAAAAACGGAGGAGAATCCAGTAGTTTCAATTGTATCGCCTGTGCTTACCGGAACATGCTGCGGTATCTCACTCAATATGGCATGCGTGTTGCTTCGGCCATCCCAGCTGAGCGATCCGTAATAACCGTTGGACCTGATGCGTGAACTCAGCCTGAAATCGATATTTAACAGAGACATGGCAATTGAGAAATTATCTGAACATCCCACAATTACCCCTGCAACTCCTTCTCCCGAAGTAACTGCCATATTTACGGACACACCCTGGTTTGTGCCTTTATTAAGTGTAAAAAAGTTCTTCTGCCTGTTTACAGAGTTATCTATGATTTTTGCAGAAGTATAGATGAACTGCTGCCTGTAAACCGAATCTGAAATTGAAAAAAAAACCTGATTCTCTTTCGGAGTAAGCAGTTCAACAGCATTTTTCAGACGTGTATTTTCAGATGTCAGAGCCTGATTTATCTCACTAAGCCTGAAGTAAGACCTGGTGTTGGTTATTTTCTCCTCCATTTTGTTTGAGATCCCCTTCACACCCTTTACCATTGCTGTGTTGTGATACTCATTGGCAGAGGCAAGCAGATAAAATGCTATTCCTTCAAGTATAAGAAAGATTATAAGGTTATTGTACTTTGCAAGAAAATTGAGCAGGTTTCTCATTAACCCTTACAGATTTATCTCATAAGGAACGGAAATTTATCTACATTCTTGAGTGCAACACCAGTGCCTCTTGCAACCGCATGGAGAGGATCTTCCACAACATTGAATTTAATGTTAATCTTGTCGGAGAATCTTTTATCAAGGCCTCTCAGCAGTGCTCCGCCGCCAACCATATAAATCCCTTTGTTTACAACATCGGCATAGAGCTCCGGGGGTGTTTGTTCAAGCACATTAAGAAGGGCAGCTTCAATTTTTGATAATGATTTATCGAGGCAATATGCAATTTCCTGATAAGAGATGGGAATTTCTATGGGAAGTGCCGTCATAATATTGGGGCCCCTGACTATATAATCAGGCGGCGGATTATCTATATCGGGCAGTGCGGCTCCAACACCTATCTTTATGTCTTCTGCTGTCCTTTCACCTATCTTGATATTATGCTGGTGTCGCATATATGCCTGGATATCAGACGTAAAGCCGTCGCCGGCTATCCTTATGGATTTATTGCATACTATTCCTCCCAGCGCTATAACAGCTATCTCGGTAGTACCGCCTCCGATATCTATGACCATAAATCCTTCAGGTGCCTCAACATCGAGACCAATTCCAATGGCTGCTGCCATGGGTTCATAGATCATGTATACATCCCTGCCGCCTGCATGTTCGGATGAATCGCGCACTGCACGTATTTCAACCTCGGTACTTCCTGAGGGAATGCAGACGACCATTTTTAGAGAAGGGGAAAAAAGGCGTGGTCCCTTATTGATCATCTTTATCATTCCCCTGATCATAAGCTCAGCAGCATTGAAGTCAGCAATAACCCCGTCCTTCATAGGTCTTATTACCTTTATGTTCTCATGTGTTTTGCCGTGCATCTGCCTCGCAGCTTCTCCTATTGCAATCAGGCTGCCTGTATTTTTGTCTAATGCTACTATTGAAGGTTCATCAACAACAATCTTGTCATTATTAATAATAATAGTATTCGCTGTCCCGAGATCAATAGCAATCTCCTGTGTCAGAAATGAAAAAAATCCCATATAATCATCTAGTGTTTAAAATGTCTTATTCCTGTAAATACCATAGCAATATTGTTTGCTGAACAATAGTCCACGGAGTCTTTGTCGCGCACCGATCCTCCCGGCTGTACAACTGCTGTTATACCTGCTTTGTGAGCTATCCCGACGCAATCGGGAAAAGGAAAGAATGCATCGGAAGCCATCACGGCGCCGTTCAGATCAAACCCGAAAGCCTTTGCCTTTTCAATTGCCTGCTTAAGTGCATCCACACGTGAAGTCTGACCCACGCCGCTGGCGCATAACTGGTTGTTCCTGGCAAGAACTATTGTATTTGACTTGCTGTGCTTTACCAGCTTATTGGCAAAAACAAGGTCGGCAAATTCTGATGGTTCCGGTACCCTGGGTGTGACCGGTTTCATATCCCCTGCAGCCTGGGTGCTGTTATCTTTCTCCTGCCATAAAACACCATTAAGAAGCGATCTGAAAGTATAACTGTTCTTTCTATAATCCCTGATCTTCAGAATGATCCTGTTCTTCTTCTGCTGAAGTATCTCAAGTGCTTTGTCAGAATAACCCGGTGCTATGACAATCTCAAAGAATATCTTGTCCATCTCAGCAGCAGTTGATTCATCAACCGGCCTGTTCAGTGCTATGACCCCGCCATATGCTGAAACCGGATCACAGGCAAGAGCATCATTCCATGCTTCTGTGAGGTTGTCTCTTGATGCTGCTCCGCATGCATTGTTATGCTTGATGATTACCACTGATGTTTCTGTAAATTCATCAATCAGGTTAAGTGCAGATTCAATATCCAGGAGGTTATTATAAGATATCTCCTTGCCATGAAGCTTTTCAAAGACCTGGCCGGGATCGCCGAAAAATACTCCTTTCTGGTGGGGATTCTCTCCATACCTTAGGGCATATGATTCATTGATGCTCTCTCTGAATACAGGGAGATGGAATTCGCTGTTGAAATATTTAAATATCGCAGTATCATAATTTGAAGAGGTCTTGAATGCTTCAGCGGCATAAAGCTTCCTCTCCTGAAGTGAAGTAACTCCTTTTTTCTCCTTTAGAAGACCAAGAAGGGCAGGGTATTGTTCTCTCCCTGAAATTACCAGCACATCTTTGAAATTCTTACCTGCTGCCCTTATCAGCGATATACCTCCAATATCAATCTTCTCAATTATTTCTTCCTCGTTAGTTGTATTCTTCAATGTTTCTTCGAAAGGATAGAGGTCAACTATTACAAGGTCAAGTTCAGGTATTTTGTATTTTTTAACGTGCTCTCTGTCTTCGCTGTTTCCCCTTCGTGACAGAATACCTCCGAAAATCAGGGGATGAAGTGTCTTAACCCTGCCGCCGAGAATTGAAGGGTAAGTAGTAATATCCTCAACCTTCTCAGCAGGAATGCCAAGATCCTTAATAAAATTATATGTGCCTCCTGTTGAGCAAATTCTGATATTAAGGCTGTGCAGGGTTCTTACTATTTCATCGAGTCCTTCTTTATAAAAAACCGATATAAGGGCGCTTTTAATTTTCTTATCACTCATTACCTGATAATTATGACGATCAGACCTGTATATTATGGGCGATTAAAAATATATATTTTTTCATTATCCTCAATAAATAATAATTATGATTGTCAGGAATTCTGCTATTGACATTAAATTCATTCCCGGCACCTCTTTTTTCTTATCTTTGAGCTTCAGAATTTCAATTTAACGATCAAGGTGTTTTTAAGGTTAATTAAAGAAAGCTTCCTTTTTGCTGTTAATTCATTTGCAGTCAATAAGTTACGAACATTCCTTTCTCTCTTTGGAATAACAATAGGGATATTCTCAATCATTTCAGTGTTCACGGTGCTTGACTGGATGGAGAAGTCGATCCGGGACTCGATTGCTACCCTTGGCGACAACACTGTGTATGTTGAGAAATTTCCATGGTCGTTTGATCCGGGACTTGAATACTGGAAGATGGTAAGGTGGCCATCTGTTTCTGTTTCCGATTACGAAGCAATAGCAAAGAGAGCCACCAGGGTTGAGGCTGCATGTTTTGTTGCCCTTCAACCTGAAGTGATAAGGTTCCGTAAGGCACAGGCCGATAATGTATATATCTGGGGAGCCACCCATGATTTTGACAACCTCAGGTCATTTGAACTTCAGGAAGGAAGATATTTTACACCTGAAGAATCGGCATCAGGAAGGAATGTTGCAATTATCGGATATGAACTTGCCTCAAGACTTTTTGAAGGTGCTGCTCCCTTAGGAAAACAAATAATAATTGCAGGCCTTAAGGTTAATGTCATTGGCGTCTTCAAAAAGGAGGGGAAAGGAGGTATAAGCGACAGCGGCATGGATGAGATGGCGTTGGTTCCGCTCAATTTTTCAAGAAGTTTCATCAATCTCCGGAATCCATTCCTGGCTTCCGATATTATGGTCAGGGGAAAGGAAGGAGTCAATATCGATGATCTCCGGGAGGAAGTAACCATGATACTGAGGGCTGCAAGAAGGCTTCACCCTGGTGAAGAATCCAATTTTGCAGTCAACAAGGCAAGCATGCTCAGCCAGGGATTTGATTCTGTCTTCAGGGGAATAAATATTGGAGGCTGGATAATAGGCGGTTTCTCAATACTTGTAGGAGGATTCGGGATAGCAAATATAATGTTCGTATCTGTGAGGGAACGGACCAATATCATAGGAATTCAGAAAGCCCTGGGAGCAAAGCGCTTTTTTATTCTCCTTCAGTTTCTTACTGAATCAGTTCTGCTTTCAGTCGTCGGCGGGCTGATAGGAGTCTTCCTGGTCTTCATTGCATCCCTTGGAATAAACTATCTCTGGGAACTTAACATGCACCTTACCATTGCCAATACATTTATCGCTGTTGCTATATCGGGAGTTATCGGAGTGGTTGCCGGTTATGCTCCTGCATACTCTGCATCAAGGATGAACCCCGTTGATGCTATCGGCTACACTTTCGGATAATATCATGTTCTCTTTTATCCACCTGGTAAGCTCAACAAACTGACTGACTGAAAGCTCCTCAGGACGAAGGCCAAAGTCCCTGTAGTCGTCCCTTTTAAGATTAAATGATGCTTTTATTGAGTTCCTGAGTGTTTTTCTTCTCTGGTTGAAGCTTGCTTTGACTACCCTGATAAACAGTTTTTCATCGCAGCCCAGTTCATGTATGTCATTTCTTCTCAGTCTTATCACTCCCGACTGTACTTTAGGAGGAGGTGAAAATACATGAGGAGGGACGGTAAATAGATAATCTGCTTTATACCAGGCTTGAATAAGAACGCTCAGGATACCGTAGTCTCTTGAACCCGGACCGGAGCAAATCCTTTCTGCCACCTCTTTCTGGAACATCCCGCAAAGTTCAACCACCTTATCTTTATATTCCAGCACCCTGAACAATATCTGCGAGGAGATGTTATACGGAAAATTACCTGCCACCGCCAGCTTACCATGGAAATACCGGTCGATATCCATAACAAGAAAGTCGCCCCTGATAATCTCCCTGAGATCCGGGAAATCCATTCTGAGATAGTGTACTGATTCATTATCTATCTCAATCACCCTGAAATCGCTGAATCCCCTTTCGATCAGATACCCCGTAAGAATGCCTGTTCCCGGACCGATCTCAAGCACTGAGTCGTATCCTGATCCGGTCAGGGCTTCTGCTATCCTGGAGGCTGTATCCCTGTCTTTAAGGAAATGCTGACCGAGGTTTTTCTTTGGTTTTACCATTATTCAGATCTGAAGCAGCTCTCTTCCGAATTTCCTCCAGAAAGGAAGCTTCTGCTTTTCAAGGAAAAGGATAAAGCGCTTAAGGAGATTATAATACAATGTCACGAACAGCAATATGGTCATAATCCAGATCACGGCTATATTGAAAACAAGTGTTCCGATCTTCAGGTTGCCGATCATCTTGTATGGAGCAAAGAAATGTGCACGGCCGTATTTTGATCCGGGCTTCATGTAAACAGGATCGGCTTTCTGGATGAGCCTGTTCTCAGTCTCATATATCTTGTTGGTTGTAAGCCTGTTAAGCATTATATCGGCCAGACTTTCATTATAATCTTTCTCCCTGGTTTTAACGAAATTCTCATGACCCATTTCTTCTGTTTTAACAGAATAAAGAGAGTCACGCCTGAGTGAGATCTCGCGGTTTTTAAGCCTCAGCACAGTTTTCAGACTATCAAGGTAAAGTTTTGCGTCGTCGCCGATTATTTCATTGAACTTTTCATAGTTCATGCTGCTGAACCATTTCCCCGGATTAATTCCTGTTATACCTGCAAGTTCATTGAAATGATAATTGATCTTCTTAAAGTTGGCTTCAACATATTCCCTGTAATCGTTGTTTTTCCCTGCCATAATGCACTCATTAATCTTCACCTTAAGAGTTGGAATAAGAAAAGATGCATACCAGTCATTCTGGCTTATATCCATATCGTACCTGAAGAAGGGCTTCTGAAACCTGTTGCTTCTGAATTGCTCGACGCTGATAGCTTCATATGCCCATCTTGTCGCCATGATATCCCCGATTACCGGCACATACACCTTGCGTGTGAGAGATTTATGAAGATCATCAAATTTAATCATGGCTCCGCCGAGAAGCAGCTGCGGCACCAGGATCAGCGGAATAAGTATATAAATACTGACCGCTGTTCTCATTCCGGCTGAAATATTCAGCCCGACAAGATTTCCGAAGCATGCAGTGGAAAAAAGAATGATCCATTGCTGAAAAAGCATTCCCCTTACTTCAAGGATAGTGTTTGCAACAACCACAAATGTCAGTGTCTGTACGGCTGAAAGTGCAAACAGAAAGTTGACCTTTGAGATCAGATAGCTTAACCTGCTCAGATTAAGGAACTTTTCCCTCTCATTTATCTTCCTGTCCCTGAATATTTCTTCGGCACTCACCGTTAGCCCGAGAAAAAGGGCTACGATTATTGACATAAACAGGAAGACAGGGTAGTTTTTGTTTGTTGAGAAAAGATACTTTCCTCCTTCGCTGTATTTTGATATGAACGCCAGGATAACTCCAAGCAGTGGAGCCTCAAGCAGGTTTATTGTCATATACTGCGTGTCGGCAATCTTTCTTGTAAGGTTCCGCTTTATGAAAGTCCGTATCTGATCGGATTTGGAGGGAACCCTGAAATTGCCAGGGGTAACAGGTTCTTTTTCAGGCGTGCCTTGCAGCGCGGGCATCATTTTCTTCCTGTATTTCCTGTACCATTCTTCGGGGCTTACCTGTCTTTCCTTCCCGGGGTAACCTGCATTATCAATAACCTTGACTTCAATTATATCGAGAATATTATCTGTCTTTATATTACCACATGACGGACATTCGCTCTCAGCAGCATTTGCCTGCGAGGTTTCTGTTTTGAAATACACAAGAGCTTCAACCGGGTCGCCGTCATAGATCATGTATCCGCCTTTATCAAGTATCCAGAGCCTGTCAAACATTTTAAGGATATCGGATGAAGGCTGATGAATTATTGTGAAAACAAGCTTCCCGCTGAGCGCCTGGTTCTTTATGAGGTTCATCACCTTTTCAGAGTCGAATGAAGATAATCCTGAGGTAGGTTCATCAATGAAAAGCACTACCGGTTCCCTCATAAGTTCCAGTCCTATGTTGAGCCTTTTTCTCTGGCCACCGCTTACTTTTTTATTAAGCACATCACCCACCTGGAGATCCTTTATTTCGTACAGATCAAGGTCAGTAAGTACCTTTTCAACCGCATTGTTAAGTTGTTCCCCTGAATAGTCACCAAAGCAGAGGCGGGCATTGAAATACAGGTTCTGCCACACAGTGAGCTCCTCTATAAGCATATCATCCTGAGGAACATAGCCTATTATGCCTTTAATGCTGGCACTGTCGTCATAGATGTCAGACCCGTTTAAATAAAGGTTCCCTGATGACGGTTTTATCTTCCCGTGAAGCAGGTTCAGCATTGTAGTCTTCCCGACACCGCTTCCACCCATAATGCCTACAAGGTTCCCTGATTCAACTCTGAAGTTCATTTTCCTGACCCCATTGTCAGAATTCCTGAACATGTATTCAATCTCATGCCCCTCAAATACGACCTTTTCCGGGAATTTTCTGGAAACGAACTTCTTGAAGATCTTTGAATAGTATATAGGGTCGATTCCCTGCCCTTTGATATTTACCCCTCTCTCAAGGAGGTATGGCCTGCAGGCAATAATGTCGCGGCCCTTGAAATAAAGAGCAAGGGGACCGTCATATGTAAGAAGCAGGGTGCCTGTGCTTTCAATATGCAATACAACCATGAAACCCCTGAATCCTTTTACCCTGATGTGCCTCCATTTGCTGTAGTTTTTAAAGACCTTTTCACCGGAGTGTTCGGGATTGTCGCTTTCAATAAGTAATATGCATTCGGGAGAAATTTCATCGAAGGTTCTGCCAATCATAAAAGCAGATGAATTGTCAAATTCCTTTCTGGAAATATTGAATGTCCTGGCAACAATCTCAATGATAGTCTGCTCCTGGTCGGTGAGCATCCCGTCTTCAAAAGCGAACTCAATAAGCTGAAGGAAAACAATCATTCTTTCCTCAAGGAAGAGACCCTTCTTTATCTGCCTGCAGATATTTGTAATCTGGAATGATATCAGCGAGTCTTCATCAGCAAGTTCAGCTTTATCGATACTCTTCAGTTCGTTTGAGTAGAACTCCAGGTTGTTTTCAAAAAGAGCGTAATACTCCTCCTCAAGTTCCCTGTTAAGATATCGTCTCAGATAGCTGCGCAGGATTTTTTTACCACGCGAGGTTATTCCGGCAGGGTTAACTGTCGATACAATAGCAAAAATATGTATCAGAGCCAATAATACGGATTCCCTCATATGACAAAAACGAATAAAAAGACCGCAAAGAGAGTGGCTTTGCGGTCAGATAAAAATCAATTTCTTAAATCAATTTGCCTCGTATCTCTTCAATCGCCTTCGTAATGTTAATTATATCCTTCTCAGTCAGGCTTGTACTCAGTCCTGCATATACTGATTTTATAGGGTCCAGCTTATTTACAAAATTAGCAACCAGCGGATCACTCATATAAGGTTGGGTAATATCAAGAAAGAGTTCAAAGGATTTCTTCTGCTCAAGAAGGTTTCCTGAAATTCCAGCAATATTGTATGCGGCTTCCGATACATGAGTGGTGATGTACATGCCTTCAACCCACGCTCCTCCGACAACCAGAAGTGCCAGCGGCTGCTGTTCATTATCGCTCAGGTATTTATATGTGGCATCAAATGCTTCGGAAAGGATTTCAACAAGCTTGTCGCGGTAATCGTAATTCTGCTTGATCCTGTCGTATAATGTTTCATCATAGATCTGCGACATATTAAGCTCGGCAGAGAGAGATCTGATGGCTGACAGGTAATCCAGTACTGACTGTTGCATACTGTATAAAGTGGCATAACTAAGATCTGCCCCGTAAACCCCCATATTTATAGCTTTTGCGTCGCGGGTGAAATATCTCTTTGTATTTTCTACAGGATTGGAAATTCCGAAAATATAACCTACCTCTAGATCAGTAAGCATCTTGATCACTTCAGCCGATGTGGGTAATGAATCAACATTCGACTCCATCTGCTGCTCAAGAGAATTGTACTGGTCTATATCGACCTTTTTTTGTTCTTCTGATTTTTTGCCTTTGCATGAAGTCATGCAAGTAAGACCTGCAAAAACCACCGGAATTAAAAACAGAGCAACAATCCTTTTCATATACAAGCTTTTAATTAATGAAACTCTCCTAAACTGCCTATAAAAGTAATAAAAATATTGAAACCTGGAATGAAATGACTAAAATGCTATAAATAAGTTTGGAATAACCAGGAATTCAGGTAATTTGTTTCTGTCCCGTCTCTTATCATAAAGCACGTTGGTCAATCTAGTCACTCCCAACTTATTTTAATATCTTTGAGCCTCGTAATTCAAATGATTCCCGATGAGATGGAATTTTGACGAGGAGATAAAAAGAGAAGGTACTGATTGCATTAAGTATGACCTCAGGGGGGAGATTTTCGGGAATGAAAATGTTATCCCGATGTGGGTGGCGGACATGGATTTCAGAACTCCTGATTTTATAGTTGAAAATATTCAAAGACGTCTCAGCCATGAGGTTTTCGGATACTCATTCCGCCCGTCCGGTTATTACGAGTCAATAATAAACTGGTTCCGGTCACGACATGGCTGGATGATCGAGAAGGATTGGATCTGCTTCTCTCCCGGTATAGTTCCTGCCTTAAATCTCTGTACCCTTGCCTTCACCAGACCGGGCGATAAGATCATTGTTCAGCCACCTGTCTACTTCCCTTTCTTTTCAGCTGTTGAAAGTCATGGCCGTAAGCTTGTTTATAACCAGCTCTATGAGAAAAACGGCAGATGGATAATGGATATTGAATCCCTCATCTCATCAATTGACAGGGAGACTAAAATGATAATCCTTTCAAATCCGCATAACCCGGTCGGCAGGGTTTGGACCATGGAGGAACTACAAAGACTTGCAGATATTTGTCTCGAGAATAAAATACTTATCCTTTCGGATGAAATACATTGCGACCTCGTTTTACCCGGATTCAATCATGTTCCGGTTGCAGGTATCTCCGACAGGATATCAGAAATAACTGTTACATGCGTTGCTCCCAGCAAAACATTTAACCTTGCAGGTCTTTCAACAGCATCTGTTATAATTTCCAACCCTGTGCTGAGGAAATATTTTAACAAAAAGGTTGAGGATTTGCATATCGGCAACGGAAACATCTTCGGAACAATTGCCTCAACATCAGCATACTCCGGAGGACATGAATGGGTTGATGCATTGATGGGTTATATAGACAACAATGTGGAAACAGTGATGAAATATTTCAGGGAGGCTATCCCTGAGATTGTTCCTGTTCGGCCTGAAGCAACCTATCTTGTATGGCTTGACTGCCGTAAACTGGGAATGACCGGTAAAGAGCTCCGGGATTTCTTTATTGAGAAGGCAGGTACAGGAATGAATGAGGGCTCCACCTTTGGTCCCGGGGGTGAAGGATTCATGAGAATGAATGTTGCGACAACCCGCAGCAGGCTGATAAGGGCTATAGAACAGATTGAAAAAGCTGTTGCCCGGTTAAGATAACTAAAGCATGTAATGTGAAAGACATAATTAAGGTAAGGCTGGTTCTTGAAGATGGCACTGAATATTACGGTAAATCATTCGGTGCACCTGTCGCGTCTGCAGGAGAAGTAGTTTTCAACACTGCAATGACAGGATATCCTGAAAGTCTTACAGATCCTTCCTACCGGGGACAGATACTTTGCCTTACATATCCTCTTGTCGGTAACTACGGAGCACCTGCGAGGAGCGAGGAAAACGATCTGTACCGGTTTTATGAATCATCCTCAATTCATATTTCAGGCCTGGTTGTATCTGACTACTCATTTGAATACAGTCACTGGAATGCATCAGAGAGCCTCGATGAATGGCTGGCGAGAAACAATATTGCAGGCATTTACGGGATTGACACAAGAGCCCTTACAAAAAGGATACGTGAAAAAGGTGCCATGCTCGGTAAAATTGAACCGGAGGGTACGGAGATATCCTTTTATGATCCGAACAAGGTAAACCTGGTCGCCGAGGTAAGCACCCAGGAAAAGAAGATTTACGGCAACGGGAGGTACAGGATAGTACTCGTAGACTGTGGCGTGAAATACAATATAATAAGGAACCTGCTGAAGCGTGATACTACTATTATAAGAGTACCATGGGATTATGACTACCACAGTGAGGAGTACGATGGACTTTTTCTATCGAACGGACCCGGCGATCCAAAAATGTGTAAGGCTACTATAGAAAACATACGCCGCTCTTTCCGTAAAGAGATCCCCATCTTTGGTATTTGTCTTGGAAACCAGCTCATGGCGCTTGCGTCAGGGGCAGATACCTATAAGCTGAAATATGGTCACAGGAGCCATAACCAGCCGGTGATAATGGTCGGAAGCAACAAAGCATATATTACTTCACAAAACCATGGCTTTGCGGTTGACAATAATACCCTGGGCAAAGATTGGGATCCTTTCTTCATTAACATAAATGACAGGACCAATGAGGGTATGAAGCATAAGACAAGTCCGTTTTTTTCCACCCAGTTCCATCCTGAAGCCTCGGGAGGGCCGACGGATACTGACTATCTGTTTGATGAGTTCATTGAGAATATAAAGAAATACCTCCGGCCACGCTGAAGCGTGGACACCCCCTAAAGGGGGATCAATCCACATATCCCATCAGTTTTTCTGCCATCTCCTGGGCTGATCTGTTCCTGAAAGCCTTTATCCGTTCATTGAATATCTCCGAAATCTCGCGGTTGCAAAGATTGCCAATGCTACCCTCATGAACGTAATCAGAGATGGATGTTTTTGAAAATGAGGAGGTTTTAACCATCTCCGCCACAGATTTATACGCATCCCTGAAGGGCATTCCCTGTTTAACAAGCCTGTTAACCTCTTCAGTACTGAAAATTGTATTATAGACCGGATTTTCCGTGATATTCTTCCTGATCTTAATATTCCTGAGCATCAGAAGCAAAATTTCAACCGACTCATTAATATCCGCGAAGGCATCAAAAACAAGCTGCTTCAGGAGCTGGAGGTCTCTGTTATATCCCGACATAAGGTTGGAAGTGAGCATTGAGATCTGCCCCGGCAGGGTCTGAATAATATTTGACCTTCCCCTTATAAGCTCAAATACGTCAGGATTTCTTTTCTGCGGCATTATGCTTGAACCGGTAACATATTCATCCGGAAAATCAATAAACCTGAATTCTGCAGTCATATACAGGCATATATCCATCGAAAATCTTGACAGTGTCTGAGCAAGAGATGCCAGAGCTGATGCAACCGCAAGTTCAACTTTGCCCCTGCTAAGGCTGGCATATGCAGAATTATAAAGCAGGTCGTCAAACTCGAGCAGGTCAGATGTCAGTTTCCGGTTCAGGGGAAGTGTAGTTCCGTAACCTGCTGCAGTCCCGAGAGGATTTTTGTTATTCAGCGCTCTTGCATCTGCAAGAAGCAGAATATCATCACTCAGTGACTCGGCATAAGCTCCGAACCATAGTCCGAATGACGAAAGCATTGCAGGCTGCATGTGGGTATAACCAGGCAGGAGAACCTCTTTGTACTGTTCGCTCAGTTCCTGAAGCCTTCCGAATAACTTTGCAACAATGTGTGCAAGCTTATCAATCTCCTCCCTTGTATAAAGACGTATATCGACAAGCACCTGGTCATTCCTCGATCTGCCGGTATGAATCTTCCTGCCTGTGGTACCAAGTATGGATGCCATCTCCTTTTCGATCTGTGAATGTATATCCTCCATGTCATCTTCTATGATCAGGCTCCCTTTTTCATCCCAGACGAAAAGTGAATGAAGCGCGTTCAGCATCTCATTCTTCTCGTCCTTATCAATAAGACCAACGTCGTTGAGCATTATCACATGAGCCATTGATCCGATGATATCCCACTTTGTGAGATGCAGATCGGTTTTCCTGTCACGTCCTGCTGTAAACTCTATTATTGCAGGTTCAGGATTTATACCTTTTTCCCAGAGTTTCATATTTTATATATTGAAGT